>JGI12109J20283_11293186_pt1 | contig 27888 bp, 24 predicted proteins | sample ElkSlonscriptome_12_FD_20283 | JGI IMG/M metagenome (IMG submission 20283)
TCAATCCCTAGGCATCGCTTTGATGATGAAATTCGTTTTCGAGCCAGTTCATGGCTTCGTTTAAGCTTTTGAAGGTTTTTACCGGCACTATAGGATTGTCAAATTGAGCAAAAATATCGGCTATCAATTTCTGTACTATGCCATCAGTGATCACAGCATGGGCAATAGTTTTCTCTACGCTATCATTTTTGCTGTAAAGTTTTCGGGCTTCCGAAGTGATGTAAGTTTTGGGTCCGTTAGCCTCGGTCAGTCCAAATCTAACTCCATCCAAATGGAGTCGCGCGCAGTCAATTACCTCCTGAGCCTCTTCCAGGCCTATCCTTGTGTTATCCGAATAGCTGATCATTAAGCACAAATGGTCTTCGCTCAATAAGACNTTGAAGAACGCACCCTCGTCCACTTGCGTGAATTTCCTAGACAGTTTCGCTGATTGGTCCATTAAAATGCAATTTAGACATTTCGTGTAGAAGCAGGCAGCTTTCCGTTATTTTTGTAAGCTTATGTTGTATAAATTCCTAATCCGTCCGGCTTTATTCCTCTTACCCGCAGAAAAAGCACATCATTTTACCTTCGCATTGTTCGGTGGATTAATGAAGATTCCCGGGCTTTTAAGCCTCACACGCACCATTTTTAAGCGCAGTGATAAGTCCTTAGAGAAAGAACTTTGGGGAATCAAATTCCCCAATCCGGTCGGCTTGGCTGCCGGTTTTGATAAGGACGCGAAGCTATACCGCGAATTGTCTGCTTTGGGTTTTGGCTTTATTGAGGTGGGTACCATTACTCCCAAAGGTCAGCCCGGAAATCCATCACCACGACTGTTCAGGCTGCCCAAAGATCAAGGCCTGATCAACCGTTTGGGTTTTAATAATCAGGGCGTGGAAGCAGCGGTCGAAAGATTAAAGAATAAGCCAAAAGGCTTGATCATAGGGGGTAATATCGGGAAGAACAAAACCACTCCAAATGATAAAGCAACGGAAGACTACCTGATTAGCTTTAGAGCATTGCATGCCTATGTAGACTACTTTGTAGTGAATGTAAGTTCTCCAAACACTCCAAATTTGAGGGAGTTGCAGGATAAAGAACCGCTAAAGCGCCTATTGATCACATTGCAAGAGGAAAACAAAAACTTCGCGGCTCCCAAGCCCATCTTGCTAAAAATAGCGCCTGACCTCACAGCAGGTCAGTTGAACGACATCATCGATCTGATACAAGAAATCGCGCTTGATGGTTTAATTGCTACCAACACCACCATTGATCGCTCCGGTTTGATCACTGCTGACAAGGAGGTGGCTGCCATCGGCGCAGGAGGCTTGTCGGGTAAGCCGCTGGAGAAAAGGTCGACTGAGGTAATCAAATACATTGCCCAGCGATCAAATAAAGCCTTCCCCATCATTGCCGTAGGAGGGGTCATGAGTCCGGAAGATGCTTTAGCCAAGCTGGAAGCAGGAGCGGACTTGGTGCAATTGTATACTGGTTTTATTTATGAAGGCCCGTCCTTAATTAGTCGCATCAATCGAGCCATACAGAAGAGCGCTTAATCGCTTTTCTTCAGCATCTCCGGTTCCAAATGTGCTTTTGCCCCCGACTTTAAGTTTTCAACCAGATAATTGACGATCGATTTATTGCGATCTCTCCTAACCGAATACCTTGCCGTTTGATAATTATTTGATTCGGGGCCGTAATCATTCGGCAGAATTCCACGAAGAATAAAGGATAGGAACTTACGTTTCCTCGACACCTGATTCCCCTTTGCTTTTTTGACCTTCATCTCATTCATGCCTCGTAAAATGTCGAAATGCTTCATGCCTGAATATTGGAGATCCATCCTGCTTTCGCTTACTTCGTCGTTCGCTTGCATTTCCATCTCCAGCCAGTCTAATTTCCCATCACTGAAAGCGATGAAAGCCGATTCTTTTAATACCGGATTCAACGCTGAGAGTGGAATTCTCTCCAATTGGGCTAAAAGGCTAAAACGATCGTTGTGGTCTGCTAAATAGAATTTAGCATGGATATTCAACTTCCCCTTTTTCATGAAATTGGCTATCAACTTTAGCTTTAGAGTATCACCAGATACCTCCTTCTTAAATTCATTATTCAAATTTTCTATTTTAATTCTCAGGGAATCCAGCTGAGCGTGAATAGGAGCCTTGGCATCTTCTTCCCATTCGTAATAATCAATGGCTGATTCAGTGATGGCGAGTTGATCTATGCTCACATTAACCTTCAGGTCTTTGATGATCGAACCGATCAAGGGTTTAATGGAATTTTGATCTCTCAAACGCTTGTCGCGATAAATTTCTAATTCGGCATTGTTTATCATTATGTGCTTAGACTTGAAGCTATTATCCCGTTGGAATGCGCTGAAGTCAAAGTCCCGGACTTCTACCTCGTCTATGCTGCATTTATACCAATCAATCTCTTCCGCCTGGTCGATCATGAATGTGAATTTATCTTCCCTTGGACCAATGCTGATGTTTTTCAGGATTAAGTTATCGTTATTACTGGTTTTTTTGAATTCACCTAGTAATATTCGATAATCTGCATGCCCTTCCCAATATGTGCCTTTAAGATCAAAAGAACTGGAGTCGTAATTGAACACCTTTTTAGATTTTAACAAGGCCTGATCGGTTTCAATTCCGAAGATTTTAAAGGAGGCAGTGTCTGAACGCATTTGCAGCATCGTATCGTTCTTGTATACTTTATAATAAGAGGATCGTGCGTTTTCTATGGCTATTTCTCCAATCTTAATCGACCTAAATTTCCCATCTACTATATCTGAGAAAAAGCGCTTCTGATCTTTAATTCTAGATTCGATCTGATCTTCTTCTGCAATGCTGGAATCCGCTTTGAAAAGGTTGATTATCGGTGATCCAAATTGGATTTTGGCAATATCGATATGCGTTGAAAACAAGACACTGATCGGGTCAAGGTTCTGCACTATAATTTCCCCGAGTTCAATGGCATAAACTGAGGACTTAGCTTCACCGCGCCGTTTTAGACTGTCTAAGTACTCGATCTTCGGGCTGATCTTGACCTGCTTTAAGATCAGTTCGCGGCTAAAAAAACGAAAGTCGAATTCTCCTAATTCATATTTGTAAAATTCGTTGTCTTGTTTCAATAGTAGTTTCTGAAGTCTTTTGGCAACTATGTGCTCTGCTTCTGTCAAGGAAAAGCCAAGCGTAGCAAAGAAGCTTATTAGAGCTACCCAAAGCCAATGTTTTTTCCGCATCATCTGCTAAATTTACCGACTATTTATTCATTTTGTGGATGCTTACTTTTGAATCATGTTAAAGATCGTTGAATGCCCTAGGGATGCCATGCAAGGTATTCCTGAATTTATACCTACGGAGGTGAAAATTGATTATTTGAATCTACTGCTGAAAGTGGGATTTCACACCTTGGATTTTGGCTCTTTCGTTTCTCCTAAGGCGATACCTCAATTGGTAGACACCAGAGAAGTGCTGGCAGGATTAGATCTCAGCGAAACGAGCACCAAATTGCTGGCGATCGTAGCTAATTATCGGGGGGCGCAGGACGCGACTAAGCATGAAGCAATCGATTATTTAGGATATCCCTTTTCTATTTCTGAGACCTTTCAGCGGCGGAATACCAATGCAAGTATCGAGCAGTCGATCGGAAGGGTGGAAGAGATCCAGAAGCTTTGTCAAAAAGGCAATAAGCAGCTGGTGATCTATTTGTCGATGGGTTTCGGAAACCCTTATGGGGATCCCTATCATGAAGACATCCTAGCCAAGTGGATCGAAAAGCTGGTGGCTTTGGAGATTCAGGTTTTTGCACCGAGCGATACCATAGGGGCGGCAAAACCCGATCTAATTAAAAGAGTGTACCAGACGCTGATTCCTGAATTCCCTGAGCTTGAGATCGGAGCTCATTTGCACACTACTCCGGATAGCTGGGAAGAAAAGGTAGAGGCGGCATACTTGGCCGGTTGTCGCCGATTTGATGGGGCCATCGCCGGTTTTGGTGGTTGCCCGATGGCTGCCGACGAACTTACCGGTAACCTGCCGACTGAACGCATGGTTGATTATTTTGATAAAGTAGGAGAGGACCTGGCTTTGAATAAAGATGCGTTTGAGAAGGCCAGGTCAATGGCTTCAAAAGTATTTGAATGATCATTTGTTGGTTGTGCCTTCATACGACTTGGTGAAAGAGTCGTCTATTGGCTCCCATAATTCGATCTTTTGGTTCTCTGGTCCCAGAATATGCACAAATCTGCCGTAGTCGTATTCTTCTACCTCGTCAAGGATCTCAATGCCTTTTTTTCTCAATTGTCTGAGCAGATCGTCCAAATGTTCAACCCGATAATTGATCATGAAGTCCTGAGTTGATGGATCGAAATACTTGGTATGTTGGTCGAATGGACTCCATTGTAAATATGCGGGATCATTTGACTCATCGGCCTCTCTGAATTCGAATAAAGCGCCATATTGATCAGTATTCATGCCCATGTTTTTTGCATACCACGCTTTTACCGCTTTCGGATCTTTGCACTTAAAGAAGATGCCGCCAATGCCTTTTATTCTTCCTTTACTCATACCTTTCTTTTTAACCAAAGATAAGGTTTAGGGCTATCGGTTAAGCAGGGCTTTAGAGTAAGTCAATGCTCAAATGAATGATGGTGTAGGCAAAGCCGGCGGTTAAAATACCCAGGGGCGCAGAAAGCCATTGATGAACCCTTTGCTCATGATAGTCGAGCGCATAATGATCCAGCAGTTGATCGATCAGGTATTGGCTGATAAAGAGAAATACCGCTACCAATGCAAGTAAATCCCTTACCGCCATGGATCTGGCTTCAATCAGGCCAAAAAAATGAATTAGTGCGGTAGTTAGCAGCGCCGTTAAAAAAAACAGTACGACTTTGAAAAGTCGGGCCGACTTGTGCTTGCTTTGAAAATACTTCACGGTTTAAAAAACGGAAGAGGCTCGGCTAAATTGTGGTGTCTTGCCAGATTTTCCAACTGGCTTCAGCTTGCAATTCCAGCATCTTTCTACCGTTCTGTGTTCTAGCGCCCATTCTTGCTGCTTTTTTCAGAAAAATAGTCTCCTCCGGATTATAAACCAGGTCGTAGGCGAAATGGTCTTGATTCAATTTGTCATAAGGAAAACTGGGATGTGATGACACCTCAGGGTAGGTACCGAGGGGGGTGCAATTCAAAATGAGTTCAACGGTTGAAAGATCAAGTCCGGCAAGGTCTTCATAGCTGATCTGTTGTGGCTTTGAAGGGTTTCTGCTAACAACCAGGCTGAAGATATTCTGTTGGTTCAAGGCAAACTGAATGGCCTTGGAGGCGCCACCGCTGCCTATGATCAAAGCCCGTTTTTGAGGGTTCAAGTTGTCAGGTAAACTGGCCGAAAAACCATGAACATCCGTATTGAAGCCTTTGATCTCGCCATTTGCTCTGATCTTCAATGTATTTACTGCCCCCACGGCTGCAGCACATTCGTCCAATTCATTCAGGTAAGGGAGTATGCTTACCTTATAGGGGATGGTTACATTAAAACCAAGACAATCAGTAGTTTGAAGGAAGCGGCCTACTTTATCAATTGATTCAAATGCGTAATTATCATATTTACAATGATTTAGGTATTCTTTTTTGAACTTATTGTTAAAGTATTCCTTTGAGAAAGAATGGCTCAGATTCCTTCCAATAAGGCCGAATTTATGAGACATGCTTTTTCTTTTTAGCCATGCCTTCGAAAATAAAGATCAGACTAAAGCCCAAAAATGCTAAACACAAGGCTCCAATTATCATTGGATCTCCTTCATAGTGAGTAGGTAGCACATTGTCTTCGAGCGCGGCTACCTTTTCTCCGTGACGGTCAACGCCCCATTCCAGTACATTTTTCCATGGCCAGATCTTGTTGAGTGAGCCAATCATAAATCCGGTGAGAAGAGCAATGGTGAGGTCGTGATACCGCTTCAAGAGGTAGGAAAGCAGGTGACTGAAGGCCAATAGTCCTGCAATGCACCCTGCACCGAAGAAAGCGATGACTTTCGTGTTGATTTCTGACAAAGCCTGAATTACGTAAGCGTATTTTCCAAGTAAAACCAGAATGAAGGCCCCTGAAATACCGGGAAGGATCATGGCGCATATCGCAAGCGAACCCGAGAGGAAGATAAACCATGGGGCATCATTACCCTCGGCAGGGGAAATGCTGGTGAGGTAAAATATTCCTATGGCCCCAAGTATTAAGGTAATGACTTTGGAAGCGCTCCAAGTTCGCACGCCTTTTGCCACAAAGTAGGTAGAGGAGAGGATCAAACCAAAGAAAAAGGACCACAGTAGTATAGGGTGTTCGCTTAAGGCATACTTGATGAACTGAACCAGGGAAACCAGGCTGGTGCCAATCCCTAACGCCAAGACCAAGAGAAAGCTACCGTTAATGTGTCGCCAAGCTGCCGCAATGCCACTGTCGAACAATATCTTTGGAGCTGATGAGATCGATTTTAAGGAATTGACAAACTCTTCGTAGATCCCGGAGATCAAAGCCATGGTACCTCCGGAGACACCTGGCACAATATCGGCAGCGCCCATTGCCATGCCTTTGAAAAACAGCCCGATATTCTGCTTTTTAGTCCTAGACATTGGATTGTAGTTTGCGATAGGCCTCCAGGCCTCCTTCAAGGTATGAAATCCGCTTTGCTGGTAGCATTTGACTCAATGAATAATTCATGGCTATGGCTCGCTTTCCTGATGTGCAACAAATGATGATATGGCTGTAGGCTTCGAGCTCAGTCACCCTTGACCTCACCTCCGCCATTGGAATGTGCAGACCTTCTAGATGGTCGTCTTCATATTCAAATTCTTCTCGAATGTCAAGCAAGATGGTGCTCGGGAAGGTGAGTTGACTGTCCAATTCACTCGCAGGTATAGCGTTGGGCTTCATGGTTGAGGCTTATTCTATTCGTTTGCGGCTTAGCTTTTCGGGAAGAAAATCGTGAAAAGTGTCTCCTCTTAAACCTATGCGCAAAGTTTCCAGGGGAATTACTTCGTCGTAACCAATGTTTCCAAGGTTCACGTTACTTCCGAATTGCTTAATGAACCAAACTTGTTGGCCTTTTAATGGGGCTTCCCACAGAATATTTTCAATATTGACCTTGGAAATGATCTTATTCACCAGAGATACATGAGCAGTTCCGTTGGGCCGATAGATGCCTACGTTTCCGCTCTCTCTAGCCTCTGCTATTACTTTCCAACTGCCGGCATCCAATTCAGATTGCATCATGTTGATCCATTTGTTCGGGGAGATCAAAATGCCTTCCTCTTTGGATCCCACTTCCGAGAGGACTTGAAAGTCTTTGCTCAAGACACGGATGTATTCACATTTCTTATTGTGATCCATTTCTACTGAGCCATCCGACACCTCCACCGTATCCAATTTATATTTATCGAGAAGTTTTCTATACTCATCGAATAGGTCGCGCACTACAAAGGCCTCAAACAAGGTTCCTCCCAAATAGCATTTAAAACCTGCGTCGCGGTAGATATCTAGCTTCCGTTCAAAGTCTGTGGTCAGATAAGAGGTGCCAAATCCCAGCTTGACCAGGTCAGTGAACGTGCTGCACGAATCCACAAAATTCTCTGCCTGCCTCCAACTGAGGCCTTTATCCATCATCATGGTCAGGCCATTGTCGCGAGGGGATTGCGTTCTTTCAGGAATAAAGGGAAGTTCAAAATTCATTAATGCGTCTTATAGTATTCAATCAATTCAAGCACTTGAGGATTGTGACGGGCTTCATCGTAAACGTTGAAAAGTTCATCCACTTCATCCCCAAACTCCTGTAAAGCAGTGTCGAGATAAAAAAGCGCATTGATCAAATCACCTCGCTTGAATAGAAAGGCGACAAAATTATACATTAGCTTGCCATTTTTCGAATCTGATTGTACTCCTTTGCAGTAAAAATCCATAGCTGCCTCTGCATCACCCATCTCTTCATAGAGTTTGCAAATGTCTAGTACCACATCCGCTTCGTTTGCATCCAATTCCAATACCTTCAAATAAGAAGTTAAGGCCTCCTCTTTAAAGCCTAGTGCATGTTGAATATCGCCCAGGAGGTAAAAATAATCCGGGTTCAATTCGTCTAATTCAATGGCTTTCTTCACATAGGAAAGGCTGTCGAGATAACGCTCCATTTCATAGTAACAAGAGCCAATACCCAGCCAGGCATCCGCAAGGAATTCATCCAATTCACTCGCTCTTCGATAATGGGCGATTGCTTTGGCAAACGATTCTAATTTTTCATAGCTCTCACCGATGTAGTAATAACTGAGCGCATCTTCCACATCGAATTGTAAAGTTTCCTTAAAACAATCTAAAGCCCTTCGATAGTCCTCGTTTTGAGAGAAGCAATGCGCTTTGTTAAAGTAGGCAGAAGAAAAATCTTCTTTGATCGCGATGGCAAAGTCGTAACAATCGATTGCCTTCTCGGTCAGGTCTAACTTGCCATAAGTAATCCCCAGGTTATACCAGGCAATGTGAGAATAAGGGTGCTGATCCACAAATTCTTGAAAGAACTTACGTCCTGCTTCAAGGTCTTTGATCAGGTCAAAACAAAATCCGAGCTCATACAGGGCAGTTTCATTCTCAGGGTTCAAGCGAACCGCCTCTTTGAGCACATTAATGGCTTCACCATACTTACTAATATTCTCATTTTCAAAAGCCAGCTGCAACAAAATATCCTCTTTCTCACCGACATCTGCATACTGCAAGGCCTTTTTGTAGTTTTCAATAGCCTTGTCTGATTTCCTAAGCTGGCTAAATATAGAGGCCTTGGTGTAAAAAAGTTCAATATCGAATGGTTCAAGAGACTCGGCGAGATTCAGATACTTTAGCGCTTCTTGAGGGCGGTGGACCGATACGTAAATCTGGGCGCAGCTCACCAACAAAGAAGCGGTTCTTGGATGTTGGGTTAAGGCATAATCGCATACCTCTAAGGCTTTTCCTGCTTCGTTCTTACTGTGATAGTAATCGATCAGGTCTTCAAATTCATCCACATCGAAAAAGAGCGCAGTTTTTGCGCTCAACATGTTTTCGAATTTTTTTACGATTGCCAGTTCAGAGGACTGTTCGGGAGTGGCTCCAAAATCATTTTCCATAAGGCGATAAGTAAGCGTGCTTTAACAAAGGTTGAAAAATTTAAAGCTGTGCAAAGGTCGCTCTAGTATTCTTATTCACAAAGAAATTAACAGTCATTTTATTGTCGGCAAACTTGCTACTTTTGTGGGCCTAAATCAGTAGTATGACCTTAATCAAGTCAATATCAGGAATTCGCGGTACCATAGGCGGCAGGAGTGGAGATAATCTTAGTCCGGAAGACATCGTAAAATTCGCTGCGGCATACGGTGCCTGGATCAAAAGCAAGCATGCGGATCAAAAGGTGAGGATAGTGATCGGCAGAGATGCACGGATCAGCGGCCCCATGCTAAGTGCGCTGGTATCGGCTACTCTTAGTGGCTTGGGTATTGATGTGGTTGATTTGGGATTGTCTACAACGCCCACCGTTGAACTGGCTGTACCAATGGAGGATGCTCAAGGAGGAATAATACTCACGGCAAGTCATAATCCTCGCGAATGGAACGCCTTGAAGCTCTTAAACGCAAAGGGGGAGTTCATTTCTGCTGCGGATGGAGAAGATATTTTGGCCATCGCTGAAAAAGGTGGGATCGAATACGTAAGTGTAGGTAAGTTGGGCGAAATAAGTGCCAATGACAGCTACATGCAGAAGCACATTCAGCACATTTTAGATCTGGAATTGGTAGACGTGGATGCCATTCGCTCGGCCGAACTGAAAGTTGCCATAGACTGTGTAAACTCAAGTGGGGGAATTTTTCTGCCTGCCTTACTGCGTGAACTTGGAGTCAAAGAAGTGTATGAACTCTATTGTGAACCTACCGGCGACTTTCCTCACAACCCAGAACCTCTTAAAGAGAATTTGAGCGAGATCGCTGCTTTGGTAAGAAAGAAGAATGCCGACCTTGCCTTGGTGGTGGATCCGGATGTAGATCGATTGGCCATTGTGCGTGAAGACGGCGAAATGTTTGGAGAGGAATACACCTTAGTGGCGGTAGCGGACTACGTACTGCAGCATCAAAACGGGGCAGCGGTAAGTAATCTCTCTTCTACCCGAGCCTTGCGTGATCTCTGTGAGAAAAACGAGGCAGCCTATCAAGCTTCTGCTGTGGGTGAAGTCAATGTGGTTGCAAAAATGAAGGAGATCAATGCGGTGATCGGCGGAGAAGGAAATGGAGGGGTGATTTACCCGCAATCGCATTATGGTCGTGATGCTTTAGTAGGGGCAGCTCTCTTCTTAAGCCATTTTGCAAAATTTAGAAATGGTGAGCGTAAAACGGTTTCTCAACTAAGGGCTCAGTATAAGAATTACCATATTTCTAAAAATAAGATCGAATTACGAGCTGAAATGGATGTGGATGACATCCTTGAGAAGATCAGTGTAAAATATCAGAAGTATCCTCAAAACACCATTGATGGGCTGAAGATCGACTTTGAAAATGAGTGGGTGCATTTGAGAAAGTCCAATACCGAGCCCATCATTCGTATTTATTCCGAAAGCGAATCCGAAAGCACGGCCACCATTTTAGCCGAAAAGATCATATCGGATATCCGCGAGATCATCAAATCGTAGGTTGATATGAATGTATACCTTGACAATGCCGCCACCACAGCCATTGACCCGGAAGTGATCGAAGCAATGATCCCTGTGCTTAGAGAGAATTACGGCAACCCATCCTCGATTCACACCGACGGTCGGATCGCGCGCTCATTGATCGAAAAAAGCAGAAAAAGCATTGCCAAATTATTGAATTGCAGTCCTGCAGAGCTTTTCTTTACTTCCGGCGGTACGGAAGCCGACAATATGGTTCTGCGCTGCGCAGTGGATGAGATTGGCGTGGATCATATCATTACCAGTAAGATCGAACACCATGCGATCTTGCATACGGCAGAGGAGTTGGCCAAAAGAAATGGAGTGGAGTTGAGTTTTGTGAATCTCGACGAGAAAGGGAAAGTGGATCTTGAAGATCTCGATCGCCTATTGAAGAAAGACAGACACAGCTTGGTTAGTTTAATGCATGGGAACAATGAGATCGCCAATCTACTGCCCTTGAAAGAAGTAGGAGCGATGTGCCAAGAAAATGGAGCACTTTTTCACTCGGACACGGTGCAAACCATGGCGCATTATGATTTTGATCTTAGTGACTTGCAGCTCGATTTTGCCACCTGTTCAGCACATAAATTCCACGGACCAAAAGGAATAGGCTTCTTGTACATTAAGAATACTTCCGCCCTAAAACCTTTGATTACCGGGGGCGCCCAGGAAAGCAACATGCGAGCCGGAACCGAGAACATATACGGAATTGTCGGTCTAGCTAAAGCCCTAGAGCTTGCCTATGAAAATCTGCCAAAACATCAAGCCCAGGTCGGTGGTTTAAAGATGTACATGATCCAACGACTTAAAGAACGCATTCCCGGCATTGAATTTAATGGTGATTCTGAAAACCCTGAATCGCTTTACACGGTTTTAAGCGCATGTTTTCCTTCTTCAGAAATGGATGAGATGTTTTTATATCATTTGGATATTGAAGGCATAAGTGTGTCAGGCGGGAGTGCTTGCTCTTCAGGCAGTAATACCGGCTCTCACGTCTTAAGAGCCATTCAATCTCCGATGGACCGGCCTTCGGTCCGATTTTCGTTTGGTAGGTTCAATACCAAGAGTGAGATCGATAAGGCAGTAGAAGTGGTTTCTAAAATTTACTCCTCTTCATGAAAGTAAGCATCCTTGGTAGTGGAACCTCTCAGGGAGTTCCTGTAATTGCTTGCGAATGTGAGGTATGTCGCTCAGACAACCCTAAAGACAAACGGTTGCGATGCTCCGTTTTGATCGAAAATGAAGGTCAAACCCTGGTGATCGATACCGGTCCTGACTTCCGCCAGCAAATGCTAAATCATCAAGTCAAGTCGCTTGATGCGGTTCTTTTTACCCATGAACACAAGGATCATGTAGCCGGCTTAGACGACATCCGTGCATTCAATTTTAAAAGTGGCGGCAAAGCAATGTCGATCTATGCCACCGAAAACGTACAAAAGGCATTGAAACGCGAATTTGCTTACGTTTTTGCGGATACGAAATATCCCGGGGTTCCTGAAGTTAAATTGAATACTATCGATCACCAAAACTTTAAGGTTGACGGCACCTTGGTCCAACCCATTCAAGTAATGCATTATAAACTACCCGTGCTGGGTTTCCGACTGGGTGATTTTACTTACATCACGGATGCCAATTACATCGCAGAGGTGGAAAAAGAAAAAATAAAAGGCAGTAAGGTGTTGGTATTAAATGCATTACGTCAAAGCGAGCATATTTCTCACTTTAATCTCGAAGAAGCGCTTGAATTGATCGATGAGCTAGGCGTGCAACAAGCCTATTTGACTCACATTAGTCACTTAATGGGAAAGCATGAAGAGGTTACGCCCATGCTTCCAAGTCATGTAGCCTTGGCTTACGACGGACTGGAGATCGAAGTCTAAGCTCGCCGAGGACAAATTTTCTACAGTTAATCAAGCCGATACTAATCCACAAATTGAACCTTACCGATTGATTTTCCCACGCGGATCAGGTAAATGCCTGCCTTGAGATTGCCTCTGTAAAGCCTTAATTCACTACCGAAATTCATGATTTTTGCCTCTAAACTTCTACCTGAGAGGTCCATCAATTGATAATCTGCCTTACCGAGCGGAGCATTGAGTTTGATGGATACCTGATCCGTTGCCGGATTGGGATAAATTTTGAAGTTATTAAGAGATGACTGGCCCAATTCCAAATTGGTGGTCAAAGGGGCAATTTCAATTCCCATGGCAAAATCTTCACTGTCTGCATCTCGATACCGCGACCATGCGCCATTGATCACCTCGTAGGTACGTTGTGAAGCAGGAACTTCCAAAGCTCTACCAAGACCAATATCAGGCCCATCCATAAGCCAAAGCAGATAAAGTCCTCCGCTACTCACGATCAATGGCGGTGAAATGGTGTCCACGACATAGGCTTGGGTCACGATCTGAGTGGATGGAATAAACGAGGAATCTAAGATGTTTCCAAAAGTGCCCTGTCTCCCCGTATTGTCGTAAAGAATTCCATGGAAACCATTGGCAGATCCGGTATTGGTAATGTAAAAACGTTTGCTAAGCACTCTGACCGGATAATAAGGGGGCTCGTAATAGGTGGCAACCCCGCCGTTTCCCCCGATCCAAGATATCGTGAAGAAGGGGGGCGTCTGATCCGTGTAATCCAATTGCTGCGATGTAATGGTAGAATCCAAAACGATCAGGCGGATGGCCAAGGTGTCGTTCACCCTTACGCTGTCGTTGTTAACCGCACCAACTGCGCCGATGAGCTCATAACGGGCAGAGGCAGACAATGGCAACTGGTTGCTAAAAAGGATGGTGGTGTCACTGCCTATTCCTAAACCGTTGATCAGGGTGCTCGCACTGTCTATGGTGGTTCCGGCAGCGTCCCGCAAGAGATAAGTGGCTCTAAAGTTGGCGCTTACGTTCTGATTGCCCTCATTTTTGATGTTGATGGATGGGCTGTAATTTTGGTTGCGATTTAGGAAGATGCCGCCATTTTCGCTATTGTCTACCCAATTTACCGCCAAATCAGTAATTGCCCTTACACGGCTTGGGAACTCGTATTTGACGGATGTGTTAGCCACGGGGAAAGTCGTTCCTCTAGTGTATTGCAGTCCGTCTGAGCCGGTTGCATTTTCGATGCCAATACTGAGCGAATTGGTAGTGTAGGCGGAATCGGGCGAACCGCTTTGTTTCTTGTAGTTAAAGGTGATGGATGAGTCTCTTTTATTAAGGATCACCTGAAAGGAGTTATCTCCAGCATACTGATTGCTGTTGTTGGTCCAGAAGGGCACTCCTTCCCAGCTTATCGCAATGGTATCCCCTTGGTTATAGAAATAGCATAGGGCAGGGTTGGTGCTTGCACCTCCGAAGGAGAGATCAGTAAGCAGGGGTGCAATAAAATCATTTGGCACACCTGAGGTAGGAATGGCAGGAAATTGGGCTGCCGAAGAAGAGATATTTACAGGGTTGAAGGCAATGTAACCGTTTGAACCGATATACAATTGAGTTGGCGTGGAAGAATAATAGCTAAATCCGCTAATGGTGTAAGGACCTACAAAATTATCATCCGATAAACCTGAGACCACGGTTCCTGTAGTGCTAATGTCGAACCATTGGTAAGTAGGTCCATTAGGGGCCAGATTGTTTTTATAGGTATAGCCAAAATTATCCGGTCCACCAGAATTGGGTTGCGCATATACTGTAAATGCGGAGAGGAAGGAAAATAAGGCGAAGGAGCTTAAGAACTGAAGTTTCATGATGAGGATTTTGCTTAAATGTAATGAATCAAAACGAAAAGTGCTTCAAAGACTCCATTAATACCATGAAATCTCCGTTTGTGTAGTCGCATTTACACATCACTTTATATTTTGTATTTTCGGGGCAACTAAACAAATTGTGTAAAAGATGAGAAAATTAACTGCCATGATCATGGCGATGACTCTCTGCTACAGCGTGAATGCGCAGAGCAGCAGTAATAAGATCGATTTTGTAGAATACGACTTGGATAACGGCTTACACGTGATTCTACATCAGGATAACTCAACCCCCATTGTGGCCGTTTCGGTATTGTATCACGTGGGATCCAAAAATGAAGACCCCAACAGAACAGGTTTTGCTCACTTCTTTGAGCACCTATTATTTGAAGGTTCTGAAAATATCGGGAGAGGAGAGTATTTTAAGATCGTTCAGGGTAATGGAGGGTCACTGAATGCGAACACCTCTTTCGATCGTACTTTCTATTACGAAGTTTTGCCATCCAATCAGTTGGAACTCGGCCTTTGGTTAGAATCTGAGCGCATGCTCCATGCCAAGATCGATGAAGAAGGCGTGGAAACGCAAAGGGGTGTAGTGAAGGAAGAGTTGAAGCAGCGTTACGAGAATACGCCCTACGGCACGATCTTACCTGAAACTTTTAAAAGAGCTTTTGTGGAGCATCCTTATCGTTGGGTGCCAATCGGATCTATTGAATACCTCAATCAGGCCAAGCTGGAAGAGTTCATGGAGTTCTATGAGATTTTTTATGTACCTAATAATGCGACACTATCGATCGCCGGAGACATTTCTATTGAGGAGACCAAAAAGATGATCGACATGTATTTTTCAGATATCCCGAAAGGAGAGAAAGAAATTCCACGTCCCGACATCGTAGAGCCAAAGAAAACTGCTGAAGTGCGCGATACGGTCTACGATAACATCCAGCTTCCAGGAGTAATCATGGGTTACCATATGCCTGCTCAAGGTGAAGACGATTATTATGCCATGAGTATGTTGGCACAATATCTTTCGCAAGGGGAAAGCTCTAGGTTCAATAAAGTGATCAAGAATGAGAAGGAGAAAGCCTTGTTCGTGGGTGCCTTTCCGCTTCCTACTGAAGATCCGGGCCTAGCGTTGATGTTTGGTATCACCAATATGGGCGTGGCGCCAGATCAGCTAGAGTCTGCGATGAACGAAGAGATCAAGCTGGTTAAAGAAAACATGGTAACCGAAAAGGAATTCCAAAAATTGCGCAATCAAGTGGAGAATGACTTTATTTCAGGCAATGCCTCTGTTAGAGGATTGGCGGAGAATTTAGCGAACTATCACGTGTATTTCGGGGATGCAGATTTGATCAATACCGAAATTGATAGGTACATGAAGGTGAGTCGTGAAGACATTCAAGACGTGGCAAAAAAGTATCTGAATAAAGAGAATCGTGTGGTTTTATATTACTTACCCAAACCACAAGAAGCAAACTAAGCAAAATCAAGCACTAGTATTAAAGATTAGCAAAAGAGAAGATGAAAAGATTAATGATCAATATAGCCCTTTCACTGGCAGTACTTTCAGTAAGTGCACAAGTGGATAGAAGTAAAATGCCTGAAGCCGGCCCTGCGCCGAAGATCGAATTGGGTGAAATCCAGTCGTTCACTTTGGACAACGGCCTCAAAGTATTTGTAGTTGAAAACCACAAACTCCCGCGGGTAACCTACACACTAGAACTCGACCTAGATCCTTTTACAGAGGGAGATAAGATGGGGATGAGTGATATCGCAGGTGATCTTCTTTCGAAAGGAACTACCAATCGGACGAAAGAAGCGCTCAATTTTGAGATCGATTATATCGGAGCCAACTTTGGTACTTCAGGAGCAAGCATGTACGGACGTTCGCTTACCAAGCACCAAGAAACCCTTTTGGATATCATGGCAGATGTGGTGATGAACACCGACATGAAAGAGGAGGAACTCGAAAAGCTCAAAACCCAATACATCTCCGGTTTACAAACAGAAATGGATGATCCGGATGCGATTGCATCAAAAGTTAGACGGGTATTGCTGTATGGCAAAGATCATCCTTACGGGGAGATCATGACTGAGGAGACGGTTAAAAACGTAACCTTAGAGGATGTAAGAAATTACTACGAGACCTATTGGGCGCCAAATGTGGCCTATATGGCCGTAGTAGGCGACATCAACCTGAAGCAAGCCAAGAAACTGGTAGAAAAGTATTTTGGTAAGTGGGAAAGAAAGGAAGTGCCTAGCCATGAGTATGAAACTCCTGCCCAACCTAATCAAATGCAGATCGCCTTTGTAAACAAGCCAGGGGCAGTTCAGTCGGTGATCTCTGTATGCAATACCATAGATCTTAAGCCAGGAGCCGAAGATGCAGTTGACGCCGTAGTGACTAATGGCATTTTGGGAGGAGGCTTTGTCTCTAAGCTGAATTTAAATCTAAGGGAAGAGCACTCTTACACCTACGGAGCAAGATCTTCCATTAGTTCTGATGAATTGGTAGGTAGTTTTACCACCAGTGCTAAGGTTAGAAATGAAGTCACCGACAGTGCCTTGATCGAAACCATGAAAGAGCTTGGGAACATGTTGTCAGGAAAAATTACCGAAGATGAACTTCAAACCATCAAGAACTACCGAACGGGTATTTTTGCTTCTAGTCTAGAGAATCCTGGAACAAAGGCCAACTTCGCCATCAACATTGAGAAGTACAATATGCCTAAGGATTATTATGCGACTTACTTGAAGCGACTTTCTGACGTTACTCTAGAAGACGTGAACGCCACCGCCAAGAAATACATTAATCCCAATAAAGGTTACATGCTGATTGTGGGTAATCAAGAAGAGGTAGCGGATAAGGTGAAAGCTTTAAGTCCAAGCGGCATAGTCAAGTTCTACGACGCTTTTGGGAATCCAGTGGAGGAAACTACCATGAAGGCTGCCCCCGAGGGAGTAACCGCAGCATCAGTAATTGCAGACTACGTAAAAGCGGTTGGCGGCGAAAAGAAGCTGAAAGCATTAAAAGGCTACAAGCAAAGCTTTACCATGAGCATGCAGGGTATGCAATTGCAGGGAAGAGCAATGGTGAAATCTCCTAATATGCTCTTGAACGAGATCACCATGGGCGGTAATGTTGTGCAAAAACAAGTCTTGAATGGAGATAAAGGCGCGATGTCTGGAATGCAAGGCTCAAGAGCCATGACCGAAGAAGAAGTGGGAAATATGCAAGAAGAAGCCATTATCATCCCTGAACTGTTCTACGGCGAAGAAGAGTACAAATTAGAGCTGAAAGGAATTGATACCAAGGCAGAAGAAGAGGCTTATGCAGTGCACATTACCACGCCTTCCGGTGCTGAATCTACGAAGTATTATTCAACCGATAGTGGTTTATTGATCGCTAGCACTTCTGTGACGGAAACTCCGCAGGGGTCATTCAGTGAAGAAACCACTTTTATGGATTACAAAGAGGTTGATGGGGTAAAATTCCCACACACTCTAAAAATTGCGGCCGGACCGCAACGTATCGAAATGAAGGTAACCGAAACTTTGGTTAATCCTAAAATTGAGGATAGTGAGTTTGCAGTAGAATAAACTCGCTTTCGTTTGAATTGTGAAAAGGTCTTGTCCCATTTGCGGGCGGGACCTTTTTATTTGAAATCAGGTAGCTCCTCTTTCCTGGCGTAGGGAAAAGCAGCGATCTCTTTTGGCAAATGGTATCGATTCAAACCTGATATGGCTACGGTATGAGCTCGATTGAGGTCGAGTTGACCATCTTCAGTAATCAGACTTTCATCAATTTCAGCGAGCTCAATTTCGCCGACGATCAAGATCGTGCCATTGCTTTCAATTGGCACTTCTTCTCTAAGCCGCATGCCGAGCTTCACCGGACTGTCTTTGACGAATGGCGCGGGGAATTTATCGAGGTATTGTTTATCAATTTTACAATGTTCAAATTCAGATTCCTGCCTTTCGAATTTCGCCGAAGTGTAGTGTGCATTTTCTACAAGTTGCTCGGGAAGGTGATTGATGGTGTAGCATCCTGTACTTCTGATATTTTCAAGGGTTTGCCTTTCTACCGTATGCGGACGCTGAATCATGCCCAATAAGGGAGGGTTGGCGCCAATGTGGACCACGGAATTGAAGATGGCGAGATTGGAGTAGCCCTCATGTTCTGTCCCGATAAGATTCGCTGATTTATATCCACTAAGGGAGTTGATCAGATTTGAGCGAAAGATTTTCTCCATGCCCATGATGTCTTCTGATTTTAGATGTTTGATCTCCATACCTTGATTTTGTTTTTTTAAACATAAAAAAAAGCCGCTTTGATCAGACAAAGCGACTTCTTTAAAATATTAAATGATTTTCCTAGGGTAACAGTACCGCATCAACCGCATGCACTATACCATTAGTTCCCTGCACATCTGTAATGATGATGTTCACCGGACCTTGAGCGGTATCTCCAGTGAGCAGTTGTACGCCATTGGTGTTGTCAAAATCCAATGTAGCCATCATATTCAAGGTTTGAATAGGATTGTTTGCAGGATCCAAATCTCCTGATTGCACGTTCCCGCTCACCACGTGATAATTCAACACATTCTCTAATACCGTTTGAGGGATTTGAGAAATGCTCGTCCATCCACTAGTATTGTTGGCAATCAAATCAGCAAAAGCCTGATTCGTAGGGGCAAATACAGTGAACGGCCCATCTCCTTCAAGCGTTTGAACGTAATTAGAAGCTGGATAAGTGGTTAATGCTACCACTAAACTATCAAAGCGGTCATCGCCCTGGGCTAGATCTACCACATTGGGTAAAGATAACACTTGATCGATCACATGCACTACACCATTACTGGCAGCCAGGTCTGGAGAAGTCACATTTGCCGTATTGTTAATGCGCACTCCGCCGGTTACGTCTGCTTTGACACTTAAAAAATTACCTTGCGCCGGGCTCAAAGTCGAGGCGTAAGTATAATCTGCAAGGGCAGAAGAAGGTACTTCAACACCCAAAACGTGATAGGTTAAGATCGCTCTCAAGGTCGAATCAGGCAATCCGTCTATACTTCCGCCACCCAATAGCCTCGCAAAAGCGGCATCTGTAGGCGCAAAGACCGTGTAAGTGCCTGCATTTGAAAGTAGGTTGGCAATGTCGTTGAATCGCAATACCGCTTTTTCTAGGCTGTCGTGATCACTACTGTTGATCACGATCTCCGCAATATTGGGATCCGTGTTATTGTTGTTGTTATTGTTGGTTGTAGTGGCTGGCTCATCGTCGTCGTCGTCGCTACAAGCTGTTAATAATAGTCCCGCCGACAGGAACATCATAAAGAAAAGTTTGAACTTATTCATTGGTTTAAATTTAAGTTAATAGCTCCCTAACATTAATTTAAAGACGCTTGTTCAACACCGCTGAAGAAAATTCATAAAGAAACTACGGTTCTGCCCTTGCTTTTCCCGGCAAGCATGAGCTGAATGTGTTCTTCCAACTCTTCTAACTGAATGAGGTTTTTCATTTGATCCAGATGATCAATCTGCCATTCATTGGCAAGTAGCTGCCAAATTTGAAGTCGGATCTCTCTGGGAGTTTCAGCAGTTTCTATACCTAACAGATTCACCCCGTTCAAAATAAAGGGGTAGACAGTGGTATGCAAGTCGGGCGATTGCACTAATCCACAAACCGCGATATTCCCATTTCGGTCGCAGGCCTTGATGCATGTGGCCAAGGTGTTGTCGCCCACGGTATCAATTGCCCCTGCCCAGCGATAGGCCAATAAAGGTTTCCCCGATTGGTCATTAACCTCATCTCTACCCACGATCTGATTTGCCCCCAAACGCTTTAAGAACTCATGAGCTGAAGGTTTCCCACTTGAGGCAATCACTTGATAACCTTTTTGAGCAAGTAGCTTTACGGCCATGCTTCCCACTCCGCCGCTGGCTCCGGTAACCAAAATTGGCCCCATTTCCGCTTTTTGTCCGTTTTGTTCCATCTTAAAAAGTGATAAGGCAGCGGTAAATGCACCGGTGCCTAAAACCATAGACGATTCTAGATCCATTCCCTCTGGTAAATGAACCGGCCAATCTGCAGGAACCCGAATGTATTCCTGAAAACCACCTGAAGTGTTCATGCCGAAATCATAGGAAGTAACGATTACTTCATCACCCTCTTTAAAACGATCGCTTTGAGAATCTACCACAATTCCAGCGGCGTCTACGCCCGGAGTGTGTGGGTATTGCCTTGAAATCCCTTTATGACCGGAGGCAGAAAGGGCATCCTTGTAATTCAAGCCGGCATACTTTACCCGGATCAATACTTCGTGATCCGGAAGCTCGCTGATCTGCTTATTTTCAATTGCGCAACTGAATTGCTTGGGTTGGGTTTCTCTTACCACAAAGGCACGGTAGGAGCTGGTGGAGTCGATCTTATTCATAAATCAAGATTTCAAAATTGTCTAGATAGGCTGTTTGACGCTCAGGGTTCCAAAAATAGATCTTCAGTTCAGAAGGCGTGTTCAAATAGCGTGGTGGAATTTTTTCGTGAAATTGCAATTCATTCCAAAAATGATCCTCTTCGATCTCATTTTCCAGAAAATAACCTTTATAAAAATCACCCACGGCAAGCACCAGCTGCATGCCTTTGGTTGAGTCTACAGGATAATAATCGAATTGCAAGGAGACACTGATTCGTGAATCGATAGGTTCTTTAGCCGAATAGCTAATCGTAAACGGAAAGTCGCTATTGGCATCCATTCGCAAGCTTTTCCCCTTCATGTCGTCTAATATCGTCTGGGTAGCGTTCGTTTGGAATTGAAATTGCTTGTCAACTAAACTATCTTCAAATGCCTCTAAATGTTGGGCATAGAGCTTTTTAAAGAATTGATCCATCCCCTTGGAAGCTGATTTTTTGAAGATCGAGATCTTGCCATTCGTATTCACTAACTTAAGCTGATGGGCAATTTCAGGGTAATCGAAGTAAGAATCACTGATCTTGAATGAGTCTACCATTACCGCATAGTCAAAAGGCTTCTCCAATAGGGCATTTGCGCTACTTTCTCCCGAGCTCAGACTGGTATATCCCTGATTTCCCCATACAATGAAGGGTAGATTGGTGGAGCTGGCATCAAAGACCGCCAGCGTATCTTTTGGACCAATTCCCCAATTTTTCAGATCTTCAGCACTTTGTTGGTATATCTCGAAGTTGTAATGGAGTCGTGCGGTACTAGACAACTCATACCTCGCTTCCTGATTACTTCTGGTATAGGCATACATGCTTAAACTCATGATCAAACCAAATGCCGCCAGGGGAGTGTACCATTGATGATCAACGCTTGTCGATCTTAGGCTAATCAGAAAAACCAGGTTGAGCAGTGGAAGGAAGGCATCGATGTAGTAATAGTCGTGATCCACGAATTGCAAGCTCATTAGCAGAAAATAGCTAATACTTCCAATCGCAGTGATCATGGTAAATATCGCTAAGCGATCAATTCCCGGACCTTTCTTTCTTAAGCCTTTAGAAAAATAAAGGGCGACGAAAAGAATGATCACCCAAGCCCAATGAAAAGGACTGAGCAGCTGACCTTGCCACCGTTCTGCAGCCTGCAGGATCACCGACCACAAACCTTTAAGATCGTCTACAAAGCGAAACTCAGCAAGGAACATTGAACCGTAAGTCTCTGCCAAATACTGATTGTAAAAGTAGTAAGCTATTACCGCAAACAATCCAATCAAGGGAGCGAGTAAGAAAGCGATCTGCAGCCGCTTTCGCTGAAAAACGGTGATCACCTCCAGGGCGACTAGCGCTATTAGCGGAATACTAAAAGGAATTCTGGCCAGAGCGGCGAGTGTAAAGAAGAAGATTCCCAGGAAAAATGCCCGGCGATCTGCTTGTGATAGATGTTTGCTGAAAAAGTACAAGCCAATGCAAAAGCAGGCATAGGCAGGAATGGAAGGCAGAAAGCCATTCTGATAGTAAACGAGAAAAGGAAGGGTACTTATGAAAATGGTCGATAGCATACTCAATAGAGCGGGGGAATTGAGCTGACGTAGGGTTTTGAAGAAAAACAAGAGACCTATAAGGAAACAGGCTAAATTGTAAAAACGAAAGGTGGCGGAGAGGTCGCTGCCGCTGAGCGATGAAATGAGGGACACCAAATAGTCGTGGATCGGAAAATCCACTTGCGTGATCCCTTCCTTGGTTAATAAATTATAGGTGGCCGGATGGAAGAAATCAAAGCCATTTTCTTGAAACTTCATGGCAATAGCCAATCGATCTGACTGCGTCCATGCGTGCACGTAAGCCGGTGGCAGATCCATGCTATCGTTAAAAAGGTAAAAGCCCCCCAGGATGAGCACGATCATCAGGAAGAGTGTTTCCGGAAGCTTTTTAATGGAAAGCAAAGGCATGGATCGAATCGTGGGTTTAGCAAGCAAACTTATTAAAACTTCATTCCCAATTCCTGCTTACGCTCAGATTAAGCGTACTTTTGCCGCCCAAATAAGTTGTATGAAGATCAGAAATATTGCCATCATTGCTCACGTAGACCATGGAAAAACCACCTTGGTCGATAAAATGTTAGTTGCCGCTCAGCTTTTTGGCGAGCATGAGACTCCGGGTGAGTTGATTATGGATAGCAACGACCTTGAAAAAGAGCGAGGGATCACCATTCTCTCAAAAAATGTTTCGGTCAACTATAAGGACACCAAGATCAATATCATCGATACCCCCGGTCACGCTGATTTTGGGGGGGAAGTGGAACGCGTTTTGAACATGACAGATGGCGTATTGCTGCTAGTCGATGCCTTTGAAGGCCCGATGCCTCAAACCCGCTTTGTATTGCAAAAGGCCATTGAGCTAGGACTGAAGCCGATCGTGGTGATCAATAAAGTAGATAAGGAGAATTGCACACCTGATATTGCTCAGGAAAAGGTATTTGACCTCATGTTCAACCTGGGGGCAACCGAGGAACAGTTAGACTTTCCAACCATTTATGGTTCAGCAAAACAGGGTTGGATGAGTGATGATTACCAAAAACCGACTGAAGACATCTCAGCGCTCTTCGAATCGATTATTGAACACATCCCTGCCCCTGAAAAAAGAGAAGGTACGCCTCAGATGATGATCACCTCGCTCGATTATTCCTCCTTTGTGGGAAGGATAGCCATCGGTCGTCTGCACAGAGGGAGCTTGAGTACCAAGCAAGATGTGAGCCTGGTGAAAGCAGATGGCAGCAAAAGTAAACAGCGCATCAAAGAGCTTTATTTATTCGAAGGATTAGGTAAAGTAAAGGTAGATAAGGTAGAGAATGGAGATATCTGCGCAGTGATGGGGATGGAAAACTTTGAGATTGGCGACACCATTGCCGATCCTGAGAATCCTGAGGCTTTGGAAAGCATCCAAATAGACGAGCCAACCATGAGCATGCTATTTACCATCAATGACTCGCCATTCTTTGGCAAAGAGGGAAAGTACGTAACCTCTCGTCACATTAAAGATCGTCTCGACCAAGAACTGGAAAAGAATCTTGCCTTGAAGGTATTGCCGGGTAACGGTCCGGATTCATTTAAAGTATTTGGTAGAGGGGTACTCCATTTATCCGTGCTTATTGAGAACATGCGTCGCGAAGGTTATGAAATGCAGATTGGCCAGCCGCAGGTGATTATCAAAGAAATTGACGGGGTTAAGCACGAACCGGTTGAAGAGCTATCCATTGATCTTCCGGATGAAGTAAGCGGTAAGGCCATTGAGTTGGTCAATCAGCGAAAAGGCGAGATGCTTAGCATGGAGCCTAGGGGTGAGCGAGTAAATCTTGAATTCACCATCCCTTCTCGGGGAATCATTGGCTTGAGAAATCAAGTTTTAACTGCCACTGCAGGAGAAGCCATCATGTCGCATCGTTTCAAAGAATATCAGCCCTATAAAGGGGAGATGCCTGGCCGTCAGAATGGTTCTTTGATCTCTTTAGAAAACGGAAAAGCCATTCCTTATTCCTTGAATAATTTGCAAGATCGCGGTAAGTTCTTTGTGGATCCTAATCAAGAGATCTATGCCGGACAAGTGATCGGAGAAAATACCAGAGCCGGGGACCTAGTGGTGAATGTCACCAAGACCAAAAAGTTGACCAATATGCGTTCTTCCGGCAGCGACGATAAGTTAAGGTTAGCCCCTGCCACCAAGTTTTCACTTGAAGAAGCCTTGGAATACATTCAAGCTGATGAATATGTGGAAGTTACTCCTGAATCTATTCGATTAAGGAAGGTTTTGCTTTCTGAAAACGACAGAAAAAGAGCGGCTAAAGTTTAATTCACCTTCCAAAGGGCTAAATTAGCGAGCCTATGCGGAGGCGTTTTGTTGGGCTTACAATAGCCATCACTTTTTTACTTTCGTGCGCACAGTTCGATCGCTCGGAGCTTGACAATCTCGATGGAGAAGTCAGGGTGATCGGTCATGCGGGATCGGGATTTACGTCCTGGTGGCCATTCAACACCATACCGGCAAATAGCCTGGCTTCAATTCAGAAGGCGTTGGAGAATGGGGCAGAGGGGATCGAAGTAGACGTGCACATGACGCAAGATCACCAATTCATCCTTTATCACGACAATAAACTCGATTCGAAGACTGGACTTCATGGCTGTCCTTCGCAATATCCACTTGATTCCCTTGAGGGTGAACCCTATCGCTTAGACTTTCCATTCCAATTTTTTGGCACTCATTCACTCCTTAGCCTTGAAGGGCTGCTTCACTATTTAAAAAGCCTAGAGGAGTTTCCCGAATTGCACCTGGATCTGCGTAATCACTCTGCTTGTCACGATGAAGAATGGGATGCACTTTGGGAGATTGAAATGATCCGGAAACTGGGTCTTTCGATTCCACATTGGGGAATTCCCAAAGAGAAATTGCTCCTGATCACCTACTCCAAAGCCATGTTGGAAGAAGCCATTGAGCTAAAGGTGAATGCCCGCTTGAGCTTTGAGATCGTGGGTGAATTGGAAAATGGAGTGGTTTGGGCCAAGCGGAATGGAATCGAGGTCTTAACCATAAAGCCCAAGTTGATCGATGCGGCCAAGGTCAAAGACTTGCACGAAGCCGGCTTCGAGATTATTACTTTTGGCGCGAAGAGCCGCAGTGGCAATCGTCAACTCCTGGAATTGAATCCGGATGCGATCCAGACCAATAATGTAAAAGCATTGAAGGATTTACTTGGGAAAAACTAAACCAACTCCATCGCTAAGCGCTGATCATTGATTTTTTCATTCGTCAGATAGTCGTCGTAGCTCATTAGTTTATCCAACATCCCTTTCGGTCCGATCTCAATGATCCGATTCGCCACCGTATGGGTAAAGGTGTGGTCATGGGAAGCGAAGATCAGGTTACCCTTATACTCAATTAAAGAGTTGTTTAAGGCAGTGATCGATTCCAGGTCAAGGTGATTGGTGGGTTCGTCGAGCATGAGCAGATTAGCTTCCGACATGATCATCTTAGAGATCATGCAGCGCATTTTTTCTCCCCCGGAAAGCACGGTAGCACTTTTATTCACTTCTTCTCCTGAGAAAAGCATCTTGCCCAGGAAGCCCCTTAAATATACTTCATCTTTATCTTGATCGCCGTCGGTAAACTGTGATAACCAGTCGACCAGATTCTTTTTGGTATCGAAGAACTTAGAATTATCAGTAGGTAAATATGCGGTTTGAATGGTTTGTCCGAATTCAAAATTTCCACTGCTTGGAGCGACCTTATTATTCAGTACTTCAAATAGGGCGGTAATGGCTCTCGGTTCACCGACCAGTGCTACTTTATCTCCTTTGTTCAAGACAAAATTCAAGTCTGAGAACAGTCGATCGCCGTCCTTATTTTGAAAGGAAAGGTTTTCTACCTTGAGGATCTGATTTCCGGGTTCTCTTTCCATTTTCCAGATGATCCCCGGATAGCGTCTTGAGGAAGGCTTAATGTCCTCCACTTTGATCTTGTCGAGCAGCTTCTTTCTAGAGGTGGCTTGCTTTGATTTTGCCGCATTGGCACTAAATCGGGCAATGAATTCTTCCAGTTCCTTTTTCTTTACCTCAGCTTTCTTGTTCTGATTTTGCCTCTGCCTTGAGGCCAATTGGGAGGATTCATACCAAAAGGTGTAGTTGCCTGAAAAGGTGGTGAGTTTGCCAAAATCGATATCTACAATGTGCGTGCATACTGTATCGAGGAAGTGACGGTCGTGAGAGACAACGATCACCGTGTTCTTAAAGTCGAGCAGAAAATCTTCCAGCCAGCTGATGGTGCGCACATCCAAGTCGTTGGTAGGCTCATCCAGAATCAAAATGTCCGGATTCCCAAATAAAGCTTGAGCCAATAATACACGTACTTTTTGGTTGGCACTTAGGTCTTTCATCAGCAGATCATGGTCAGATTCTACGATGCCGAGTCCGCTCAAAAGGGCCGCAGCATCTGCTTCGGCGTTCCAGCCTTCCATTTCGGCAAATTCCGCTTCTAACTCGGAGGCTTTCATGCCATCTTCTTCAGAAAAATCAGGCTTGGCATAAAGCGCATCCTTCTCTTGCATGATCTCCCATAATTTTTGGTGACCCATGATCACGGTGTCAAGCACTTTATTTTCGTCAAATGCATAGTGGTTCTGACTTAAAACAGCCATCCGTTTACCGGGCTCAAGGTGAATGCTGCCGGAGTTCGGGCTGATCTCTCCTGAAAGGATCTTAAGGAAGGTGGATTTTCCGGCACCATTGGCCCCAATGATCCCATAGCAATTGTCGCCATGGAATTTTAGGTTGACTTCATCAAAAAGAATTCTTTTGCCGAATTGTAAGGATACGTTCTGCGCTTCAATCATCTACTTGAAATTTGAGGCCGCAAAAGTAGTGATTTTAAGAGGATTAAAACGGCTTTATAAGACCTTCTGCATCATAACCAATTCCAACCATTTGCCTTTCTTTCTGGCGACTTCCGGAATTCGGCCTACTTCTTTAAAACCGAGCCTCTTGTGAAATTCTATGCTCTTCTGATTTTTGGAGTCGATGCCTCCGATCATGGCGTGAACCCCACTTCTTCTGGCGATCTCGATCAATTCCTCTATAAGTAATCTTCCCAATCCGAGACCTTGATTACCCGACGAAAGATAAACCGAATGTTCTACGGTAGAGGAATAGCATGGCCTTTTTCGGAATCTTCCGTAGGTGGCAAATCCTGCAAATACCTCGGCCACTTCGGCCACGATGATCGGGAACCCGTCCTTTTTTTGAATTTCAAACCAGCTTTTTAGTTCGTTAAGGCTTTTTAATTCCTCTGAGTAGATGTCGTCTGTATGCAGAATGTGATGATTTTGTAATTCGCAGATCGCATTCAGATCTTCTTTGGAGGCTTCTCTAATGTTGAATTTGTCTTGCATCAAGCACTTTTATCCGGTATCAAATGATTCAATCTATGTTCAAAGTAAGCGATAAAAAGGAAGAATACCATTTT
>JGI12109J20283_10132292_pt1 | contig 27858 bp, 24 predicted proteins | sample ElkSlonscriptome_12_FD_20283 | JGI IMG/M metagenome (IMG submission 20283)
AAGCCGGAGGCGCGGGTCGCCTCCGAGACCGGCGGGAAGCCGAAGCGTGGTACCGAGGCCGAGGGCGAACTCCTCCACCCGATTGTAGCGCACCAGATTCGATACGCCGCCGACATGGAGGCGGGCCGGGGCGAGTCCGCTGAGCGCCTGCCGCACCCCCATCTCCCGCACCTGATCCACCACCTCCGCGAGTTCGCCGGACGGTCCGAGGCCGACCTCATCGATATCGTCGTAAAGGCCGCGCTCGAAGGGGTAGGCCGCCAGATCTTCCTTCGGGCCGGCGTTCACCACCAGAGGGCCCGTGAAGTGGAGATCCGGCAACGGTACGTTGAATTGGTATCCGCCCACCCGGAATCGGGCGCGAATGACGCTCCCGGCGAGGAAGTCCAGCTCCGGAAGTTCCCGGCGGATCTCCGCCTCCTGGCGGTAGGGCAGCCAGAAGTCGTCCATCCAGAGTGCGTTGTCCAGCGAGATCCGGATGTAGTCGACGTAGGGGTCGACGTAGGAGCTGGGTGTGAAGGTGAAGGCCATCCGGACGATGGAGGCGCGCTCCCTGTCGAGGTACACGGCCCCGACGAAGCCCGGCAGGTCCGGGCGCTTCGGGCGCACCTGGAGCTCGTATACGCGGACCTGCTGCCGGCCGCCGTACGAGAGGGTCAGCGAATCCGCCACCCGGTAGTCGTATACGCTCTCGGCCTCGGGCGCGACGGGGTGAGTCACGTCGGACACCTCGTCCCCATCCCCCAGTCGAATGACGTCCTCGAACTCGTCCTGCACGACGGACAGGTGATCGAGGTGGTACTGGATCGTTGTCGGGAGCGACTTCTCGTTTCGACGTCCCACCATCCGCTGACGGGTGAGTCCGGGGGCGCGCCACAGTACCTCGAGCGCGAGCTGATCGGTACGGACGAGAGTCCGTTCCTCGACCTCCGGCCGGTCGATGTAGAAGTACACGTACCCCTCCGCTTCGGCGCTGTAGCTGCGCAGCCCGGTCTCGGAGCGGATGTCGGCCCGGGTCGCGCGAGCGCGCGCGACCAGGTCGAGCGCTGCACCGGAGTTCCAGCCCCCCCCGACGCGCTCCAGGACCGGGGTGTCCGGGTCCTGGGCATGGAGGGGGCCGAGCCCGCCGACGCCCGGTGCGAGCGCGAGAAGGGTAGCGAAGACCCATGCGGGTCCCGCTGCCGGCAGGAGATGTCGAGGGTGGGCGAGGTGAGGCATCACCTCGGTGCTACGGGACGACCGAAGGGAGGGTTCCTACTCTTCGCCCCAGAATCCCGAAAGAGACTCGCCGTGCGGGCTTTCCCGGAGCTTCTCGAAGGCACGGTTCCGGATCTGCCGGATGCGCTCGCGCGTGACGCCGAGCAGCGACCCGATCTCCTCCAGCGTCCGCTCCTCTCCGTCGTCCAGACCGTAGTAGAGATAGAGAATCTTCCGCTCACGCTCCGTGAGATACTTCTCGAACATCTGCTCGAGGAACTCGCGGCGCGCCACGGCTTCGATGTCTTCCTCGATCTCATCCGCGCCCTCCCCGGCGAACCGCTCGCCGAAGTTGGCGCTGTCACGGTCGCCCTTGTCGATCGGCGCGTCGAGTGACAGCTCGCTCGCAGCGACTCGGCGGAGTGCCCGAATCGTCTCGAGGGGCTCCTCCATCTTCTCCGCCAGCTCCTGATCGGTAGGGGTCCGGCCGAGGGTCTGGGTCAGCTGGGTGTTCGTCCGCGAAAGGCGGGCAAGATTCGAGTTCTGGTTCAGCGGGATCCGGACGGATCGCGTCTGCTCGGCGAGTGCCTGAAGGACGGTCTGACGAATCCACCAGACCGCGTAGGAGATGAACTTCACACCCTTCTCGGGATCGAACTTCTTGACCGCCTTGAGGAGTCCCTCGTTCCCGATGCATACGAGCTCTGCCAGACCGAGCCCGCGGCCCTGGTACTTCTTCACGTAGGAGATGACGAAGCGGAGATTGGCCGTTACGAGCCGCTCGGCCGCCTCCTTGTCCCCCTCCCGCGCGCGACGCGCGAGAGCACGCTCCTCGAGCGGATCCTGAATCAGCGGATACTTCTCGACGTCCTGGAGATACTGATCGAACGAGTCGAGACCGCGGGAGGATGAAAACATGCGTTCCTGCGTGGGAGATGACAATCCGTCACGGACGATCTCCGGTCACCGAACGTGGACGACTCCTGCCTTTCCTTCACCACGTTCCTGAACTCGATCATCCCCGGAAAAGATGCGAGCCCCCTTCAACGGGCTTACGAAAATTAGGCCGCTTCAAATTGAAGGTCAAAGGTTTTCCCCGTAAGCGCGACCCCCCGCGAGCAACCGACGTGCGGAGGCGGGTCGGCCACCTCCTGTGTCGATCCGAGGCGACGTGTTCGTGGCCGCGCGCCTGTGGTCATCTCGACGGGGTGAACCGGTCGACGCCCGTTCCGATGCGAATACTGCGCAGCAACTGGATGTCCGACAGGCCTCCCGTGAGGCCGATCAGGTCCACGGCCGTGATACGCAGGATGGGTCCGGTCACGCCGGCTTCCGGGCCGATCGCGCGGGCGATGTCGAGGCGCACGACGCCGCGGCTTCCGGTGGGGAAGCCGAAACGGAGGCCTGCCCCGACCGTCCCGCGCCACCCCGAATCCACCCCGAAGGGCACGCTCCCCGCCCAGATTCGACCGACGTCGGCGAAGAGGGTCGCGCCGAGGTCGAAGGTTTCGGGGAAGGGCCAGCCGAAGTAGATGCGATCTTCCGCGGTGAACACGACGCGCCGGGCGCCGGGCAGGTCGGTGTCGTCGAACCCGCGGACGGCACGACGCCCCCCCAGGGTGAGCTGGTACGGGAGGTCGACCGTCCATCCGCCCGCCGCGGAGACACGACCGAGGAAGGTGTGTGACGGCAGCATGGGGGGCTGCCAGTAGGCCAGCAGGTCGAACTCGGCGAGGACGTCCCTCCAGCCACTCCGATCGAACTCCGGATCGAAGAAGATCTGCCGTCCCTGCAGCGCCAGACGCGACGCGACCACCCAGGGTGCAGGCGCCGAGGCGCCATACCAGCGGAATCGGACGAACAGGTCGTCCACGTCACGTTCACCGATTCCCCCGCGGATGGTCCGGCCGAGGGTGAGCGAAATGTCGGTCCCGACCTCGATGTCCTGCACCCCGCGCAGCGCGTCGAGTCCCGTGCGCTGAACGAACCCGATGTTGCGCTGTCCCAGCAGCACGCTGATTCGGGTGCCCGCACCGAACCGGGTCTGCGCACGCAGCGCTTCGGCGAGGTCCGTCGGGGCGACTCCGGTCTCGTCGAATTCGTTCCCCCGAACGATCTCGACGTCGTCCGGGTATCCCGGAAAGTCGAGCGTCTCCCGCGCGAGATTGAGACCCACGACGCTGAGATCTCCCGGTACCCCGAATCTCCGCGCGATCGTCGCGCTCGCGCTCCGGTCTCGTGTCGGGAGCAGCACACGGGCCGGCGACCCCGTCCGTCCGAAGGAGAAGGAGAAGTAGTCCTCGACCTCCGACGCACTCACCTGCCACGCCCATCGGCCGACCTCACCCACGAAGGGATGAGAGGCCTCCAGCGCCTTGAACTCCCCGATCCGCGTGGTGCCCCAGTTGCCGGCGAGATTGGTCCGTGTGCCGAAGAGACGCGGCACGGCCGCCTGCCCACCGACAAGCCGCTGGGCGTCGTTCTCCACAAGGAAGCCCCGGAGCGTCATTCCACGGCCCAGGACGTTGGTTTCCGCGAGTGCGGCGCTGCGCAGCTCGAATCCGTTGTCGAATTCCGCCGTGATCTCCAGCCGGGTCGACCACTCGTCACGGGTCTCGACCTCGATCCTCCAGAGCGCCTCCGAGGTGTCCCCACCGTCGTCGATCCGGACGGCGAAGACCTCGGCGTTCGAGATGAACCCGTAGCGCCGGAGAATCCGCTCGGAATCCTCGACGAGGAAGGGGTCGTAGCAGTCTCCCTCTCCCAGGAGGAGTTCGGCCCGTATGAAGCCTTCGCGGGTGCGGATGTGGAGGCGATTGGCGAGCCGCGGGCCCCAGCCGAGCATCCCGTCCGGGATCTCATCCTCGGGCACGACGGTGCCGTTCCGCACCTCGATCTCCTGGACGATCCCGCGACGACACGCATCGACCTGCCCCGCCACGGGTACGGCTCCCCCCAGAGCCCCGACCACCAGGGCGACGCGCAACAGCGTACGGGGGGCGGGAAGTGGGTGGGTTGGCATGCCTTCGGGATTTCGACGAACGGGTGCCGAGTGGTAATCTACCGGACTGCCCCACCGCAATGCATCGATCGGCACAACGGAGCCCCTACGTACATGTCAGACGACCGACAGGACGCGCTCTCGTACCACGAACACCCGAGCCCCGGCAAGATCGAGATCGTCGCCACCAAGCCCGTGGCGACGTCCCGGGATCTCTCGCTGGCGTACTCTCCCGGGGTGGCCGAGCCATGTCGCGAGATCCATGCCAGGCCGGACGACGTCTTCAAGTACACGGCGCGTGGAAACCTCGTCGCCGTGGTGTCGAACGGAACGGCCGTTCTCGGCCTGGGTGACATCGGCCCCATGGCATCCAAGCCGGTCATGGAGGGGAAGGGTGTGCTCTTCAAGAAGTTCGCGGGCATCGACGTGTTCGATCTCGAGATCGACGCCCCCGATCCCGAGGACGTTATCGCCTTCTGCCGGATGCTGGAGCCGACGGTCGGAGGGATCAACCTCGAGGACATTTCGGCACCCGCGTGCTTCGAGATCGAGGAGCGGCTCAAGCGCGAGCTCGACATCCCCGTGTTCCACGACGACCAGCATGGGACGGCGATCATCGGTGGGGCCGCGCTCCTGAACGCCCTGGAGTTGGCAGGGAAGGAAATCGGCGAGGTCGAGGTCGTCTTCTCGGGGGCCGGTGCCTCGGCCATCGCGACCGCGAACCACCTCTGCAGGCTCGGCGTGCAGCGCGAGAACATCGTCATGTGCGACTCCAAGGGGGTGATCTACCCGGGTCGCTCCACCGACATGGACACGTACAAGGCCGCCTACGCGAACGACGCCGGGGGCGCGCGGACGCTGCAGGAGGCCATGGAGGGTGCCGACGTCTTCTTCGGCCTTTCCGTGGCGGGGGTGGTGAGCCGGGAGATGGTCGCCGGAATGGCTGCCGACCCGATCGTGTTCGCGCTCGCGAATCCCGATCCGGAGATCCGGCCCGAAGACGTCGTCGCCGAGCGCGACGACGCGATCATCGCGACCGGACGGTCCGACTATCCCAACCAGGTGAACAACGTCCTCGGATTCCCCTTCATCTTCCGCGGGGCTCTGGACGTCCGGGCCCGGGGGGTGAATGCGGAGATGATGATGGCGGCCACCAAGGCGCTCGCCGAGCTGGCCCGGGCCGACGTCCCGGAGAATGTCGTGGACGCGTACGGGGGCGAGAATCTCCACTTCGGGCGCAACTACCTCATCCCGAAGCCCTTCGACAGCCGCGTGCTGTTCTTCGTGGCACCCGCGGTCGCGGAGGCCGCGATGGAGAGCGGGATGGCACGCCAGGAGATCGACCTGGACGAGTACCGGGATCGACTTCGGGCCTCGCTCGGACCGGGACGGGAGGTGATTCGGTGGATGACGCAGCGGGCGCGCCGTCGCCCGGCACGCATCGTCTTTCCCGAGGGTCACAACGACACCATCATCCGCGCCGCCGCGCAGATGGTCGAGGAGGGGGTCTGCCGGCCGGTGCTGCTCGGACGCCCGCCGCGCGTGAGGGAGAAGGCGGAGGAGATGGGTGTGTCGCTCGACGGAGTCGAGATCCACTACGCGGCGCAGGATGCGGACACCCGGTACGCTCTCGCCGACCAGCTCTTCGAGCGGCGTGCCCGGAAGGGCCTGACGATGGCGGAGGCCCGCTGGAACATGTACAAGCCCATCTACTTCGCCTGCGGCCTGGTGCGTGACGGCCAGGCCGATGCGGTGGTGGCGGGTATAGAGGCGAACTATCCCGAAGTCCTTCGTCCAGCACTCGAGGTGATCGGCACGGAGGAGGGTGTGCGCCGCGTGGCCGGTCTCTACATGATCGCCTTCCCGAACCGTGACCTCCTCTTCTTCGCCGACACGACGGTGAACATCCAGCCCGACGCCGAGGCGCTCGCGGATATCGCCCTCCTGTCGGCCCGCTTCGTGTCGGAGCTCGGGATCCGACCGCGCATCGCGATGGTGTCCTTCTCGAACTTCGGGTCGGTCCGCCACCCCGATGCCACCAAGGTCGCGGAGGCGGTGGAGAGAGTGCGCGAGCTCGCGCCGGAGCTGGAGATCGACGGTGAGATGCAGGCGGATACCGCGGTCGATCCGAAGATGCTCGAAGAGGTCTATCCATTCTCGAACCTGACCGGCGCGGCCAACGTCCTGGTGTTCTCGCACCTGTCCGCGGCGAACGTCGCCTACAAGCTTCTGGATCGTTTGGGGCGGGCGGAGGTAATCGGACCGGTTCTCATGGGCATGGGCCGTCCCGTCCACGTGCTCCAGCGTGGCGCCAGCCAGCAGGAGATCCTGAACCTCGCCACAGTGGCGTCCGTGGATGTTCAGGCGCGTGCATCGGTGGACGGCCAGCTCCGTTTCGATCAGACTTGAGGTCTCTGAGGACCCGCTGGCAGGGCCGGTTCCGACCGGGTTCCTCGCGGGTCGAATCAGGACCTCGAAGCATCCACGAACAGGACGAATGACCGTTTCCTCGAATGACACTGGGGCTGCTGTGGCCACCGCCGGACTCGATACGCACGGGCTGGATCCGAAGAAGGACGTACACTGGAACCTCTCGCCCGCGGAACTCGTGGAAGCGGCGCTGCGACGTGGGGAGGGCACGCTGGCTGCCGACGGTGGGTTCCGCGCCGAGACGCCGCCGCACACCGGCCGCTCGCCGAACGACAAGTTCACGGTGAAGGAGCCGTCGTGCGCCGAGGTCGTGGACTGGGGCAACGTCAACGTACCGATCGCCCCCGACTACTACGAGACGCTTCGTGAAGACATCGTCGACTACCTGAACGACCGGGAACTCTTCGTCCGGGACGCGAAGGCCGGGGCGGATCCCGAGCTCGGCATCAACGTCCGTGTCGTCACCCCCAGTGCGTGGCACAACCTGTTCGCCTACAACATGTTCCTCCGTCCCGACGAAGCGGAACTGGAGGGCATGGTGCCCGACTTCACCGTCCTGCACGCTCCCGAGATGGACGCCGACCCGAGTCGCCACGGCACCCGGTCGAGCACCGCGGTCGTGGTGAACTTCGCGGACGGCGTCGTCCTGATCTGCGGCACGCGGTACGCGGGCGAGATCAAGAAGTCGATCTTCGGCGCGTTGAACTACCGCCTCCCCGATCAGGGCGTCCTGCCCATGCACTGTTCGGCGAACGTCGGGGAAGATGGCGACGTCGCCCTCTTCTTCGGGCTTTCCGGAACCGGCAAGACCACGCTCTCCGCCGATCCTTCCCGGGGACTGATCGGAGACGACGAGCACGGCTGGAGCGATGACGGTGTCTTCAACTTCGAGGGGGGCTGCTACGCCAAGACCATCCGCCTCTCCGCCGAGGGAGAGCCGGAGATCCATCAGGCGACGCGGCGCTTCGGAACGATCCTCGAGAACGTGATCCTCCGGGACGACCGGTCGATCGACTACGACGACGCGAAGATCACGCAGAACACGCGGGCGTCGTACCCGATCCACTACATCCCCAACGCGGTGCTGCCGAGCCGGGGCGGCCAACCGGAGAACGTGGTCTTTCTCACCGCGGATGCCTTCGGCGTCCTGCCTCCCATCTCGCGTCTGACCCCGGATCAGGCGCAGTACCACTTCCTCTCCGGCTACACGGCCAAGGTTGCCGGAACGGAGCGCGGTGTCACCGAGCCGAAGGCGACCTTCAGCGCCTGCTTCGGTGCCCCCTTCCTCCCGCTGCATCCCAGCGCCTACGCCGAGATGCTGGGTGAGCGACTCGAGCGTCGCGGCGTCCGTGTCTGGCTGGTCAACACCGGCTGGACCGGTGGCCCGCACGGGGTGGGAAGCCGCATGAAGCTTGCGTACACCCGGGCGATGGTGTCCGCGGCTCTGGCGGGACAGCTGGATGCGGTCGACACCATGACCGATCCGGTCTTCGGACTCGCGGTGCCGGTGAACGTGCCCGGCGTTCCCGGTGATGTGCTGCAGCCGCGCGGCACCTGGGCGGATTCGACCGCGTACGACGCGCAGGCGGCGAAGCTCGTCCGGATGTTCCGCGACAACTTCGCGCAGTACGAGAGCCACGTGACCGAGAGCGTCATCGGGGCGGGCCCGCAGGGCTGACGCGGACCTGCGGCCCGTCGGTCCGCCGATCTCGTTGCCGTGAGCGCCGCGCACTCTCCCGCTCCCGGCCTCCGGGATCTGTTCACGGTCTTTCTTCGGCTTGCGCTGCTCGGGTTCGGCGGGCCGAATGCGCACCTCGCCCTCATGCTGGAAGAGGTCGTGGAGAAGCGCGGGTGGCTCACGAGGGAGGAGTTCCTCGAGCTGATGGCGGTCACGAATCTTCTGCCGGGCCCGAACTCCAGCGAGATGGCGATCCATGTCGGGTACGCCACCCGAGGTGTGGCCGGCGCCCTCGTAACGGGGCTCACCTTTCTCGTGCCGGCCTTCCTGATGGTGACCGGCCTGTCGGCGCTCTACTTCTCGTACGGGTCGCTCCCGGCGGTCGACCCGGTCCTCGCCACGATCAAGCCCGTGGTTCTGGCGATCATCCTGCGAGCCGGTGTGAAGCTCGCCAGGGCCGCCGTGGCGGGGCCGCTGGAGGTGGTGCTGGCCGCGGTCGGTGTCGCGGTGGCGATCCTCTACGGCGGGTGGGTGGTTCCAGCCATGCTGCTGGGTGGAGTCGTGACCTGGGCGGCGTGGCGGTCCGGGCGTTCGACATCCACTCTCGGTGCGACCATACCGTTACCGTTACTCGCTGCGGCGCAGAGTGGTACGGCTTCCGTCCTTGCGACTCTCCCCGCCTGGGCTCTCGCCGGTCTGGTGCATCTCGGCATCGGGGCGGTCCTGTTCGGCGGCGGGTACACCCTCGTGGTGCTGCTCCAGCCGATCGCCGTCGAGCAGTATGGATGGCTGACCGCCGGACAGTTTCTCGACGGAGTGGCGATCACGCAGGCCGTCCCAGGGCCGATCAGCACGCTCGCCGCCTTCGTCGGGTTCGCGGCGGCGGGTGTTTCCGGCGCCACCCTCGCGACCGCGGGAATCTACCTCCCCGCATTCGGGGCGGTCCTGTTCGTGGCACCCCGGTTCGCCCGCCTCCGAGAGGTCGCCGGCATCAGGGCGGGACTGCGCGGAATCAGCGCGGTGGTGGCCGGATCCCTGCTCGGAGTGGCGCTGACGCTCGTGCCGCCCGCGATCCCGGACGTCGCGGCGGGCGTGATCTTCGCGGTCGCGGCGGCCGCTCTGCTCAGCGGGAAGGCGGGGCCGCTGCCCCTCGTGCTGGGCGCGCTGGTGCTGGGCGTGATCCGGGGGCTGGCCGGCTGAAGAGCGCCTGGCCTGCTGAGGAGCGCCTGGCCTGCCCGGGTGGCCGTGGGTCTGCCGGATGAAGCGGGCCGGCCGGTGCCACCCGGCCGGTTCTCATCCGACGCGCCTGCGAATCGCTGCGAGGGCGCCGACCCCGAACCCCACGAGCATCAGGAAGCCTGCCGTGGCCGCAGCTTCCAGGCTCGGAGCGGGACCCGCCCGTACGGCCTCGCCGCGGGCCACGGCATCCCTGTAGACCCAGTCACCGGGGTGCATCCCGAAGGCCGACTCGAAGGCGACGTCGAAGGCCGCGTCGGACCTCCAGAATCGTGCGAACGCCCGGGGCCCGAAGTCCATCTCCAGCCGGTTGAGCAGGTCGAACCCGAGCCCGGCGATGAAGGTGTGCGGGATCCTCTCGACGACCGTGGTCGGCCCCGATGGACCGGGACGGGCCCCCTCCGGAAAGAATTCCTTCATGCATTCCGCGCGTCGCCCCGCCAGACACCCGCGCAGCAGGACGTTGATGCCGTAGACCGGGAAGTCTCCGGTCAGCACCGAGCCCACGTCGAGGGCATCCGCGGCGAGATCGCTGGCCTTTCGTATCGCGAAGCTGTTCTCTGGAAGCCACTCGAACGTCGCCCCGTCCCAGCTGGAGCGGGCGCCGAGCCATGCACGGACCTCCTCGCCGGGCATCCCGTGCCTGTGCACGAAGGTGCAGCCGGCGAGGAGGTCCGACCGCCACATGCCCTGCTCGATCTCGCGGCGTTCGACACTCGTCCGCGGCTCCATCAGGCGTCGACGGGCCCATCGGAGAAAGTGACCCGGGTGTACGCTCCGCTCCCCGAAGCTCACCACGCGGAGACAGTACGGCGTACCGTCGTGGAATCCGAGAATCGCCGCGGCCCGCGGCCCACGCCCCACCGTCTCCGGATGGGACTCCACGTACATGCCGATCGCGATCTCCTCGTCGGTCAGCCGGACCAGATCCGGTTGTTCGAGGGCGGCCAGGATCGAGTCCTGTTCCGCCTCCGAGAGTGCGCGTCCGGCAGGCCACCCCATGTCGACGGGGGAGCCCGCGCGGGAAGCCGCGACCGCACGTGGCCCGAGTTCCCGGGCCCACCGGTCCCGCGACAGGCGCGTCGCCGCCTCGGTACTCGCGTCACGGACCTCCTGTCTGGCGTCACGGATCGACGCCATGGGGTCGGGCTCTCCCCGTCGTTCCCTCGGGCGGTCGTCGCTGCGGGTCGCGGCCCACGCGAACGCCAGGACCATTCCCCCCAGCAGCGCGACCGTCCACGCCCCCGTGCCGGGACGGCGCCACCAGGTCCTCATCCCAGCCTCCAGCGCGTGGAGCGCAGGGCCAGAAGGGCGAAGCCACCCGCCCAGAGCAGGGAAACGGGGCCGGGCGGATCTCCACCGACCTTCTCGAACATTCCCTCGCCGTTCATGGCGTCGGCCCGCCACGCGGTGATGAGGTCGCGCGTGGGCATGCCGGAGATGGCCTCGAGCTGCTCCCCGACGTCGACCCCTGCCGGAAGTCTCTCGATGCGATCGAGTGCGCCGGGTCCACCACGCTCGAGTGCGTAGGCGACGACCGAGCCTCGGACGTATCGGTCCGCCTGGAAATCCGCCGAGATGCTTCTCCGGGACAGCTGCCTCAGGCAGCCGGTCCTGGGGACCGGGAGTCCGGTGCGCCGACTCCGGCCGATGCACTGGAGCAACGGGATCGTGGCGCCGTGTTCCTCCAGCATGCGGGCCCGGCTTAGCGAGTAGTATCCACGCCAGGCCCGCAACCGCGTCTCGTCCGATCCGTCATCCTCGACGAGCAGAAATCGGGCGCAGGCGTCGATATCGCCGAACTGAAGGCATCGAAGCCCCGTCGGATCGGCGACCATGGCCATCGATCTGAGCGCCGCGAGGGGACGGTAGTCGTCGCCCCAGCCTGCCCCCGCGGACCATGTACCGATCGGCGTGGGGACCGAGGCGATGATGTGGGCGGTCACCCTTTCGCCGATCCGGCGGAGGCCGGCGTCCGAGTACCGATACCACACAGGGGCGCCGGACTCGGAACGCGCTCGGGGCGGGGGGCGGAGCGGACCGAGCTCCGCGGGTAGGTAGAGGTGGATCGGGGAAATCTCGAGATCGTCGAGATCCCCGAGGGTCGCCTCGAACGCCGCCAGGACGGGCAGGACCTGTGCCGCCACCGGAGGGGTCCCGCTCGGGCGCCGAATCACGAGCGGCCCGATCGTCTCGGTGAGGCCGCCCTCCTGGATCCGACGCAGCGCTCGCTCGGCCTGGCGTTCGCGCCCCTCCTCGGCGGACGCTTCCAGACCCCTGATCGCCTCCATCCGATTTTCGAGGCGTGTCATCTCCGCCTCGAGGCGGGCTCGCTCGGCCGCGGTGATCAGGGCGTCCTGCGCCCGGACGGGTGCACTCGCAACGGCGAGCCCGACCAGGATCACCAGGGTCGCCACGCATCGAGCGCTCGACCGGGAAGAAGGCGGCACCCTACACATCGAACAGCATCCAGTTGCCCGAGAAGATCGACAACGGGCCGTCGTTCTCGATCAGGAGTGAGTGGGCGAGCTGCCCGAGATCGATGGCGCCGATCGGTGCCCAGAAGCCCCCGAGCAGATCCAGAGTCGGCTGTCCCGCGATGACCAGCGCGAAAACGGCGCCGATGAAGATCGTCGCCGTGCGCATCGTGCCGGATGCGAGGGCGAACAGGAGGGCGAAGGCGGTCTGGGTGGCGACGAAGAAGTGGATGGACAGGTTTCCGGGATAGCCTCGGATCCCGACCGGCAGGTCGGCCAGCAGGGAGGAGAGCCCCGCACCCAGCGCGAACACCCCCGTCGTGGCGGCCACGAGGATCGTGCCACCACCGAACTTGATCGCCACGTACTTCCAGCGCGCGATCGGAAGGGACAGCGCATAGATGTGATCGTGCCTGTGATCCCACGTCCACGCGCAGAGTCCGATCACCGCTCCCGCGATCGCCGCGAGGACCGGGAAGCCGAGCCCCCAGATCGCCGCCCCGTCGATCACCGACCAGGCGCTCGTGGCCTCCAGGGAGTCTGCCGCACCGGAGGCCTCCCAGGTCGACCACCCCGCCATCAGGGGCAGGCCGAAGGCGGCCACGAGCACGGGAAGCATCGGCCATCGGGCTGCACGCCAGTGCAGCTTCAGCATCTGCATACTCATCTATCGTCCTCCCTCGAGTTCTGAATCCGCACCGATTTGAGCAGCTCGACGAACCCCTCCTCGAGGTCGAGATCCACCACCTCCTGGACGGTGACGCCGGCCTCCTCGAGCAACGCCCGATGTGGCCCCTCCCACCCATGGACGACCCACTCCTCGCAGGAGCGGATCCCGTTGGCGGGAATACGATCGAGGAGCGAGAACGGGGTGCCGTTGGCCGGGATCCCCCTGGCGTTCAGGAGACGGAGACGCTTGATCCCCCTCTTGAACTCCTGGACGGGAACCTCGGTGATGAGGGCTCCCCGATCGATGACCCCCACCCAGTCGCAGAACCGTTCGAGTTCGTGAACGAGGTGCGACGAGATGAAGATCGTGGCGTCCGTTTCCGCCACGTAGTCGAGCACCGTGGTCATCACATCTCTCCGGATGACCGGGTCGAGACCGTCCGTCGGTTCGTCCAGGATGAGGAGGTGGGGGCGCACGGCGAGCGCGAGGAGCATCATCAGCTTCCCCGTCTGCCCCTTGGACATCCGCCTGATCTGCTGATCGGGTCGAAGGTCCAGTCGCTCGAGCAGTTCGGTCGCCCACAGCGCGTCCCATCTGTGATGGAAGGAGGCGTGGACGTCGATCGCCTCCTTGACCGTGAGCCGCGAGAAGAGGTGCGGCCGCTCCGGCACGTACCCGACCCGCTGCAGCACCCGGGGGAGCGCGCGCGGGACCGATTCGCCCAGCATGCGGATGTCGCCACCCTCGGGCTTCATCATCCCCATCATGAGGCGGATCGTGGTCGATTTTCCCGCCCCGTTCGGGCCGAGGAAGCCGTAGATCGAGCCCTGGGGGACACGGAGAGTGAGCTTCTCGATCGAGAAGTCGTTTCCCGCCCTCCAGGTCACGTCGTCGAATTCTATGGCGTGGATCACGACGGCACCTCCGTAGATGCACCCTCGTGCGCGCGCACTTCGTCGGCGACCGCATCGAGTAGCTCCTCGCCGGACAGTCCGAGCCTGGCCCCCTCGGCAAGTGCCGAGCGTGCGATCTCGATGGCACGGCGGCGGCGCTCCTCCTCCCGCTTCATCACCGGGAGGTCGCGGATGAAGGTGCCCTGGCCGTGGCGCTTCTCGACGAACCCGTCCGCGGCCAGCTCGCGATACGCCTGGACCACCGTCGCCGGGTTGACGCGGAGCTCTCCCGCAAGAGAACGGACCGAGGGGAGCGCCTCACCGGCGCTCACCTGACCGGATGCCACGGCCACGCGGACTCTGGACGCGATCTGCTCGTACAGCGGCGTAGGGCTTCTGGGGTCGATTCCATCGAACACGGGAGGGGCGGCTGAGGTGTATTGGTGTTTTAGTGTATCAGTTGACCCATACAGCAATACACCCGAGAGTGCTCCTCCGCAAGTGCCGCCGAATCCGACGCGCCATGGTCGCCGACCGGTGGAGTCGATCGGCCGCCCGCCCGGGGATGGACCCGCCCACCCCCTGATCGGTATGTGGGGACGACGAATTCCCGGCGACATTGCCGATCCCCGAACCCACACCGACTGCGATGAAGTACTGGCTGATGAAGTCCGAGGCGGACGTCTACTCGATCGACGACCTGAAGGAGGACGGGCACACGATGTGGGACGGCGTGCGCAACTATCAGGCGCGGAACAACATGCAGGAGATGAAGGAGGGGGACCTCGTTCTCTACTATCATTCCCGCCAGCGGCCGTCGGCGGTGGTCGGCGTGGCCCGTGTGGTGAAGGAGTCCTACCCGGATCCGACCCAGTTCGACCCGGACAACAAGTACTTCGATGAGAAGTCGGACGAGGACGATCCGCGCTGGTGGCTCGTGGACATCGAGTTCGTCCAGAAGTTCGACCAGCAGGTGGGGCTTCCGGACGTCAAGGAGGTCAACGCGCTCTCCGACATGGTCCTGGTCAACAATTCCCGCCTCTCGGTGCAGCCCGTGAAGAAGGACGAGTTCGACCGCATCCTGAAGATGGCGGGCGCCGAACTGCAGGTCTGATCGGTCCTGCGCTCTCGCTCCGAGGAGCTCGGTCCCGCCGAGGGTCCGGACCGCCGCCGCCGGCCGCATCCGCCGAGGCGAGACCGAAGACGACGTCCCCCGTGGGCGGTACGGCCCGTCGCAGCTGCCTCAAGACCGCGTCCGGCTCGAGGGTCCGGTCTCGCTCCTCCTCGTGGAGACGGAAGTATCGGGCGACCAGCAGGACCTCTGCGGCGTCGTGTGCGGAGAGGGCGCCGGGGCCGGCCTCCGGCCCGGTGAAGGCGTCCACGATGCGCCCCCGCGCTCGCTCCACCCCTTCGGGACTTCGCGGGACGGGCAGGTGGTCGCGGATGCGTCCCGCCCGGATGAGGTAGAGTCGGTCGCGTCCGGCGTGGCCCCGCGCCCGGTAGATGAATCGCAGGCTTTCGACATGGCCCCGGAATGCGGTCAGCTCCTGCTGGAACATGCGGAGGCGCTGAAGCCGATCCCGCAGGATCGCGGCGTACTCGAAGTCCATGCGCGCCGCCGCCTCCTCCATGCGTGCCTGGATTCGGTGCAGTGGAGTCCGGGTGCGGTTTTCTAGGAAGCGGCGTGCCTCGTCGAGTCGGCGGAGATAGTCTCCGGCCGAAACCATTCCGGCGCAGGGGCCCATGCACGACCCGAGCTCCGCCCTCATGCAGAGGGGGGTTCGCTCGCCGGAGCCGAAGATGTCGAGCTGGTCCCTGTAGTGGATCGGCGTCGCGCCTGCGCAGTCGCGCAGGCCGAGCGAGTGCGCGAGGTCCCGGATCGTCTGCGCGACCCGGCCGACGCGGGGAAAGGGGCCGTAGTAGAGCGCCCCGTCCTCCGACACGCTCGACACGGGAAGCACCCGCGGCGCCTGTTCGGCCGTGATCTTCACGAAGGCGTAGGCGCGCTTCCGCTTGTGCTGGACGTTGAATCTCGGTCGCTGCTGCTGGATCAGGCGCATTTCCCGCACGAGCGTACCGAACTCGTCGGGGATGTAGTCCCAGGTGATCCGCCGCGTCTCGCGAATGAGTTCGGCCGGCTTCTGACCAGGCTCGGCGCGGAAGTACGAGAGGAGTCGCGTTCGCACCTTCACCGACTTTCCCACGTACAGGACCCGGCCGTCGTGACCATGCATCCGGTACACGCCGGGTCGATTCTCCGCATGTTCGCGGACCCAGGTGCGGAGGGGGGAGTCTGGTGTGGGCATCGACGGAGGGATCGACGGTCTTCGTGGTTTGTTCGGGTCGGGTCCTCACGATACGATCCGTCCTCCGTATCGCGCAACGGCCCTCTCGACCGTGGGCTCCTCGCCCTCGGGGTGGGGCCGCTCAGCCGGGGACGAGCAGCCGGTCGGTCCAGTAGTCCGGATCCACATCGCGCCGCTCGAATGTGTAGACCCGCAGGACGCGTGCGGTCCGGTACAACTCCTCGCTCACGCGGGGGAGATCGAGAACGCCGGGGAGGCCCTCCGACCCGAGTCGCTGAACTGTCCCGCTGCGACGACGCACCAGGACGTCCAGCGAGAACATCCGGGATTTCACCGGAAAGTCGACCATTACCTCGCCGGGCTGGAGACCCAGCCCCAGCGCGAGTTCGTCCTCCACACTCCGGCGCTCCCCGGCGTCCTCGCCGAGAATCCAGTGCGCCAGCGACGCTCCCTCGAGGTCGGCCGCGGTCAGCTCGAGCGCGCGCTTCGGGAGACGCCGGTTCCGGAGCGCGGGAATCCACCTCGAGGAGAGACGGTCGGCCGTGGGGGAGTCCACCTCGAGGGCACGGCGCGCGATCTCGTACAGCAGCTCCTCGTCCGTCGGCCCGACGAGCTCCTGGGGGTCGAGAATTCCGGACACCACCGCATCGTCCACGATTCGCTTGTAGAGGGCGGTGGCGGCACGCACCGCGTGGTGCCAGTAGACGTTCCGGAACATCTGGTACTTCGCGAAGAGCAGAGACTCGAGCGCCGCGATGGCCTTTTCGTGCACCCCGATCTCCCAGGCTCCGGTGTCCGGGTCCTGGAGCAGACGGAGGCCGGTCAGCAGCCGGTCCACATCCACGTCGCCGAAGGGAACGCCGCAGAAGTGGGCGTCCCGACGCAGGTACTCCATCTTGTCGAGGTCCAGACTCCCACTGACCAGACCCCGGAGGGGCAGGTCGCTGCGGCCACGAATGAGGTCGTGGACCTGGTCGACGGCTCCCGCGCCCAACGGCGCCAGGGCGTCCTGCATCGGCGCGAGCTTGAAGAAGTGGCCGCTCACCTCCTCGTGGTCGGCGGGCACGCGGTCGGCTTCGAGCTCCTCGAGTGCATGGGAGTAGGCGTAGTGCCCGATGTCGTGCAGCAGGGCCGCGTACGGGATCAGCTCCGCCCCTCGCCACGCCTCATCCGGCGCCATCGACGTCTCGCGGAGACGCCGCAGCGCGGTGCGTGTCAGGTGATACACGCCGAGCGCATGGTCGAACCGCGTATGGGTCGCGCCGGGGTAGACGAGGTGTCCGAATCCGAGCTGCCGGATGTACCGGAGGCGCTGGAACGCGGCGGTATCGACGATCGCCAGGGCGACCGGGGAAAGCCGGATCGTGTTCCAGAGCGGGTCACGGATGATCTTGGTGGGTTCGGTCATGTCCGGATGCTACCCGTCGTGGAGGGCATGATCAATGCCGAGATCGGACTGCGTTCGGGCTCCGGTGGGCCCGGCCGGGTGCGGAGTCACCGCGGTGTCCGATCGAGATATCGCGCCGCCCCGGGCGAAGTCCGAGTATGAGGTGCGGAATCGAGGAACCCGACTCCGGGGGAGGGTTACGACTTCGTTGCAGCCGAGGCCGTCCACCGTCATGATGGATGTCCGCCGCGGGTGGGTTCGCCTCGTCGATCGAGGTGGGCATGGGTCGACACGATGTGACGCCGCCGGAGCCCGACCGCCGTGGCTGTTGATTTTTATGCCCTGCCACCACAGGTTACAGGGCTCTGCATTTTTCAGAAGGCATTGCGGCGGGCAGGCCCGCCGAATTCCCGACCACCGACCCACTCGGTGGAGGAGATAGATCGATGGCGACCAAGAAGAAGAAGCCGCGGAAGCGCGGCAAGAAGAATCCGCTTACCGGGTTCGACGCGACGCTCGACGAGAAGACTGCGCTCGATCAGTATCTTCGCGACGTGTCGCGTCACGAGCTGATCACTCCGGAAAAGGAGAAGGAGCTCGGCGCCCTCGCCCAGAATGGGGACGAGGACGCGGTCCAGGAGCTGGCTCGCGCCAACCTGCGGTTCGTCATTTCGGTCGCCAAGAAGTACCAGAACCGGGGAGTCTCGCTGACCGACCTGATTCAGGAGGGGAACGTCGGCCTCGTCACCGCCGCCCGGAAGTTCGATCCGGAACAGGGCGTGAAGTTCATTTCATACGCCGTGTGGTGGATTCGCCAGGCGATCCTCGCATCGCTTGCCAACCACGGTCGCGCCGTCCGCGTGCCATTGAATCGTGCGAGCGACCTCGCTCGCATCTTCCGTGAGAAGGAGCGGCTCAAGCAGGAACTCGGGAAGGATCCGACATCGGAGCAGCTGGCCAAGGCCACCGATCTCACGCCGGAACTGGTGGAGTCGCTCCAGACGCTCAACGCCGCCGAAATTCGTCTCGATGCGCCGATCGGTGACTCGGAAGACTCCCAGCTCGTCGAGCGGTTCGTCACCGAAGAGGCCGCCGAGCCGGAGCTGGAGGTCGAGGATCGCCTCCTGGGCGAGATGATCACGGACGCCCTCACCACGCTCGAGCCGCGGGACGCCAAGGTGTTGCGTCTCTACTTCGGTCTCGAGGGCGAGCGGGAGCACACGCTCGAGGAGATCGGAAACATGCTCGGCGTTACGCGTGAGCGGATCCGACAGCTTCGCGATCGTGCGCTGCGTCGTCTGCGTGAAGGTGTGAAGGGTGCGGCGCTGGAGTCGTTCGCGGCGTGATGTCGCCCAGGGGTACGGGGGACCGTACTCGCGGCGAGCTGGACGATGCCCCGGAGGCGATTCATCGCCTCCGGGGCATCGTCGTATTCGGCGGGTGCCGTCGTCGGGTCGGGGGTGGATGGTGAGCGACGCGAACGGCTGGGTCTGGCGCGTCGAGGGGGGTCGGTACGAGATACGCCTCGACGATGGCACGCGGGTGGATGCGAGCCTGCGGGGGCGTCTCAAACAGCAGGCCCGGACCGGGGACCGTGTCGTGATCGGCGATCGGGTGCGCGTCGAACGTGCGGAGGTGTCGTCCGGCGAGGAGGCATGGGTCATCGCGGAGATCGATACGCGCGAGGGCCAGATCGTCCGGCGCGGTGTCCGCGATCGCCACGCGAAGGTGGTGGCCGCGAACATCGACCGCATGTTCGCCGTCATCGCGGCGGTGGATCCGGAACCACGGATGGCGACGGTGGATCGGCTTCTGGTGATCGCCGAGGCCAGCGGGATCGAGGCGCACGTCGTGGTCAACAAGATGGATCTCGAGGGTGCGACTGCCTCCGCCGCACGCTTCCTCGACCTCTATCCGGCGATCGGCTACCGGACCTGGGCGGTCAGCGCTGTTCGCGGGGACGGCCTGGACGGGTTGGCGGAGGTGGTACGGGAGGGTACGAGCTGCCTGGTCGGCCCTTCCGGTGTCGGAAAGTCCTCCATCCTGAACGCCCTGGATCCCACGCTCGGCCTCGAGATCGGGGAGCTTTCCCGGAAGCTCGCCCGGGGTCGACACACGACATCTACGGCCCGGATCCTGTCGCTGCGGGGCGGGGGGCGGGTCGCGGACACCCCGGGCTTCGGCGACGTGGGCGTGTGGGGGGTGCCCGCCGCCGAACTGGACGTCTGCTACCCCGAGTTCGAGCCGTTCCTCGGCGAGTGCAGGTTCCGCGGTTGTACCCACGTGCACGAGCCGGGATGTGCCGTGCGCGCCGCGCTGGATGCCGGCAGGATCGCGCCCAGTCGGATGGAGAGCTATGTCCAGCTCCACTCGGAGGCGAGTGAAGTCGACCGCGATCCTACGCGGGGTCGTTCTCGAGGGCGGTGACCCGTGGCGACCCCGTCGCGGGATCAGGATTCACCGAGATCCGGCACCCGTAGGCGGCGGCCAGATTCTCCGCCGTCATGACCTGCGCGGGAGTCCCGACCGCTCCCACTCGCCCCTCTCGAAGCAGCAGGATCCGCTCCGCGTAGCGCGCGGCCTGGTCGAGATGGTGTGTGATCCAGAGCACGGTGATCCCGCACTGCGCAGCTCCCCTGAGCAGCTCCAGGATCCCCATCTCGTGGCCGATGTCGAGGGATGCCGTCGGCTCGTCCAGGACCAGGACCTTCGGGTGCTGTGCCAGGGCCCGCGCGATGCGGACCCGCTGGAGTTCCCCGCCGGAGAGCGTCTGGACCGCCCGGTCCGCGAGTTCGACGGCGTCACACCGCTCGAGGGCGTCCGCGACGGCATCGAGATCCTCCTGACGCTCCGCCTGCAGCGCCCCCAGATGCGCATAGCGCCCCATCCCGACCAGCTGACGGACCGTCATCGGAAAGGGCATCGCCTCCGACTGAGCGACCGCCGCGACGTTCCTGGCCAGATCTCGGCGGGTCCAGTCCTCCAGAGGTCGACCTCCGATCCGCACGGTCCCGGACCGAACCGACTGGACGCCGAGCAGGGCGCGCATCAGCGTCGACTTCCCCGATCCATTGGGGCCGAGCACCGCCTGGAAGGCGCCCGAGGGGACCTCGATGTCCACATCCTGCAGCGCCGCACGACTCGAACCCGCATATCGAACCGTGAGCCCGCGACCCTCGATCCTCATGCCGCGCTCCGCCGCAGGAGGAGGAGAAAGATCGGAACGCCGACGAAGGCCGTCACGACGCCGATAGGGATTTCGATGCCGGGCATCGCGGTCCGTGCCACGACGTCGGCGCTCGCCAGAAAGGCGCCGCCCACGAGGAAGGACAGCGGGAGGAGGGTACGGTGGTCGGCACCGATGGCGAGGCGGAGCGTGTGCGGGACCACGAGGCCGACGAATCCGATGATTCCGGCGACGGAAACCCCCGCCGCGGTGATCAGGGAGGCCACGATGAGCGAGAACCACTTCACCCGTTCCACATCCACGCCGAGGTAGAGGGCGGACTCCTCCCCGACGGAGATCGCGTTCAGTGCCCGAGCGCGAGCCAGCAGAAGGCCGATGGCCGGGAGGGTGTACGCGGTCGCGATCAGGACCTCGCCCCAGTCCGAGGTCGTGAGACTGCCCATCATCCAGTAGACCGCGGTCTGCACGGTGCGTGCACTCGACAGGGCCAGGATCAGGGCGATGACTGCACTGAAGAAGGCACCGACGACGACCCCGGCCAGCAGCAGCACACGCACATCGATGTGGCTTCCCCGGCCCCCTACCGACGCAACCCGGAACACGAGGACGATGGCGACGAGGGCCCCGACCAGCGCGGCGAGCGGGAGTGACCAGCTGCCGGCCGTCGTCAGCCCCAGCGCCAGAACGGCCACCGCCCCCACCGCGGCGCCACCGGACACCCCCAGAATGTACGGTTCCGCGAGGGGATTCCTCAGCAGCGCCTGAAAGGTGGCGCCGGCGACCGCCAGCCCGCCGCCGAGGACCAGCGCGAGCAGCACGCGCGGGAGTCGGAAATCGACGACGATCGTGCGGATGGCGGAGTCCCCTCCCCCCCCGAGCGCAGCGAGCACCTGGCCGGGGGCGAGTCGCTCGGATCCGAGAAGTACGCCGATCATCAGCGCCGCCAGGGGCAGGAGACCCAGCAGAACCACGCGCGTCCGGTGGCTCACGGCGTGCCCGCGCCTCCGGGTCGGTCGAGCTCCGGGTGGAGCGCCTCGGCGATGACCCACGCCGCGTCTCGTACCTCGGGCCCCGGCACCTCGACCCAGTCCGGGATCCGAACCAGCCGTCGACCTCGCACCAGCCGCGGATCGATGTCGGATTCACCCGACAGCAGGATCACGGCGATCTCGGACGCGATGAGCGCCTCCGGAGAGATCCGGCTGTACAGCGGCGGCAGGCCCTCCGGTCGAAGGGCACCCCCGGCCAGATCGATCAGCTCCCCGATGTAGGAGGCCGGCCCCGCGGCCCAGGGGGGGTCGCCGTCGAGGAGGTAGGCCACGCCGAGCGGCTCGGTGGCGGGTACGGCGGCCACCGCGGTGCGCACCGAATCGAGGGTGGCTTCGAGCCCCCGGGCGAGCACGGTCGCCCGGGTCGTACGGTCGAGGATCTCACCCAGGGTCGCGTACAGTCCGAGCACGTCGTCGAGGTCGTCGGGCCGGACACCGAAGCTCCGGAGGCCGAGCCGGTCCAGCTGCGCCGGCGTCTCGGGGTCTGAGGCCCCCACGAAGTACACGACGAGGTCCGCTCGCAGGGCGACGAGTGCCTCGTAGTCGGGTCCCATGCCCCCGCCCACCGACGGCAGGTCGGCGAACGCCGTCGCGGTGTCGTATCGGGTGCGCCCCACGAGCCGGTCTGCTTCACCCAGTTCGGCGATGATTCGGGTGACGGAGGGGACGAGCGCCACGATTCGCTCCGGGGCGGTGTCCAGCAGAAGTGTGTCCCCCGCGGCATCGACCAGAACGGTCGGGGGGGAGTGGGCCTCACGTGCCTCGCCCCCGGGGTCCGAGGGGGCCGCCGTATCCGTGTCCACGCGACCGGACGTGTCGAGACGCGACTCCGCGCAGCCGGGCAGGAACGCGAGCGCGACGCCCACCACGAATGGAAGCGGGGCGTGGTGTCCCCGCGGGGTCACGAGCAGTCCGACTCGAACACGGTGGTCCATCCGTCGCTTCCCCGATCGAGTGCCGCGACCCACCGGGTGTCGTTTCCGAACACCTCGAGCAGGATCTCCGACTGTCCATCGGCGTCCCAGTCGAACTGCTCGTACACGCGGGCCGCCGCCTTCCCCGCCTCCGATACGGGTCGGTACCAGATGTAGTCGAGGGTGTAGTCCTCCGGCCCGCCCGTTCCCAGCACCAGGAGCGAATAGGCTCGCGGTGAGTCGGGTTCGCCGAGGCCGAGCTGGTCTTCGTACATGAAGGTGGCGGCGATCGCACCGGATGGGTCCCCATCCAGCGGAATGGCCTGCATGTCGGCTCGCGTCTCCAGAACGGAGGGTGGCCATGTCGCGCCGGTCCGGACGAGCGCCGCCGAGGCGAGATCGAGACCGGCCAACCGCTGCTCGTACGTGTGGGCCTGCGGGCGGTAGGACCCGTAGGGCAGGTCTGCCGCCGCATCTTCGTCGATCGCGAGGAAGCGCGTGGCGTCGCCCGCCCCGGGCACGAATTCGGCGAGTCCGCTTGCGAGCGGGGTCGTGCGACAGAAGCCGTCACCTGCGTTCACCTCGACCTCGTCCACCCGCAGGGTGCCGACGCGAACACCCTCGGCGAAGAGGGTCAGGGGACTGCCCGGTGTCAGGTCCCGCGCGATGAGGGCATCCCGGTACCCGGGCGTACGGTCGGGGTCCAGCGACGACAGACCGTCCGGTCCGATCTCCGCGACGGGTCGTACGGTCACACGAGCGCCGGCACGCGACGCCAGGTAGAGGATCGGACCATCCGGCAGCACGATGGGTCGCTCTTCGGGCCCCACGATCGAATCCGCCGCGGCCGCGCTGTCGGCATCCGGCTCGGGTGGCGGGACGAGATCGACCCGGACGCCGTCGAAGTCCACGTTGTCGCACGCCGAAAGCGCGCATATGATCACGATTCCCGTGATCCCGGAAAAAGCCTTGAATCGCAAGGAGTTCGCCTGCTCCGAGGGGCTCCGGGATCGGGACCGGAACGCCCCGGCCGGAGGGGTGAACTACAAGTGTGAACCTAAGATGCAGACCCGCGTGGTCCAAGATCGGAGTAGAGGTGTGATTCGTCCCGACGCCAGAGAGTACAGAAGGGTGATCGGCCGCTTCCCTACAGGGGTGACCGTGGTGACATGCTGCGACCCCGGCGGCAAGCCGTGGGGTCTCACGGCGAGTTCTCTGACGTCCGTTTCGCTCGAGCCGCTGTTTCTCCTCGTGTGCATCGGGAAGGGCTCGCGGTCCCACGATATCGTCGCGGCGGGGGAGCATTTCGCGGTCAACGTGCTGGGAGCGGATTCGGCGGACCTCTCCAACCACTTCGCCCTCGTGAACCCGGCCGATCGATTCGACGGAGTCGACTACCGGACCGAGGTTACGGGGAGTCCCGTGCTCGACCGCGCGTCGGCATGGCTGGATTGCCGCATCGCGCAGCTCCACGACGCGGGTGATCACACGATCGTCGTGGGTGAAGTGCTGGGGTGTGACGCCGAGGACGGCGTGGAACCGCTGGTCTATCACTCCGGCACCTACCGGTCCCTCGTACCGGCATGATCCGGCTGCCCGCCACACCCCGGTGCACTCCCCGAGAGCGGCCGGCTCGATGTTGAGTCGTGCACGGGAGTGGCTGCCCCCGCTTTTTCTCGGGATGGGGTGTGCCGTGGCTGCGGAGATGGCCCTCGGACTGCTCCTCTACTCGGCCAATGGGCTGATGTCCGCGGTCACCCTCGTGGTCATGGTGCAGCTCGGCGCCCTGTCCGTCGGCGTCGGGACGCGGCCGGCCAGCCCCGAGACACCGCGGACATGGCGATGGATGGTCGCCGCTGCGACGCTCCTGCTGGCCGGTATCATGGCGCTCGTCTGGTCGTTCGTTGACGAGATGCCGGCGGCGCTTCCCTCCCGCGGCCTGACAGTGGTCGTCTTCGCGGGCCTCCCGCTGTACGGCTTCGGTCTGGTGCTCGGCGGGATCCAGTCACACCTCCGTGGGGACGACGGACGCCGCTGGCCGGGACGGCGCCGCCCGGTGGGCCCGCCCGCCCTGTTCGGGGCGACGCTCGGGGTCCTCGTGCTCGGGGTGGTCCTGCTCGACCGCTTCACACCGCTGAGCGTATACATGTTCTCGCTTCTGTGCCTCGCGAGCGCCGCCCTGCTCGAGAGTTCGAGGCGAGAGGTCACCCGTCGGGAGTATCTCGCCATTCCGTCGATCCAGGACTTCGCGCCCGATGCGCAGCCGGAGATCCCGTCCATCGCCGAGTTCGCGCCGGACAGCGAGGATCGAAGGGCGGTGCCCTCCATCGAGGAGTTCGCGCCGGACCGATGATCGTCGCTCACCTGTCGGATCTGCACCTCGGGCATCGGACCTTCGATCGGGCCGAGCGGGGGCAGAATCTGCGCGAGCGGGATCTGGCGGTCGCCTTTCAACGGGCGGTCGGGTCGATCGTCGAGGCCCGCCCGGATCTGGTGGTGATCGCCGGCGACGTCTTCGATCGGTCGAACCCACCTCCCGGTGCCCTCGTCGCCCTCGCCCGGGGTCTGGACGAGTTGCGCGGGAGCCTCCCGGAGTCGCGGGTGCTGATGGTGGCGGGGGCCCGCGACACGCCGCGACGAACGGAGGACGCCGGTGCCCTCGCGGCGCTCGACACCTTCCCGAATGTCGACGCGGCAGCCGGAAGGGCACGCGCGGTCGTGCTCCCGAGCCACCGGGCACACGTCATACTCCTGCCGTACCGCTCGGCCATCACGCGTCCCCTGCCCGCCCCGGAGCCGGATCCGCGTCAACGATGGAATATCGTCGTCGGATACGGACGAGCCACGGAGGTGGAGGCCACACGGGAGGTCACCCTCCGGGCGGGAGGTGGAGGAGACCGGACCACCGACGGAATCCCCATCGAGTGGAAACGGTGGGACTATGTCGCCCTGGGGGGGCAGCATACCTACCGCCGGGTGGCGGACCGGGTGGTCTACTCCGGCGCGGTCGAACGGGTGGGCGTCTCCCCCTGGGATGAGGCGGCGGAGGAGAAGGGATACGTCCTGGCGGACCTCGAGGCGGGGGACGTCACCTTCGTGCCGGTGCCCGGTCGCCCCGTCGTCGCACTGGCGCCGACCCACGTTCCGATCGGGGATCCCGACGGCCTCCAGGCGCGTCTCGAGGAAGTCGTGCGGGAGGTACCCGGGGGAATCGAGGACAAGATCGTTCGGATCCGACTCCAGGGCACGCGGCCCGCGGATCTGCGCGGGCTCGATCCGGCCTTCCTCGCCTCGCTCGTGGATCGGGCGCTCCACTTCTCGATCGAGCTGACGGGAACCTCCGTTCCCGAGATGGACCGGACCCCGCTCATCGACCGCGTGGTGGCATCGCTCGACGCGCCGGACGACCGGGTGGTCTCGCTGCTCCGCCGCGTCGTGGGCTCCGGTGTCGGAGGCACGGCATGACACACGGATCGATCCATCGGACGACGGCCACCGCGTGAGGATCGTCTCCGTCCACGGCGAAGCGATGCCCGGAACCGGGCCCGTCGCGGTCGAGGTCCCGGCCGGTCTCGTCGCTGTCGTGGGGGGCGACGGGCGCCTGCGACGTCTGGCCCACCGAATGCTGTCCGGCGGGCCGGGAATCACCGTGTCGACACTCCCCCGCGTCCCCGATCCCGTCCTCAGCAGGTTGCCGGACGACCTCCGTGGGTCGCTCGAGCATGGCGGCGATCTGGATCGTGCGGAGGCGGTGGTGGAGGCCGGATCGCGCGCACTGGCGATGCTGGAGGGACTCGGCCGCGTCGAGGCGGCCCGCGCGCAGCTCGGCCGGCTGCGCGGCGTCGATCCGGATGCGGACCACGGCGGCGTCGAGCCGGAGGCGGTGCTCGCCCGGATCCGGGAGCTCGAAGGCGCATCGGAGGAGCTGGAGGCGCTCGAAAGTGAACTGCGGGCCCTGCGGGCCGACGATGCCGAGGTCACGGGAGATCTCGAGGTGGCCACGATGGAGTGGCTGCGTGAGCGCCAGGATGCCGAGACGCACCTGCAGACGTACCGCGATCGGGCGCGGGAGCTGAAGTCGCGTTTGGCAGAGCTCGACAGCGAGGGGGAGGACGCCACCTGCCCGACGTGTCGACGGCCGCTTTCCGAGCACCTTCCCGCCGTCCAGGAACTCCTCAGGGACGAGTGGGAGGACGTCGTGCAGGACGGGAGCTGGTGGCGTCGTCGCCGCGAGCAGCTGGAGAACAAGCCGGATCGGCTTCGAGAACTGGAGCGGAGAACGCTGCGGATGCACTCCGAGACGGAGTCGCTGGCCGAGCGTGTGAAGGTCGCCCGCGCCCGCGTCGACGAGATGGAGGAGCTTCGTGCGCGTCTGGCCGATCTGGCCGATCCCCGGGGTGCGCGCGCTCCGCGGAGTGCCGACGTGGCCGCGGCGCTTGACGCGGAGGTGTGGGCGGCGGCGGACGGCGCCCTGGCCCGGACGGCCCGGACCATGCGGCGTGGGGCCCGGGCTCTGCTCCTGGACCGTGCGGCCCGGATCCTGGGCCGGATGACGGCAGGACGAATTCTCTCGATCGCCTGGACGGAGAGTGGGCGAATCGAGCTGTCCGGGGTGGAGGGGATCCTGCACCCCGTCGCGGAGGAGGACATGGCCGCGGCCTTCGTGGCGATCCGTATCGCGGCGGTTCGGACACTGGCGGCTCGTGCCGGAACGGCCACGCCGCCGTTCATCCTCGGTGAGCCCTTCGACCGTCTGGACGAGCCGATCCGGATCCGGACGGTCGAATGGCTTCGTCGCGCGATCGGCCCGGGCTTCGAGCAGGTCCTGCTCGTCACGCGAGGCGACATCGTCGAGAGCTGCCCGGAGGTGTTCGACGGGATTCTCGAACTTCGGCGCGAGGGGCTTTCCGGGCCCTCGGTCTTCAGATCCGTCCCGGCCGGAATGGGGACTCTTCGCCTCGTGGCGAGCGACTGAATACGCGCCGCGGCTAGCGGCTCACCGCGCCTTCGTCACCCTCGTCGAAGTCGAGGATCGTGCTCGCCTCGTCCACGTCCTCGGGTCGCACGAGGATCTCGAACCCCCGTCCCGTGGGCCCCGCGAACCCGGGCCCCCAGATGCCCGACTCCTCACCCCGTGTCCGGAACGGGATTCCCTCCGCCTCGAGCGCCTTCAGCCAGACCTCGGCCAGGTAGCGTGCCGAAAAGGAGGCGACCTTCACCCATCCGTCGTCCGTCATCGCCGGCTCCCGCTCAGTTGGAGATCTGGCGGCCGAGTTCGCTCCACGCCTCGTACTCCGCCTGCCACGGCTGCATCGCCTGACTGTCGTTCCTGTTGATCGCTCCCTGTACCAGCGCGAGGTAGGCCCACGCGTAGTAGTTCGGGATTCCGACCGTCGAGTGATCGGGCCAATGGTCCCAGTTCGGGATGTTCCC
>JGI12109J20283_10004409_pt1 | contig 27796 bp, 18 predicted proteins | sample ElkSlonscriptome_12_FD_20283 | JGI IMG/M metagenome (IMG submission 20283)
GAACACCGCCGTCGCCGCCTGCCCCAGCGGACTGGTCGGGCTGAACGCCAGCAGCAGGTAGAACCCGAGCACCGTCGGCGGCAGCACCAGGGGCAACGTGACCACGGCGCCCACGATCTCCTTCCACCACGCGCGCGACCGCGCCAGCCACCAGGCGATGGGCGTGCCGACGATCATCAGCAGCACCGTGGTCACCAAGGCCAGCGTCACGGTCAGGCGGATGGCTTCGATCATGGCGTGCATATGGGATGCGAGCCCCCGCGTTCTTTGCGTTTGGTTCTGGGGTAAACCTACGGGCTTCCGTCCCCCGGCGCCAAGCCCATCGACTCCAGGCGTTCGACGATGCGTTGCGGGATCGTGTAGCCCTGAAGCCCCTCCTGGATCAAACGCGTCAGGGGGCCGCTGACCGAGAAATTGAGTTGGAACGGGTAGCCGTCGAGGACCGCCTCATTGGCGCCTTCCAGCCGCACGTCCATGGCCATTTCGTCCAGCGTGTCGCCGTCCACGGTCATGGACAAGGCGTCGTACTGAAAGTTCTCCAGCGCCCGCCGGGCCAGGTCGACGCCCTCCATGCCGTCCGGCAGGGCCTCGCCGGTGTAGCGCAGGGTTCCCGGGCCGACACTGGCCAGCCGGCCGGCGTCGACACGCACCGCGCCGGGCGTGATCACCAGCGGGACCTTTCCATCGACCTGGCCGCTCACGTTCAGGTCGTCCACCGGCATCATGGCCGCCAGTTTGCCCAGGTCGAGCCCCTCGACGGTGAGCGTCAACGGAATGCGGTCGAACCCCGACAGGGGAATGACGGCCGCGCCGGTCGAGATCTTGCCGTCCGCCAGGTGCATCCGGGCGCTGTCCAGGACGAACGCGCCCTTGCCGTCGAGGTGGTACGCGACCACCAGATCGGTGAACGGCAGGCCCATGTCCAGCACGGCGGCGGCCAGTTCCTGTTTGGGGCTGGCGGGCGGGGCCAGCCCGGTCAGACGCACCACGCCATGAAGATTGCGCAGCCGCGTGGCGCCGTAGGCGGCCTCGACATCCACCAGGCCGACCGACAGGTCCGGACGCAACGGGCCGCCGTCGCGCCATGTCGCCGTTCCCTGCAGGCCGATGGTGCCGGCGCGGGTGCTCAGGTCGACCAGCGCGCTGTAAAGGTGCCAGGGTTGGACACCGTCGTCGCCCAGCGGCAACGGTCTGGCGTTCAGGGTCAGCCGGCCGTCGCGGCCATCGCGCGAAAGCCAGCCGCGCACCGTGCCCACGGTCTCGCGGAAGGGCGCGCCGAGGGTGGCGTCAACGCGTAACCGCGCGGCCTCGTCCGGATCGGGGGAGACGGTGCCCGTGACCCGCAGCGGCCGCAGGGGATGGCCCGACCGTGAAGATCCCGTCGGTTCGCCGGGCAGGCGCGGCAGGCGGACATCCACGTCCAGGGTCGGCCCTTCGGGCCGCAGCGTCAGGTCGGCCGTGGCGTCGGTCACCGTGATCGGGTCGAGGCGCAGGTCGGGCGCCATCGCCGTCAGCCGCAGCGGCGCCTCGGGCGACGGCGGCCAGCGGCCGGCCAGGGTCACGCGCTCCACCCGGCCCTCGGCCGTGCCGCCCAGGATGACCGGCCGCAGGGCCGCATCGAGGGTCACGGCGGGCGCGTCGCCCGCCGTCAGGTCGAGCGAGACCGTGTGCGAACCCTCCTCGGTCAGGGCCAGCGTCAGGGTGGGGGGACCGGTCCAGGCGCCGTCCGCCGCGCGGGCCTCGGACACCTCCAGCGCGGCGTCGTCCAGCGTGATCGTGCCGCCGGCGAGGGACAGGTCCACCGATCCGCCGGCGTCCAGGTGCATCGGTCCCGCCAGAACGCCCGCGATGTCCAGCTTTGTGGCGTTTGCCACCACGTGTGCGGCGCCGGCCAGTTGGGCGTCCCGGAGGTCGAGGCGCGGACTGGTCAACTCGACCGACAGGCCCTCGACCCCCGCCAGAGGCACCGGGTCGGCGGTGGCGGTCACGTCGGTCAGGCGGGCCACGATCTGTCCGTCGCTGCGGGTGACATGGGCGTCGGCGGTCGCCGACAGCCGCGCCGTCTCAACGCGGACGCGGCCGTCCAGACGGGGCTGGCCGGGCGTCAGATCCGGCCCCAGCGGCATGGACAGGCGCGGCGCCGGGCCATCGGCGGGCGACTCGACGCGCAGGCTCAGCGGCCCTGCGGCCAGGGTGGCTAGCGTCGCCGGCCACGGTTCGGTCAGGGCCGGATCCAGCGCGTCGGCCCGGATCGTGAGGGCTTCGGATGTAACCGACACCTCCCCGTCGCGCCAATCCACCCGCAGCGTGGCGGTGCCGCCCAGGCCCTGCGCCAGCCCGGCCCGGTCGCGGGCCTCGGCTTCCACCGTGAGGGTGCCGTCAACCGTCGGGTCGGGCCAGGGCCGGGAGTCGATCCGTGCCGTGGCGAACAGGCCGGCCCCCGAGACGGTCAGGTCGGCGGTCAACTCCGGAGCCGCGCCGGAGGCGTCCAGGGTAACATCGCCGAGCGTGCGCACGGCGCCCCACGGCGTGTCGATGCCGAGGCGCGCGTCGGTGACCCGCACGGTCCGGACGGGCAGCGCGGGCGTGTAACCCCCGCCCCCGCTGCCGCCCAGAACCGCGCCCAGGGGACCGAGGTCGAGCCCCGTGTCGGGCGACCACGATGCGTCCAGGCGCGGGCCGGCGATCTCGACCCGCTCGATACGCCCGCGCGCCAGCCCCGCCGGCGCATAGGTGACCGACAGGCGTTCGGCCGTCAGCCGACCGTCGGCCAGGGTCAGGTCGCGCGCCTCCAGGCGATCCGCCTCGACCGCCACGACGGTCAGCGCGGCCGGCGCCAACCCGGCGCGCTCCAGCGCCCAGGGAACGGCGGTCGAGATCAGCGGGACCCGGTACACCCAGGCCAGCGCCAGGGCTCCGCCCACCACCAGACCCAGCCCCAGCATGTCAAGCGCCACCGAGCGCCAGACGGGCCGGCGGCGGTGCCGCCGGGGTTCGGGCGGCGATGGGGTCTCGGGGGACGTGGACGAGTCTGCCATGGGCGGTCGCGGCCTTCCGTGGAGGGACCATCCGCGACTCTACCGGATCACGCGGCCCGTGGCATCGGTGGTGCGGGCTGCGATACAATCTGGTGCGATCACAGAGGAGTCCCGCGCCATGGCGCATCCGCCACTGACGCCGTCCGGGTTCGAGGCCACCTTCTGGCTGCTCGACCGCGCCCTGGACGACAACGAGTACCTCAACCCGCGCAAGCTGCACCGCCTGCTCTTTCTGGCGCAGGCCTATTTCGCGGTGGCCAACGCCGGGCACAAGCTGATGCCGGCGACGTTTGTCGCCGACCCGGACGGGCCGATGGAACCGACGCTGTTCAAGGCCTTCGCCTACAGCCGGCCGCGCGTCGATCTGGCCAAGCTGCCGGAACGCGCGGAAACGCTGCTGGATTCGATCTGGCGCCGCTTCGGCGCGCACTCGACCGACCACCTGACCAAGGCCCTGAAGCGTCATCCGCCCTATGCCGACGCCTTCGCCGCGGCGCCGGGGTCGGAAATCACCGTCGAGGCCATGATCGCCTTCTATGGCCGCAAGCCGACCACGCGCGAGGGCATCGGCGCGCTGACCGACCAGGGCGCGCCGCATATCGAGCAGGTGCTGCGCCCGCGCGTCATGCGCTCGCAATCGGGACGGCCGGTCAACGTGCACCAGTGGCGCCCGCGATCCTTGAAGGATCAGTAGCCTCCGCCGGCCCCATTGCGCTTTCTCATTGCGTGCGGCGGCCCGGGATCCGCTTTTTGGCGGCCTCGCCGGCCCGCGCCGTGGGCCGTCTCGTCATGACCAGGAGGCCTCGGATGCGCCAGTACACGCTGCAGGAAAAGTACCCCGTCTACCACATGAGCCTGCCGTTCGCGGAAACCAGCAAGACCTCGGTCGACGAAATCATTGAATATTACAAGCGAAAAATCGACGAGGACGAAAAGGTGGCCTACATTGCCGCCTTCGATCACTATGCCCACACGCAGAGGATCGGCGGCGAGATCAATCCCGAGATCAAGGCCGCCAAGCACATCGTGTTCTGTTTCGGCGTCAAGCTGCCCAATGCCGACGTGATGGCCGTGCGGCCGCGCTCCATCGGCGTGGTGCAGATGGAGGATCGGTTCGAGATCTCGTTCCTCGAAGCCCCCATGCCGGTGGCCAACACGGCCATGGAAGCCTGGACACGCGCCCTGCGGGACCGGTAGGGCGCGTTCGAGCGGATGGGGGTGGCGGCGGATGCGCCACACTCCGCCACCCTCGGTGTCCCCGGGCCGTCGGCGTCATTGACAGCACAGGGGGGCGCCTTATGATGCGCGGTGTTCTGCACGTGCACAATGGTGTGCGTGCGCCTGTGGTTGTGCGAGCTCCTGGCCGGCGGAATGGCCTCGCGCCCATCCAGACCGAGCAGAGCGTCATCCCCGCGAACACTGTCCGGACGACCGCCGCGACGAGGGCGGCGCCGCGTTGAGGGAAGGCGCGGGCTCGACGATGCCGGGGGCCGGCTTGCCGCGTGACGCTCCCACCCCCGTTCCCTGACCCGAGGACCGACCAGATTACCATGACCTTCGCCGATCTCGGCCTTTCGCCGGAGACACTCCGGGCCATTGAAGAGGTGGGGTACGAACACCCGACCCCGATCCAGGAAAAGGCCATTCCCCACGTTCTGATGGGACGGGACGTCCTGGGCATCGCCCAGACCGGCACCGGAAAGACCGCCGGCTTCACCCTGCCGATGATCGAGATTCTCGCCAACGGCCGGGCCAAGGCGCGTATGCCGCGCTCGCTCATCCTCGCGCCCACCCGTGAGCTGGCCGCGCAGGTGGCCGACAACTTCACCACCTACGGCAAGTATCACAAGCTGGACATGGCCCTGCTGATCGGCGGCGAGAGCATGGGCGACCAGATGCGCGCGCTCGACAAGGGCGTCGACGTGCTGATCGCCACGCCGGGCCGCCTGCTCGACCTGTTCGAGCGCGGCAAGGTGCTGCTGCGCGACGTGAAGGTGCTGGTCATCGACGAGGCCGACCGGATGCTCGACATGGGGTTCATCCCCGATGTCGAACGCATCGTCACGCTGTTGCCGCCGCTGCGTCAGACGCTGTTCTTCTCCGCCACAATGGACAAGGAGATCCGCAAGCTGGCGGACGCCTTCCTGTCCAATCCCCGCGAGGTCTCGATCGAGCGGCGCGCCACGGCGGCCGAGACGGTGGCGCAACAGCTGGCCATGGTGCCGCGCATCGACAAGCGCGAGGCGTTGCGCCACATCCTGCGCACCGAGAATGTCAGGAACGCCTTCATCTTCTGCAACCGCAAGCGGGACGTGGACGTCCTGAACCGATCGTTGAAGAAGCACGGATTTAACTGTATATCGCTGCACGGTGACATGGACCAGCCGACCCGCAACGAGATGCTGCGGCGTTTCAAGGAGGGCGAGGCTGACCTTCTGGTGTGTTCCGACGTGGCGGCGCGCGGGCTGGACATCGACGACGTCTCTCATGTGATCAACTTCGACATCCCCACCCATTCCGAGGACTATGTGCACCGCATCGGCCGCACCGGCCGGGCCGGCAAGGAGGGGGCCGCGTTCAGTCTGGCAACCCCCGACGACGCCAAGTACGTGGCGGCCATCGAATCCCTGCTCGGCCGCTCCATCCCGCGTATGCCCCTGGAAGGACTGGAGTGCATCATGAGCGAGGCCTCCGAGGAGAGGGCGGACCGGTCCGGCGGCGCGCGGCGTCGGCGCGACAGCCGCGGTGGCGACCGGTCGTCGGCTCGCGCCGGGTCGGCCCACACCGGGTCTGGCAACACAGGGTCGGACAGCGGTGGCGGCGCCAACGGGCGCGGTGGACGTGACCGTCGCGGGAGCCGGGGACGCCGCGACGCCGACCGCGATGGCGTGCGCGCCATGTCGCACGCCGACGACGTGCTGGCGTTCGGCGACCACACGCCCGCCTTCTTCGTCACGACGGCGCTGGTGCCGATGGGATCGGGGGGTGCCGCCGGCACCGACGAGACGGAGGACGACGGCTCCGGCGAGCGGTCGCGCGGCACCGGTCGGCGGAGCAAGGGACGGTCGCGTGACACCCGCAAGGGCGCCTCGACGGCCCGGCGCGGCGAGCGCAAACGGCACGGCCGGCGCGGCGACACGGGCGACTCACCCGAGGTCGACGTCGAAACGGGACCAGCGCAGGACGTGGAGCCCGAAGAGGTTGAGGGCGCCGCGCCGCCGCCCGAGCGTGAGGACGCTACCGCGCCGGATGCGGAAACGGCCCCGGACGCGGAGGCACCGCCGTCCCGCAAGCGCCGGGCGACGCGACGGAGTTCCGCCGCCAAAGCCGCGGCCGAGGGGTCAAAGACGTCCGAGGACAGCGACGCTCCGGCGGCGGACGCTGAAGAGGCCCCCAAGCCGAAACGGACCCGTCGGCGCAAGACCGCCGCATCAGACGACGCGACCGAAGGTGATGCCGAGGCGAAGCCGAAGCGCACGCGTCGCAGCACGAAGAAAAAGGCCGCCGACGGTGAGGATCCGGGCGCCTCGCCGGGCGATGCGTCATCGGGCGATGCATCAGAGGACAGCGCGCCAAAACCGAGGACCCGCCGCTCGCGGGCCCGAAAAGCGACCCCCCCGGCCCCCGATTCAGCCGACCAGCCGGAGGACGCCGGGGCGTCGGAAGCCGAGGCTCCCACCCCCGACGCCCAGACCAAGGCGGCGGCGGATCAGGCCGCCGACGCGTGAGGCCATCCGCGCGGGCGCCGGTCGCGATCGCCGCTCAACCGCGATGCGCGATGACGCCACCGGCCGCCCGGCGGCGAAACGCGCACGCGGCCGTGCACGGCATCAGTCCAGCTTGACCTCGCCGTGGCGGAACGGGATCCAGTCCATGTATTCGCTGCGGAACTGGAGGCCGTACGGCGATTTCAGGTACACCTTGGCCAGGGGCTGGCCGCCTTCGGCCTTGGTCCGATCCACGTCCACGAGCGGTGAAGCGGCGAACACCGGGTCCCAGTATTCGTCCGGCTCCAGGTCCCTGCCGGCCTGTTCCTTGTGCTTCATGGCTTCGTCAATCAGGCCCCAGGCTTCCTCGACCTGCTCGTAGCTCATGCGCCTGCCTCCTTTTGGTTGGCGTTCGGTGAGGACGAGACCGTGCGATGGGGCCGGTCCCGCCTTTGCCTTTGGTAGCGTGCCCCTCCCTTTAGACTTTGGCGCCGCGCTGGTAAAGATACCCCGAACACACCCGCGTCCCGGCCCCTTGATGGAGACCCGTCCTTGACCGAACAGCGCGAGATGTACCACGAGATCAGCACGCTCCTCGGCCACCTCGCGGCGGCCCTGGAGATGTCGGCGGAGCGCGTGGCGCACCTGCTGGAGGCGGGCGATCTTGACCTGAGAATGGATACCGACGAAGAGGGGCGACCGTTCATCGAGGCCGCGCACGGCGCCGCGCCGAACCGCGTGGTGGCCCGCGTCTACAGGGACACGGTGTTCCGCGCCCGCGAAACACCGGCCTCCCCGCCTGACGAACCCACCTGACGATCCCGGCGCGCGGCACGCCTTTCCCTCTGCAGCGAGCAAGACACCGCCCCCATGGCCATCATGAAACCCACCATCCGACGCTACGACACCGGCGATGTCATCTTTCGGGAAGGGGATGACAGCAGCTCGGCCTTTGTCATCGCGTCCGGCGAGGTGGCGCTCTACAAGGAATCGGAGCGCGGGCTGGTGCATCTGGCCACCCTGGGCAAGGGCGAGTTGCTGGGTGAGATGGGCGCGGTGGAGAACGACCCGCGCGGCGCCACCGCCGTGGCGCGCGGCGACGTGGTGCTGCACGAGTTCGGCCGCAAGGCGTTCCTGCGCAAGCTCGTCGAGGATCCGGACATGACGGTGCGCATCCTGGTGCGCATGTCGCGGCGGCTGCGCAACGCCAATGACCGCATTGCCACGCTGGACCCGACGGTCGACGTGGACCTGGGCCAGGACCAGGGCGATCGCGCCGGCGCGTCGTCGTCGACGGCACTGACCACCGCCGAGGCCGCCACCGTGGCCGCGGCCGTCGACCCGGCGGCGGCCGAGCGGTCCAACGGGTTGGTCGATCGCCTGATCAGCCTTGTGCGCGGCGGCCGGGGTCCCCGGAAGGCGGGGATGGCCCTGGCCGGAGTGGCCCGCGTGCGCCAGCCGGTCCTGCTCGTGGCCGGGTTCCCGGGGCAGGGGGGCGACGAGCAGCGCGGCCGCGTCCTGGCGGCGTTGGAGGCACTTCCCGGCCTGCGCGTCCGGCGCATGGATAAGGCGCTGCCGTACTCGCCCGACCTGGACCCCTACACCGCGCTGGCCGGCGTCGTGGCCATCGGCCGTCCGCAACTGCGCGAGGCGATGGCCGACCTGATGGTGTGGGGCGGCCCCGAAAGCACCGGCCGGCTGGTTGAGATTCGGTTCCTGTCGCCCTGGTCGAGCAAGGAACTCGAGCGCATCGGCATGACGTCGCCACAGAACGCCCTGTATCTGCCGCTGGACTTCGACGAGTCGTGGCACGTTCTGTTGAAGGCGGTGACGCTGGCGGCCATGGAACCGCGCACGGAAAACCAGGGCAAGGCGCTGGTCGAAACGCTGCCGCCGCTGGCCGAGCAGGCCGGCGCGCTGTTGTCCGAACTGCCGTACGGTCTGAGCGGGCTGGAAACGGCGCACATCGTCGCCTGTTACGGCAACGTGCTGGCCGTGGTCGGCGCCTGGGCCAACGAGCCGGCGTGGCTGGAGCACGCGGCGGCGGCCTACGAGGAAGCCATCCGCCATCTGCCGCGCAACGCCGACGCGGAATGGGGTGTGTTCCACCGCTCGCTGGGGCTGGTGCGGCAGGCGCTGGTCGAGCGCGGGGCCGGCGGCGTCGGTCCGCGTCAGGCGGCCGATGCCTTCAAGGCGGCGCTGGAATCGTTCCAGCGCGACCTCTACCCCTACGACTGGGCGGGCCTGAAGAACCGGTTGGGCATTCTGTGCTACCGGGTGAACATGGCCGAGGGCGATCCCGCCGCGCTGCGCGAGTCCATCACCGCCTTCCAATCCGCGTTGCAGGTGTTCACGCCCGGCGAGACGCCCGACCGCTGGGGCGAGATCATGCACGACCTGGCGCAGGTGCTGCAGGTCTACGGCGGTCAGGAACGCAAGGTCGAGATCGTCAAGCGCGCGGTCGAGGCGGCCAACGCCGCGCTACAGGTGCGTACCTTGGACCGCGTGCCGCTGCTGTGGGCGGCCACCCAGAACACCCTGGGATCGGCGCTGTTCCTGCTGTTCCGGCTGGGCCGCGACATGGGTGCCCTGCACGCCGCCCGCGAGGCGTTCCACCAGTCGGCCAGCACCTATGATCTGAACGGCGCCAAACGCCAGGCGGACATCGTGACCCGCAATCTCCGGCGGGTGGAGAACATGATCGACAAGCAGGGTGGGCGATCGGGGGTGGAACCGGATTGGGTGCATCGCAGTGCGGGCGGCAAGCCCGGTGGCGGCTCAACCGACGGAAGTGGGCGCGGGGCCGACCCGGAGTCCGGCGACGACCCCGAATCGCTGCCGATGGATGGGGGGCTGCGGTAGGCGAGGCGGCAAAAAGGGTGCGGTTTTGGCCACGCCGGCGATGAAAATTTGGCGGAAGGTCATATGACCAATTGGCGTCGGCGGGATTTTCGGGTATCCCTGGAACGGTATTGTTGCCTCAACCGTATGAAGGTCTTTCCTCCGCTATGCAGTCTCGGTCTTCGGCCACGGTGAAGTGGTTCAACGCCACCAAGGGCTTCGGCTTCGTCGCCCTGACGGATGGCACTCCCGACGCGTTCCTTCACATTTCCGTACTCCAGCGTGCGGGTTATCGTGACGTTCCTGAGGGCGCGACCATCGTTTGTGACCTGTCCATGGGACAGAAGGGACCCCAGGTCGCCTTCATACATGAGGTGGAGGTCCCCGAGGGAGCCCATGTCGGCGGCGGCGGTGGCGGCGGCATGGTCGACTCCGACAGCGAGGAAGAGATTGACGGCGTCGTCAAATTCTTCAGCGCGGACAAGGGGTTCGGCTTCGTGACGCCGGACGGCGGCGGCAAGGATGTCTACGTGGGCAGCCGCGCCCTGGAATACTCCGGGCTGACCAACCTGGAAGCCGGGCAGCGCGTGCGGATGATGTGCCGCATGGGCAAAAAGGGTCCGATGGCCGGCCGGGTGGAGCTCATCTGACGACCGGTGGGTGATGGACCGGACGACTCCGGTTGATCGCCCGGTCAGGATGGGGCGCGACTCGGCCCGGCAAGAGACCACTGCCCGCCGCGGGCGGTCGCGACTCGAGGCTTTTTCTGACGCGGGCGCCGGTTGAGAAACCGGCGCCCGTTCGTGCGTCTGTTGGGGATTTTGGGGACTGGCCGGCGCGCGCAGGTTCAGGTCGTGACAGCCTCCAGAAGCGCCCGATTCGTCCCAAATCCTGCAAAGGGGAGGCGGACTATAGGCCCGCGCAGGCGGGCGCCTCGTCGACCGGCAGAACCGAACGCTCGTTGGCGGCGATCTCGGCCTTCAGGGCGTCCACGGTCTCGCGGATATCGGCGACCAGATCGGCGTTGGCGTCGTCCACCGCCCAGTCGACGGCGTCGTCGGCGATGCCCAGGCGCTGGCGCCCGGCGGTCCAGGTGCCGGCAGCGGCATCGGACCAGGCGAGGAAGACGGCCTGGTCGACGCGCTTGACGGCGCTGGTCAGGACGCGGTCGTTGTAGCCGTTCTGGTTGACGTCCACACCGATGCCGAATCCGCCAGCGTTGGCAATGGCATCCAGCGCGCCCTCGCCGGCCATGCCGGCGGCGGGGAATACGATGTCGGCGCCCTCGGCGATCAGCGCCTCGGCCGCAGTGCGGGCCAGGTCCCGATCGCGGAACACCGAGGCGTCGTCGCCCAGGATGCGGACCAGCACCGTGGCGTCGGGATTGGTCGCCGCCACTCCCTGGATGAAACCGCAGCCATAGCGCTGGATAGGCGGAATTGACAACGCGCCAATGAAGGCCAGGGTGTCGCTCTCGGTTTTCAGGCCGGCCGCTGCACCGGCCAGGAAGCCGGCTTCGTCCTCATTGAAGTGCACGGACCGTACATTGTCGGCCTCGACAACGCCGTCGATCAGGGTGAAGCGGGCGTCCGGGAACTCGCCCGCGACGTCGGCCACGGCCTGCTCGTTGAGGAACGAGATGGCCACCAGGTTTCCGACCCCGCGGGAGGCGAAGGCGCGCAACGCGTCGGCGGTCTGGTCGGCGTTGCCGGTGACGCGCTCGCGGAAAGCGATGCCCAACTCAGCCTGGGCGCGCTTGGCGCCCGCGTTGGCCGCCTCGTTGAACCCGCCGTCATCCTTGACGGTGTTGAAGACGATCGCGTAGCCGTCCTGGGCGGCCGCCTCGGCGACCAGCGGCTGCGCCAGCATCACCCCCAGGGCACCAAGGGCCACGTTCAGACGGCGGCCGAATCGGATCATTGTCTCCTCCGTGCGTGCAGGATCGTGCGCGGGCATCGTGGCCGCGCGGCATCCTACGCGGCCCGGGGCGGTGCTGCCTACGGACAGTTTCGTGACGGGGGACGGCGCACCGGCTCCGGATGGGGCGGGAGGATCAGGGGGCGACGATCTTGCCCGGATTCATGATGCCGTGCGGGTCCAGGGCCTGTTTCACCGCGCGCATCAGGGCCAGGCCATCGGGGCCGTGTTCGGCCTCCAGGAAAGCCATCTTGCCGTATCCCACACCGTGCTCGCCGGTGCAGGTGCCCTCCATGGCCAGGGCGCGTTCGACGATGCGGTCGTTGAGCGCGCGGGCCGCCGCGATCTCCTCCGGGTCGTCCGGGTCGACGATGAACAGCACATGGAAGTTGCCGTCGCCGACATGGCCGACGATGGCCGTGGTGACGGGGGAGGCGGCGCAGTCGGCCTCGGTCTCCTCCAGGCAGGCGGCCAGCCGCGAGATCGGCACGCACACATCCGAGGAAAAGCCCTTCGCCCCCGGTTTCAGGGCCAAGCCGGCGTAATAGGCGGTGTGGCGCGCCGCCCACAGCTTGGTGCGCTCCTCCAGCGTGTCGGCCCACGCGAATCCCTTCGCCCCATGCTCGCCGGCGATGGCCTCGACCATCCCCACCTGCTCGCGGGCGAAGGCCTCGGTGCCGTGAAACTCCAGGAACAGGGTCGGGGCGATGGCGTAGTCGGTGCCCGAATAGGCGTTCACCGCGCGCATCTGGTTGGGGTCCAGCAACTCGATGCGGGCGATGGGCACGCCGGTCTGGATGGTCTCGATCACCGTGTCGACGGCCGCCTTCAGGCTGGGGAAGGGGCAGACGGCCGACAGAATGCACTCCGGAATGCCGTGCAGGCGCAGCGTGACCTCGGTGATCACGCCCAGCGTCCCTTCGCTGCCGATGAACAATCGGGTCAGGTCGTACCCGGCGGCCGACTTGCGGGCGCGCCGGGCGGTGCGCACGATTCGGCCGTCCGCCGTGACCACGGTCAGGGCCAGCACCGCCTCGCGCATGGTGCCGTAGCGCACGGCGTTGGTGCCGGAGGCACGGGTCGCCGCCATGCCGCCGATGGAGGCATCGGCGCCCGGGGCGATGGGGAAGAACAGGCCGGTGTCGCGCAGGTGCTCATTGAGCTGCGTGCGCGTCACGCCGGCCTGGACGGTGCAGTCCATGTCCTCCGGCCGCACGGCGACGATCTCGGTCATGCGCGAGACGTCGAGGCACAGCCCGCCCTTCAAGGCGGCGACATGGCCCTCCAGCGAGGTGCCGGTGCCGAAGGGGATGACCGGCACGCGGTGCTCGGCGCAGGCGCGGACGATGGCCGCCACCTCCTCGGTGCTCTCCGCGAAGGCCACGGCGTCGGGCGGCATGGGGTCGTGATAGCTCTCGTCGCGGCCGTGCTGTTCGCGGACGGCGGCGCTGGTGGTCAGGCGATCGCCCAGCAGCGGCCGCAGCGCGTCGAGCACGGCGGCGAGGGCGTCGGCGGGCGGATGGGTTTGCGGCGCGGCGGCGGCGGTCATGGGGAGCCTCATCAAGAACAGCGATGGGCCAGTGTACCGGAGCGCGCGCTGGCGCCGAAGCGCTGTGCGTCCATCGGGCGGTGGCTGGCCCTGAACAGATGTGTGGGCGCGAAGGCGGCGTAAAGTTTTAGAATATGCTAATCACAACTATATGCAGTTTTGGGTTGATCCTCTTGTGCGAGCGTCTAGTGTTGTTTGCGTCTTTGGGTCACTCCTTCAACCGAACATGGAGCCGATGATGGCACGCTATCTTGTCAACACGAACCCCCAACCCACCGGCGAACACGAAGTGCATACGTATACGTGCTCTTATTTGCCGGCGGTTCAGAACCGAAAGGATCTTGGAGAATTCGCGACATGTCACGGTGCCCTTGCCGAAGCCAAGAAGACTTATCCCAATTCTGACGGCTGCTATTACTGCTGTCCCGACTGCCACAAGAAGTAGAGAAATGCCCAGGCTGACTGCTTGCATCACACCGGTCCGCGCCGGGGAAGGGCAAGCACGTGCGGCCTTGTCTGCACCGGGAGTCGGCCCTGGGCTCCGTCATTGCGAACCCGCGTCGCCAGACGCGGGTGAAGCAATCCAGGGTGGAAATCGCTCACGTTGCCCTGGATTACCCCAGTTTTGGTTTTTGGGCTTCGCTCCTCGCAATGACGGGCTTTTTTGTCGACGGGCAACCCCCGACAAGCCGACAGTCCGCCTCACGACCGCGCTCACCGCCGCCCCTTGCCCGCGCCCGTCGTCACGAAGGCTTGCGCGCCTTTCTTGCGGCCCGTCCGTCGGCCCTCGCCGCCCGCGCGGCCGGTGCCGGTGGGCTGATACGCGGGCACGAGGTGGCGCTTGCCGGGGCCGATCAGGTCGGCGCGGCCCAGGCGCTTCAGCGCGTCGCGCAGCAGCGGCCAGTTCTCCGGGTCGTGGTAGCGCAGGAACGCCTTGTGCAGCCGGCGCTGGCGCAGGCCCTTGGCGGTGAACACCGGCTCGCCGCCCGCGCCCCGCACCGGCCGCAGCGGGCTCCGGCCCGAATGATACATCGCCGTGGCCAACGCCATGGGCGACGGCAGGAACGCCTGCACCTGATCGGCCCGGAAGCCGTTCCGCTTCAGCCACAGGGCGAGGTTCATCATGTCCTCGTCCGTCGTGCCCGGATGCGCGGCGATGAAGTACGGGATCAGGTACTGTTCCTTGCCGGCTTCGCGGCTGAACCGGTCGAACATCTGCTTGAAGCGGTCATACGCGCCGATGCCCGGCTTCATCATGTGCGCCAGCGGTCCGGTCTCGGTGTGCTCGGGGGCGATCTTCAGGTAACCGCCCACGTGGTGGGTCACCAGGTCCTTCACATACGCGGGCGAGCGCACGGCGAGGTCATAGCGCAGACCCGAGGCGATGGTGATCTTCTTCACGCCGGGCACGGCGCGGGCGGCGCGGTACAGGTCGACCAGCGCGGAATGGTCGGTGTCCAGGCTCTTGCAGATCGACGGATACACACACGACAGCCGCCGGCAGACGCGCTGAATGTCCGGGCTGGTGCAGGCCAGCCGGTACATGTTGGCGGTCGGCCCGCCCAGGTCGGAGATCACGCCGGTGAAGCCCGCCGTCTTGTCCCGCACCTGTTCGATCTCGCGCAGGATGGACGCCTGCGAGCGGCTCTGGATCTGCCGGCCCTCGTGCTCGGTGATGGAGCAGAACGTGCAGCCGCCGAAGCACCCGCGCATGATGGTGATGGAGAAGCGGATCATCTCCCACGCCGGGATGCGCGCGTCGCCGTAGGCGGGGTGCGGCGCGCGGGCGAAGGGCAGTTCGTACAGCGCGTCCATCTCCGCCGTGGACAACGGCCAGGGCGGCGGGTTCAGCCACACCTCGCGGTCGCCGTGGCGCTGCACCAGCGGGCGGGCGTGCCCGGGGTTGCTCTCCAGATGCACGACGCGGGCGGCGTGGGCGTACAACGCCGAGTCGGCCTTGACGGCCTCATACGACGGCAGGCGGACCACGGCCGGGCCGTCCATGGGCCGGACGGGTGGGTCGGTCGCGGTAGCGTCGATCTCGGTCCAGCCCTCGGGCACGACGGGCCGCACGAGGGCCGTGCCCCGGATGTCGGTCATGGCGCGCGGGGGCTCGCCCTTGGCGGTGCGGTGGGCGATCTCGACAATGGCCCGCTCGGCGTTGCCGTAGACCAGCAGGTCGGCCTTGGCGTCGAGCAGAAGGGAGCGCCGAACCGTGTCGCTCCAGTAGTCGTAGTGCGCCACGCGGCGCAAGGACGCCTCGATGCCGCCGACGATGATCGGTGTGTCCCGGAACGCTTCGCGCGCCCGCTGGGCGTAGGCGAGCGTGGCGCGGTCGGGCCGCTTTCCGCCCTCGTCGTTCGGCGTGTAGCTGTCGTTGTGGCGCAGCCGCCGGTCCGCCGTGTAGCGGTTGACCATCGAGTCCATGTTGCCGGCGGCCACGGCGACGAACAGCGTCGGGGCGCCCAGGGCCTGGAACGCCTCGGCGCTGGTCCAATCCGGCTGGGCGAGGATGGCGACGCGGAAGCCCTGCGCCTCCAGCAGGCGGCCGATCAGGGCCATGCCGAAGCTGGGATGGTCGACATACGCGTCGCCGGTGACCAGCAGCACGTCGCACGCATCCCAGCCCAGCGCGTCCATCTCGTCCCGACTCATGGGCAGGAACGGCGCGGTGCCGAAGCGGTGCGCCCAGTGCTTGCGCCAGGAGAACAGGGGGCGGGGCGAGGGGGCGGCGGTCATGGATACGGTGGCCTTCCGGACAGGCTGACTCTGGGCACACACCCTATCGCGAAAGGGCGTGTCCCGAAATGGCCGGGCTTCACACGGCCGGGTGCGCCCGACCGATCGCGCGGTCCGCTTGGTTCCCCCATGTTGCTTATGTTGTATATGCAGCGATCTTACCCACCATAAAAAGGCGAAACGGGGCACGACAGGCCGAAAACCCCATCCGAAATGGGGCCTGTCGAAGGATAGCACGACCCTCCATGCTTTTTTCCCTTGGCCTGACTTTTTTGAATTTTCGGGAAACCCATCCGCCGGGGTGCGTGTTGGTTCAGCAGCGGCAAAGAGGAAAGAACAAGCCAGACCGCATTCACCAGCTGAACGGAGATTTTTGATGAAACGCTTGCTCGCGACGACGGCCATCGTGACGATGGCAGCCGCCCCCCTGACCGCCCATGCGGGCACGACGGGGCAGGACATGCAGCAGACGCAGGCTGAGACTCAGGTGTCGGCCACTGCGCAGGGCGGCTCGTCCGATATGACCACGAACGAGCATCGCATCACGGCGGATCGCCTGCTGGAGAAAAACGTCTACGTCGCGCCGGACGGTGCCGGTGGCCACGGTGATGGCTCCAGTCAGGACATGGAGTCCAACTCGGATTGGGAGATGGGCTTTTCCGACGTGCCCTCCGACTGGGAAAACGTGGGCAATATCGTCGACCTGCTGATCTCGCGTGATGGCAAGGTGAGTGCCGTCGTGGTCGATAGCGGCGGTATGCTCGACCTGCAGGAAAAGCGTCTCCGCCTGAATATGGAGGAGTTGCGCTTCGTCAAGGACAGTGACGATCGCGATAACTTCTTCGTGCGCTACACGGGTGATCGCGACGTCCTCGAATCGCAGGGCTATGACGAGGCCGAGGCTGAACAGGCCGGCGAGACGTCCTATAGCCTGAGTCAGACGGGCGCGACCGAACACGAGGATGGTCAGCAGACCATGGCGAACGTCACGGGCTCCGGCGAGACCGAGCAGACGGACGCCGAGCGGACGGCCGAGCGGACGATGGCGCAGACCAACGAGAACGCCGAGGCCCTGAGCGAAACCGAGTTCAACGAGCTGTCGGCGGAGAACCTCGAAGACTCCTACGTCTATGGCCAGAACGGCGAATGGGTCGGTGAGGTCAGTGACGTGCTGATCAGCGACGGCGGTGACGTGACGCATGTGATCGTCGACGTGGGCGGTTTCCTCGGCATCGGCGAAAAGCCGGTGGCGCTCGGCTACGATCAGATCCACATTGGCCGGGACGGCGCGCATGACGAGGACGTCACCGTCCAGTTGGACCAAACCGAGGAGCAGCTGGAGCAGATGGAGACCTATCGAGGATAGGCTTCACGGCATGTGATGCTGTGCCAACGGATGGAAGGGCCGCCGCGCGCGGCCCTTCCTTTTCGCCTGTCCGGGTGTCCGGGCCCGGGGCGCGCCCGGCCTCGGTCCTCACACATCCGCGTCCCGCAACCGCTCGGCCTCGCGCAGGTCGACCGACAGCAAGGTCGACACGCCGCGTTCCATCATCGTCACGCCGAACAGGCGGTCCATGCGGGCCATGGTCATGCGGTGGTGGGTGACCAGCAAGAAGCGCGTGGCGGTGGTCGTGCCCAAGTCCTCCAGCAGGCGGCACAGGCGGTCCACGTTGGCGTCGTCGAGCGGCGCGTCCACCTCGTCCAACACGCAGATGGGCGCCGGGTTGGTCAGGAACACGGCGAACAGCAGGGCCACGGCGGTCAAGGCCTGCTCGCCGCCCGACAGCAGGGAGAGGATCTGGAGTTTCTTGCCGGGCGGGCTGGCCATGATCTCCAGACCGGCCTCCAGCGGGTCGTTGCTGTCGATCATCTCCAGGTGCGCCTGACCGCCGCCGAACAGGCGCGCGAACAGGTCGCGGAAGTGACCGTTGACGGTGGTGAACGAGTCCACCAGCCGCTGCCGTCCTTCCCGGTTGATCTCGGATATGCCCTGACGCAGGCGAGATATGGCCCCGGTCAGGTCCTCGCGCTCGTGCCGCAGGGCGGCGACCTTTTCGTCCAGCTCGGCCAGTTCCGCCTCGGCGCGCAGGTTGACCGGCCCCATGCCGTCGCGCTGGCGCGCCAGCTTGGCGAGTTGCGCCTCGGCCTCGTCGAGCGGCGGCAGGGCCTCGTCCGCCGGCAATCCCGCCGCCTCGGGCAGGCCGTCCGGCGGCACGTCCAGGCGTTCGGCGATGGCCCCGGCCACCTCGCGGCAGGCGGATTGGCCGTGCTCGACCGCCGCGTCGCGCCGCACCCGCTCCTCGCGGGCGGTGGCCAGGGCGCGGTCGGCCTCGGCGCGACTCTTGGACGCCTCGCGCGCCCGGGTTTCGGCCTCGGCCAGGGCGTCGGCGTCGGCCTTGCGGCGCGCCTCGGCGGCGTCGAGGGCTTCCCGCAGGGTGGCGCGCTCGGTCGCCAGCCGCTCGGGCGCCGCGTCCAGGTCGGTCAGGGCGGCGGCCAGGGACTCGCGCCGCTGCGCCAGGTCGATCAGCTGGGTTCGGCCCTGGGTCAGCCGTTTGGACCACGAGTCCTGGTCGGCGATCACGGCCTTCAGGCGGCGGTCGCGGTCGCCGATCTCGCGCAGCAGGCGGTCATGGTCGGCGCGCGCCTCGACAAGCGCCGTACGCTTTTCGGCCAGGGTCTCGCGCAGGCGTTCCAGGTCCGACCGTGCCTCGGCGCCGTCGCCCAGGCCGGCGCGCTCGGCCCGGGCGGCCTCGGCGGCCTCGGCCGCTTCCGCCCCATCGGCCTCGACCTGGGCCAGGGTGGCGCGCAGCGAGGCCAGGGCGGCGTCGGCCTCGGCGGCCTTGCGGCGCAGCGCTTCCTGCTCGCTCCGCGCGGTGGCCAGCGCCCGGTCGGCGGCCTTGACCCCGTCGCGGGCGGCGCGTTCGGCCTCCTCGGCGCGGGTCAGGGCATCGCGCGCCGCCTGCACCTGCGATTCGGCGTCGGACACGCGGGCCTCGGCCGCCGCCAGGGTCTCGGCCAGCTCGGCCAGTCGGTTGCGGGTGCGCAGCCGCGCCGCCGCCCGGTCCCCGGCCTCCCGGCCCGCCCCGGCGCGCACCGTCAGTCCATCCCAGCGCCACAGGTCGCCCTCGGCGCTGACCAGCCGCTGGCCCGGGCGCAGGTCATGGCGCAGCGCGTCGCCGGTGTCGCGGTCGCGCACCACGCCCACCTGCGCCAGCCGTCGCGCCAGCGCGGCCGGCGCGTCGACATGATCCGCCAGCGCCGCGACCCCGGGCGGCAGCGGCGGCGGGTCGGCCCACGGCGGCAGGTCGAGCCAATGCGCCGGCGCCGCCGTGTCGAGCGAGGCCGCGAGGTCGTCGCCCAGCGCCGCCCCCAGGGCGGTCTCGAACCCCGGCGCCACGGACAGCGCCTCCAGCACCGGCGGGCCACCCTTGCCGGCGGGCGCCTCGCGCGCCAACAGCCCCTCCAGCGCCTGCACCTCGGCGCGCACGCTGGCCCGCTCCGCCGCCACGCCCTGCACCGCCTCGCGCGCGGCATCAAAGGCCGCGCGGGCCTCGCCGCGCGCCGCCTCGGCCCGGTCGCGAGCAGCGACGGCGTCCGCGTGCCCCTGTTCGGCGGTGGCCAGGGCCGCCGCGGCGGCCTCCAGCGCCGCCGGGTCGAGCGCCCGCGCCCGCGCCGCCTCCAGGTCCCGTGACAGGTCGTCCTTGCGCCGCGCCAGCCGCTCGGCGCGCTGGACTGCGTCCGCGATGCGGCGATCGAGCGCGTTCCGGCGCGCGTCCTCCTCCGCCAGCGCCTGGGTGGCGCGCGTGGCCTGCCCGTCCAGGTCATTGACCTCGGCGTTGACCGCCTGAAGCCGCTGCTGGCTGGCGGCCCGCGTCTCGGATTCGCCGGCGGCGGCCGCCTCCAGAGCCTGTTTCTCCTCGGCCAGCCGGGCCAAGGCGGCCTCGGCGTCGGTGACCCGGGCCTGCTCGCGAACGGTGTCGCGGTCGGTCTGCTCCAGGCGCGAGCGGTGGTCGGCGCGGGCGGCCGCCACGCGGGCGTCCTCGGCGTCCAGGCGGTCGCGCTCCACGCCCAGGCGCTGCACCGCCGCCGCCGCCTCGGCGGCGCGGTCGCGCAGCGGGGCCAGGGCCTCGGTGGCGGCGTCATGGGCTTGGGCGGCGGCGACGGCGCGGGCGGTCAGGTCCCCGACCGTCCGCTCGCTTTCGCGCGCCGCCGTGCGGGCGGCGTCGAGCCCCCGGATCGCCGCCAGCCAGCGTTGCCGCAGCAGCACCGCCTCGGCGTGGCGGATGGCCTCCGACAGTTCGCGGTACTGGGCCGCCTGGCGCGCCTGCTTGCGGAGATTGCGGGCCTGGCCGTCCAGCGCCGACAGCACGTCGTCCAGTCGTTCCAGGTTGGCCTCGGCGCCCTTCAAACGGGTTTCGGCCTCGTGCCGGCGGGCGTGCAGGCCGGAGATGCCGGCGGCCTCCTCCAGCAGGGCGCGACGCTGCGCCGGCCGGGCGGCGATGATCGCCCCCACGCGGCCCTGCGACACCATCGCCGTCGAGCGCGCCCCGGTGGCGGCGTCGGCGAACAGAAGCTGGACGTCGCGGGCGCGCGCCTCCTTGCCGTTGACGCGGTAGACCGAGCCGCAGCCCCGCTCGATGCGGCGGGTGACCTCCAGGTCCTGGAACTGGCGGAAGGCGGCGGCCGAGCCGTCGCTGTTGTCCAGGTCGAGGGTCACTTCGGCGATGTTGCGGGCCGGGCGCTGGCCGCTGCCGCCGAAGATGACGTCGTCCATCTCGCCGCCGCGCATCTGCTTGGCGGAGGTCTCGCCCATCACCCAGCGCAGCGCCTCGACCAGGTTCGACTTGCCGCAGCCGTTGGGGCCGACCACGCCGGTCAGGCCCGGTTCAATGACCAGTTCGGCGGGGTCGACGAACGACTTGAAGCCGGTCAGGCGCAGGCGGGTGAACTGGACCATGGCGAGGTGTGAGGCGCCGAGCTACTCGCCGGCCTCGCCCAACGCCGCCTCGATGGCCGCCGACATCTCGTCGATGCCGTAGCCGCCCTCGTGCTTCTGGCCGTTGATGACAAAGGTCGGCGTGCCCTTGATGTCGTAGCGCTCGTCGGCGAGAGAACGTCCGTCGATGATGGCTTGGTACAGCGGCTCGTTGTTGAGGCAGGCGTCGATGTCCTCCTGCGTCATGCCGCCCAGACGGGCGATGCCGCTGATGGATTCGGCGGGGGTGCGCGTCATCCAGGCGCTTTGATCGGTGTAGAAGATCTCCGACAGTTTCTTGCCGGCGTCACGCGGGGCGCAGTGCGTGATCAACGACACCGCCCCGGCGACGTTGTCCAGGGGGAAGTCAATCAGGGTCAGGCGCGCCTTGCCCGTGTCGAGGTAACGCTCCTTGAGGGCCGGAAACGTGTCTGCGTGGAAATTCCCGCAATGACTGCAGGTGTAGGACGAGAATTCGAGAATCTCGACCGGCGCGTCGGGCTCACCCCAGGTGAACGGCTCGTATGGCACGGCCTGGGCGATGGCCGAGGAGTCGGACGTTGCGCCGTTGTCCGTCGGATCGCCGAAGCCGGGGACGACGGTGGCGAGCAGCACGCCCCCCGCCGCCAGCGCCACGACGGCGATCCCGGACAGCGTGAGAACCATGCGACGGCGGGACGAGGGCTTGGACATGGGGGGAAACTCCATCCTGGGGCAGGCAACGGGCGGCGGCACGGTCTTTCGAGTCAAGACGATCCTGCCGTCCTGTATAGGGGGGCGGGGCCGCCGGACACAAGCCGGGCGGTGTCGCCGTCCGTACGGTGTGCAGGGCAATCGGGTGAACGCGGACTCCCATCGCCGAGATAGAACACCAGGGCCAGAGGCCCGCGCAAAACCCGTCATTGCGAGCCGGCGTCTTTGGACGGCGGCGAAGCAATCCAGGGCTCGTTCATGATGCGTTCGCTCTGGATTGCCCCTTGTGGGGCGGGGTTCAGTGGGGCGCGGGTTCGAGCCCCGCCCCACAAGGACCTGGATTGCTTCGTCACTTCGTTCCTCGCAATGACGAACTGCGTGTTCTATTCAAGAATAAACTGCTCATGCGGGCAATGGCTCACACAGGCGTCGTTCACCCGATTGCCCTGGGGCGGTATGCCCCCGGGGCTTGCGTTCCTCGGATGGATCGGAAACAGTGCGGCGCCTGCGCGCTCTGCCCTGGTGGGGTGAGTGCTCGTCCCCCGATCCAAGCTTGGGCCATGGCCCAGCGCCCCCCAACGAGGTCGCCATGAAAGGCATCATCCTGGCCGGCGGATCCGGCACCCGCCTGTATCCGATCACCCGGGCGGTCTCCAAGCAGTTGCTGCCGGTCTACGACAAGCCGATGATCCACTATCCGCTCAGCGTGCTGATGCTGGCGGGGATTCGCGAGATTCTGATCATCACGACGCCGGCCGACGCGGCCAGCTTCAAGGCGCTGCTGGGCGACGGGACGGACTGGGGCCTGTCCATTTCCTACGCCGAGCAGCCGCGTCCGGAGGGCCTCGCGCAGGCCTTCCACATCGGCCGCGCCTTCGTCGACGGCGGGCCGTGCGCGTTGATCCTTGGGGACAACATCTTCTACGGCCAGGGCCTGACCGAGAAACTGCGCACGGCCGTTGAACGGGGCGAGGGCGCCACCGTGTTCGCCTATCATGTGCCGGATCCCGAGCGCTACGGCGTCGTCGACTTCGATTCGGACGGGCGCGCGACCTCCATTGAGGAAAAACCGAAACACCCCAGGTCACACTGGGCCGTGACGGGGCTGTATATCTACGACGCCGACATCACGGACGTCGCCGCTGCTGTGCGGCCCAGCGCCCGGGGCGAACTGGAAATCACGGACGTCAACCGGACCTACCTCGACAAGGGCAGCCTGCATGTGGAACGCCTGGGACGCGGGTTTGCCTGGTTCGACACCGGCACCCATGAAAGCCTGCTCGACGCCGGCAACTATGTGCGCACCGTCGACAAGCGCCAGGGGCTGAAGATCGCCTGTCCGGAAGAGGTCGCCTTCCGCATGGGCTATATCGACGCCGCGCAGCTTGCCAGGCTGGGCCGGGCGATGGAGAAGAACGACTATGGGCGCTATCTTCTCCACTTGGCCGACGGTGGTGCATAGGCGGCGCCGGGCGGCTCCGGTCGTCGTGATCAGGAACGTGGGGATGGATCGTGGCTGAGGGCAGCAGGACCGGCCGGGCCGGATCGAAAGGCGAGTCGCGCGTCGGTGACTACAACGCCGCCGTCGCGCAGCTCCGCACCCAGGTCGTGATCGCCGTGGCCTTCGGGTTGTTTGTGACACTGCTTCTAACGGTCACGCCGCTGTATGTGTTCCAGATCATCGACCGCGTCCTGACCAGTCGCTCGGTGCCGACGCTGGTGATGCTGGGCCTGCTGGCCGGCGGTGCGATGGTGGTGCTGTGGCTGCTCGACTGGATCCGGCACTTGATCCTGATCCGCGCCGGCACCGCGCTTGACCGACGGCTGGGGACGCCAGTGGTCGAGGTGCTGTTCGACACCGCCGCCCGCGCGCCCCGGCCGGGCATGGACAAGGTCCTGGATGACCTGACCACCTGGCGCCGGTTCCTGGGCGGATGGGCGATGGTGCGGTTGTGCGATCTGCCCTGGGTGCCGGTGTTGCTGCTGCTGATCCTGGTGGTCCATGCCGGTCTCGGCCTGCTGGCCATCGGCATCGCCCTCGTCCTGGGGCTGCTGGCGTGGCTGCCCAAGGTGATGACCCGGCGGCGCGGGCCGTTGTCCCAGACCCAGGCCATCCGCACCGGCACACACCTCGCGGAACGCCTCGGCCATGCGCCGACGCTGGTGGCCATGGGCATGACCCCGGCCGTGTTCCAGGCGTGGCGTCAGCAGCGGGACGCCGTGATCAATCATGAAACCTCGCTGGCGCACACCCTGGCGTCCCTGGCGGGGCTCACCGGGCTGATGCACGCCCTTGGCGTGGTGCTGATGCTGGGGGTCGGGGCGTGGCTGGTGGTGCGCAATGATGTGACGGACGCCGCCCTGATCGCTGTGGTCTTGCTGTCGGACCGCGCGTTCGGGGCGGTGTCGGCGATCGGCCGCCACTGGTTTGACCTGATCGCCGTGGACGGCGCGCGTCGACGCCTGCGCACGGTTTTCGAGCAAGCCGCGCCGGCGCGTGAGCGGATGCCGCTGCCGGCGCCGCGCGGCGCCGTGGCCCTGCAGCAGGCCTCGGTGGCGCCGCCCGGCCACCGGCTGCCGGTCCTGAAGGGCTTGTCGCTGGCGCTGGACCCGGGCGGTTCGCTTGGGGTGATCGGCCCGTCCGGTGCCGGCAAGACCGTGCTGGCGCGAACCCTTGTCGGCCTGTGGGCGCCGCTCCAGGGCACTGTGCGGCTGGACGGCAACGACCTGCGCAACTGGAACCCCGACCAGCTGGGCGAGCACATCGGCTATCTTTCGCAAGAGGTCGATCTGGTCGACGGCACCGTGGCCGAGAACATCGCCCGCCTTGGACCCGTCGACGCCGATGCGGTGATTGCCGCCGCGCGCCGGGCCGGCGTGCACCAGACCATCCTGCGCCTTCCAGAGGGCTATGACACGCCGGTCGGTGCCGATGGGCGCGCCCTGCCGGCGGGCCTGCGGCAGCGGATCGGCCTGGCGCGGGCGCTGTTCCGCGACCCGGCGCTGGTGGTCCTGGACGAGCCGAATGCCTTCCAGGATTCCGAGGGCGAGCAGGCCCTGCTCAATGCCGTGACCGAAACGCGGGAGGCGGGGCGGGCGGTGGTGCTCGTCACCCAGAAGCCGGCCCTTCTGTCGGTCGTCGAAACGGTGCTGGTGCTGCGCGACGGGCAGGTCGAGATGATGGGACCGCGCAAGGATGTGATGAACCGCTTCGCGCGGGCGGCGTCGACGCCGCTGCCGCCCTCTGGAAGCGGACCGTCGCAGGGGGCATAACGGGCCGCCGTGCCGGGGCGAGCCGCGCGTCCGGGCTTCTGCCCGCAACACTCTTGCACGGCCGAACCGTTCAGTTTACTGTGCCTGACCATGTTTTCTTATGGTTTTCCTTGCGGCATTGACCATTGACCCTTTGCAGCGCGATTTACATTGTATTTTAGCTAATTTCGGGTGCCGCGCCGGCTGTTGGAACGCACGTGAGACGCACGTGGGGCGCGCGTGGCACCCTCGGGAGGAGAGGGACACCATGGCCGCGTCACTGGTTTCGATCCCCGAATACGTGCGCGAACGCGCGGCGGGCAGGATCTCCGGGCAATGGACGAACCAGGAACGCGCGGAACTGACCCGCGTGGTCAATCTGTTGGGCCAGGCCGGTTTGCCGGTCGAGACCGACTCGGGCCTGACCGACGAGGGCGATCCGTGGATGGTCTTCGTCCGTCCCGACACCGGGGACGTGATTGCCCATTTTGCTCGCATCGACGGCCGTTTCGTCGCCGCCGGGACCAACGCGGGCGTTGTGGTCGAGGGCGACAGCTTCCGGGATGTCGTGGACAAGATCCTGGCGCGCCAGCCTCTGTTGATGTCGGGGACGGGCCCGATGACCTCCTTCGGCGGGCGCCATGCCGGATCGGCCGAGCGGGTGACCGGCACCGGCGACCGGGCCGCCCCTCGCGCCACGGACAGCGGCGACAACGTCACCACCCTGTTCACGCATCCGAGCGTGGTCCTGGCCGCGTTCGTGGCCACCGCCCTGATGCAGGCGCGCAAGGCCGGCGAGACGGCCGGCCCGTCGCCGTCGGCGGCTGGCGCCGGCAAGGCGCCTCTGGACGGCCGCACCTCGCCGGTGGGCAGCGCGGCCCCGGGCAGCCGTGGCCAACTGCAGGACAGCCTGACGGCGCTCAGCACCGGTGACGGGGCGGGAACCAGCACGTCGTCGGGGCAGACCGGCTTCATGCTGCACAGTGCCGGCATGGCCTCGGCCATGGCGATGGTGGTGGCGGCCATGACTCCGGCAAGCGGCAACCTTGACGGTTCGAGTACCAGCGTCCTGGGCACGCTGGCCCGCGTCGGCCGCACGGAGGATGGAACGGCCGACGGCTCGGGCAACGTGGACGCCGCCCGGACCGCCGACGCGTCCGTTGATCCGGCCCGCGATGGCGGTCATCCCGCCAGTGCCCAGCAGCCCGCCGACGGCCTGGATCAGCCGAACCGGGGCGGCGAAGGCGATGCGGGGCCAGTGATCCTTGCCGGTTCGGTTGGCGGGGTGCCCGGGGCGTCGTCCCACGACGGCGCCGTGGCCCTGGCCGCGACCGAGGTGGTGGTCGACGCTGACCTGTTTTTTGCCGACCTTCTGGGGGCGGCCAGTGACTTGGCCCCCGCCGCCCAGCCGGGGTCCGCGCGCGCGCCGACGGACGGCACCACCAGTGCCACAGAAAGCAACAGCGCGGCCCTCGCCGGGGGCCAGACCGCCAGTGACGGCACCGGAAGCCCCGCGTCCGACACCGCCCCGAAGGCGAGGGCCGCCGCCGACAGTGACGGCGACAGCGGGACCGGCTCCGCCGGGGACCCTACGGCAAGCGATGCGGCCGGGCACACCGATGCCGCCTCCAAGACCGAGGTGCGCGAGGCGAGCGGCGAATTCGGCTCGCAAAGCGGTGACCTGGTATTCGGCAGCATCATCTGGGTTGGGACCGTGACCCCGGGCGGCAACGATTTCGTCGACGTCTCGGAGATGGAGGACGACACTTACACATCGGGGACGGTCAACGATGACACCCTGCTGGCCGACACTGCGGACAAGGCCGATGAGGACTCCTCTCTCGAGGTCGAGCCCAGCCTGCCCGTAGTGATCTACAGCCGGCTGGCGGAGCCCACGCATGAGCCCGACGCCGACAAGGCCACAGATGGAAAGCCCGGCACGGACGATGCACCCGTGTCCCCGGGGCAAGAGATCGTCTTTTCCGGCGGCTTGATGGAGGTCGAGTCGTTCAACCCGATCCGCGACACGCTCGCTGTCACGGGAGAACCAGCGGAACTCGGGTTCTATCAGGTCATCTATACCTACGATGGTATTGAGTTCCGGTTCGATACCGAAAACGTCATCTCGTTGCTCGGCGTGGCGCCGGAAGACCTCGGGTACGGTTAACCGTCCGCGCGTTCGTGGGCCTTGCCGCGTTGCGGCCCGCCCCTTTCCGTCTCCGGCGGCCATGTCTTCGCGCCGCGCCACAGCAGGCGGACCGGATTCCATGTCACGGCCCGGGCCAGCGTCCAGAGAGACGCGGTCCGTTGCGCCTGAATGGCGCGGCGGTCCGCCCATACGCCGTCCGGGCCGGGCAGGGCGGCCAACCCCTCCCGCAGGCCGCGCCAGGCGGCGCCGAATCCCCCATGCCGCGCGGCGCGGGCCAGCATGAGCCCGTGCGCCAGCGCCTGCAGCGGCAGCAGCGGCCAGAACCACGCCGCCGGTGTCGTCCGCACCACGGTCCACAGGGCGTTGCGCCGGTCGTGCTCGATGCCGAACACACTGTGCCGCGCCGTGGTCCCACTGCCCACGTGGCGCACGCGGGCCGCCGCCACGGTGACACACCGCCCGCCCCGCAGGCGGTGCCGCAGCGCCAAGTCCACGTCTTCCATGTAGCAAAAGTACCGCTCGGCGAACCCACCCAACGCCACGAAATCGGCCCGTGCCCACAGGGCGGCCGCCGCGCACGGCGCCAGCACGCCCCGGTCCTCGGTCGGCGCCGTCTCGATCGGCGCCCGGTGGCCGCCCCGCCACGCCAGCCCGAGCGGGCACCAGCAGTCGCCGACCCCGTCCAGCAGACCCGGCTCGGCCGCGTTGACCTGCACCGAGCCGAAGGCCGTGCCCGGCGGATGGCGCTCGGCAGCCGCCAGCAGGCTCGACAGCCAGTCGGGATCGGGAAAGGCGTCCGGGTTCAGCAGGGCCAGCCATGGCCCGCGCGCGTGCCGGGCGGCGAGGTTGTTGCCGGCGGCGAAGCCCAGGTTTTCCGGCGGTGTCAGCACGGTGATGGGGAACGCGCGGCGGGCGGCTTCCTCGTGTGCCCAGGCG
>JGI12109J20283_10584373_pt1 | contig 27740 bp, 26 predicted proteins | sample ElkSlonscriptome_12_FD_20283 | JGI IMG/M metagenome (IMG submission 20283)
GGACACTTGGCCCGGTTTCGATATTCAAGCCAAATTCTAAGGTTAATCGAGGAGTCGTTATGGACGAGCAAGTGAAATGCCCGGTAATGCATGGAAGTCGAACGCTGCAAAAAACAGGCGGTCGCGGCACGGTGGATTGGTGGCCTAATCAGCTCAATATGAGCATTCTGCATCAGCATCCGGCCAAAGCCGATCCGATGGGTGCTGATTTTGACTACGCCCAAGAATTCAAAAAACTTGATCTCGCCGCGCTGAAAAAAGACCTCGGCGACATCATGACCGATAGCAAGGATTGGTGGCCCGCCGATTATGGCCACTACGGTCCGTTCATGGTGCGCATGGCCTGGCATGCGGCTGGTACCTACCGCACTGCTGATGGTCGTGGCGGCGCTTCCACCGGCAACCAACGCTTTGCCCCGCTTAACAGCTGGCCCGATAACGGCAATCTGGACAAGGCGCGTCGCTTGCTCTGGCCGGTCAAACAAAAATACGGCAACCGGATTTCCTGGGCTGACCTCTTCGTTCTGGCTGGCAACGTCGCTATGGAGACCATGGGCTTTAAAACCTTTGGCTTTGGCGGCGGTCGAGCTGATATCTGGGGACCGGAAGAAGACATCTACTGGGGTGCAGAAGAGGAATGGCTCGGCAACTCGCGCTACAGCGGCGAGCGACAGCTTTCCTACCCGCTCGCGGCCGTGCAAATGGGCTTGATCTACGTCAACCCAGAAGGCCCGGACGGCAATCCTGACCCAATCGCATCCGGCAAAGACATTCGCGAAACCTTCGGCCGCATGGCGATGAATGACTACGAGACGGTTGCCCTGACCGCCGGCGGCCACACTTTCGGCAAAGCACACGGCGCCGGGCCTGCCAGCCACGTTGGTTCGGAACCAGAAGGCGGTTTGCTCGAAGCTCAAGGCTTTGGCTGGACCAGCAGTTTCAAATCCGGGAGGGGTCGCGACACGATCACCTCCGGCATTGAGGGCGCCTGGACGCCAACGCCTACGCAGTGGGACATGAGCTATTTCGAAATGCTGCTCAACAACGAGTGGGAGCTGACCGAAAGCCCGGCCGGCGCCAAGCAGTGGAAAATCAAGAATCCATCGCCCGACGAAATGGCCCCTGACGCCGAGGACCCGAGCCAGAAAGCGCATCTGATGATGACCACCGCCGACATGGCCATGCGCGAAGACCCGGAATATCGCAAGATATCCGAGCACTTCCTGGCCAATCCCGATGAATTCGCCGACGCATTCGCGAGGGCCTGGTTCAAGCTGACCCACCGCGATATGGGCCCAAAAGTTCGCTACCTCGGGCCTGAAGTGCCAGCGGAGAACTTGATCTGGCAAGATCCGGTGCCGGCAGTCGACCACGACTTGATCGACGCCCAAGACGCCGAAAAACTCAAAGCCAAGATTCTGGATTCTGATCTGTCGACCCAGGATCTTATTGCGGTTGCCTGGAATTCGGCCTCGACCTACCGTGATTCTGACAAACGTGGCGGGGCCAACGGTGCGCGCATTCGACTGTCTCCACAGAAAGACTGGGAAGCGTTTGAACCAGAGCTGCTGACGCGCGTTCTTGACACGCTTGAAATCCTAAAGGCCGAATTCGATAGCGCTCAAGACGACGGCAAAAAAGTATCGCTGGCGGATCTAATCGTGCTTGGCGGCAATGCCGCTGTTGAAAAGGCAGCCGCCAAAAGCGGAGTCCAGGTAACAGTTCCGTTTTCACCCGGCCGCACCGACGCCACAGTCGAACAAACGGACGCTGAATCCTTCGATCCGATGCGACCGGAAGCCGACGGGTTCCGCAATTATCGACGCACCAAATTCACCGTCCGCGATGAAGAAATGCTGGTCGATAAAGCCCAGCTGCTAGGGCTTTCAGCGCCGCAAATGACCGTTCTGGTCGGCGGAATGCGCGCACTTGATGCTAATCATGCCGGCTCTCAACACGGCGTCTTGACTGATCGTCCTGGCACCCTGAGCAACGACTTCTTTAGAACCTTGACCGACATGAATATCGAGTGGAAGGTCAAGGCTGAAGATGTCTATGAAGGCGTCGATCGGACCAGTGGTGAGGTCAAATGGACCGCTACCGGGGTAGACCTTGTGTTCGGCTCTAATTCGCAATTGCGTGCACTAGTCGAAGCTTATGCGCAGGATGATGCCCAAGATAAATTTGTTGCTGACTTCGTCGATGCCTGGACTCAGATCATGAACGCGGATCGCTTCGACTTGAACTGATCTTTCGTCATACGGCCCGGCACCGATTTTGGTGCCGGGCTCTCTTTGCTGAGCAGAGAATCAATGAATGTTGTTGACTTGATATCCCTCAGGCACAGTCAGGGCAAATATTGCCTCATCCATAACCTCGTCAAAATAAAAATCAATTCGGGTTTGGACATCGAGCGGGCGCTCACCTTCATGGACAGGGGTTTCAATCACCAAGCGGAGCGGTTGTCCCTCATCAGTCGACCAAAGCGTCATCGACTGACCACCGGCTTCAAGAGCAAAGCCTGTGGCCTGATGGTCGCGAATCAAGCGTCGTTCATCAAGACGATCAGCCTCGCCCTCGAATTGGCGTATCTCATCAAGCCACGCCAGCGGATCGTCGTCGATAGCATCGGACTCAGACATCGAACCAGAATCTGAATCGGAATCTCCGTCAAGCGGCGTAGACCAGGCTTGCCGCAGCATGTGATTGAGCTGAAGAAATTCATCGCGGGTGGGATCGACTATTAGAGTGAACTGATCTTCCGCATCAATTCGTGCGCGATCGGATCCATCCACAAAGACGTCCATATCGAGAATCACCTGCTCTCCCATCGTGGTTGTAAGCTGGGCGCGCATGGTCGAGAACGTGCTGAAAAAATTTTGCACCTGGGCAAATGCAACGCCATTGCCTGATCCCGGCATCCAGATCACCATCGGCAAGATCAAAATGGCCAGAACCGCTGCCGTGGCCAGCGCCCAAAACGGGCGGGTATCCCGCCTGGCAGTTTGGGCCTTATCCAGGCGCAGCAACAGCTTTCGCTGTGCAGCATCAATGGTACTGGCGTCTGCGCGCACGCTCATTATTGCCTGCACCGAATTCTCGATATCACGATCAGCTGCCTCAGCGCTCGAGTTGTTGATTTTTGGATTTGAATTCGTAGTCATGAGGTAAATTACTCCTTGCCTGAAGTTCTTTCGGCGGCGGCGGCTGAGCTCAAAGCATCGGCGCACAGCGTTTTGCGCAGCGACTGCATGGCTCGGTTCAACGTTACGCTGACGGTGTTAGCTGAAATTGAAAGATGATCGGCAATCTCGGCCAACTCAGATCCTTCAAACACGCGCAAGGCGAAGCACTGCGCTTGACGACGCGGCAGACGCGCAATGGCTTGCCGCAGACGTTGAGCAGCTACGGCTTGTTCGCGGACTGCAGGCGGCTGCTCGACCTCACCGGCGAGACCAGCCTCCTCATCCGGCGTGAAAAAGCGCCAACGGCGTCGGCGTCTAAGTTCATCTATGGCCAGGCGTGTCGCCATCACGCTCAAGTAAGCTGCCGGTTCCTCGATACTCGCCCAGCGATGGTTCGGGATGGGTCGCTCGAGCAAACGCAGAAATACAGACTGCTGGACATCTTCAGCGCGCGCATGATCATTCAAAATTCTGAAAGCGGCGAGAAAAACGACGCGTCCGTGATCGCGTGCCAATTTGTTCACGTCCATGGCGCGGGCGCCCTCCTTGAAGTGCGGTGGTGAGTGCTCAGTCAGGAAAGAGGATTGCATCCATCATCTCCGGGTGAATTCATTGACGATGACGAACGAATTCTTGGATTCTTACGTCGGATTTCTAGGATCTGAGATTTACCTCTGAATACCAGACCCATGATGATCCTGGGTCAGCGATAGAACAACTCCAGTGGACTGACGATCCATTAAACTCATTGTCAATCCGGCTAATGACTTCAAGCCATCTCAATACAGGAATATCATGATGCAAATCGGGACTCCACTAACCAATGCTGCAACCCGGGTCATGCTGTTGGGCAGCGGCGAGCTCGGCAAAGAACTCGCAATTGCTCTGCAGCGACTGGGCTGCGAGGTAATTGCAGTTGATCGCTACCCAAACGCACCCGCGATGCAGGTCGCACATCGCAGTCATGTTGCCGATATGCTCGATGGTAACGTTCTGCGTGCACTGGTCGCACTTGACCAGCCCGATCTGATCGTGCCGGAAATCGAAGCAATTGATACCCAGACGCTGTGCGAGCTTGAGGATGAAGGTCAACGGGTCATCCCGAGCGCTCGCGCTGCCCATCTGACCATGAATCGCGAAGGCATCCGACGCCTGGCGGCCGAAGAGCTGGGCGTCCCGACCTCCGACTATCAGTTTGCCGGTGATCGTGACGCATTCGATGCTGCGGTTGAAGTCATCGGCCTGCCCTGTCTGATCAAGCCAATCATGTCCTCATCGGGCAAGGGCCAGAGCCTGATTCGTGATCACTCGGAGCTGGATTTTGCCTGGAACAATGCTCAGGACGGCGGGCGCGCGGGTCAGGGTCGAGTCATTGTCGAAGGCTTTATCGACTTCGACTACGAAATCACGCTACTAACCGTACGCCACGACCAGGGTACATCGTTTTGCGATCCGATCGGTCACGTCCAAGAGGATGGCGACTACCGCGAATCCTGGCAGCCTCAGACCATGAGCGCGGCCGCGTTTAATGAATCAAAGCGCATTGCCAGCGCGGTCACCGATGCGCTGGGTGGTCAGGGTATCTTTGGCGTGGAATTATTCATCAAAGGCGACGAGGTCTGGTTTAGCGAAGTCTCACCGCGACCACACGATACCGGTCTGGTCACTCTGATCTCGCAGAACCTCTCGCAGTTTGAACTGCACGCACGAGCGATTCTGGGCTTGCCCATTCCGAGCATTCGCCAGCACGGGCCGGCGGCGTCGGCAGCACTTCTGGTTGACGCTCAGTCCAATCAGGTCCAATTCGGCCAAGTAGATCAGGCGCTCAAGGAGGTTGACACCGATCTTAGGCTGTTTGGAAAACCTGAGGTTAATGGCCGACGGCGAATGGGTGTGGGCCTGGCGCTGGGGAAAAGTATTGACGCGGCACGAAGCAAGGCAAGAGGCGTACGCGATGCAGTCCAGATCGAAACTTGAGGAACCTTCGGCTTCGCTGCTGCTTCGATCGATACCGGGCGCCGTGTTGTTGTCAGCATATCGCCGGCAAATCAATCTGGCGAACCACGACTAAGCAAACATTATGATAACGTTGAGCATTATTTTTCTAAGCCCGCAAGAGCATGACGATGACTGAATCGACGAATCCCTATCAGCCCCCTGAAGGCGATATCCAGCCACCGCAGCCCGACGGCAACGCGGATGACCTGCTAGCATCGCCGCGCACGGTCGGCGCTGCACGCGGTGCGAGCTGGGTCAGCGAAGCATGGCCGCTGTTCAGCGGCGGCATCGGCATCTGGATTGGTATGACGCTGATCGCCGGCCTGATTTCAATGGCCCTGAGCATGGTACCGCTGCTGGGTATCGCAGCGGGTCTGCTGATGCCATTTTTCATGGCGGGCTGGGCGGTCGGATGCGAACGAATGCGGGTCGACGGTGAAGTCAGATTTGAGGATCTGTTCGCGGGATTCAGCGAGCATTTCGCGCCACTGGCAATTGCCGGAGTGATCTACCTGGCCGCCAATTTGGTCGCTATGCTGATCGCTGGCGGCTTGATGGCCATTACTATTGGCGGCGCATTTGCGCTGGGTGGTATGGGTGCAGACGCCCAAAGCGCTGTCTTGGAGACAGGTTTTATTATTGGAATATTGCTCGGTAGCCTGGTAACACTGGCGATTTCGATTCCTGTAATTATGCTGATCTGGTTCGCTCCAACGTTGATTGTGCTTAATAACGTTGCACCTGTTGACGCGCTGAAAATGAGTTTTATGGGCTGCCTCAAAAACATCCTGCCGTTTCTGCTCTACGGCGTGGTTACGCTGGCCATGGTGATCGGCGGCATGCTTGCCCTGTTGATCGGACTGTTGTTCGTCATACCCTGGATTGCCTGCTCCAACTATTCGGCCTATCGCGATATCTATGTCGGGGATCCAGCCTAAGCACGCGTCGAAATCTGTTAACTGTGCACGAAGGCGCACTCAATCCCGACGGCAGAATCGACAGTCGCTACGCAGTCGAGACCCCTGATGGTATTGCGCTGCCGCTTGATTTAGCTGGTCCCTTACCGCGCGCCGGTGCCTGGCTGCTGGATTCGATCATTCGTGCCGGCCTTCTGATAGCACTCGCGTGGGTCCTGCTCTGGCTTGAAGCCATTGGCGCTGCGGGCATGCTGCTCGCCTGGTTTCTAATCAACTGGTGGTACCCCGTGTTTTTTGAGGTGTTAGCCCACGGGGCCACTCCCGGCAAGCGTGCGGCAAAACTAAAAGTATTGATGGATGACGGCACACCGGTGGGCTGGAGTAGCGCCATCGTACGCAACCTGCTTCGCCAAGTCGATTTTCTGCCTTTCCTCTACACGACAGGCCTGATCGCGATGTTCTGCAACAAACGATTCCAGCGCTTGGGCGACCTGGCCGCCGGCACTGTTGTGATTAGAACCGATCGTGGACTGGCTGCGGATTATTCGCTCGACGACGGACCAGCTGAATCGCTTCCCGTGGCCTTGAGTACCGATGAGCAGCGCACCGTGCTGGCCCTGGCTGAACGCAGTCGGCGATTGAACCCGGACCGCGCAGCAGAGCTAAGCAACCTGCTAATGCCACTAACTGGCACCAACGGATTGGCGGGCGTCAGTCGCGTCCAATCCTGGGCTCGCGCACTGCGTGGAAGCAGCGCATGAAACAACAACAGTTTATAGCTCAGCGTCAAGATCGCTGGGAGCTTTACCAAGGTCAACTGCAGCGCTTGCGCAAGCAGCGCGGAAACACGGAAGATCTAGCAGAATTCCCCAAACACTACCGCGCCATGTGCAATGATTTAGCGCTAGCTCGGACCCGTGGCTACAGTCTGACCCTGGTCGACCAGCTGGAGCATCAAGTCCATCAGGGTCACGCGTTTCTGTATCAAGCTCGCAATCACCTGGGTCGCGCAATCGGTCGATTCTTCGCCCATGATTTTCCAGTGCTAGTGCGCTCAGAATGGAAGCTGTGTCTGGTCGCCTGCCTGTTGCTTTTTGGCCCGATGTTATGGCTATTCTGGCACATCGGCCATTCGCCTGAATTCGTCTACCGCGTCCTGAGTACCGACACCGTTCAGCAGTATGAAAGCATGTATGAAGGCAAGGATGGTTTGACCCGAAGCGCCAGCGACAACCTGCTGATGTTTGCTTTCTACATCATGAACAATATCGGCGTGGCCTTGCGAACCTTTGGTTTGGGCCTGGTGTTCGGGATTGGTTCTGCGTTCATCCTGCTGTTCAATGGCATACAGATTGGCGCAGTCGGCGCGCATTTGAGCTTTGCCGGTTATCAAGAAAATTTTTCCAGCTTTGTGATCGGGCATGGGGCATTTGAATTACCGGCTATCGCGCTGGCCGGAGCAGCAGGTGCAAGGATGGGCTTGAATCTTTTGTTTCCCGGCGGACTAAGTCGCGCAGCGGCGCTTCGAGTTGGTGCGCGACGCGCGGTTATTCTGCTTTATGGGGTGATCGCCATGCTGGTGATCGCCGCGGGGCTTGAAGGCTTCTGGTCGGCTAGTTCTGCCTCGGTCAGCGCTAAATATCTGGTCGGCGCCGTGCTGTGGGCTTTTGTTATTTTTTATTTTGTTTGGGTCGGCCGCGGCAGCAACAGCGATCAACATGCAAACTGAACGAATTGTTTTGCGTCCGCGCGGCCCTGGCGAGGCGATTGAGCTGGGCTTTCATTTGACTCGCGCCAACTGGGCCTCGCAAATCGGGTTAATCAGCGTGTTGTTAATCCCGATCACGCTGGTCGGCTATGGCTTGAGTTTATTATTTTCACCGCTATTGTTGTTGACCGTAGCCTGGTTCAAACCCAGCCTCGATCGGGCTTTGCTGCACCAGCTGAGCAATAATTTGCTCGAGCGCCCGAGCAGCGTGAGCCTTGTTCTGAAGCAGTGGCGTCGATGGTGGCGCGGCGGTCATTTAGTCAGCTTGCTGTGGCAACGATTCAATTTCGGGCGCAGCGCCGTGCTCCCAATCTGGCAGCTTGAGCAACTCTCGTCTCCAGCACGACGTCGTCGGGCTCATACACTGTCTTACAACGATCGTGGAGCAGCGATAACTCTGTCTGCGTTCGCGGTCATCATAGAGTTCACTTTTTTGATTTCGATAGTGAGCGCGTTGGTAACCGTAGCACCCGACCAGTGGACTCAAGGCCTGGATTTTTTTGACTGGCTAGCCGTTGCCAGTCACCTGGATCTGGCCTGGCTGCTGCTGGGGCTGGCTTACCTGCCGGTGGTCATGCTGATTGAACCGTTCTACGTCGGCGCTGGTTTCGGGCTCTACCTCAATCGCCGTTCGCATCTGGAATGCTGGGATTTAGAGCCCAAGCTGAAAGCGCTGGTCGAGCGCCATGGCAGGCGAGTCGGACGATGATTAAAGCCAGCGACCTTCGAACCGAGAAACGCGGGCTGCTCGTGGCAGCCTGGATCCTCCTCGCTGGAATCTCATCAGCTATCTCGGCCGATACTGATGGCGATGTCAAAGTCGGTCCGCTCAATCAGCAGAACTCGCCGCAGTTCAGCCCTCAAAACTGCGACAAATGGGAAGCAAGAACCCATGCAATGACCCGCTCGGACGATACAGTCGAGCGCGAGCTGGGACAGCTTTTACAACAGCCTGAGCTCAGCTTTTGTCAAACTTTAAACGTGCCAGTCAAAGATGAACCAGACACCCAAGAAGCTTGGTTTGATTTGGGCCCTCAACTGGCGGCACTAGCCCAAGTTCTGCAGTGGATCGCGATTGCGGCGTTGATCGCACTAGTCATTTGGCTTGTTAGCAAACTTCAACCCGGACGGTGGCTGAAAAATCGAGACCGACCGCCGGGTAAAGCAATGCCAGCCGACCGACGCATGGAGATGGTCGGCGACGATGGGCAGAATAAAGACGTGCTCAACGTAGCCGAGCAAGCGTGGCATTCCGGTGACCGACGCGGCGCGCTCAGCCTGCTCTATCGCGGCGCGATTATTCGTATTTGGCCAGACCAGCGGCGCAATCTGGCTCGCACTGAGCGCGAGGTGATCAGCGCCCTGCAGAAAGCCCAAGCGCCCGACACACTGCTCCAGACCATGCACAGCTTGATTCGACTGTGGCAACAATCCGCCTGGGCGCATCGTATGCCGAGCGATGCTGAATTCAAGGCAATCTGCGAGCGCTGGACCCGCACCTTCAGCGATATGGATCGGTCACTACAACAGCAGCCCGAATCGTGAGCAACCCTAACGCGACGTCGAACCTGATTCTGCTTGTCGTAGCAGTCGTGACCATTCTGGTCGCCGGCTATTTTTTGTCGCGCGACGGCAACTTCGAAGAAACGCGCATCTACGGGCCCGAAAATCGCCAGCTCATGCTCGAACCGATGCACATTGCCGAGCGCTGGTTGCAGCGTCAGGGACGACGCGTTGAAGTTCTGCAGACGCTGCAGTTTCTAGACACGCTACCGGCAGCAGAGCAAACGCTGTTTATTCCTGATGCGCTGGGAAGCATGCCTCGCATAGAAGCGGCTCAGCTGCAGCAATGGGTATTGCGGGGTGGTCATCTGGTCGCAGCGGCTCCGGATTCATCGGGCGATCGTCAAGCCGCCTTAGACTTGAATCCGTTTGGCGTCAGCAACTGCCGCGCCTGCCTGGACAATCATAGTGATGCAGCAAGTGACAAGGCGACGCAAAAAGTCACAGCGGACACATCGTTTGGACCTGAAACAAGTCACCAAACAATCCAGACCAGCCAGCGCGTTCAACTCCAAGGATTGAGTGATCAGCCGCTGAAACTCTGGAGTCGTCACGCGCTGACCATCGAAAATCCTTCGAACAAGCTCGATCAATGGCGCTCGGAGCAAGGCCAGCCGATGCTGGTTCGCTACGCCTTCGGTGATGGCGAGATCACGCTGATGCCCGACAACCAGTGGCTGCATAACGCGCAGATGATTGAGGCCGATCACGCGCGCCTCCTGATTGCGTTGGTTAGACATAAGGCTGGGGCAATTTACATTCAGCACTACAGCGTCCCCGGCGGCCTGCTGACCTGGCTTTGGCGGCAGGCTCCGGCACTCTGGCTGGCGCTGTTCGCACTTGCAATACTCTGGGTCTGGCATGCCCTGCCCCGCTTTGGCCCGATCTTGGCTGACCCTGAACCCACGCCAAACCAACTCCGTGACCGACTGCGCGCGAGCGCCCGATTTGACTGGCGTCACAACCAAGGCGCCGCCCTGTTGGATGCCATGCGCGATCAGCTTTCCCGGCGCGCGCGACGGCGCTACCCCGACTGGCATCAGCTCTCGCCCAGGAATCAGGCCGACCGCCTCAGCCAACTCTGCCCCGACCTTGCGCTGGAGCTGATTGAAGAGCTGCTCAACAGCGATCAGATTGTGCCCGCTGATCGGCTGATCGAATATCTGAGGATACAACGCACGTTGCTAAGATCAATTTAGCCGCTGAGGATTAACAAGGCTCAATCATTTTCAACGTAACTCAAGGATCTGACCCATGACCAACGCGAGCACCGATTCGCCTGCGCCTAATTCTGAATTGAAGCCTCTGCCCAGCGCTGAGCAGGCCGCAAAGCAACTGAACACCTTAAGCCAAGCGCTGAATTCCGTCGTGCTCGGTCAGAGTGATGTGACCGAACAGGTGCTGGCAGCTCTGCTGGCCGGCGGTCACGTGCTGATCGAAGGCGTTCCAGGCCTGGCCAAAACGCTGCTGGCTCAGTGCCTGGCAACGGTGGTTGGCGGCCAGTTTTCGCGCATTCAATTCACGCCCGATCTGATGCCGTCTGACATCACCGGTCACGCGATGTACGACATGAAATCTGAACGCTTTCGGCTGCGCCGAGGGCCCGTGTTTTGCAACATCCTGCTGGCCGATGAAATCAATCGGGCACCCGCCAAAACTCAGGCCGCGCTGCTGGAAGTCATGCAGGAGCAGCGCGTCACCATCGAAGGCAAGTCCTTGCAGGTGCCTGAACCATTCATGGTGCTGGCCACCCAGAACCCGATTGAGCACGAAGGCACCTACCTGCTGCCTGAGGCCCAGCTCGATCGCTTTGTCATGAAAGTGCTGATTGACTACCCGGACGCTGAGGTCGAACAGCGCATTGCCCTGAACCTTGCTGGCATCCGAAATGATTTGGTCAGCCTGGCTCAAACACTTAAGCCGACGCTTGATCCTGAAGCGGCCATCGCCCTTCGCGCTTTGGCACGAACTGTTCAGATCGATGAAAAGATCGCCAGCTACGCCGTCACCATGGCGCGGGCGACGCGCGAGTGGCCCGGCATTTCAATTGGCGCTGGACCGCGTGCCAGTATTGCGCTGCTGCGGATTGCTCAGGCCAGCGCGCTACTTGAGGGTCGCGATTTTGTTATTCCCGATGATGTCAAACGCTTTGCAGTTGCCTGCCTGCGCCACCGCATTAGCTTGAGCGCTGAATTTCAGATGGAAGGTCAGAGCCCAGATGAGGTTCTGACCCGATTGATCGACGCCCAAACCGCCCCGCGCCAGTGAACACCGCTAACGCGCGCTTGCCTGAGCCTGACCCGTTCAAGCGCTTCAACGGCTTAGTTCGGCCGGCCCGACGAGTGCTTTTCATTACGCTCGGCTGGCTGGCGTTCGGGGCCTCGACCTGGCTATTCGATGGCTTGATCGAACTGCGAATCGTCTGGTTTATTGCTGGAATTCTCTTATTGATCGCGTTGTTATTTGATGCCGGGCGGGCTTGGCAAGAAGACCCCGGCATTCGAATAGAGCGGCATCTACCCGAGCGCTGGCCGGTCCATGCACCGGTCAATTTGCGCACTGATGTCTGCAATGTCGGACACCGAGAATTGACCGTGATGATCCACGATCTGCTTCCGGCCCAGATTCGCAGCGACACGCTGCCGCTGCATCATCAGCTGGAACCCGGCCAAAGACAGGAGCTCAATTGGCAAGCCAGAGCCATTGAGCGCGGTCCACTGTCAATTGAAGGGACGCATTTGGCGTGGATGAGCCCGTGGCAGCTCTGGTGGCGTCGCGTCGCCATTCCAAACATCAGCAACATTCGGGTCTATCCGAATTTCAATCTGGTCATCCAGTACGGCCAGCTGGCTGGCGACAGCCGGCTGGAACAGATGGGAATTCATCTTCAGCAGCGGCGCGGTTCCGGCTCGGATTTTCACCAGCTTCGCGACTATCGTGAAGGCGACAGCCTGCGCCAGATCGACTGGCATGCCACCTCTCGAATTCGAAAATTAATTGCCAAGGACTATCAGGAAGAACGCGACCAGCGCGTGGTCTTTTTGCTCGACTGCTCGCGCCGCATGCGCGCCATGGACGGCGAGCTCAGCCACTTTGACCAAAGCCTGAACGCACTTTTATTGCTCTCTCACGTGGCGCTCAAACAAGGCGATGAAATTGCCCTGCACACCATGGCCGCCGATAACGGCGAGCGACGCCTGCCAGCCGGTCGCGGACAACGCCAGTTCGGTGCACTGCTTGAATCAGTCTACGACCTGAATGCCGGGCTCGGTCACCCGGATTTTCTCACATCCGCCGCTGACCTGATGAGCGTTCAGCGACGACGCTCACTCGTGGTTGTGCTGACCAACCTGCGCGACGAAGACCACAGCGAACTCGATCCGGCCCTGGCACTGTTACGTCAACGCCATCTGGTCGTCCTTGCCGATCTGCGCGAGAGCCTTAAAGAACTCGACAATGCCGAAACCACAACCCAGCCTGGCCCGCACAGCATGGATGAGGCCCTGCTCATGGCAGGTCATCAGCTCTATCAGAGTCAGCGCCGGGCCGCGACCAAAAAACTCAAACAAATGGGCATCATCCACCTGGATATCGTGCCCGAAAAACTGGCCGGCGCACTGGTCAGTCAATACCGACGACTAAAAGCTGGTGGGGTGTTCTGATATTACGCTTGTTTTTAGAAAAATTTTCACCACGGAGACATGGAGTTCACAGAGAAAAATAAAGGTCGCTTTGGTTTTTGAGTGCTCCGTGTCTCTGTGGTGATATTGCTTTTTGTTCGTTGCGGGACAGCGGACCCGGTTTGGGGACTGGCTACTCCGTGGTGAGCATATTTTTTATCTAATCCAGCAGACTAGGCAAGACGGTCGCCAGTGCGATCAGGGCGGCCAGGATGCCGAGGGACCAGCGAATGATTGTTGCCCGGGCCAGGGTGCCGCCCTCATCTTCCAAGGTGTCCATTTCGCCGGAATCAAGGGGATCAGTCACAACGTGGTCGGGGTTTTCAAGCAGGGCTTGAGCGTCATCATGCTGGTGATCCAATACGGACCAAAGAGCTGCGTTATAGAGTGATTTATGGGCAATCGCTGGCCGCAACGCGGTGGTTCCTTCGACGTGTGCGGCGATGCCTCTTGAGCGCAAAAAAGCAGCGCGCTCGTGGGCTTCACTCATCGACTCGTAGCGTTGCAACAATTTCACCCAGACTCTCCGTACAAGAAAAAAACATGCTCTCGCAGGGGCGCAAAGGCGCGGGGAAGCCCATGGGATTGTCGTATTGAATCCCGCCTGTTTTTGTTCTCTCCGCGTCCCTGCGCGATGTGCTTCTAATAGACTCCCACTATTGTGGTGTTCAATCATCAGCACGCTGACATGATGTACAAGCATACAGTCTTCGTCCGCTGACTGTCACCCTGCCGATTTCTGAATCGCAGTCGAAGCAGGCCTGTCCTTCGCGACCGAAGACAAAATGACGATAGTCGCGGCGCTTCCAACCCGCGCGTTTCAACGCGACAACCCGAGCAGAGGTATTGGTAATGCCTTCCGTTCGAACAGACCGCCACATCAGTTGATGACTGGCTTCAGCGAGTCGGCGACGCTGTTTGGAACTCAGATCGCGCGGACGCAAGGTCCAATGCAAACCCGCCACGAACAATATCTCAGAACGCAGGTAGTTTCCGACCCCGGCCAAGAAACTTTGATCGAGCAAGAGATGGCCGAGCTGGCGACCCGAGAATGCCTTGCGTGCTATCCAGGCTTCAATCTCTTCAACGCTTGCACCTGACGACAGAATATCGAGCCCGATGCGACGAATAAACGGATGGTCTGCAACCTCGTCTGCGGCCATGACATCAATCTCGGAGGCGCTGTAGAGTAATGCCGATTTGTTGGCCGTGCTCAGTGCAAGTCGAAGCTGTCGACGCGTGTCCGGGCGACGATCTGGCGGGCAAAACATCCAGCGACCGTAGAGCTGATTGTGAGTGTAGATGGTTTGCCCCTGCTCAAACTCCAGCAGCAGCGCTTTGCCTGAGGTCCGAACGTCAGCCAGTTTTTGGCCTTGTAGGTTTTTTGACCAAGGTTTCAGATGGTCAAATGCAAACCAGACTTCATCAAGTGATTGATCAGCGACTGACTTGTGAATGTGGCGGGCCACTCGATACATTTCTGGACCCTCAGGCACGGTTACCGTCGCCCTTGCCGTGTCGCAGCGCACCCCAGGCCGCGGCAGCCCATGCCGCCATCAACACGGTGCCACCGATTGGTGTGATGTAGGTCAGCTTCTCGATGCCCGTGATGGCGGTCAGATAAATGCTGAAGCTAAATAAAACGGTGCCGAGCATAAAAAGTCCGCCAGAAATGTTCAGCCAGCGCGCCAGTGCCGGGCGTAATCCAGCGGCCAGGCTCAATCCAATGGCAAACACCGCCAGTGCACCGATTTGATGATATCGAACGGCGGTCATGGTCCAGCGGAACACTTCAGGCTCAACGTTCGGTTTGATTACATGTTCGACTGAGGCACCGATCATGACCGAAAGCAGGCCCAGTATTGCGCCCGCGAAAAGTACAGGGTTCAAAGGTGATATCTCCGTTCAGAATTATTTGATTGCTAATTGTCCTGTTCGGAGATGAACATCGGGTCGGTTTACGATTGAGGATTCTATTTCAGATCTTTGCCGCAAACCATCCGCAACCGTGACTCAAGGTCTCCGAGGCCAATCGAACTAGATAATCGAACGAGAAAATCTATCTTGACAGACGAAACTTGACAATCGGGGCGTCCAAACTACACTTGTGGGGCGTATGAGCGATATCAATACTTCAGTCAATCAGAACCATTCTTCCTCAGCCACCCCGGCGAAATCGCTAGCCGTTGTTTTTGATCAGCCTGGAGCTCTGTCGATTCGCTCCCTGCCACTGCCAACCCCCGGCCCGGGCGAAGTGATGGTCGACATTCATTGGAGCGGCATCAGCACCGGCACCGAACGATTGTTATGGACTGGCGATATGCCGCCTTTTCCTGGACTTGATTACCCGCTGGTGCCCGGCTACGAGTCGGTCGGCGTCATCTCGCAAAGAGGGCCTGACTGCACGCTTGAGGTGGGCCAGACGGTGTTTGTTCCGGGTGCCAACTGCTATGGCGAGATTCGCGGCCTGTTTGGTGGCACCTCATCGCGATTGGTCACTTCAGAGCAACGCATTCGCCCGATTGCCGAAGACTTGGGTAAAAACGCCGCCCTGCTGGCGCTGATGGCCACGGCGTATCACGCCTTGGTTGGCAATCCTGACGATGACTTACCCGGTTTGATCATCGGGCACGGCGTGTTGGGCCGACTGCTGGCGCGGTTAGTAATTGCCTTGGGTGGCACTGCACCGACCGTTTGGGAAACCGACCCGGAACGCCGCAAGGGTACACAGGGCTACCTTTGCACGGCACCCGGTGACGACGGCTCTGGGCCGCATCGCTGCATTGTTGATGCCAGCGGTGCCCATGGTATTGTCGATCAGCTGATTCCCCATCTCGCGCCGCACGGTGAAATTGTCCTGGCTGGCTTTTACAGCGCGCCGGTCAGCTTTGAATTTCCGCCTGCTTTTATGAAAGAAGCGCGTATTCGCATCGCGGCCGAATGGCAGCCCAGCGACTTTGATGCCGTGTGCGAACTGGCCCAAGCCAGACCCGAACTGCTTGACGACCTTGTAACCCATTGCCTTTCAGCAGACCAGGCTCTACAGGCTTATAAAGTGGCCTTCGAAGACCCGAGCTGCCTGAAAATGATTCTCGACTGGACAGGAGCCAAATCCCAGTGAACCAAGTTAAAGAAGAAATCAAAGAAAACGAAAAGAGCGACAAAATTGACATTCAGGTCAAGCAGCGCGATGCGCTCAGAGAAGAGGCCGCTCAGGAACCCGATCCAGTCCACACTGGCGAGGTGACCAAAGAAACCCAGATCATTGCCATCTACGGCAAGGGTGGCATTGGCAAAAGTTTTGCCCTGTCGAACCTGTCCTACATGATGGCCCAGCAGGGCAAAAAAGTACTGCTGATCGGCTGCGACCCGAAAAGCGACACCACCTCGCTGTTGTTTGGCGGCCATAGCTGCCCGACCATTATTGCCACCAGCGCGGCCAAAAAGGCCGCCGGCGAGCCAGTTGAAATTGGCGATGTCTGCTTCACTCGCGACGGTGTTTACGCCATGGAGCTGGGTGGGCCGGAAGTCGGGCGCGGCTGCGGCGGACGCGGCATTATCCATGGCTTCGAACTGATGGAAAAACTCGGCTTCCACGACTGGGACTTCGACTACGTGCTGCTCGATTTTCTTGGCGATGTGGTTTGCGGCGGTTTTGGCTTGCCCATCGCACGCGATATGTGCCAAAAAGTGATTGTGGTTGGCTCGAATGATCTGCAGTCACTCTATGTCGCCAACAACGTGTGCTCGGCGGTCGAATATTTCCGCAAGCTCGGCGGCAACGTCGGCGTAGCCGGCCTGGTCATCAATCGAGATGACGGTACCGGCGAGGCGTTGAAATTTGCCGAGTCGGTCGGCATTCCAGTGCTGGCAGCCATTCCCCAGGACAATGACATCCGACGCAAGAGCGCCAACTACGAGATCGTCGGCAAGCCAGGTGGTCAATGGGCACCGCTGTTTGAAGAATTGGCCGCCAACGTGGCCGGAGCACCGCCGCTGCACCCCACGCCACTCAGCCATGACGGTTTGCTGGGATTGTTTGACGGCGACGCGGTCGGTCGCGACGTCAAACTGACGCCGGCCAAAATCGAAGACATGTGTGCGGCCGGCACGCTAGATCGGCCCTCACTGGAAGTGGTTTACGACAACGCATGACTTTGAAACCAATTCGAGCCGAAGCCGCAAAAGCGACGACAAGAGCAACGATATGAGCAAATCCAAAACCCGCAGCATTGCAGGCGATTCAGACGACCTGCCGCAGGATCTCGGCGATGACAAAATTTCGCTGAAAGTCGGCAAAAAGACCGCTGGTTGCCACGCCAAGGACGAAATGCGCGAAGCGGCAAAATCGGCCGGAAAATCCGAAACGCTTGACCGTTACGCACAAGACTATCCGACCGGCCCGCACGATCAGCCGCAGTCGATGTGCCCGGCCTTCGGCTCGCTGCGCGTGGGACTGCGTATGCGCCGCACTGCCACTATTCTGAGCGGATCAGCTTGCTGCGTCTACGGCCTGACCTTTACCTCGCATTTTTATGGTGCGCGGCGCACGGTTGGCTATGTGCCTTTCAACTCCGAAACCTTGGTCACCGGCAAGTTATTCGAAGATATCCGCGAATCGGTGCATAAAATGGCCGACCCGGAAAAGTACGACGCCATTGTCGTGACCAACCTTTGCGTACCCACCGCCTCCGGCGTGCCGCTGCAGATGTTGCCCAAACAGATCAACGACGTGCGCATTATCGGCATCGACGTACCCGGCTTCGGCGTCCCCACTCACGCCGAAGCCAAGGACGTGATTGCCGGTGCCATGCTGGCCTACGCCCGCAAAGAGGCTGAAGCGGGCCCGGTCCAGGCCCCACGAGAAGGCAAGAGCGGCCGACCGACAGTGACTCTGCTCGGTGAAATGTTCCCCGCCGACCCGGTCATTATTGGTCAAATGCTTGAAGCGCTGGAACTGGCGCCCGGCCCGGTTGTTCCGACCCGCGAATGGCGCGAACTCTACACCGCGCTGGATGGTGCTGCCATTGCTGCAATTCATCCCTTCTACACCGCATCGGTGCGTGAATTCCAGCGCGCCGGTCGCCCGGTGTTCGGCTCCGCCCCGGTCGGCTTGGACGGAACCGCCGCCTGGCTGGAAAAACTCGGCAATATTGTTGGTTTATCTGAGGCCAAAATCGCCGCTGCGAAAAATAAATTCTTACCGGCCATTTCCGGGAGCCTGAAAGCGTCTCCCATCAAAGGTCGCATCACCGTATCTGGCTACGAGGGCTCAGAGCTATTGGTCGCGCGGCTGCTGGTTGAATGCGGTGCGGATGTGCCGTATGTCGGCACCGCCTGTCCGAAAACCGACTGGTCTGACCCGGATCGCGAATGGCTTGAAGCGCGCGGGGTCACGATCAATTACCGCGCGTCGCTTGAGCAAGACATCGCCGCCTTCAAGGAACACCAGCCCAATTTGGCCATTGGCACCACGCCCGTAGTACAGGCGGCTAAAGAAGACGGCATCCCGGCCATGTATTTCACTAATTTGATCTCGGCCCGACCCCTGATGGGACCGCCCGGTCCGCCGGCACTGGCTCAAGTCATCAACGCCGCGATGGGGCAGAAAGAGCGCTTTGACACCATGAAAGCCTTCTTCAAAGGTGTTGGTGAGGGTCCAACCGCGGGCGTTTGGCGTGATAATCCAAACGGGAATCCCGCCGCCGTCGAGGGAGGTAAGGCCTGATGCTAGTCCTTGATCACGACCGCGCTGGCGGCTACTGGGGTGCGGTGTATGTATTTACCGCCATTAAGGGGCTGCAGGTGGTTATCGACGGACCGGTCGGCTGTGAAAACCTGCCGGTCACTTCGGTACTTCACTACACCGATGCCTTGCCCCCGCACGAGCTACCGATCGTTGTCACCGGCCTGGGCGAGGAAGAGCTCGGCCAGACCGGCACTGAAGATGCGATGAAGCGCGCCCATTCCACGCTGGATCCGAAAAAACCGGCGGTCGTGGTCACCGGCTCGATTGCTGAGATGATCGGCGGAGGTGTGACGCCCGAAGGCACCGGCCTGAAGCGCTTTTTGCCGCGCACCATTGACGAAGACCAGTGGCAGTGCGCCGATCGCGCGATGAGCTGGCTGTGGAACGAATTTGGTCCGCGCAAAGGCAAGGTCGCCCCGCGCAAGCGCAAGGACGGCGAAAAACCGCGCGTCAATATCATCGGGCCTGCCTATGGCCAATTCAATATGCCTTCGGACCTGGCCGAAATTCAGCGCCTGATCGAAGGCGTTGGCTGCGAACTGAACTGTGTCTTTCCACTTGGGCTGGACCTCAAAGACATCAAGCAGCTGGCCAATGCCGATGTCAATATCTGCATGTATCGCGAATTCGGACGACTGCTGTGCGAAAGTCTGGAGCGTCCTTATCTGCAGGCGCCAATTGGCCTGGAAAGCACCACGCTGTTCCTGCGCGAGCTTGGCAGCCTGGTCGATATCGATCCGGAACCCTTTATCGAAAAAGAAAAACACACCACCATTAAACCGCTGTGGGACTTGTGGCGCTCGGTTACTCAGGACTTTTTTGGTACTGCCAGCTTTGCCGTCGTAGCCAATGAAACCTACACCCGCGGCATTCGAAAGTTTTTAGAGGACGACATGGGCATGCCCTGCACCCTGGCCGTGGCCCGTCACGCGGGCCAGAAAACCGACAATCAGAGTGTCCGCGAATCGCTGCAGAATCAAACGCCGCTGATGGTCTTTGGCAGCTATAACGAACGGATGTACCTGGCCGAAACCGGTGCCAAAGCAATGTACATTCCGGCCAGCTTCCCCGGCGCAGTCATTCGTCGACATACCGGGTCTCCGTTCATGGGCTACAGCGGGGCAACTTATCTGATCCAGGAAGTCTGCAACAACCTGTTCGACGCCTTGTTCCACATCCTTCCGCTTGGGACCGAACTCGATAAAGTCGACCAAACCCCAAGCCGCATCCACCGCGAAGTCCCTTGGGACGGCGACGCCCAGCTCGAACTCGACCGCCTGGTCGCCCTGAAGCCGGTGCTGGTGCGAATTTCGGCCGCCAAAGAACTGCGCGACACCGTTGAACGCAATGCGCGCGATTCAGGAGCTGAGCGAATCACCAAAGAATTGTTGAAAGAAATCGCCGCCGAACTGGGCTTTGAACGCACGGCAGCCTGACCATGCTTTTGGAAAGCCCCCGAGATAAGAACATCTGACCCGCATATTTTACGAACCTGCGGCAGTTTTCTGATCGCTTCTGCGTAATTAGAAGCAGCCTCATACCTGAAAACACTTCATGCATGCGATAATTACTGGCCTTCTCACTGTCGGCCTACTGCTCGCTAGTGCTGTCTCTGTCCCAAGTCATGCAACCGAGTCTACGGTTGATCGCCCCTTTCCTGACAATGCCCGCGGCATCGCGCCAGTCACGGTCGGACCGCCCGGCAACGGCTGTGATCATACATCCGTGCGGGCCGGTGTTCTCAATCAGATATCAGGCGGCCAGGTCAGAGTGATGACCGCCACCTACAATGAGAACAACCCGGTCGCTTTGAACAAAACGATTCGATTAACCGGCGGTTATCCCGACTGTTCATTGTCCAGTCAGCCCAGCGGTCGATCCACGCTTCAGCGGCAAGGCGATGGTCTCGTATTGGACATTCTCTACGCTGCCACCGTCGATGCACCGACCAGGCAAGTGGCTGTCGAAAACTTTGTCATCACTGGCGGCGGTGGTAGCGGCAGCTTGACCGGCGGAGCAATCGTTGAAGGACGCCCGGGTCGATTGATCGTCGACTTTCGTAACGTGGAATTTTCCAACAATAGCAGCGCGAGCAACGGCGGCGGTCTGCGTATATCAACCACTGGCGACCGTTCAGGAACGAGCACCTTTGTCACACTGGATAACGACACAATCTTCAGCCAGAACAACGCGGCTGGCGACGGCGGCGGCATTTATTGTCAATCAAATCATGACAATGGTCTTGGGACGCTGTTACGCCTGGGCACTACGCTGGTCATTGATAATCAGGCCGACAATGGCGGTGGCATCGCACTGAACGGCTGCACGCAGACCTTTATTTATGCCGGCGGACCCATTGTCCTGATTGTGCCCACAGGCGGCATCATGCTCAATACCGCCGCCAGCAACGGTGGTGGTCTGTTCATGGAAAATGGCGCGAGGGCGGTCTTGTCCTCTGGCGAATTCCAAGAATTAGGTGACGCTGCTGAGGCTGCGCTGGTGGCTGGCAACAATGCAGGGGGATCGGGCGGCGGTGCGTTCCTCTTTGGCGACGGTGTCAACCTGACTATTCGCGATGCCTACGTCATCAACAACACAGCAGACAGCCTAGGTGGCGGCGTGGGTGTAGACGGCGGCGCTTCAATCGATATTGAGCGTCCCGGGCTGGCAGGTGCCTGCGAAACGCCGGTCAGCGCCGGGCTTGTACTACGCCGCCCACCATACTCGGTATTTGAAGGCAATCAATGATCAGGCGGCGGTGCATTCCACGCTCGCGGCGATTCGCGACTGTCGGTAAGCCGTACGATCGTGCGAAACAATGTCGCCAACGCCAGTTCAGGCGCTGTCGCACATATCAGCAACACCACAATTTACGATGGCCTACCCACTCAGTTCCACATTGAAGGCTCTTTGATCCAAAACAATTCAGCAGGCCACCTGTTTCTGTTAGCAGCAAACACCGAAGCAGAAATTATCTTCAGCACCATTGCGGCCAACCCATCGTCGCTTGCGCTCATGAGAGCGTTCTCCGATCAAACGGCAGAATTAAACATCCGATCCGCGATAGTCGAATCAGAGAACTGGATAACAAAACAAGGCGTGGGGAGCGTTTCATCAACTCTTGATTGCGTGATCGGAAACCAATCCTTCGGGAACACTGGGGCGTCCAATTCATTCGCTTACAGCAATATCGACCCGCAATTTATCAATCAGGCCGAAAACAACTATCAATTACAGCAAACCTCCCCGGCCATTGACTACTGCAGCGATTTCTATCCGCCCGAATTTCCGGATCTGGATGGTAATCAGCGTGGTGTAACCTGGGCCGGGCCAGCGCCTGATCCCGCACCCAATCCGCGCACTGGTGACTATGATCTCGGTGCATTCGAGGCCCAGCCTGACCGGATTTTCAACGACCGCTTTGAAACTACGCCCTAAAAAGACCCACAATTTAGCCAACCAAAATACCGCCTCGTTACGCTTCAGCCAGGTAAGTAAGTAAAACACTGTCAATGTCGCTCAGTTTTTGAACTCAATCGGGCAGCCATCCGCGTTTATCGGTGGTTACTCATGTCCGATTGACGTGCTTTTTGCTGATCGGTTTGAGGAGTAGTGCACGAGCTGAACCGATATCTCAAGGGCAACCAAGGAATAATTTACTGCAAGCGATCATAGCTCCGCGCGCGGCCTGATGACAGCGCTAGACCGATCATCGGACACAGCCGATTCTCGCCCTTAACTGGAGCAAGTGCCGCTATGAGTTTGAGGATGACGCGCCCGAAGCCCTTGTGGCCCACGGCCGAAGGCGCTGACCGGGTTATTGGTAGGCCAGCTCACCTGCTTCAATGCGCAGATCCAGGCGGTTTTCGGGCGGTGGTAGTGGGCAGGTGGAATAGGCGGTAAAGGCGCACGGGGGGTTGTAGCTTCGATTGAAATCCAGAACCACTTGGCCGTTTTTGGGTAAGTCGCTATAGAGGAAGCGGCCGAGACCATAGGTTTCTCGGCCAGAAGTGCGGTCAGCGAGGATAAAAAACAGTTGATCGCCATCGCTGTTGAGCACCGCCTGCAGGCCTGCAGTCTGGCCGTTGACTTCGAATTCAGCCATGCCTGGATTGGGTTCGTTAACGAGTTCGCCCAGAACATTCGCCACGAGTAAGGTTTGGCCTGGCGCATTGGGCACCCAGCGGGCCGTGATGCGCCAGTCGGGATCAAATTCGAAATAATCCAGCCCGGCAAATTCGGTTCGGGTCGGCGACTGATGGTCGCGAATGCGCAGCACGGGTTGACCTGCGCGCGGCAGGAGATGGATTTGTACGGTTCCGGCCTCAATTGCGGTGGGATCACCATCGGTAATTGCCTGCAGCTCGATTTCGCCGTCAAACCCTGAATCAATCGGTTCCCCATCCAGGTGCATGCCGCTGACGGCTGCGGGATCAAACCAGACTCGATCCTCGAGCACCACAAGATCACCCCAGTGCACGGGACCACTTGAGACGTTGAAATGGTTTTCTTTATCAGACCCTACTGACCAACGCCCGGCTTTCAATGGTTCCAGTGCAACCAGGCTCAACCAACCGAAGGGTTCGATCAGGCGGGCATAGCGGCGCTCGCGCCAGTCCAGCGCTTCGGCCCGCCATTGGGCATGCTCGGCTTGATCGGAGGTCGGAACGTCAATCGCCGGGGCAGATGGCGACGGTGGCTGATCGATAGTTTCAGTTGGGGCGCAGGCCGCTAGCGCCAGGATCAGCACTGAGACAAGCGCAAGAGCTGGGCATCGCTTGAGCCCATCAAACGCGCCCATAAATATCCTCAAGACGCTCGATATCGTCCTCGCCGAAATAGCTGCCGGTCTGGACTTCAATGATTTCCACCGGTTCGGTTTCGCGATTTTCCAGGCGATGCAGGCTACCGACCGGAATTTCGACAGTCTGGCCCGTTTTCAAGTCGAATTCATCATCGTTGACTCGCACCCGAGCCGTTCCGCCGACCACGGTCCAGTGCTCGCTGCGGTGCTCGTGGCGCTGAAGCGACAACACGCCGCCGGTTCGAACCACCAGTCGTTTAACTTTGCAGTCCTCCGCATCTTCCAATATCGTGTAGCTTCCCCACGGTCGATGCACGGTGCGGTGAAAAACCGCCGACTCATGGTCCTGGCGGGTCAACTCATCAACGACCGCTTTAACCTCCTGCGCGCGGTCACGGCTGGCAACCAGAACCGCGTCACCGGTATCAACGATAACCAGATTGTCGACCCCAACGGCAGCAACCAGGCGCTTTTCGCCCTGAACGAATGTATTGCTGGAATCAACCAGTACGCCCTCGCCCTGGACTCGGTTGCCGGAAGCATCCGATTCATAAAGCTCGCTAATTGCCTGCCAGGAACCAATATCACTCCAACCGCAGGCCACTGGTACAACGGCTCGTCGATCAGATTTTTCCATCACCGCAAAGTCAATAGAATCAGGTCGAACTTCGGAAAACGCCGAGGCGTTGAGCTCAAGCGGTTTGTCTGCGTGAATCCGCTCGGAATCTGTTTCGGACTGTGACCAGGTGGCACGAACGGCCTCAAGGATGTCCGGTGCATACTCGTCTAGAGCCTCAAGAATGCTCCTGGCCTGAAAGCAGAACATGCCGCCGTTCCATAAGTACTGGCCGGACTCATAATATCGACGCGCGGTTTCAAGGTCCGGTTTCTCGACGAAGGCGTCGATTTCCAGACTGGCATCAGACAGAGCCTTGCCAGAGCGAATGTAGCCGAAGCCAGTTTCAGCATGAGTCGGCTGAACCCCTAAACAGGTTAACCAACCTTGGCTTGCCAATTGATGCGCTTCACTGACTGCCGCTGCAAAAGCCTCGCTATCGCGAACCAAATGATCTGCCGGCAGCACCAGTAAACAAGCCTCTGGCCCAAACTGATGCTCGACCCAGATCGCGGCAGCGGCAATGGCCGGCGCGGTATTACGGCCGGCCGGCTCAAGCAAAAAATGGTGTTCTGCGTTAGGTTGACTTTTTTGGTACAGATCACGGGTCAGAAAATAATAATCACGCCCGGTTACGGTCAATGTAAGTGGTGACGAGGCAACGTTTACTGCCCGCGCGACGGTGCTCTCTGCCAGCGTTTGACCATCCGCCAAGCGCATGAACGGCTTGGGATGCGCGCGTCGAGACACCGGCCACAGCCGGGTACCGGCACCGCCCGAGAGAATCACTGGTACTAATTCTGATGCCTTGCCCATTGCTCCAAACACTCCTCTAATGCGTTTTCGACAGACGGCAACTTCATGCCGGTCCAGCTTTCAAAGTTGGTACAGTCCAGCACGGACCACGACGGCCTGTTGGCCTGCTGCGGCCACTGATCCGACGAAATCGGCGCAACCTGGACTGACTTTGGCACCTTGCCGGCCACCTGCGCCAGCCTCACTGCACGTTGGGCAAACTCATACCAGCTCATCGCACCGCGCCCGGCCACGTGCATCAGGGTCGGCGCGTTGATCGAATCGAGCTGATCGAGCAGCGTCCAACTTGCCGAAGCCAACGTGCCAGCCCAGGTTGGAGAGCCGATCTGATCGGCAACCACCTGAAGGTTTTGACCGCCCGCAGCGCGTTTCAGGATGGCGCTTAAAAAATTACCCGCCAGCGCGCTGTAAACCCAAGCGGTGCGCACGATCAGAATGCGTCCACCGCCATCCAACATCGCCTGTTCGCCCAAGCGCTTGCTTCGACCGTACGCACTTTGAGGCCGGCATCGGTCGGTTTCGCGCCATCCTTGGCCGGATTGCTGACCAGACCCATTGTCGGGTCGACCGTCAAACACGTAGTCTGTTGAATAGCTTATCAGTCCAGAGTTATTTATTCGACTCCACTCGGCCAGCCAGCTGGGCAGTTCGGCGTTGAGACGCTTAGCGTCACTCTCATGATCTTCAGCTGCGTCGACGGCGGTCCAGGCTGCGGCATTGATGATAGCGTCTGGCTGAGCGGACTCAAGCAACGATGTCACCTCAGAGCGCTTGCTCAAATCACACGCCCAATGCGCGCTGCGGCGGCTGCTGGCCAGAAGCTCGATGTGTTCTGGACAGCGTTCGATCAGATGCTGCCCCAACTGGCCGGCGGCACCAGTCAGCAGGACGCGCATGTGGGAAGATCGGCGCGGTCGATATCGGCCAAGTTGGGTGCGTTCTGGTCTTTGCCAGACAGCTCTGGATCAGACTCCAGCGCATCAAGCGGCCAGTCAACCCTAATTTGCGGGTCATTCCAGGCGATGGAGCGATCCTGCGGCCCACGGTACGGGCGCGTGCATAGATAATTGAAGGTCAGCTGCTCACTCAGGGTCAGAAAGCCATGAGCAAAACCTTCCGGCACCCAAAGCTGATTCTGGCTGTTGCCGTCCAGTTCACGACCCAGCCATTGGCCAAACGTTGGTGAGTCGGTACGAATATCGACAACGACATCCAGGGCGCGGCCGCTCGATACCCAAACCAGCTTGCCCTGGGACTCTGGCCACTGATAGTGCAGCCCGCGCAACACCCCTTTTACGGAGCGCGACGAATTGGCTTGCACAAAGGTGGGTCCAATGCCGTGCTCAACGTAGCGCTCCTGGCGCCAGGTTTCGAGGAATTGACCGCGCTCATCGCCGAATACCATCGGGTGAATCTCAAGCACGCCTTCCAGCTCAGTGGTTTCAACTTTCACGATCGAAACCCGGCGCTGGCAACCAGGCGAAGATAGTCGCCATAACCGCTTTTCGTCAAAGGTTCGGCCAAAGCAAGAAGCTGCTCACGCGAAATCCAGCCTTGTCGAAACGCAATCTCTTCCGGGCAGGCGACTCGCAGGCCCTGGCGTGATTCCAGAGTTTCGATATAGCTGGAGGCCTGCTGCAGTGAGGCGTGAGTGCCGGTGTCCAGCCAGGCATAGCCTCGGCCCATGGTTTCAACGGTGAGATCGCCAGCTTCAAGATAGCAGCGATTCAAATCGGTAATTTCCAGCTCACCGCGAGCCGACGGAGTCAAGCTTGCGGCGAAGTCGCAGGCCCGATGATCGTAAAAATACAGACCCGTCACGGCGTAATTCGATCGCGGTTTGTCGGGTTTTTCTTCCAGCGACAGCACCTGCCCGTCGTCGTCCATTTCAACCACGCCGTAGCGCTCCGGATCACTGACCCAGTAGCCGAACACGGTTGCGCCTTCAGAGCGCTGAGCGGCGTTCGACAGCACGCTACCCATGCCGCCACCGTGAAAAATATTGTCGCCAAGAATCAAGCAGGAGGGCTGATCGCCAACGAATGCTTTGCCGATGATAAAAGCTTCGGCCAGCCCGCGTGGTTCATTTTGGACGGCATAACTCAGCTCAATGCCCCATTGACTGCCATCACCCAACAAACCTCTGAATAAAGCTTGCTCATGCGGCGTCGTGATGATCAGCACTTCACTGATGCCAGCCTGCATCAACGTGCTGAGGGGGTAATAAATCATCGGTTTGTCGTACACCGGCAGCAGCTGTTTGCTGATGACCTGAGTCAATGGGTAGAGGCGCGTACCGGACCCACCGGCCAGAATGATGCCGCGTCTGTTCATGCCGTTGCTTCCTGACTTCGATTCGTACCCAGACGCTCGGATCGATAACGACCGTCTCGAATTCGCTGCCACCAGTCGCGCTGGTCAAGATACCAGTCGACGGTCTGAGCGAGACCGCTGGCGAAATCAAGCGATGGCGACCAGCCCAACTCATCGCGGATGCGGCCGGCATCGACCGCATAGCGACGGTCATGACCAGGCCGATCCTGGACAAAATCAATCAGTTCTCTTCTCGGACGCTCACTCGGCACGCGAGCATCGAGTAAATCGCACAAAAGATGGACCACATCCAGATTCGCCATCTCGGCGT
>JGI12109J20283_10035300_pt1 | contig 27712 bp, 21 predicted proteins | sample ElkSlonscriptome_12_FD_20283 | JGI IMG/M metagenome (IMG submission 20283)
CCGCGCCATTCGATCGGCTCGCGGGCGTACTCTGCCGATAGGGTCCAATCCTCGGCGTTGTATTGGAAGGATGCGATCCAATAGAGGATGTCGGTCTGACCGGGACCGATGGTGAAGGGCGCGCCGGCGTCCGGGTCGAACGCGAGGCGCAGATCGGCCCAGCTGAGGCCGAGCTTGAACCGCTCTGCCAGACTCGAATACCAGATCCCGCCCGACCAAGAGACGCCGTCGATGTCCAGGTCGCCAGCGAAATCCTGGTTGAGATAGGCCCACTCGACGTTGTCGTCGATCAGCGGGCGCCCCGCGACCAGGTCGAACGCCAGGCTGCCGAAGCCGCGGTTGAGCTCGCCGTAGGCCATGACGCCGTCCGAGGAGAGCACGAGATTGCGGACCTTGTCGAAGTAGACGGCTTGGGGCAGAAAGATACCGGGGCGGGTGAAGGGCATGTCCCGCGTCTCGTTGTAGAGCCCGAGCGGGTTTTTCAGGCGCCCGAGCCTTAGGCCAAGCCGGTAGGCGTCCGAGTACAGCAGCTTGAGGTCGGCGAGACCATAGTCGAGTGCGGGGGCCCCGTCATACATGTCGCCCGCCCGGCGGGAGAGTATCTGCCCCGACAGGAGGAGGCGCGGACTCAGGCGCAGCGAGGCGTTGACGCCGAGTTCAGTGAATTCGGTCGAGGTGTCGGGGCTGTCACCGAGCCAGCGGTTCTGGCTGGTGTGCACCGCAGCCTGGCTGGCAAAGCCGTGTACCTGGAGCCGCGTTGCCAAATCCGGTCCGGTAGAGGCGCTGTGAGTTGCGCAGATCGCCATGGGCGCCAGACAGAGAACGAGGGCGGTGGTGCTGCGATGCATGGCTCAGCGCACCGCAAGTGGCTTGATGTTGATGTCGCTGGGGGCGGCTTCGACGTAGCCGACCGCCCCGGGCGTCGCGGCGACCTGCTCGATCATCTCCGCCTCGTCTGCAACAAGCCGCGGTGCCTGGCCGGTGCCGGAGAAGACCTGGCGGTCCCAGACGCGTCGCAGCTGATAGGGGAATAGGTTGAGCAGCTGCTTGGCGAAACGCCGATGCAGCGGATTGCTATCGGCCAGCACGAAGACGTGTACCGGCTGCCGGTGCGGCCACTCCTGGAGGCGCATCGTGAAATAGAGCTGTGCCTGGGTGCGGGTGAGGGTATCGATTGGCAGCCCGGCATGCGCGATCAGCTCTTGGGAAAAGGCAACACCCGGGGCCCATGTCCCTAGTATCAGGGCGCAGAAAAGGACCACATGCCCATGCCGGCAAAACGCGGCGGGTGCAGAGTCTCCGTGGCACGAGGGCCAAGGTCGGTTCCTTCGACGGCGCATAGCCCATTGTGCCATGCCGCTTGTGGAATTTCCTCGTCACGGCCCGACGACGAGTTGGTCACCCTGCCGTTGGCGGCCGCGTCGTGCGCTCAATCAAGATGTGATTGTTCCGTAAGCCCGTGTCGAGCTGGTCACAATTTCGACAATTTGACCAAGACACAACGCGAACGAGGTCTTGGCGGGGATGGGCAGGCCTTCTGCACAGAGTTATCCACAGCGCTTGTGGATATCGGGCAGGCAGCGCCAGTATTGCGGTCGTCGCGATGGCGTTGACGATATCGGGAAGGGGGCAACCCGGCTCCGATTACCTTACGGGACGATTGATAGACCGGCTTGGTCTGGTGGCAATCAGGGACCGGCAAGCGGGCGGGCGCCGCGGGCTGAAGAGTGGCGGGGGGATCTCGCCGAATCGCACTCGGTGTTGGCGCTCCCTAGGGGATTCGAACCCCTGTTACCGGCGTGAGAGGCCGGCGTCCTAACCGCTAGACGAAGGGAGCAGATCGAGCGCGAGAAAAACGGTATTATACCGACATGCCGGAGTACCTCAAGCCATGCGATCGACGGCTTGCTCAGGAGTGCGTCGGATAGGCGACATGCCGTTTCGTGGGACGCGGTGAATAGGTCCCTGTCGTTCGACGGCAGCATCTACGCCGTCGACACTTGCGCGACGACATATCGCCTCGTCCGCGACCGGGTTAGTCAGGGTCGCTTTGGCCGTTTTCCCTGCAGGATAGAAGGCCTTGTCACGCGGCCTGCTCGTCCCGGCATCAGGAATTTCTCGACAACGTCATGCCGGAATTAGATACCACTACGCCACTCCCTGGCGCCTCGCGGACTCCGCTGGTCGTGCCGCGGCCGGAACACCCGATCTCTCGGGCGAACATCAGCGAGAACGCCTTGAAGGTCCTCTATCGCCTGCGCCAGGCCGGATTTCAGGCGCACCTCGTCGGTGGCGGGGTGCGCGACCTGCTGCTTGGGCGCGAGCCGAAGGACTTCGATGTCGCCACCGATGCGAGCCCCGAGGAGGTGCGCCAGGTCTTTCGCAACTGTCGGCTCATCGGGCGGCGCTTCCGCTTGGCGCACGTGCATTTCGGCAGCGAGATCATCGAGGTCGCGACCTTCCGCGGTGGCCCGCTCGAGGACAACGACGGGCATCTGATCGAGAACGGTCGTATCGTGCGTGACAACGCCTTCGGTTCGATCGAAGAGGATGCCTTGCGCCGTGATTTCACGGTCAACGCCCTTTACTACAATATTGCCGATTTCTCGCTGATCGACTATGCCAACGGTCTGGCCGATCTAGAAGCGGGGCGTTTGCGGCTGATCGGCGACAACCCGGCGCGACGTTATCGCGAGGACCCGGTGCGGATGCTCCGGGCGGTGCGCTTTGCCTGCAAGCTTGGGTTCACGATCGATCCCGATTGTGAGCGACCGCTGTTCGAACTGGCGCATCTGCTCGAGGATATCCCAGCGGCGCGGCTGTTCGACGAGATCCTCAAGCTCTTTCTCGGAGGGGTCGGCCTCACGACCTTCGAGAAGCTGCGCCATTATGGGCTTTTCGCCTACCTCTTTCCGGCCACTGAGGCGCTGCTTGGCCAGGAGGAGGGGGCCTTCCCGATCACCTTTGTCGCGCGCGGACTGGAGAACACGGATCGTCGCCTTCAGGAGTCGAAGCCGGTGACGCCGGCCTTTCTCTTCGCGATCCTCCTTTGGGAGCCGGTGCGACGCCGCTTCCTCGAGTTGCAGGGGGAGGAGACAGGGATCAACGAGGCGATGTTGCTGGCGGCCGGTGAGGTCAGCGCTGCACAGCAGCGACTGATCGCCGTCCCCAAGCGGTTCGCCCTGCCGATGCGCGAAATCTGGTATCTGCAGCCCCGGCTCGAGCAGTGCGAGGGCAAGCGACCCTACCGGCTCATCACCCACCCGCGTTTCCGCGCCGCCTACGACTTCTTACTGCTACGCGCCGAGGCCGGCGAGGCCGATCCCGAGCTGGCGGCCTGGTGGACGCGCTTCCAGGAGGCGGACGGCCAGGAGCGGGCCAAGCTGACCGACGGCGCCGGCAAACGCCGGCGCTCGCGTCGCCGGCGGCGCAAGCCCGCCGCCGCCGGCGGCGACGGGCAGTGACGCATGGTCGTCAGCTACGTCGGGTTGGGCAGTAACCTCGCCGATCCGCGCCGCCAGGTCGAAGTCGCGATCGCAGGCCTTGCCGATCTCGCGCAGGTTCGGCTCCTCGCCTGTTCCTGGCTGTACGCAACCGCGCCCGTCGGGCCGCAGGCTCAGCCCGATTACGTGAACGCCGTTGTCGCGCTGCGCACGTGCCGCGCTCCTCGGGACCTGCTGGCGGCGCTGCAGGGCATCGAGGGACGCCACGGGCGGGTGCGGGAAGGGCAGCGGTGGGGACCGCGCACGCTCGATCTGGACCTCCTGCTCTATGGGGACCGCACCATCGCCGGTCCGACCCTCACCGTCCCCCATCCCGAGATTCACCAACGCGCCTTCGTGCTGGTGCCGCTTGCCGATATCGCCCCGGGGCACCTGGACATACCTGGGCAGGGGCGACTCGCGGATCTGCTGTATCATTGCCCGCGCCAGGGGGTCCGCCGGCTTGCGCGCCCGCAGCGGGATCTTGGCGCAGCCGTTGCTCTGCCTCTATCCTGTTGCTGAAGCCAGAGAAAGAGGAGTTTCGCGTGCCGAGCCAAACACCGGACGCGGCCGTCAAGGGCCAAATCGGCGTGCGTACGCTGATCGCAATGAAGCGGCGTCGCGAACCGATCGTTTGCCTCACCTGCTACGATGCCAGCTTCGCTCGGTTTCTCGAGCAAGCCGGGGTCGACGTCATGCTCGTCGGCGATTCGCTTGGGATGGTGCTGCAAGGGCATGCGACGACCTTGCCGGTGACTTTGGACCAGATGGTCTATCACAGCGCCTGCGTCGCGCGGGGGCGGGAACGGGCGCTCCTCGTTGCGGATTTGCCGTTTCTCTCCTATGCCAGTCCGGATCGGGCGCTCGACGCGGCGGGGCGCTTGATGCAGGAAGGCGGTGCCCAGATGGTCAAGCTCGAAGGCGGCGAGGCGGTTGCGGAGACGGTGCAACTGCTAACGTCACAGGGCATCCCGGTCTGCGGCCATTTGGGCCTTTTGCCCCAGTCGATCCATCGATTGGGTGGTTTTCGCTATCAAGGCAGGGACCAAGCCGCTGCTGAGCGCATCCAGCAGGAGGCGTCGGCCTTGCAGGCGGCCGGTGCCGCGCTATTGGTCCTGGAATGCGTGCCCGCGACTCTGGCGCAGGCGATCAGCGAGCGGCTCGAGATACCGGTCATCGGCATCGGCGCCGGTGCCGGTACCGACGGGCAGGTGTTGGTGCTCTACGACGTGCTCGGTGTCAGTGCCGGGCGAGTGCCGAGTTTCAGTAAGGACTTTTTGGCTGCGGCGGGGAGCATCGGCGGGGCGCTGGCCGCCTATGTTCGGGACGTGAGGTCGCGCAGCTTCCCGGACGCGGAACACACGCCATTCTGAGCATCAGGGGCGGTTAGCGGCTATGTTAGTCATCGAGGATATTGCGGCTTTGCGGGCCCAGGCCAAGGCTTGGCACGGTGACGGCCAGCGCGTCGCCTTGGTGCCGACGATGGGCAATCTGCACGCCGGCCATCTGTCACTGGTGCGGGCCGCGCGGGCGCAGGCCGAGCGAACCCTGGTCAGTGTCTTTGTCAACCCGCTGCAATTCGGTGCGGGCGAGGATTTGGGGAGCTATCCGCGTACGCTCGAGCAGGACCGGGCGCTACTCGAGGCCGAGGGTGTCGACCTGCTGTTTGTGCCAGCCGCCGGCGCGCTCTATCCGCGCGGTTCGGAGGGCCAGACGCGCGTCGAGGTGCCGGGCCTCTCGGACATCCTCTGCGGAGCGAGTCGTCCCGGACATTTCGTCGGCGTCGCAACCGTGGTCTGCAAGCTGTTCAACATGGTTCAGCCGGATCTCGCCATGTTCGGCGAGAAGGACTTCCAGCAGTTGCTGATGATTGGGCGTATGACCGAGGACCTCAATCTGCCGGTAGGGATCGTGGGCGTGGCGACGGTGCGCGAGCCCGATGGGCTGGCCCTGAGTTCGCGCAACGGTTATCTGACGACGGCGGAGCGGGGCTTGGCGCCGGCCCTCTATCGGTCTTTGGCGCGCGCCGGCGAGTCCTTGCAGGACGGCGCCGAGGTCGCGGAGGTGGAGCTGTCCGGGTTCGCCGCCCTCGCGGCCGCGGGCCTGAAGCCCGAGTACTTCAGCGTGCGGCGGGCCGCGGACCTCGGCGCTCCGGGCAAGCGCGATACGGACCTTGTCGTTCTGGCTGCGGCAGATCTGGGTCGGGCGCGGTTGATCGATAACCTAAGGGTATCCCGCCGGGTCGGCCGGCCACGCCAGGTCGATTGATTTTCCCGGAAGCGTGTGCGGGTAGTGTGGGTTTCGACGTGTGAACTATGGCGCGATGACGTCAATCCGTGGGGGCCGCGCGGGATTGTGCGTCGCACCATTTTTCTCGGCGAATCATTTTTCTTTTTGCGATAATGCGTCCCATCTGGCCGTCGGCAAGGCGGCCCGGCAATCCTTTGGAGGAAGCTGGCGATGCAATTGACACTGCTCAAGTGCAAGCTGCATCGAGCCTGTGTGACCCATGCCGAGCGGGATTACGAAGGCTCATGCGCAATCGATGAGGAACTCATGACGCTTGCGGGGATCCGTGAGTACGAGCAGATCCAGCTCTACAACGTGACCAACGGCGAGCGTCTCACGACCTATGCCATTCGGGCGGTTGCGGGCTCGCGGGTGATCTCGGTGAACGGCGCCGCGGCGCACAGGGCGGCTCCGGGCGACCGCTTGATCATCTGCGCCTATGCCGCGATGAACGAGGCCCAGGCGGCGGTCTTCAAGCCTCGGCTCGTCTATCTCGATGAGGAGAATCGGGTGCAGCGCACCGGCGAGGCGATCGCCGCGCAAGCGGCCTGAGGTCCCCTTGCACAGCGCCCAGCGGAGGGCTTCCTCCGCGATTTATTGAGGGTTGCAAAAGTAATCGGAGGCGGCTCGCTGCGACACGCCGCAAGGACGTCCGTGTCGGCTCGACGGCGGTATCCCGTGTCCACCGACGATCGCCGCGACCCGCCTCCGATTGCTTTCAGGACGATTGATAGGCAATCGCTGCCTGCGTTTCTCGCTGCGCCAGCGCGGTCCGGTAGAGCTCGATATAGCGCTCGGCGCTGCGCTCCCAGCTCGAATCCGTGCCCATGCCCGCCTGCGCGAGGGCGCGCCAATGCTCGGGTTGGTCACGGTAAAGGCGCACGGCGTAGCGTGCCGCGTGCCAGAGGCTATCCGGGTTCGAGTGATCGAAAAGGAAGCCGGTCGCCCGGCCCTCTGCGAGCCGTTCCGGTGTGGCATTGACGACGGTGTCGGCGAGGCCGCCCGTGCGGTGCACGATCGGGACCGTGCCGTAGCGCAGGCTGTAGAGTTGATTGAGCCCGCAGGGCTCGAAGCGCGACGGCATGAGGAAGGCGTCGCAGCCGGCCTCGATGCGGTGGGCTCGGTCCTCGTCGTAGCCGATATGCACGCCGATTTGAGCGGGGTGGGCGTGGACGGCCTCGACCATCGCTCGCTCGACCTGCGGGTCGCCGCTTCCCTGCATCACGAGCTGCACGTCCGGGTGTGCCAGCAGGCGTGGCAGCACCGCGAGGATCAGGTCGACGCCCTTTTGCTCGACGAGTCGGCCGATGTAGCCGAGCAGGAAGGCCCGATCGTTGACCGGCAGGCCGAGTTCCTGCTGCAGCGCGCGCTTGTTGACGACCTTCTGATCCAGGCTCTCGGGGCCGTAACGCTGTGCGATCATCGGGTCCGTCGCCGGGTCCCAGACGCGATAATCGATCCCGTTAAGGATCCCCTGGAAGCGGGGTCCGAGCTGTCGCAGCAGTCCATCGAGCCCGCAGCCGAAGCGTGGCGTTTTGACCTCCTCGGCGTAGGTCGGGCTGACGGTGTTGACGCAGTCCGCAAAGACGATGCCGCCCTTGATAAACGACATGCGCTGATGGAACTCGAGCCCTGCTAGCGACCAGAGCGCCGCCGGGAGCCCTAGACGCTCAAAGGTGGCGCGATCGAATAGCCCCTGATAAGCGAGGTTGTGGATGGTGAAGACCAATGCCGGCCGCTTCGGTCGGTCGTAGCTGAGTGCGGGTGTGAGTCCGGTCTGCCAGTCGTTGCAGTGCAAGACATCGGGCTGCCACCCGAGGGCTGGAACGCCCAGTCCGATCTGCGCGACGACCTGACAGAAGAGCAGAAACCGTTCGGCGTTGTCGCCCCAATCGCGACCGCTAACGTCGACATAAGGGTTGCCCTCGCGGGCGAAATACTCCGGGGCATCGACCAGGTAGACCGGCAAATCGTGGTCCGGGTGCAGGCCGCTGAGCAGGCGCACCTTGGTGCGGTGCCCAGGCAACTCCAAATCTTGGAGCAGGGATGCAGCCGCCAGCTGTTTTACCGCCCGCGGGTAGGCGGGGATAATGAGACGCACGTCCTGGCCAAGCTCGCGCAGCGCGGCCGGCAGGCTCGCGGCGACATCGGCGAGTCCGCCGGTCTTGACGAGCGGGTGGGCCTCGCTGCTGGCGATGAGGACACGAAGCCTCTGCTGCTCGGGATGCGATGAGTTGAGAGCCTGCTCCATGACCAGCCGTGGGTGACGAAACGGGAAGGGCCGGATACCTTCGGCGGCGCGCGCCCGCGGGCGGAGAAGCGCGCAACCTTAGCACACTTCTTCTCAGGACGGGGCGTTTGCGATGACCGAAGCGGCGGTATTGGTGATATTCGGGGCCACCGGCAATCTGGCCCGCAACAAGCTGCTGCCGGCCCTCTACCACTTGGAGGCTGGCGGCCACCTGCCCCCTGCGACGCGCATCCTCGGCTTTGGCCGGCGTGCTTGGTCCGACGCCGACTGGCGCAACGAGGTCACGGCGAATCTGGAAGGGCGTCTCGGCCAGCGGCTCGAGCCTGAGGCCGTCGCTCGGCTCGCCGAGCGCCTCCACTTTCAGCCGGGTGATCTCAACGACGCCAGCGCTTTCGACGCCTTGGCGCAATGGTTGCGGGCCGCTGAAGGGTGCTCGCGCAATTGGATCTTCTATCTCGCCATCGCGCCGCGCCACTACGGCGAGGTCGTCGGGCAGCTCGGGCGACAAGGACTCCAGGACCAGACCGGGGGCTGGTCGCGGCTGGTGGTGGAGAAGCCCTTCGGCTTCGATCTCGAGAGCGCGCGCATCCTCGACGAGCGGCTGCGTCGTCACTTCGCCGAAGAGCAGATCTATCGCATCGATCACTACCTGGGCAAGAGCACGGTGCAGAACGTTCTCGTGTTTCGCTTTGCCAACCTGCTGCTTGAGCCATTGTGGAACCGCAACCACATCGATCACGTCCAGATCTTCCACGCCGAATCCCAGGGGATTGGCGAGCGCGCCGGCTACTACGACGAGGTCGGCGCACTTCGCGACATGATCCAAAGCCATCTCCTGCAGCTGCTGACGCTGGTCGCAATGGAGCCCCCGCCGAGCCTCGATGCCGAGGCCCTGCGCGATGAAAAGGTCAAGGTCCTACGTTCGATCCGCCCGATCCCGCGTCAGGCGGTGCATGCCCACGCCTTCCGTGCCCAGTATCGTGATGGTGCTGGCCAAGGCGAGACGGCGACCGGCTACCTCGACGAGCCGGGGGTCGCCCACAACAGCACGACCGAGACCTATGCGGCCGTGAAGCTCTACATCGACAACTGGCGTTGGCGCAGCGTGCCCTTCTACCTGCGTACCGGCAAACGCCTGCGCGAGACCAACTCGCTCATCGCGATCCGCTTCAAGCACCCGCCCCAGCAGCTGTTTCGCCCGACCGCGATCGAAGAGCTCGAGCGCAACTGGCTGCTGATCAGCATCCAGCCCAGCGAGTGCTTGCGCCTGGAGCTGCAGACCAAGCAGCCGGGGCTCGAGATGCGCACCCAGACCGAGCGCCTCGACGCCAGCAGCTGTCTTGTGGCGCCGAGCCAAATCGATGCCTACGAGGCCCTGCTCCTCGATATCATTGCCGGCGATCACTCGCTGTTCCTGCGCTATGACGAGGTCGACTGGGCCTGGCGCATTGTCGATCCGATCGTGCGCCTGTGGTCGGCCGAGCGGGATTTCATCAACACCTACCCGGCCGGGACCTGGGGTCCGATGGAGGCGAGCCGCCTCTTCGATCGCGACGACCAGGACTGGCGCAATGGGCTTTAGGGGCGGTTCCGGAACCGTCTCGGAAGTACGGCCGCGAACCTGCACGGAGACACGGAAATGGCACTCGTCAACCAGACCTCGGAATGGCAGGCCCTGCAACGCCACTGGGAACAGCTGCGCGGGACCCATCTGCGCGATCTTTTCATCGAAGATCCTTCCCGCGCCCGGCGGCTGACGCTGGAGGTGGCGGGTCTGCACGTCGACTACTCCAAGCATCTGGTGACCGGCGAGACGCTGGATCGGCTCTTGGCGCTGGCCGCAGCGGTCGATCTGCCGCGCTGGATCGCTGCGATGTTCTCAGGGGAGGCGATCAATACGACCGAGGGCCGTGCAGTCCTGCACGTCGCCCTGCGCAATCGCGCCAATCGCCCGATCCTGGTCGATGGCGCCGACGTCATGCCCGGCGTAAACGCCGTGTTGCGCCAGATGGAGGCGTTTGTTGCGCGCGTGCAAAGCGGGGAGTGGCGCGGCTTTACCGGTGAGCCGATCACCGATGTGGTCAACATCGGGATCGGCGGCTCGAACCTCGGACCGAAGATGGTCTGCGAGGCCCTGACGCCCTACCACCGTCCCCGGTTGCGGGTGCACTTCGTCTCAAATGTCGACGCCACCCACCTGCTCGAGACCCTCAAGCCCCTGGATCCGGCCCGTACCCTGTTCATCGTCGCTTCCAAGACCTTCACGACCCAGGAGACGATGACCAACGCCGGCTCGGCGCGCCGCTGGTTGGTCGAGGCCCTAGGCGATGAGGCGGCCGTGGCGAGCCACTTCGTCGCCGTCTCGACCAATGCGGAGCGGATCGCGGCCTTTGGCATCGACCCCGATAATATGTTCGTCTTCTGGGATTGGGTCGGCGGGCGCTACTCGTTGTGGTCGGCCATCGGGCTGCCGATCGCCTTGGCGGTCGGCTTCGAGCACTTCCGTGAGCTGCTCGAGGGGGCCCACGAGATGGACGAGCATTTTCGTCGTGCGCGGCTCGAGGAGAATCTGCCGGCGCTGCTCGGCCTCATCGGGATCTGGTATACCGATTTTGTCGGCGCAGCGACGCACGCGATTCTGCCCTACGACGAATATCTGAAGTACTTCCCGGCCTACTTCCAGCAGGGCGACATGGAGAGCAACGGCAAGCACGTGACACGCGCGGGGGAGGTCTGCCCCTATGCGACCGGACCGGTGGTCTGGGGCGAGCCGGGCACCGACGGCCAGCACGCCTTCTTTCAGCTGATGCATCAGGGCACCCAGCTCATCCCGGCCGACTTCATCGTGCCCGTCAACAGCCACAACGAGCTGCACGACCATCACCTGAAACTGCTGGCCAATTGCCTGGCCCAGACCGAGGCGCTGATGCGCGGGCGCAGCCGTGAAGAAGCGCAGCAGGCCATGCTCAGCGCCGGGATGGATCCGGGCGAGGCCGAGTCCCTGGCGCCGCACCGGCAATTCGACGGCAACCGTCCGACGACGACCATTCTGATGGAACGGGTGACGCCCCATGCCCTCGGGGCCCTGATCGCGCTCTATGAGCACAAGATCTTTGCGCAGGGTGTCTTGTGGGGTGTCAACTCCTTCGATCAGTGGGGTGTCGAGCTCGGCAAGCAGCTCGCCGGCGTCATCCTCGAGGAGTTGCGGGGCGCGGAGGTGCGCGCCAGTCATGACGCCTCGACGAACGCCCTGCTCGACTACGTTGGGCGTCACCGCCACGCCTGAGGCGGCGAACGCCTCGCACCCCTGATGCCCGAGGCGCCGCGCTTCATCAATGCGCGTACGGCGCTGCTGATCGTCGTCGCGAACATGATCGGGACCGGGGTCTTCACGACCCTGGGCCTGCAAGCCGAGGGCAACCCGGATGGCGCGGCCCTGCTGCTGCTGTGGGGGCTCGGCGGTCTGGTCGCACTATGCGGCGCCCTGTGCTACGCGGAGCTGGCGGCGGCCCTGCCGCGCTCGGGGGGTGAGTACCACTTCCTCGCGCGCATCTACCACCCGCTCCTCGGGCAGGTGGCCGGATGGGTCTCCGTGACGGTCGGCTTCGCGGCGCCAGTCGCGCTCGCGGCGATGGCGATGGGCCGCTACACCGCCACCTTCCTGCCGCTTGCGCCGCAGCCGACGGCGATCGGAGTGGTCCTGGCGGTCGGCGCCATCCACGCCTTCGATACGCGCTGGGGTGCGCGCTTTCAGGTCGGTGCGACCTGGCTCAAGGTCGGCGTGATCCTGGTGTTTTGTCTCGCCGGGCTGTCGGTCGAGGCAGTCCCGGGGAGCCTCAGTCCCTGGCCGACGGCCGACACCTTGGACGTCGTCTTCAGCGGCTCCTTCGGCGTCGCGCTCGTCTACGTCGCTTATGCCTACTCGGGCTGGAACGCCGCCGCCTACGTCGTCGACGAGGTCCAGGACCCGCAACGCGCGGTGCCGTTTGCCCTGATCGGCGGCACCTTGCTAGTGACCCTTTTCTACCTGCTACTGAATTTGGTTTTCTTGCGCACGCTCGATTATGCCGCCCTGGCCGGGACCGTCGAGGTGGGCGCCTTGTCCGCCCATCGGATATTCGGAGCCGCAGGCGGGGCCCTGCTCAGCGCGATCCTGAGCCTGCTGCTCGTTTCGACGGTCAGCGCCATGGTATTGATCGGCCCGCGCGTACTGGCCCGTCTCGGCGAGGATTTGCCCGCCTTGCAGGTGCTGAATGTGCGCAATCGCCGCGGCGCGCCGACGCGCGCGATCTGGCTTCAGCAGGGGCTTGCCCTCATTATGATATCGACCGGCTCCTTTGAAGGTGTGCTGGCGTTTGCCGGTTTTACACTGACGATTTTCGCCTTGTTGACCGTGTTCGGCGTTGCGCGACTGCGCAGGCTGGAGCCGGCTTTGCCGCGGCCCTTCCGGGTACCGCTGTATCCGTTGCCCGTGGTGATCTTTTGCCTGATTGGTGGTCTGAGTCTTGGACTCCTGACGATCGAGCGCCCCCTCCCGGCGGCCATCGCCGGGCTATCCTTAGGGACAGGCTGGTGGTTGGCCCGGCGCCGGGGTTGACTTTGCCATTTGCGATCCGGCTGGCGCGCCTTGCGGTGCGACCCAGAGGTGGCGTTCGACATCGGGCATGACCGGGCGGATACTGACCCGTAGAGCCCCGACTTGGGGCAGGAGCCGGGGCGATGACGCCAAGGGCGTTGCAAATTTCGGACAAACGCCCAACAAAAGCCACTGAAGGGATCGGTTGATCCGAGCCAGGGACGACGAGATAACGCGCCGAGCGGGCGTAATGCATCGCTGCGGTAGGACGCCGCCTAGGAAACCGCTGGCAGGCCTTAGCGCCGCGGACAGGGAGGGCGATGGGGCGCCGCATGGCCCATCAATTGCAGCGTATCTTCGGGCCTGGCCATCGATCCTCCGCAACCCGGCGCCAGAATTCTTGGCTGGCCGCTCCCGCCGTGGCCCTGATCGAAACAACGACTTCTTGTGAGGTTAAGTCTATGTCGATCTTTGAACGCTACCAGGCCCGCTTTGAGGCGACTCGCCATGAGGTCATGAGCCTGAGTGACTACCTAGAGCTATGCAAGGCCGAGCCGGTGGCCTATGCCGGTCCGGCCGAGCGGTTGCTCGCCGCCATCGGCGATCCGGAGCTGATCGATACCCGCAATGACCCACGGTTGAGCCGCATCTTTCAGAATAAGATGCTGCGTCGCTACCCTGCCTTCTCCGAGTTTTACGGCATGGAGGAGCCGATCGAGCACCTGGTCTCCTACCTCAAGCACGCTGCCCAGGGGCTCGAGGAGAAGAAGCAGATCCTCTATCTGCTTGGTCCCGTAGGTGGCGGTAAGTCCTCCCTGGCCGAGAAGCTCAAGGAGTTGATGGAGGAGGTTCCTTTCTACGCGATCGAGGGCTCGCCGGTCTTCGAGTCGCCCCTCGGGCTCTTCTCCCCCGAGGAGGACGGCCCGATCCTCGAGGACGACTATGGCATCCCGAGCCGCTACCTGCGAACCATCATGTCGCCATGGGCGGTCAAGCGGCTGCAGGAGTACAACGGCGATATCACGCGTTTCCGGGTCGTCAAGCTCTATCCGTCGATCCTCGAACAGATCGCGGTCGCCAAGACCGAGCCGGGCGACGAGAACAACCAGGACATCTCCTCGCTGGTCGGCAAGGTGGACATCCGCCAGCTCGAGCGCTTCGCTCAGCACGACGCCGACGCTTACAGCTACTCAGGGGCGCTGTGCCGCGCCAATCAGGGGCTGATGGAATTCGTCGAGATGTTCAAGGCGCCGATCAAGGTGCTGCACCCGCTATTGACGGCGACCCAGGAGGGCAACTACAACGCCACTGAAGGCCTCTCGGCGCTGCCCTTCCAGGGGATTATCCTCGCGCACTCGAACGAGTCCGAGTGGCAGTCTTTCCGTAACAATAAGAACAACGAGGCCTTCCTCGACCGCGTCTATATCGTGAAGGTGCCCTATTGCCTGCGCGTCGACGAGGAGGTGCAGATCTACGAGAAGCTGCTGCGCAACAGCTCGCTTTCTCATGCTCCGTGTGCGCCTGGAACCCTGGAGATGATGGCCCAATTCTCGGTCCTGACGCGCCTCAAGGAGCCGGAAAACTCGAGCATCTTCTCGAAGATGCGTGTCTACAACGGCGAGAACTTGAAAGATACCGACCCCAAGGCCAAGTCCATTCAGGAGTATCGCGACTACGCCGGCGTCGACGAAGGCATGAGCGGCATCTCGACGCGGTTCGCCTTCAAGATCTTGTCGCAGGTCTTCAACTTCGACCACTCTGAGGTGGCGGCAAATCCAGTTCACCTACTGTATGTGCTCGAGAAACAGCTCGCCCGTGAGCAGCTGCCGCCCGAGGTCGAAGAGCGCTATCTGGGCTCTCTGAAGCAGTTCCTGGCGCCGCGTTACGCCGAATTCATCGGCAAGGAGCTGCAGACCGCCTATCTCGAGTCCTATGCCGAGTATGGCCAAAACATCTTCGATCGCTACGTGACCTACGCCGACTACTGGATTCAGGACCAGGAGTACCGCGACCCGGACACCGGCGAAATGATGGATCGGGCAGCGCTCAACGAGGAGCTCGAGAAGATCGAGAAGCCGGCCGGGATCTCGAACCCGAAGGACTTCCGCAACGAGATCGTCAACTTTGTCCTCCGGGCCCGTGCCAACAACGCCGGGGCCAATCCGCGGTGGACGAGCTACGAGAAGCTGCGTGTGGTCATCGAGAAGAAGATGTTCTCCAATACCGAGGACCTGTTGCCGGTGATCTCTTTCAACACCAAGGCCTCGGCGGACGAGCAGAAGAAGCACGATCAGTTCGTGGACCGGATGATGGGCAAGGGCTATACCGGCAAGCAGGTGCGGCTGTTGTCGGAGTGGTATCTGCGCGTCCGCAAGTCCCACTAACGCCGAAAGGCCGAGCTTATGTCCCATTTCATCGATCGACGGCTCAACGGGAAGAACAAGAGCGCTGTCAACCGCCAGCGCTTCTTGCACCGCTACAAGTCTCAGCTCAAGCGAGCCGTGGCGGACTCCGTCAATCGGCGCAGCATCACCGACATCGCCTCGGGCGAGAAGGTCGGCATCCCGTCGAAGGACATCTCCGAGCCCGTGTTTCACCACGGGGCCGGGGGCACCCGCGAGACCGTCCACCCCGGCAACAAGGAATTCGTCACCGGAGATCGGATCCAGCGCCCCGAGGGCGGTGCCGGCGGCGGGGCCGGGCAGGGACGCGCTGGGCGCGGCGGCAAGGGCGAGGATGATTTCGTCTTCGAGCTGTCCAAGGACGAGTTTCTCGACCTCCTGTTCGAGGACCTGGCCCTGCCCAACCTCGTCCGCAACCAGCTGGTCGGTGCCACCGAGTTCAAGTACACCCGAGCCGGCTATACGACCGCGGGCGCACCGAACAACATCGACGTGCCGCGCTCGTTGAAAGGGGCCATCGCGCGGCGGACCGCCCTGGGTGCGCCCTATCGCGGGCGCCTCCGTGCGCTCGAGGCCGAGCTCGCGGCGCTGCTTGCCGAGGGGTTGCACGAGACCGATCCGCGTGTGCAAGCACTGCGCGAAGAGATCGACCGCCTCAAGACGCGGCTCGCGGCGCTGCCATTTATCGACTCCTTCGATCTGCGCTACCAGAGCTACGTCAAGCAGCCGGAGCCGACCAGCAAGGCCGTGATGCTCTGCATCATGGACGTCTCGGGCTCGATGGATCAGGTCCGCAAGAATCTCGCCAAGCGCTTTTTCATCCTGCTCTACCTTTTCTTGCAGCGCAATTACGACCGCATTGACCTGGTCTTCATTCGCCACCACACGGTTGCCCAAGAGGTCGACGAGGACGAATTCTTCTACTCGCGCGAGACCGGCGGCACCGTCGTCTCGAGCGCCCTCAACCTGGCCTACGATATTCTGCGCGAGCGCTATGACAGCAGCGTATGGAATATCTATGCCGCCCAGGCCTCCGACGGCGACAACTGGGACTCGGACTCGGCGATCTGCCGCGACATCCTCAACGAGCACCTGATGCCGCTGATGCGCTACTACGCCTATGTCGAGATCACCCCGCGCCAGCATCAAAGCCTCTGGTACGCCTTCCAGGAGGTGCGGGCCCAGCACGAGCACTTTGCCATGCAGGAGATCGGCGGCATCGAGGACATCTACCCCGTCTTTCGCGAGCTGTTCAAGAGGCAGGAGGCATGACGCACCGCATGATCTCCGAGTCCTCAGAGTGGAGTTTTCCGCTGCTCGAGCGCTTCGACCGTGAAATCGGCCGCATCGCCGATGAGGTCTACGGCCTCGACACCTACGCCAATCAGATCGAGGTCATCGCCTCCGAGCAGATGATCGACGCCTACTCCTCGGTGGGCCTACCAATCAATTACCACCACTGGTCCTTCGGCAAGCAGTTCGTCGCCTCGGAGCAGAACTACCGGCGCGGGCAGATGGGTCTGGCCTACGAGATCGTAATCAACTCGGACCCCTGCATCGCCTACCTGATGGAGGAGAACACGCTGCCGATGCAGGCGCTGGTGATCGCCCATGCCTGCTACGGGCACAACAGCTTCTTCAAGGGCAACTACCTGTTCCGCACCTGGACCAGCGCCGACGCGATCATCGACTACCTGGTTTTTGCGCGCAAATACATCGCCCAATGCGAGGAGCGCTACGGGCAGGAGGAGGTCGAGCTGCTGCTCGATTCCTGTCACGCGTTGATGAATCACGGCGTCGACCGCTACAAGCGCCCGGCCCCGCTGTCGCTGGCCAAGGAACGAGAGCGCCAGGAGCAACGCGAGGCCTACCTGCAGTCGCAGGTCAACGACCTGTGGCGAACCCTGCCGTTGGCCGACGGAGACGGCAACGGCGAGCCCGAGCCTCGCTGGCCAGCCGACCCGCAGGAGAACATCCTCTACTTCATCGAGAAGAACGCCCCGCTGCTCGAGCCTTGGCAGCGCGAAGTGGTGCGCATCGTGCGCCGCATCAGTCAGTACTTCTATCCGCAGCGCCAGACCCAGGTCATGAACGAGGGCTGGGCGACCTTCTGGCACTACACGCTGCTCAACCGCCTCTACGACGAGGGATTTGTCAGCGACGGCTTCATGATGGAGGTACTGCAGTCGCACACCAGCGTCATCTTCCAGCCGCCCTTTGATGTCCCGTATTATGGCGGCATCAACCCCTATGCCCTGGGCTTTGCGATGATGTGCGACATCCGCCGGATCTGCGAGGCGCCGACGGCCGAGGACCGCGAGTGGTTCCCGGATATCGCCGGCCAGGATTGGCTCAAGGTCCTCGACTTCGCGATGCGCAACTTCAAGGACGAGAGCTTCATTGCGCAATTTCTCTCACCGCGGGTGATGCGCGAGATGCGCTTTTTCGCCGTCAACGACGATGACCGCGAGGAGACCCTCGAGATCTCGGCGATCCACGAGGAGGCTGGCTATCTCGCGCTGCGTCAGGCCCTCGCCGACCAATACAACCTAGGCAGCCGGGAGCCGAACATCCAGGTGGTCAATGTCGACCGCCGCGGGGATCGTTCGCTGACGCTGCGCCATTCCCGTTACAACCGTCGCCCGCTCGGCGACAGCGTCGAGGAGGTCCTGCGGCATGTGCGCCGCCTGTGGGGCTTTGACGTCCGCCTCGAGGCAGTCGACGAGCAGGGTCGGGTCCAGCTCGTCGGCGAGGCCTGAATGCTGCGCCGGGTTCGCGTCGCTGCGCTGCTCCTGGCCGTATTGCTGACGGCGGTGTTGCCCGCCGCCGCAGCTGGCGCCGAGGGGGATGTTGTGGCCGTGCGCCTCCAGCCGCTGCTCGAGGGGAATGGGACGATTGCCGGGATCGAGCTGGCGTCGTCGGCGATGCTGGCCGAGGTGTATCGGCAACGCGGCTATCGCCTGGCCTGGGATCAAGACCGGCTGGCGGATTTCCTACGCGGCCTCGCGGATGCCCACCGTGATGGCTTCTATCCGCGTGACTTCCATGCCCGCACGATCAAGGCGCGGCTCGCCGGGCGCGGGCTCGACGGCCTACCCGCCGCAGAGCGTGTCGAGCTCGACCTGCTGCTCAGCGACGCCCTGCTCCGCTACATCCACCATCAGCGCTTCGGCAAGGTGGATCCGGGGGCGCTCGACACACAGCGGGCTCGCGGCGAGGCCCCGGCGTTCGCGGCACTGCGGCGGGACCTTGAGGCCGCGCTCGAAGCCCGCAGCCTGGCGGCCTTTCTCGGACAGCTAACCGAGCGGCCCGGCTTTTATCGGGACCTGCGACAGGGCCTGGTGCGCTATCGCGACATCGCCGGTGCCGGGGGCTGGCCGCCGGTGCCCGAGGGGCGGAACGTCGAGAGCGGCATGCAAGATGCCCAAGTGCCGGCCATCCGTGCGCGCTTGGCGGTCACCGATGGCGCCCTGGCTGCGGCCGATCCTGCCGACGCAGACCGCTTCGACGAGGCGCTCAAGGCGGCCGTGGAGCGCTTTCAGGCGCGCCATGGCCTCAAGGTCGACGGCGTCGTCGGTCCACGGACGCGCGCCGCGATGAACGTTTCGGTGCAGCAGCGCATCGACCAGATTCGGGTCAATCTCGAGCGCATGCGCTGGCATGCGGGTGCCTGGCACGACGATCTCCTGCTGGTGGACATCCCCGGTTTTCGGGTCGATCTCTATCGGGGCGGGCGGATCGTTTGGAGCACCCGCGCGATCGTCGGTCGGCCTGAGCGCGGCACGCCCCTTTTCCGCGACGAGCTGGCTTATCTCGAGTTCAATCCGAGCTGGACGGTGCCGCCGACGATCCTGGCCGAGGACATCTTGCCGAAAATGCGGCGCGATGCCAGCTATCTGCAGACGCGCGGTTTACGCGTCATCGACCGAAACGGCCGGGGCGTCTCGCCCGAGGCGGTCGATTGGGATCGCCCGGCGGCGACCTTCCCCTATCTGCTGCGCCAACCGCCTAGCGCCGACAACGCCCTCGGCCGGGTCAAATTTATGTTTCCGAACCGCTACTCGGTCTACTTGCATGATACGCCGGAGCGCGGCCTGTTCAGCTGGACGCGGCGTGCCCTGAGCTCGGGTTGCGTGCGGGTCGAGGACCCCTTGCGACTCGCGGAGCTGGTGCTTGATGCCCCGCAGCGTTGGAACCAGGCGAGCATGCAGGCGCTGCTGGACTCCGGCCAGACGCGGGTCGTGCACCTCGATCGACCCTTGCCGGTGGTCTTCTCCTACTGGACCGCAGTCGCGGACAACCAGGGCATTGTGCACTTCCGGCCGGATATCTACGACCGCGATCAGGTCCTGCTGCGGGCCCTCGATGCCGGTCGCGCCCGTCCGCGTATCGGCCCACCACCGACTGCCCCCACCCAGACCGTGGATGCCGCCCGCCCGCGCCTCGAGCAGGTGGCGGAGCCGACCGGCTAGTACCGGTCGGAACAATCCGCACATCTGTACGCAGGGGCCCTGGGCCAAGCGCGTTGGCGATGGCAAAGTCTTCGGAGCTCCTCCTGGGATGGCGTGAGTGGGTCGGGCTGCCCGAATTGGGCTTGCCGCTCATCAAGGCCAAGGTCGACACCGGCGCCCGCACCTCTGCGCTGCATGCCTTCCACCTGGAGCCTTGCTGGCGCCAAGGTCGGCAGTGGGTCTGCTTTGCCCTGCATCCGCTGCAACATCGCTCCGACGTCGTCGTCCAGTGCGAGGCCGGGGTCGTCGAGGAGCGCGAAGTCAGCGACTCGGGTGGCCATCGGGAGCGGCGCTATGTGATTGTGACGCCGGTTTGGGTCGACGGGCATACCTGGCCGATCGAGCTGACCCTGACCAACCGCGAGACCATGCTGTTTCGCATGCTGCTGGGCCGCACGGCTTTGGCCGGACGGGCGCTGGTCGATCCCCGCCGGTCGTTCTGCACCGGCCGCTACCAGGAGCTGCGAAGCCGCTATGGCTGAGCGTATCCGGCTGCTCGAGGAGTGGCTAAAGGCCCAGCTGCAGGAACCAGCTGTCGCGCTGACCCCTGCCTCCTGCGATGCCAGCTCGCGTCGCTATTGGCGGCTGCAGGGGTGCGGCGAGGGCCTGATCGCGATGGACGCCCCGCCGCTGACCGAAGACAACCCGCGCTTCGTGCGCATCGCCGAGACCTTTCGGGTCGCTGGGCTGAACGTCCCCGAGATCGTCGCCGCCGACCTCGGGCGCGGCTTCCTGCTCATCGGCGACCTCGGCACCCGGTCCTACCTGGATGTCCTCGATGAGACCAACGCCGAGCGACTCTACGGTGATGCCCTAGCGGCACTCGCGGTGATCCAGGCCCGGGTATCGACCGATGGCCTTCCGCCCTATGACGAGGCGCTGCTGCGCCGTGAGCTCGGTCTCTTCTCGCAGTGGCTGCTCGAGGCGCTCCTGGGACTGGGCGCCGACAGCGACACCGAGCGCCGCTTGACCCCGGTCTGGGACCTGTTGGTCGCCAACGCGCTCGAGCAACCCCGGGTGTGCGTGCATCGCGACTTCCACTCGCGCAATCTGATGGTGTCGATACCGCAACCGGGCATCCTCGACTTCCAGGACGCCGTCTCGGGCCCGGTGACCTACGACCTGGTCTCGTTGCTGCGCGACTGCTATATCGCCTGGCCCGCCGAACGGGTCGCCGCATGGACGCGGGTCTACCTCGATCTGGCGATCGGTTCAGGCATTCTCCGGCCCGAGCACGCCGCCCCTTTCCCGCGCTGGATGGACCTGATGGGGATCCAGCGCCATCTCAAGGCCGCCGGGATCTTCGCGCGGCTCAAGTTGCGCGACGGCCGGCCGGGCTATCTGGCGGATATCCCCCGTACCCTGGGATATGTCTTGCAGGTGGCCCCGGCGTATCCGGAGCTTGCAGCCTTGACGGATCTAGTCGGCGAGCGCGTCCTGCCGGCATTCACCCAATCGACCTCAGAGCTGACCTTGTTCGACCAACTCGCGTAGGGCAGGGGCGTCACGCCGCTTTGCGAAGTGCAGCTCGATCATCTGTTCGGCGAGTCCTTGCCAATGCCTCCGGCCTTTGGCCGCGACCTTGGCGATCTCAGCGGTGTCGTCCGCTCGGCGCCAGGCCTCGTAGGCGCCGATCAGGCTCGGAAAGAGCTCCTTGCGCAGGCTGGTCAGGTTACCGATGTAGAAGTGCAGGGCCGCAGCGTCACGCGTTTCGGCGAGCCGTGGGAGGGTGACCAGACAGTCGGCGAGGTGGTCGCGCACCGCGCGGGCCATGAGCTCGGTCGGCGTCTGGGCCAGCTCGAGTAGCACCGCGTTCCAGGCCGCGTCGCCGAGCACGCGGCCGGCTTGGTATTCGCCCTGCTCGTGCAGCAGCGCATTGGCGATCTCGCGGTCGGCCATCGCGTCCAGCGAGCCTTCGAGGTCGCTGTCGAAGTCGTAGCAGGCCAGGGCCCGCCCCAAGGCGTTGTCGGGACGGCTCCAGCGCCAACCCTCGAGTCTCTCCCAAAGCAGGCGGCGGAGTGATTCCCGGCGCAGGAAGATCGTATTGCCCAGGGTCATCGCCGGCGGCGCCGTGAGGTCGCGGGCATACTCGCTGGCGGCGATGTAGACGGTATGGCCGTCGCTCTGCTCGCGGTGCTCGAGGACGCCGAGGAAGAAGTGCGGCTTGGCGCGGTTGCCGAGCCCGCTGCTGTAGACCAAGCCATGGGGGGCCAGGCAGGCGTTGATGGCCTCCGCGTCATAGGGCTCGTAAGCGTGTCCGTCGATCGAAAGGGGCTCGAGCTCGGCGTCTTCCAGGGTCTCCCAACGCGCCTCGCGCGCCTGTAGCCAATCCCCGACCGCGTCCTTGGCGAGCGCAGCCCCGTAGGGTAGGCCCTGCTCCCAGCGGTAGTACTCGCGCATCTTCATCAAGTAGACGCACAGAGAGTAGTCGCCGCCGTGGCGGGCGTCGGAGATGTCGCAGTTGTGCTGCACGGTACTGGACAGATTGCTCAGTTCATCGGGCTTCATCGCGACGTCCTCGCATTTCCCGAGCTGGATAGTCTGGCGCTGTGCGCGGAGTTCAAGTACCCTTCAACGTGACTCTCGCCAGGGGGTGCGGCCGCTGCGCACGATCGCGCTGGGTCGCGATGCCCTGGTTTGTTGACTGGCTACCCGAGCCGACGCCAACCATGCCCAACCAGCTGCCCCTTGGCGAATCGGCGGGGGCCCGTCGCCAGGTTCTGACGCTCTTCGCCCATCCTTCGGCCAATCGTTCGGAAGTCAACCGCCCAATGGCCGAGGCCGCAGCGGCGCTCGAGGGGGTTACCTTCGTCGATCTCTATGCCGAGTATCCGACCTTCGAGATCGATGTCGACCGCGAGCAGGCGCGCCTCCTAGCGCACGATGTCATCTGTTTCCAGCACCCCTTGTACTGGTACTCGACGCCGGCCCTGTTGAAGGAGTGGCAGGACCTCGTGCTCGAGTACGGATTTGCCTACGGCACCGGCGGCACGGCCCTGCGCGGCAAGCTCTTCTTCGATGCCCTGACCGCCGGGGGTCCCGAGGCCGCCTACTGTTCGCAGGGCTACAACCATTTCACGATCCGCGAGCTGTTGCAGCCGCTCGAACAGACAGCGGCACTGTGCGGCATGATCTATTTGCCGCCCTTCGCCCTTTTCGGGGCCCGCACCGCCGTCGAGGAAGGGCGCCTCAATCGACACGTCGGCGACTGGGTGCGTTTGCTCGAAGCCCTGCGCGATGGGCGCGTCGATATCGCGCGCGCCTCAGATCTACCGCGTCTCAACGAGCACCTCGATGCCTTGATTGCGCCGCCCCCTCGCGCGGCCGTCGGGACCTAGGCGATGGACGGCTTTCTCTTCCATGCGTTCGTCTACCTCTGTGCCGCGGTGATCGCGGTGCCGGTTGCGAAACGCCTCGGTCTCGGCTCGGTCCTCGGCTATTTGATCGCGGGCATCATGATCGGGCCGGTGCTGAACATCGTCGGCTCCGAGACCGAGCAGCTGCAGCACTTCGCCGAGCTCGGTGTCGTCTTGATGCTCTTCCTGATCGGGCTCGAGCTGCAGCCGCGGGTGCTCTGGCAGATGCGGACCTCCCTGCTCGGGCTCGGCGGGCTACAGGTATTCGCCACGGTGGCGCTGACGACCGCCATTGCGCTATTGCTCGTCGATTGGCGCAGCGCCTTGGCGATTGGCCTGGTCTTGTCGCTGTCCTCAACGGCCATCGTGTTACAGACGTTCGAGGAGAAGGGCTTGGCGCGAACCGACGGAGGACGCGCGGGGCTCTCGGTGCTGCTGTTTCAGGACATCGCCGTGATCCCGATGCTCGCCCTGATCCCGCTGCTGGCCCTGCCCGAGGTAATTGGGACGGGCGTTGCCGAAACGGGTTCGGGGCACGGCCCGGGCGGCGGGGCCGATGCCGGGATGAGCCTGGTCGCCGGGCTTCAAGGCTGGGCCTACGCGCTCGTGGTGCTGGCGGCGGTCGCGGCCGTCGTCTTCGGTGGGCACTTCCTGACGCGGCCGCTGTTTCGGTTCATCGCGGCCTCGCGGCTGCGTGAGATCTTTACCGCAGCCGCCCTGCTCCTGGTGCTCGGCATCGCGCTCTTGATGACCCTGGTCGATCTCTCCCCGGCGCTGGGGACCTTCCTTGCTGGCGTGGTGCTGGCCGACAGCGAGTTCCGCCACGAGCTCGAGTCCGATATCGAGCCGTTCAAGGGCCTGTTGCTCGGTCTCTTCTTCATTACCGTGGGCGCCGGTATCGATTTCGGCGTGCTCTCGGCGAGCCTCTTCGTCGTCCTCGGGTTGACGCTCGGGATCATCGTGCTGAAAGGGTCGGTCCTGTTCGCGTTGGCAAACCTGTTTCGGCTGCCCGTCGGCGATCGTTGGCTGTTCACCCTGGCCCTGGCGCAGGCTGGCGAATTCGGTTTCGTGCTGCTCGGCTTCTCATTGCAGAATCAGGTCCTGCCGCCGGAGCTCGCCAAGGTCCTCAATCTGGTCGTGGCCCTCTCGATGCTGCTGACGCCGGTGCTCTTCATCGTCTACGACCGACTAATCCTCCCGCGGCTGAGCGGCGGCGATCAGCCGGATGCCGATGAAATCGACGAGCAGGGGGCGGTCGTCATCGCCGGCATCGGGCGTTTTGGGCAGGTCGTCAACCGGACCCTCGTTGCCGCCGGGGTGCGCACCGTGGTGCTCGATCACGACGCCGCGGCGGTGGAGCGGATGCGCCGCATCGGCATCCGCAGTTACTTCGGCGACGCCTGTCGGCCGGACCTCCTGCGCTCGGCCGGGATCGAGGAGGCCGCGGCCATCGTGATCGCGATCGATGACCGCGATCGCGCCGTCGAGCTCGCTGAGTACATGCGCCGCGAGCACCCGCGCGTGCACCTCGTCGCACGCGCCCACGACATGGATCACCTCTATCTATTGAGGAAGGCGGGCGTCGATATGGCCGTGCGTGAGGTCTTCGAATCCTCCCTCGAGGCCGGCAGCGCCATCCTGCGCACGCTCGGGGTCCACCCCTACCAGGCTGAGAAGATGGTGCGCGCCTTCCGCCGCCACGACCAGGAGAGCCTCGAGCAGCTCTACGAGCTCTGGGACGAGAACCTCGAGATGTCGAAGAATGTCGCGATGCTCGAGCGCGTCCGCGCCCGCACAGCGTCCGAGCACGACGCGCTGAGCCGAGACCGGGCCGATCTCCACGACCGCAGCGAGCGCGGTTGGACCCCGCCGCCGAAGGGCTATGCCGATGACCTCGGATCCTGAGCCGCTCGGCCCGAGCGCGGCGTGTTTGAGCAGGCCGTGCTGAACCTGCTCCTCAACGCCGTCTATGCTGTGAGCGGCTGTGAGGTGCGTGAGATCGAAATCGGGCGCGAGTCGCTGCGCCGCTTGGCTCGCCCCATGATCGTTATGCCAGGACGATGTCGAATCGCGCCGCTAGGTGCCCGGAGCCGTCACCGGATGGACGAAACGGAACGGTGACCGCTGCGCGTTCCTCGGCGGACAACAGGCTGCGCAGGAAGTCATGGCCGTTCTCGCGGGCGCCGTCGACATAGAGCTGGGTCAGCGCATGGCGCCGAACAGGAACTCGATCAGCGCCTTCTGGCTGTGCAAGCGATTCTCCGCCTCGTCCCAGACGACCGATTGCGGGCCATCGATGACCGATGCGGCGACCTCTTCGCCACGGTGCGCGGGCAGACAGTGCATGAACAAGGCGTCCGGCGCGGCCCGGGCCATGACCTGGGCGTCGACCTGGAAGGGGAGAAAGGCCCGCGCGCGGGCCTCTTGTTCGGCTTCCTGTCCCATGCTCGCCCAGACATCGGTGGCGACCAGGTCGGCGTTCTCAGCCGCGATCAGAGGATCGTGCACCAGTGTGCAGTGGCCGCTGGTCGCACTCAAGGCTTCGTCAGGCGGTTCGAAGCCTTCGGGGCAGGCCAGGTGCAGTTCGAAGTCGAAGAGCCGCGCCGCCTCCATGTACGAGCGACAGACGTTGTTCCCATCGCCGATCCAGGCGACCCGCCGGCCGCGGATCTCGCCGCGGTGCTCACGATAGGTCTGCATGTCGGCGAGGAGCTGGCAGGGGTGGCAACGATCGGTGAGACCGTTGATGACCGGGACCGCCGAGGCGGCGGCAAAGCGCTCGACGACGCTGTGGTCGAAGGTGCGGATCATGATCAGGTCGACCATCCGCGACAGGACCCGGGCACTGTCCTCGATGGGTTCGCCACGCCCGAGCTGGGTGTCGCGTGGCGATAAAAATAGTGCGTGCCCGCCGAATTGGACCATGGCCGTCTCGAAGGAGACGCGGGTGCGGGTCGAGGATTTCTCGAAGATCATCGCCAGCGTGCGCTGTCTGAGTGGCTGGTGGGCCGCGCCGCTGGCGAGCATTCGCTTCAGCTCGATGGCCCGCTCGATCAGGGCACGGGCCTCCTCGGCGCGCAGGTCGGGGAGCGTCAGAAAGTGTCGACACTGGGCTTGGCTGGCTGGCATTGCCATCAACCCTCCGCGAGAAAGGACTGGATCAGGCCGGTGAGCCCATCCAACAGGCGGTCCGCTTCGGGTCCGTCGATGACCAGCGGGGGCAGCAGCCGCACGACGCGCTCCGCGGTCACATTGATGAGCAGGCCGGCGGCGAGTGCGCGTGCCACGAGCTCGCTGCAGGGGCGGTCGAGCTCGATGCCGAGCATCAGGCCGCGGCCGCGGATCTCCTGTACACCAGGCACATCCCCGAGGGCCTCGCGCAGCCGCGCGAGGAGATAATCGCCCATCTCCTCGGCTCGCGGGATCAGACCCTCGCTACCCAGAGTCTCGATGACCGCGAGGGCTGCGCGGCAGGCCAGCGGGTTTCCGCCAAAGGTCGAGCCGTGTGTTCCCGGGCCGAGGACCTCGGCGGCGGGTCCGCGCGCCAGGCAAGCGCCGATGGGTACGCCGTTGCCGAGACCCTTGGCCAGGGTCACCACGTCCGGTTGGACTCCGGCGTGTTGGGACGCGAGGAAGCGTCCGGTACGCCCCATTCCGGATTGGATCTCGTCCAGGATCAGGAGCCAGCCGCGTTCGTCGCAGAGGCGGCGCAGGCGCGGTAGGTAATCGTCGTCGGGGATGCGAATACCGCCTTCGCCTTGAATCGGCTCGACCAGGATCGCGACCAGGTTTGGACGGTTGCTGGCCGCCGTGATCACCGCCTCGATGTCGTCGTAGGGGACCCGAACGAAGCCGTGCACCAGCGGCTCAAAGCCTGCTTGGACCTTGCGATTGCCAGTGGCGCTCAGCGTTGCGAGGGTGCGCCCGTGGAAACTGCCCTCGGTGACGAGAATCAGCGGATCCTTGACGCCCTGCTGATGGGCATAGAGCCGGGCCAGCTTCAGGGCCGCCTCGTTGGCCTCGGCCCCGGAGTTGGCGAAGAAGACCCGATCCATGGCCGTGAGCCGATTGAGGGCGTCGCCGAGCGACTCTTGCGCGGCGATCCGATAGAGGTTCGACGTATGGATCAGCTGTCCCGCCTGCTCGCACAGGGCGGCTTGGACGGCCGGGTGGGCATGACCAAGGCCGCACACCGCGATGCCGGCGAGGCCGTCGAGATAGCGCTTGCCCTCGGTGTCCCAAAGCCACACCCCCTCACCGCGGGTGAAGGCAACCGGCAATCGCGGATAGGTCGACATCAAGGGCTCGCCCATGTCATTCAGACCCCTGCTGCGCAACAAACAAAAAAGGCGGTTCCTCCTGGACGGAAACCGCCTCAAGCTCGATTTCTGAATGGATCAGTATAACCGCTCGATTTTCCTAGAAACAAGCGCTGGCGAGCCTTCTAGGTCAGACCGACGCGGCGCGATCGCGGACCCGATCGGCCAGGACTTCGACCAAGCCTGGATGCTGTCCCACCAAATCCGTACGCAGGGTCAGGAAACCAGGGTGGTCGGCTTCGCAGGCGCGGCGCATGGCGTCAATGTCTCCGCCTGCTCCGGCGTGCCGGCCTGCGGCGAGGAAGAGCATCGACAAGAACACGGGTTCGCCGCGGTCCTGGCCCGCGAGGCGCTTCAGCACCTGATCGAGTCGCTCGCCATTGAAGTCGTAGGCCTTGTCGGCGCGCCGCTCCATGACCGCCTCGTCCACCTGTGTTGCGGCGCCCAGCGAGGCCCGCAGGCGCTCGGCCAGCCAATGGCGCACAGCGGCGACCTGTGGCGTGGGTGAGCCGTGATCGACGAGGAC
>JGI12109J20283_10097861_pt1 | contig 27686 bp, 20 predicted proteins | sample ElkSlonscriptome_12_FD_20283 | JGI IMG/M metagenome (IMG submission 20283)
CCGGCAGGTCTCCCTGCAGCGCGGAATCCCCTTCGTGGCGCAGGTCGCGGCCCTCGACGAGGTAGACGATGTACTCACCCACGTTCTTGCAGTGGTCGCCGATGCGCTCCAGCGACTTGGCGATCAGTAGCGCGTCGAGCACCCGGCGGATATTGCGAGCGTCCTCCATCATGTAGGAGTAGTACTGGCGGAAGATCGCTTCGTATTCCTGGTCGACCTTGCGATCCTGCCGCATGATCTCGGCGGCGACTTCGGGCGCCATCCGGGTGAATCCGTCGAGGCTCTTGCGCAGCATTTCGAGCACCGCGTGACCCATGCGCTCCAGCTCGCGATAGTCGTTGCGCGGCCGGTGCAGATCGGCCAGCGCGATCGCCCAGCGCGCCACCTTCTCGGCTTCATCGCCGATCCGCTCCAGGTCGGAGATCGCCTTGATGATCGCGAAAACCAGACGCAGGTCGCTGGCCGCCGGCTGCCGCCGGGCAATCACGAGGTTGCACTCCTCGTCGAGCCGCTTTTCGAGCCGATTGACCCGCTCGTCGGCTTCGATGACCTCCATGGCCAGGTCGGTATCGCCCTCGACCACGGCGCGGATCGCCTTCTTGAGCATCTCCTCGACCATGCCCCCCATTGCCATCATCTTCTGGCGGAGGTTTTCCAGTTCCTGGTTGAACTGGTGCGAGATGTGCTGATCAAAACTTTCCATCGGGTTCTCCGCGGTCCGCTAGGAGCTGACGCTCCGGCGCGTCAGCCGTATCGTCCGGTAATGTAGTCTTCCGTCGCTTTTTCGCGCGGATTGGTGAACAGTCTGGCCGTGTCGTCGAATTCGATCAGTTCGCCCATGTACATGTAGGCGGTAAAGTCGGAGACGCGCGCGGCCTGCTGCATATTGTGGGTGACGATCACGATCGTGTAATCGTTTTTCAATTCCTGGATCAACTCCTCGACCTTGGCGGTGGATATCGGATCCAGCGCCGAGCACGGCTCGTCGAGCAGAATGACCTCGGGCTCGATGGCAATGGCCCGCGCGATCACCAGCCGCTGCTGCTGACCGCCGGACAGGCCGAAAGCATTGTCGTCCAGACGGTCCTTGACCTCGTCCCAGAGGGCCGCCGCGCGAAGCGCCCGTTCAACCACTTCGGCGAGCCTGCGTTTATCGTTGACGCCCTGCAATCGCAAACCGTAGGCAACGTTTTCGAAGATCGTTTTCGGAAACGGATTCGGCTTCTGAAATACCATACCGACCCGGCGTCGATGCTCGGCGACGTCGACGTCACGGGCGTAGATGTCCTGTCCGTCGATTTCGATCCTACCCTCGATGCGGCAGATGTCGATCAGGTCGTTCATACGGTTGAAGCACCGGAGCAGCGTCGACTTGCCGCAGCCGCTGGGACCGATGAACGCCGTGACTCGGTTGTGTGGAATGGTCAGCTGGACCTTTTTCAGCGCCTGATCCTCGCCGTAGTAAAGGTCGAGGTCGCGCACCTCGATACACGGCTGCTCGTTGGCGATTTCCAGGGCCTGTCGATCTTGGTCGAACATGCCTGCTGAAACCGGCGAAGCGGCGGATGAGGTGTCGTTCATGACTGCATCTTCCATGGTCGTGGGTCGCGGGTCAATCTCGCATTGTTGGCCGAAACACCGGAGCGGTCAGTCGCTTTCGGCGCGATATTTCTCGCGCAGGCGGTTGCGGATCGCGATCGCGGTCAGATTCAGGATCAGGATCAGCAGCACAAGCGTCAGCGCCGTGGCGTAGACCAGCGGCCGCGCGGCCTCGACGTTGGGGCTCTGGAAGCCGACGTCGTAGATATGAAAGCCGAGGTGCATGATCTTGCGCTCGAGGTGCACATAAGGGAACTCGCCGTCGACCGGCAGGCTGGGCGCCAGCTTGACCACCCCGACCAGCATCAGCGGGGCGACTTCCCCGGCTGCGCGGGCCACCGCCAGAATCAGCCCGGTCATCATCGCCGGCGCCGACAGCGGCACGACGACCTTCCAGAGCGTCTCCCACTTGGTGGCGCCCAGGGCCAGCGAGCCCTCGCGGATACTCCTGGGAATCCGCGCCAGACCCTCCTCGGTCGAAACGATCACCACCGGCAGCGTCAGCAGCGCCAGCGTCAGCGACGCCCAGAACAGCCCCGGCGTGCCGAACGTCGGCGCCGGCAATCGCTCGGGGAAGAACAGGTTGTCGATCGACCCGCCGAGCAGGTACACGAAAAAACCCAGTCCGAACACGCCGAATACGATCGACGGCACGCCGGCCAGGTTGTAGACCGACACGCGAATGATCTTGAGCAGCGTGCCCTGCCTGGCGTACTCACGCAGGTAGATGGCAGCCAGCACACCGAACGGCGTGACCAGCACCGACATGATCAGCACCATGACCACGGTCCCGAAGATCGCCGGAAAGATGCCGCCTTCGGTGTTGGCCTCGCGCGGAAATCCGGTCAGAAAGTCCTTGATGCGCTCACCGTAGAACGCGAGCTTTCCGCCGAGGCCGAGCGCGTTGTTTTTCGAGGCCATTACGATATTGGCCAGCGGAATACGCACCTCGGTGCCGTCGGCGGTCTGCGCGATCAGGGTGTCGCGCCGATTCTGTTCGAGCAACCGGTTTCGCTCGACCTGGATATCGGAAAAGCGTCGATCCAGCTCCTGTTCGCGGGCTTCGAGGTCGGCCTCGCGCGCGCTTCGCTCGGCATCGGAAATGCCCTCGAGGTCCATTCGCCTTCGCTCGAGTCGAATCCGCTCGATTCCGCTGTTGATCGCGCCGATATCGACCTTCTCGAGCCTGCGGATCTCCTGGTGCAGTTCGTTGGATCGTTCGATCGATTGCTGCAGCGCCGGCCACAGCGCCGCGGCCTCGATCCGTCGCCCTTCCGATTCCAGCGCCATCGGGAAACCGTAGAAGTTGCCCCACTCTCGCCGCTCGATACGTACAGCGTGTTCAGGATAAGTCCACTCGCCGACTTGCGATTCCAGATACCAGACGAAGTCGCGACCGGTCACGTCGCGATTGCCGAGCTTGAAGAGATACCGGGTCACCAATGCCTGGTCCGCCGGGACTTCGGTGCCGGCTTCGCGGATGCGCTGGGCCGGTAGCGTTTCGGTATTGGTCCGGACCCCGAGAATGGTCTGGGTCCGGCCGTCCTCGGTCACGGTGGTCTGAATCAGCGGGGCCGGCCAGAAATGGCTGAATCCGCGCACGGCGATCAGCAGAAACAGCCCGACCACCATGATCAACGAGATCGCCAGACCGCCACTGATCATCCAGACCCACGGATCTCCGGACTTGATCCAGGCGCGCGTGTTCAGACGGGAGAGGTTGGCGCTCATACCGTCCTCACAGGCTGCTGTAGCGAGTGCGAAGCCGCTGCCGTACCAGCTCGGCGACGGTGTTGACCAGGAAGGTCATCGTGAACAGCACGAGCCCGGCCAGAAACAGGATGCGGAAGTGCGTGGAATCGACGGCGGTCTCGGGCAGCTCGACGGCGATATTGGCCGACAGCGTGCGCATGCCCTCGAAGATGTTGAAATTGACGACCGGGCTGTTGCCGGTCGCCATCAGCACGATCATCGTTTCGCCGACCGCGCGGCCGAATCCGATCATCACCGCCGAGAAGATTCCCGGGCTGGCGGTCAGCAGCACCACTCGCGTGACCGTCTGCCAGGGCGTTGCGCCCAGCGCCAGAGATCCCTGGGTCAGGTGCTTGGGCACGGTGAAAACCGCGTCCTCGGCAATCGAGAAGATCGTCGGGATGACCGCGAAGCCCATCGCGATGCCGACCACGAGCGCGTTTCGCTGATCGTAGGTCACGCCGATGTCGGTAAACCACTGCCGCATCGAGCCGTCGAACAGCCCGATCTCGATCAGCGGAGAGAGCGCAACCAGCGCCCAGACCACCAGCGCAATGACCGGCAGCAGGATCACGGCTTCCCATCCGCCCGGAATGCTCAGCCGGATCTCACGCGGCAGCCTGCTGAACAGCCACGCAATCAGCAGAAAAGCGATCGGCAATCCGATCAACACCGTGAACACCGCCGGAATATGGTTCTCGACGAACGGCGCCAGCCACAGACCGGCCAGAAAACCCAGGATCACGGTCGGCAGCGCCTCCATCACCTCGATGGTCGGTTTGACGTAGCCCCTGAGACGGGGTGCCATGAAGTAGGCGGTGTAGATCGCGCCGGCGATCGCCAGCGGCGTGGCGAACAGCATCGCGAAGAACGCGGCCTTGATCGTGCCGATGGTCAACGGGACGAGCGAGAACTTCGGCTCGAAGCTGTCGGCCCCGGAGGACGCCTGCCAGACGTAGTCCGGGTCGCCCCGGCCTTCGTACCAGACCTTGCCCCAGAGCGCTTTCAGCGATGCTTCCGGGTGGTTGTTTCGAACGTCGTGAACGGAGAGCCGGCCGTCGGTGGCCTCGATGATCAGCTGGTCGTCGACCGGCGAGACGCCGACCGAGATCAGCGGCGCGTCGGAAATCCGTTGCAGATACAGCGTGCGCGCAGAGGTTCCGTAATGCAGGCCGAGGTAGCCCGCGTCGTCGACCGCGGCGAACCCCTTGCGGGTGTATTCCGGCTGGATACCGGTAATCGCTCCGGGGTGCGGGTCGAACTCCCGGACACGGGTCAGCGCGAAGATGTTGTCGCCGGCATCATCGGTCTCGTCGCGGGTCAGGAACCATTGACTCAGCCGCCCTTCCGAAGTGCCTACGATCCACGAAAACGTGCCGTTCAGCATGCGCATGGCGGTGACGCGCTCGCCGGGCTCCACTGCCCGCGCCTGGTCACGCAGTACCGGGTTCCCGGGATCGGCAATATCGAAGTACAGCAGCTGCCCCTGCCCGTCCGCGGCAATCAGAGTCCACAAGTTCGCGGTCAGCTCGAGCATGTCCAGTCGACTCGGAACCGTCGGCAGTTCCCAGACGTCGCGCGACACCTCGGTCTCGCCGGTCAGAAACGCCGTCCGGGTTCGAAAACGGACCAGCAGCAGCCGACCATCCTCGGTCTGGGCCGCAATCCCCGTGTCCTCCCCGGCCTTCTGCACCGCCAGCGCGACCAGCGCCCGGCCTTGTGGATCGATGACGACCGGCTCGGAGCCGAGCGGAAAGCCGGGATCGGGCAGAACGCGGCGCTGATCACCCTCGAAATCGAGCCGGATCTCATGTTCGACGACGATCGCGGTGCCGTCGGACAAGCCGTAGGCGGCCCGCCGCGCACGCGGTTCGGCCATCGCCGTTGAAGTGATTTCCACATCTTCCGGGATGCCGAGATCGACGTCGCGAAGAATCTCGCCGTTGTCCAGCGAGAAATAACTCAGCGACCCGCGTTCGCTGTAACGCATTCCGACTTCGTCGTAGCGCTCCAGCGCCAGCCGAACCACGCTGCCGTCGAAACGAGGCTCGACTGCATAACTCGCTGCCGGCTCGACGTCGGCGCCGCGCAGCATCGGAAGCACCTCGCTGAACAGGTAGACGAAGATCAGGGTGAGCGCGATGACGACCCCGCCGCCACCGGCCCGGACCATCCAGCGCGCGGCACCGTCGGCCAGATAGCGCCGACGACGACGGCGCGCCATTTCGTCCGCGCTGGGCAGAGAGCTTTTTGCCGAGGGCAGCACCGGCGCGGTAGTACTCATGGAACGAAATCCTGGTGGGCTGGGCGCGCCCAGCCGGCGCGCCGCAAAATTCGGATGCGCGCTCGACCGCTACAGGTCGAGTTCCTCGCGGATGCGACCAGCCACCGGAGCCGGCAGCGGCACGTAGCCGTCTCGCGCCACGATGTCCTGCCCCTGCTTGGAAAGCACCAGCCTGAAGAATTCACGCTCCAGCGGATTCAGCGGCTCGGTCGGCGGCTTGTTGACGTAGACGTAGAGCAGACGGGCCAGCGGATAATCGCCGGTAACCGCCGTATCGGCGTCCGGGAACACGCATTCACCGCCGGTTTCGCGCGCCAGCTCCAGGATCTTGACGCTGGCTGTCATGTAGCCGATGCCGGAGTAGCCAATGCCGTTCAACGACTCCGACACCCCCTGGACCACCGAAGCGGAACCCGGCTGTTCATTGATGCCGGGCTTGAAGTCGCCGCCGCACAGCGCGTTGTCCTTGAAGTAGCCGTAGGTGCCCGAAACCGCGTTTCGGCTGTAGATCGTGAAATCGCGATTGCTCCAGGCACCTTCCAGACCGAGACCGCCCCAGCGCGTCACGTCGTTCGGCGCACCGCAGCGACGATTGACCGAAAACACCGCATCGACTTGAGGAATCGAAAGGCAGTCAACCGGGTTGTCCTTGTTGACCAGCACCACGATGGCGTCGATGCCCACGCCCACGGGCGTCGGCGGGTATCCGAAGCGATCCTCGAACTCCTGGATCTCGTTCGAGCGCATCAAGCGGCTCATCGGACCGAAGTTCGCGGTTCCCTCGGTCAGCGCCGGCGGCGCGGTCGATGAGCCGGCGCCCTGGATCTGGATATTGACGTTCGGGTAGATCTTTGCGAATTCCTCCGCCCACAACGTCATGAGATTGTTCAGCGTGTCCGAACCGATCGAAGACAGGTTGCCGGACACACCGGAGACTGGCTCGTAGGCGGGGAGCGCGGGATCGGCCTGTTGCTGCGCATGGCCGATCGAGAGCGTCGATGCCAGCAACACGCCGGCGCCAAGAGACCTGAGTTTCATCATCGATTGTTCCTGCGTTGAGATACTACTGAAAGGTAGCGCTCAACGATTACGAATTCATGACTGCGATGCGACTTCCGCACGAACCCGCCAATTTTGTGACAGAAATATTACAAGGCGATGACGCGGCTCGAAGAAAGCTGCGGCGGGCCGCGTCCCGGCAGATTCGGCAGCATTTCAGGCTGACCGCGTCGTCTCGACCGGCGCTTTCAGCCTGCGCAGCCGATCCGGCGGAAACACACAGCAAAAGCGTGAGCCCCGACCGGGTTCGGACTCGATTTCCAGTCTTGCGCCGTGACGCTGCAGCACGTGCTTGACGATCGCAAGACCGAGGCCGGTGCCTCCCCCCGAACGGCTACGTGAAGGGTCGATCCGATAGAAGCGCTGGGTGATGAACGGCAGGTGCTTGGCCTCGATGCCGATGCCGTCGTCGCGAACGCAGAACTGCGCACCCCCGTCGCCGGTTGGCTGCCATTCGATATCGATGCGGCCGCCCGTCTCGGTGTATCGAACGGCATTGAACACCAGGTTCGAGACCGCGCTGTACAACTCGCGTTCGATCCCCGCCAGGCCGATGGAGTCATCCAGCTCAGCCTCGATACTGCGGAGCCCGTCGGCCTGGTTCAGGGCCTCGAGCTTGATTCGCTCGACCAGTGCGACGACATCCACCGGCTGCTCGTCGACGTCGGCCGGCGCGTCGGTTTCCAGGCGCGAGAGCTCGAGCAGATCGTCGACCAGCGTGGTCATGCGCCGGCACTGAGACTGCATCTCCCCGAGCGGATCGGACCAGACCTCCGGAATCGTCTCGTCGTCGGTCATATGCTCGAGGTAACCACCCAGCACGGTCAGCGGTGAGCGCAGCTCGTGCGAAGCGTTGGCCACGAAATCTCGCCGCATGTTCTCCAGGCGCTGCAGGCGGGTCACGTCGCGGACCAGCATCAGGTACTGCCCGTGTCCGTAGGGCACGACGCGAATCGACAGCCGCCCGCCCAGGTTGACCGGCGAGTCCACCTCCACCGGCCTCCGGAAATCGGCCTCGCGAATGTAGCGCTCGAAGGCCGGCGCACGAAGCAGGCTGGCGATCGGTTGGCCGATATCCCGATTTCCGGCCAGGCCGAGCAGCTGCACGGCGGCGCCATTGAACCAGGAAATGCGCAGGTCGGAGTCGAGCACGATGGTGCCGTCGGGCATTGCCGCGGTGGACTCGCGAAACTCGCGGATCACTCGCGCCAGCCGCTTCTTGCGCTTGGCATAGCGTCGCTGCAGTCGGTAATAGTGCTCGAACACTTCGCCCCAGACGCCCCAGGACTGAGGCGGCTGGCTGCGGCGTCCGTGTCGAAGCCAGGTCTCGAGACGGTGCATCTGGGTGACGTGCCGGAGGCCGCTGGCGACCAGCGCCCCGACGATCCACCAGCCCAGCACGCCGCCGAACAGCAGCCACAGCAATCCGGCCAGCGCTACCCAGAGCCCCGCCAGCATGAACTCCGCCAGCCACGCCGAGCGAATCATTCGACGAGCTCGGGCGAAAAGCGGTAGCCGGCGCCGCGGACGGTCTGAATGAACTTGTCGCAGCGGAACGGCGCTAGCGCCTTGCGCAGTCGCAGCACGTGGACGTCGACGGTTCTCTCCTCGACGTAAACCCCGCCTCCCCAGACCTGGTCGAGCAGCTGGGCGCGGCTGTAGACGCGCTCCTGGTGGGTCATGAAGAACTTGAGCATGCGGTACTCGGTCGGCCCCAGCTCGACCGGGCGGCCGTCGGCCAGGACGCGGTGCGAGGCCAGGTTCAAGGTCAGGTGCCCGGCTTCGACCTCGTCGCTACCGGCATCCGGCGCGGCTCGGCGAAGCACCGCTCGAATTCGCGCCGTCAACTCGCGCGACGAGAACGGCTTGGTGATGTAGTCGTCGACGCCGCTTTCCAGGCCTTGGACCTTGTCGTCCTCGGTGCTCCGCGCAGTCAGCATGATGATCGGGATGTCGCGGGTCAGTTCGTCGCGACCGAGACTGCGCGCGAACTCGACCCCGCTGGTGTCGGGCAGCATCCAGTCGAGCAGAATCAGATCCGGGCGGTGATCGGCTACCTGTACGCGGGCACTCTGGCAGTCGTCGGCCTCGATGACCAGAAATCCGGCGCGCTTGAGATTGAACGAGACCATGTCCCGAATCGCGGCGTCGTCTTCGACTACCAGAATGGTTCGTTCCATGCCCGAGCTCACGGCTTTGCCGACCGCCGGATTACAACAACGCCATATGACCGAAGCATGACATCACTCCTGCGAGTAGGACTGGCGCATGAGCATTACCTCATCGGCCACGCGCCGTCGCAGGAAGTCGGGCTCGACCACTTCGGCATCGGCGCCGTAGCGCAACACGTCCATCATCAGCTCTCGGCTGGAGCCGAACGGCAGCGTCAGTTCCATCGCGCCGTCGGTGTCCATCGCCGTGCGCTGTTCGGGGTGCCAGTGTTCATCGGCAGCCCAGCGCGCGGCCTCCGGCGAAAAACGAATCCGTGCGGTGTGCTCGGCCGGACCGGAAAAGATTCCGTAGGCGGCATCGAAGTGCGACCGCAACTCGTCCAGCTCGATCAGCTTGCCGGCCTGGTCCAGTTGCGAAACCGACTGGATCCGCTCGACCGCAAAGCTGCGCAGGCCGTCGGCGCCGTGACACCAGGCGTCCAGGTACCAGCGATCGCGATACGAAGTCAGGCGCTGGGGCGAGACCCGCCGATCGGTTACCGCATCGCGACGGCGCCCGTGATATCGAATCTCGAGCTGGCGACCCGAAAAAAGCGCCTGCAGCAGGTCCTCGAACAAGCGCCCCGGCACCGGTCGGCCGGCATCGTGGCGAATGTGGATACGCTCCGGATGCGCGGAAAATTCGATTCCTTCGGCATCGATGATCTGCGACATGCGCTGCTGAAGTTGGTCCAGTTCGTCCTGCAGCAGGCCGGGCTGCACGTTGGAGAGCACCTGGCGTGCGGTCAGAAGCGCCTGCAGCTCTTCAGGACTGATCCACAGCCCCGGCAGTTCGAAATGGCCGGCCAGGCTGCGATCGTAAAAGAAGTGCCGGGTGTCCGGCTCCTGTTCCAACGGCGCGCCGAGGGTATCCCGAAGCTCGGCGATCAGCCGATACAGCGTGGCCTGGCTGCAGCCGAGCTCGTCCATCAGCTGCTGCCGGGAAATCGGCGTGCGCCGCTGGCGCAGGATATCGTGGAGGTGATAGAGCTTTTCGCGCCTGGACACGAGCCGCTCAAACCCCTGCGGATGTCGATTCAGGCGCGGCCGGATTCACTGCTGCGCTCCTACCTGCTGACAACAGTTCGCGCAGCTGCCGTAGATCTCCAGCACCTGGCGCTCGGGAACGAAATCCGCATCCCTTGCGATTCTCTGCAGGCGCTCGGCCAGCCCGGCTTCGGCGACTTCGATGACCGTCCCGCAGTGATCGCAGATCAGGAACTGTCCCTGGTGCTTTTCCTCGGGATGAAAGCAGCTGACAAAAGCGTTGAGTGATTCCAGGCGATGAATGAACCGGTGCTCGAGCAGGAACTCGAGCGCCCGGTAAACCGTCGGCGGCGCGGCGTTGGGTTGTTCGGTCTTGAGCCGGTCGAGCAAGTCGTAGGCCTTGACCGGACCATCGGCGTCGAGCACCAGTTCCAGCACGCGCCGGCGCGTCGGTGTCAGCCGCAGCTGGTCACGCTTGCAGCGCTGCTCGACTTCCGCAATGACACGGTTCGCTTGCATACGGTCATTCTATCCCAAGCACCGCGATTGGCCCGGGTCCGGCGCGGCGCGCGACTCAGGCGCTCGCCGCTTCACGCTCGGCGATAAAAGCCAGCGCGCGGTCGATGCGCCGCAACGAACGCTCGCGCCCGACCAGCCATAGCGTGTCGTCGATCGATGGCGACATCCCGTGTCCCATCAGCGCGACGCGCAGCGGTTGACCGATCTTGCCCATGCCGATCTCCAGCTTTTCGGCCGTTTCACGCACCGCCGCGCCCAACGCCTCAGGCGTCCACTCGCAGTCGTTCAGCCGCTCGCGGACGGCACGCAGCGGATCCCCGGCGACCGGGCGCAGATGCTTCTTCGCCGCGCCCGGATCGAATTCGTCGTAATCGGCATAGAACGGTCGGCTCTGTTCGACCAGCTCGACCAGCGTCGAGCAGCGCTCGGCCTGCACGACCAGCAGGTCGCTGGCCGGAGGTCCGTCTTCGATCGACAATCCGGCGCGTTCAAGATGCCAAGCGAGCTCCGGCTCGACGCGATCGGCGGGCAGCGTGCGCAGAAAATACTGATTCAGCCAGTCGAGCTTTTCGACATCGAAGCGCGCAGCCTTGCGGTTGACGTCCTCGATCCGGAACAGCGACACCAGCTCGTCTCGCGAAAACTGCTCGCGATCGCCGTGAGACCAGCCCAGCCTGGCCAGGTAGTTGACCAGCGCGTCGGGCAGATAGCCGCGCTCGCGCCATGCGGTGACGCCGACCGCGCCATGGCGCTTCGACAGTCGGGTGCCGTCCTCGCCGAGAATCATCGGCACGTGTGCGAATTCAGGCGGCCTGGCGCCCAGCGCCTCATACAGATTGATCTGCCGCGGCGTGTTGTTGATGTGGTCGTCGCCTCGGATCACCAGGTTGATGTCCATGTCGAGATCATCGATCACCACCGCAAAGTTGTAGGTCGGGCTGCCGTCGGCGCGCTGGATGACCAGGTCGTCTAGCTCGCGGTTGTCGAATGATATTGCGCCTCTTACGCGGTCGCGAAAGGCAACGCTGCCCGAGTCGGGGTTGCGAAAACGGACCACCGGAGTGATGCCCTCGGGCGCCTGTTCCAGGTGCCGGCAGTGGCCGTCATAACGCGGTTTCTCGCCGCGCTCGCGGGCCTTTTCACGAAGCTCGTCGAGCCGTTCGCGCGAGCAGTAGCAGCGATAGGCCTTGTCCTCGTCGAGCAGGCGCTGCACCGCGGCCTGGTACAACGTCATCCGCTCGCTCTGATAGAACGGACCTTCGTCCGGCGTCAGTTCAAGCCATTCCAGACCATCAAGGATCGCCTGAACCGATTCTTCGGTCGAACGTTCGCGATCGGTATCCTCGACCCGCAGAACGAACCGTCCTTCAGTCGAGCGTGCGGCCAGCCAGCAGAACAGGGCCGTTCTGGCGCCGCCGATATGCAGGTACCCGGTCGGGCTGGGCGCGAAGCGAGTGCGAATGGGCGTGGAGTCGAGAGTGGTAGGCATGAAGAAAGGATCGCTGTACGGGATAGGATGCCGTTTCCGGGCGAGCGCGGCAGTCTATCAGATCGGGATGCACGCTCCACCGCTGCGCAATCCAGTATAAATAGTGCAATGAAGCGCCCGGATACGTCACAAAACCCGGACCGGACCGCAACCGGCTTGCGGCAAACCCCGTGACGCACGGTCACTGGTCATTTTCCTATTCCGCCCGCCGGTTTCGGCACTTGCGCGGGCGGCCGGTACTGCGCCTGATCGCCGCAGCGCTGGCGCTGCTGTTTCTGACCTCCGGGCACCACAAGCTGACCGAGATCGAACGCGTGATCGAGCGCGGCAAGCTGGTGATGCTGACCATCAACGGCGCGACCACCTATTACCTCGGGCCCAGCGGCGAGGAAGGCTTCGAGTATGACCTGGCGCGGCGCTTCGCGCGCTTCGTCGGTGTGCCGCTGGAAGTTCTGGCGCTGCCGTCGATCGATGCGCTGCCGTCTGCGCTTGAGCAGCGCAGAGGCGATTTCATGGCCGCCAATCTTTCGCGCACCGCCGAGCGCCAGCGCAGTCTGCGTTTCGGGCCGGTGTATGAAACCGTGCAACCGGTGGTGGTGTATCGCCGGGGTCTGCGACGGCCGCGCGCGCCCGAAGACATGGTCGGCGGTCGGCTGGCGATCATCGGCGGAACCAGCTACGGCCAGTTTCTGGAGCCGTGGCGCGAGCAGTTCGGGCTGGAGTGGCAAACGCGCGAGGAGGCCAGCGTGGAGGACCTGCTCGAGGCCGTCAGCGACGAGGAAATCGATTTCACCATCATCGATTCGAACATTCTGGACCTGAACCGGCGCTATTTCCCGGCCGTGCGCCCAGGGTTCGAGATCGAACAACCGCAGCCGCTGGCCTGGGCCTCGCGGCTGTCCGACGACGACACGCTGACCCAGAAGATGCGCGAATTCTTCGGCCGCCCCGCGACCGCCGATTCGCTGGCGGCCCTCCGCGATCGTTATTTCAGCCACGTCGAGGACTACGAGCCGGTCGGCACGTTCACTTTCATGGACCAGATGCGCGGGCGACTGCCCGAAGTCCGTCCGCTGTTCGAGCAGGCGTCGACGGCGACCGGCCTGGACTGGCGGCTGCTGGCTGCCGTCGGATATCAGGAGTCGCACTGGAATCCCGATGCGGTGTCGAGAACCGGCGTTCGCGGGCTGATGATGCTGACTCTGCCGACCGCGCGCCAGCTCGGCGTCGACCGCAACGATCCCGCCCAGAGCGCGCTCGGCGGCGCCCGCTATCTCGCATCGATGATCGAGCGATTGCCCGAACGAGTCCAGCGACCGGACCGACTCTGGCTGGCGCTTGCTGCCTACAACATCGGCCTCGGTCATCTCGAAGACGCCAGAATCCTGACCGAACAGCGCGGCGGCGATCCGGATCGCTGGGTCGAGGTGCGCGAGACGCTGCCGCTGCTGACCCAGCAACGCTGGTTCTCGCAGACGCGTTTCGGCTACGCCCGCGGCTACGAGGCCGTGGACTACGTTGAGAACATCCGGACTTTCTACGAGATCCTGGTCTGGATGGACGGCCGCGATCATCCGTTGCTGACGCAGACCGAGCCGGCCCAGGCCCGGGCTCCGGATTCGCATCCAGAGGCGTCCGACGTCGCCGAAGCCCCGGACCCGGATGGGCCGGACTCGACATCCGGGGAGCGTTGATCGCGGTTCGCCCGGCGACCGGCCAGGCCGACTGCAAGGAGCCAGAAGACGACCCCTTTTCTCATTGCCGGCCTCCTCCGGTGGTTGCTGATCAATGGTGCTTGCGCACCGCCCGGGTATCGCGAGCCGCGTGTTCATCCCACCCGTTGCGATCGAAGCGGGATCGATTTCGCCAGAAAGTAAGGTGCTGCCTGGAGCGTGGCCGCAGCCGACCGGATGAAGATTGCGCCGAATCGTCGGCCGGCGTTCCGGCCGAGCACGCGACTCGGAAGCAGCGGCTCAACGCGCAACCTCGCGCAGCGCTTGCTCCGGAAGCACGTAGGATGAACCGATCAGCGGGTCGCCGGCTTCAAGCAGCGTGGGGAAGGTCATGCCCGGCAGGATCTTGACAGCGAAGATCTCCTCGACCGCGTCGCCGAAGCGAAGCAAACCGACGGTTTCGCCGGTCTCGATGTCGATGATCCAGACGCCGCTGCGTCGATCGGCGCCGTCCTCGGTAATCGGGATGCCGTCGAAGGTATTGGTCTCACGCACCTGGCTCAGACCGACCAGCGCGTAACGCTCGATGAAGTCCAGCCCTCGAGTGAAACCCGGTACCTGCGCCAGTCGGACGGTTTTCGCGCTCGTCGGGTCGTAGTAGGACAGCGATCCGTGCCCCGACTCGAGGAACCAGACCCGGTCCCGGTACCAGCGCGGCGAATGCGGCATCGACAGACGGTCGGCAAGAACCTTCTCACGGACCACATCGTAGAGCACGCCGCCTGCGTTCTTGGCATCCCGCCAACCGCCTGCGGTATCGGTCGTCCCCAGGGCCGTGACGTAGCGCGGGCGGCCGTCCACCACGGCCAGACCGTTCAGGTGGCAGCGGTCATCGACCGCGTAAGCCGAGACCCAGGGCGGTCGCCAGCGCGGCACGAAGCTGTGATCCAGGTCGAGCGTGCACAGACAAGAAAACCGCGTGTTGACGAACCAGAGCTGATCGCCGGCGAAATCCAGTTCGTGGATATCGATATTGCCGGTGTAGTGCACCGAACGGGGAATGAAACAGGCATCGTGCGTTCCGCGCGACTCGACCTTGGGCGCCACGGCCGGGGTATTCCGAAACTCGAAGATCTCGTTACTGGTACCGATCACCAGCCGGTTGTCGCGCGCAGCGATCCCCATCGGTCGATCGAAAGAACAGAAATGCGTATTGACCTTACCGGCTTCGGCGCGCAGGAACACGACCTGCCCCGCCTGGTAGGTCGAAACCGCCACGGTCAGACGACCCTGGACCAGCAGGCGGACAAAGCTCTCGGTGAACTCCGAGCGAAGCGCCTCCCGGGGATTGTCGCGAATGCGCCGAGCCAGTTCTTCACGCCGGCGCTTCTCGCGCGCTTCCCCTTCCTGCTCCGACGGCTGCCGAGCCGGCGATGTTTCGGATGATTCGTTTGTCATCGGGTCGTCGCTGACTTCTCCACTCGCTGAACCGTTCGCAGGGCAGACCCGCAAGATACATGAACTCCGCGGCTGCAGCCGGTTGCGCACCCCCCGCAACGTCAAGATTCGCAGAACCTGAACCGCTAGCGGCGCATCACCCAGCCCGCCATCAATGCGACCGCGAGCAGCATCGCCGCAACGCCGAAGGCTCGAATGGCCGGAACGGCCACCGCCTCGAACACCGCACCGTCGAATTCCACCGCGCCGAGTTCACAGCCGTTTCCGGCCGGCCGGGGACGGCCGAGCTGATCGATGGCCGGCTCCTCGCCGCAACCGGCCGAGCCCGTGGCAATCCGATCGATGACCGGGCTGCGCGGGAGCGGTCGATGCGTCGCGCCGAAACCACCGTTGTCGGCCAGCGGCCCGAGCCCGGGGTCAACGCCGAGCAAAGCCGTGGTCAGGCCGTCGGCATTGAATTCGCCTGCTGTCGGCGCGTTGCCTAGCAGCGAAAAAGAGGCCGACATCGCGGACGTCTCCGCTAACGCCAGGTCAGAGACCGCGGCGGCTTCGTTCCCGGCCACGATCGTTGCGGTCAGAGCCGTGCCTGCACCGGGCTCGGCCAACGCATACCAGCCGCCGACCGCAGACGCCTGATTCGCGGTCACCGTGACGAACGAGGCACGAACTTCAGCCTCGGAGCCGGCCACCGAGTAAACGCCGCCGGCGACCGAGGCCAGCGACCGATTACCCGATACGGTCGAATTGCGAATGGATACATCCTGTGCCGAAACCAGCCCGAGTCCGCCGACCGGACCGCCGGCGACGTTGCCCGACACGGTCACGGCCTCGATTTCGGCGCGATCCGCGCGAACCAGCAACCCACCAACCTGGGCGGCCGCCTCGTTGTCGGCAATAACGCTACTGCGCAGCGTGACCTCGGCTCCGGCGACCAGTCCGCCGCCGAAGCCACCGCCGGTGCTGCCGCGCCAACTACCCAGCAAGGAGTCGGAGCCCAGCGGATCGGCCCGGTCGGCGTACACCGGAAGGCGCTCGCGACTCGGCGCGCCGGACGCGGTATTCGAACTGATTGTCGAGTCGACGATCTCGGCGGCGCCGTCACCGGCAATGTACAAGCCCCCGGCGGTTCGCCCGACGTTGCCGCTGATCACGCTTTCGATCATTCGGAACCGGTCGCCGTCATCGAGAACGACGACCGGACCGCCGACCAGGTTCGACGCGTTGCCGGTGATCGTGACGTTGTCTAGCGTCAGATCGCCGAAGTAATGGTAGAGCGCACCGCCGACCGACGAACTTCCACCGGTGATGGTCACATCGCGCAGCGTGAAGTCGACGACCAGCGTGCTGAAGATCCGGGAATTTTCGCCGCCGTCGATCGTCGCTCCTGCGCCCTCCAGCGTCACCTCGTCGTAGTTGAAGTACAGCTGGATGCCGGTCAGTGAAATGGTTTGTCCGGAGACTACCGAGAGATCGACGACATCGGATTCGTCGTTGGCGCGGGTCAGTGCAATGGCCTCGCGCAGGGTACCCGGCCCCGAGTCGTCCGTCGAGGTTACGAAGAACCTCTCGGCCGGCGCCTGGGTCGAGGCCAAAGCGGCGCAGACGGCGACTGCGAGGCGGTGCGGGCGTAGCGCTTGCATGATCGGGTCCAATCCCTTCCGGCCTAGGATTTCGGCAATGAGTCTAGTGCACTCTGCGGATCAATCAGGGCTTTTCTTTCCGATCCGGCGAGTGACGGCACCACCACCGCAATGCCGGCCCGAGATGAGTCCGCCACCGATTCACGAAAGCGTCTACAGGCGATGGCGCAGGCAGGTGTCGGGCGCCCGACCCGCGCCTGCGCGGGCTCTAGCTGTGGAGTCTCGCCAGGCTGACGAGCTGCCGTTATCTCCCCCTGAGAAACAGTTTGTCCAACTGGCCCATGTCCAGCTCTACCCAGGTCGGCCGGCCGTGGTTGCATTGATCCGATCGCTCGGTGCGCTCCATGTCGCGAAGCAGCGCGTTCATCTCGTCGACGGTCAGCTTGCGATTTGCGCGGACCGAACCGTGGCAGGCGGCGGTGGAAAGCAGCTCGTCGACCGCGTCGGCGACGCGTCGACTACCGCCCAGCTCGACCAGGTCGGATAGCACATCGCGCACCAGACCGGCAACATCGGCTCGGGCCAGCAGCGCAGGCACCGCGCGGACGATCACGCTTTCGGGCCCGGCCGCATCGAGGTCGAACCCCAGCCGCGCAAGCGCGTCGCGATGATCCTCCAGCGCTGCGACTTCGCGAGACGAGACCGCCAGCGTCTCGGGCACCAGAAGCGGCTGATTTCGCACCCGGTCTTCGGCCCAGGAGACTTTCATTCGCTCATAGGTAATGCGCTCGTGTGCTGCGTGCATGTCGACAATGGCCAGCCCACGCGCGGTCTGGCTGAGCACGTAGACCCCGTGAATCTGGGCGAGCGCGAAGCCCAGCGGGGGGATGTCGGTCTCGGACACTGCGGCTTCGGCGAGCTGCGAATTGGCGTTGCCGCCCAGCGCCAGCTCGGCATAGCGCTGGATGGCTTCCGATACCGGCAGACCGAGACCCGGCTGCGGGCCGGAGGCATACCCGCTTGATCCAGACCCGGATCGCATGTCGATCGCGCCGCTCCCTCCATCCTGACGATCCCGCCCCGAGTCGCCGCCGGCGCGCGTTTCGGCCAGCACCCGGTTCAGCATGGAAAAAAGGAAGTCGTGCACCAACCGCCCGTCGCGGAAGCGCACCTCGGTCTTCTGCGGGTGGACATTGACGTCGACGCGCGCGGGATCGATCTCGAGCATCAGCACGTAGGCCGGATGTCGACCGCCGTACAACACGTCGGAATAGGCCTGCCGAACGGCATGGGTGACCAGCCGATCGCGCACCAGTCGGCCATTGACGAAGAAGAACTGCATGTCGGCCTGGGAGCGCGAGAACGCCGGTCGCGCGACCCAGCCGGTCAGCCGCAAGCCCCGATGCTCGGCGTCTACGGCCAGCGCGCTTTCCACGAACTCACCGCCGCAGACACGCTTGACTCGATCCAGACGCCCGTCATCGTCGTGAGCCGCCGGCAGGCTGCGGCTGGCCTTGCCGTTGTGCCGCAATTCGAACGCCACGTCGGTGCGCGCCAGCGCGAGTCGCTTGACCAACTCGCCGATATGGTTGAATTCGGTTTTCTCGGTCTTGAGGAACTTGCGGCGGGCCGGCGTGTTGAAGAACAGATCGCGAACCTCGACCACGGTGCCCGGGGGCATCGCGCAGGGCGCGACATCCTCGACGCGTGCTCCCTCGGCATCGATTCGCGCGCCGGCTTCAGCCCGAAGCGATCGGGAGGACAGGCTGAGTCGGGAGACCGATGCGATGCTGGCGAGCGCTTCACCGCGAAAACCCATGGTCGCGACCGCCTCGAGATCTTCCAGCGATTGGATCTTGCTGGTCGCATGCGGGCTGAGGGCCAGTTCGAGCTCGCCCGGGTCGATCCCTCCGCCGTTGTCGGTCACTCGAATGCGTCGGGCGCCGCCGCCGTCGATTTCGATTGCCACCCTGTCGGCGCCCGCATCCAGGGCGTTCTCTGCCAGTTCCTTGACCACCGATGCCGGACGATCAACGACCTCGCCCGCGGCGATCTGGTTGACCAGGTGCGCCGGAAGCCCACGAATCGACACGTTCAACCGACCGGCTCGTCAGGGAGCATCAACCGCTCGACCGGCTTTCCGCCGATAATATGAGACTGGATGATTTCCTCGAGGTCGTCCTCATCGATGTAGGTGTACCACACACCATCGGGATAGACGGCCAGCACCGGCCCGAGCTCGCAGCGATCGAGGCAGCCGGCCGTATTGGCTCGCACCTGGCCGGCACCGGAAAGCCCGAGTTCCTTGAGCCGCTTCTTGGCCCAGGCTCTCAGCTCGGGAGAGCCGCACTGGGCGCAGGACGGACGTTCAGCTCCGTCCGCGCGCTGGTTGGTGCAGAAAAACAGATGTTTTCGGTAGTACACGGCGGAAGTCCCGGAGTCTCGGACTATTCGAAACTGTAAACGAGGTTCAGCGTGGTCAGGTAGTCGGTCTTTTCCCGGCCGGGTTCGACATCGGTGTTATGGCGAATCGAAAACGCGGTCTTCAGCGCGAGCGCGTCGTTGATGGACACGCTCAACGCGGTCTCGTTCTCGAAGAAGGTATTTGAACTACCCGTCTCGACCAGCGAGACATTGGTCAGCTCTGCGGTATCGGAGACCGCACGCCGGTAGTCCAGCGACCCGCGCCCGATCAGGTCCGTTTCGGTCTCGCCGGTGGATCGGATTTCGCTGTAGCGAACCCCGGGACCGAATTCGAGAGCCAGCGTCTGGCGCTCGTTATCGACGACCTTACGCCCGTAGCCAATCGAGGCGGAGGTCTGAAATTCAAACGATGAAAATTTGTCTTGATCGTAGCGAGCCGTGCCGATGATGTAACTGACCGGCGACAGCGCGTATTGCGTGTCGTTGGTTGCCACGAAACGGCTGGCGTCGACGTTGCCCTCGGTTTCGGAACGTAGAAACGAAACACTGGTCGCGTTGGTCCATTTTTCACGCGTGTATTCGAGGCCGAGGCTGCCGTTGAGGGTCTCGGTGTCGGTATTGCCGCGGGCGAAGACCAGGCCGAGCTCTCCGCCGCCGGACCAGTCGGCCTGCGTCGCAGTCGAGGCAACCAACGTCATGATCGCAAGCGCCATCTTGACGGCCGAACCCGTGGTCCTTGGCGCCGGCTGCGCACGACCGCCCAGAATCTGCATGGAGGGTTCAATTTTCATGAAGCAAGAATCCTGTTTGTGATCCGAAGAAAGTCGATTGAAATTTGTACCTGGAGCTGAAAGCGCGTACACGGGAACGCTTCACAGCACCGCCACCGCTGATGGTAGCATTGAGGAGGTAATCTTGAGGCGACGTGGCGTTGCTGTTTCTCCCGACCCGGGTACCGGAACCTGCGACTTCTCTGACCACATCACCCAAGCGTTGCACACCATCCTTCAAGACGACCACCAGCGCGGCACGCGATGCGACAAGAAACTATCCTCGATCCGGTATCGGCCGCTGAGCTGGCCGGTGACTCAGAGCATCGCCAGGCGCTCGGCGCGCGTTTCGACCGCGTGCGCGCCGCCACCGAAGCGCTGGTTGCGCCGCTCAGCGCCGAGGACCAAAACCTGCAATCCATGCCCGAATCCAGTCCGGCCAAATGGCATCGCGCGCACACGACCTGGTTCTTCGAAACGTTCGTGCTCAAACGATTCGACCCGGGTTTTCGGCCGTTCAACGACGCATTCGGCGAACTGTTCAATTCCTATTACAACGGCGTGGGTCGTCAGCATCCCCGGCCGATGCGAGCGCTGCTTTCAAGGCCCTGCGCCGGAGAGGTGGGGCGCTACCGCGAGGCGGTGGAGCGCTCGGTACATCGACTGATCGACAACGCTGATTCGGAAACCTACTGCGAGATCTCCCAGCTTCTGGAGCTCGGGCTCCACCATGAACAGCAGCACCAGGAGTTGATTCTGACGGACCTCAAGCACGCGTTTTCGCACAATCCGCTGTCACCGCGCCTCGGTCACGCTAACAAGACCGGGCAACGCGACCCGCTGCCGATGCGGTTCACTGGATTCCCACGCGGCACGGTCGATGTCGGCGCGGACGGCACGCAATTCTGCTTCGACAACGAGACGCCGCGCCACCCGGCGCTGCTGGCCAACGATTTCGCGCTCGCCAACCGGCCGGTCAACTGCGGCGAGTTTCTCGACTTCATCGACGACGGCGGTTACCGCGACCCGATGCTGTGGCTGTCGGACGGTTGGTCGTGGGTTCAATTGGAAAGCATCGAAGCACCCTTGTACTGGACCCGGGAAGACGGCGACTGGCAAATCGTGACGCTGGCCGGCCGGCGATCGATCGATCGCGCCGAGCCGGTTTGCCACATCAGCTTCTACGAATCGCAGGCTTTCGCGGAATGGGCTGGCTGCCGGCTGCCGACCGAGTTCGAATGGGAAAGCGTGGCGGCCGATCAGCCGGCGGAGGGTCACTTCGCCGACCGGGGGCGATTCCACCCCGAGGCATCCTCGGAGACCGGTCTTGCAGCGCTGTTCGGCGACGTCTGGGAATGGACCGCGTCTTCCTATGCACCCTACCCCGGTTTCAAACCGGCCGCCGGCGCCATAGGCGAATACAACGGCAAGTTCATGGCCAACCAGATGGTGCTGCGGGGCGGCAGCTGTGCAACACCGCCCGGCCACTTGCGGCCAAGCTACCGGAACTTTTTCTATCCATCCGACCGCTGGCAGTTTTCCGGCCTGCGACTGGCAAAGGACCTCTGAGTGAATCGCGAAGAAATCGACCAGTTCCGCAGCGACGTACTGGCCGGGCTTTCGGCCCGCCAGAAATCGCTGCCTTGCAAGTATCTGTACGACGAACGAGGATCGGAGTTGTTCGAGTCGATCTGCGATACAGAAGACTATTACGTCACGCGAGCCGACCTGGCGCTGCACGAATCGCATCTCGATGAAATCGAGTCTGCGATCGGACCGGATGCCCATATTATCGAGTTCGGATCCGGCGCCGGCATCAAGATCAGGAAGATTCTGGGCCACGCAGACCACCTCCGCGCCTACACGCCGATCGAGATTTCCGGTGAGGCGCTGGCCCAGTCGGTGGCCGCTCTTGCCAAAGAGTTTCCGGAGATGGAAATCCGGCCGCTGGAGGCAGATTACACGCAGGATATCCCGGCCGAGCATTTCCGGCTCGATCCGCCGGCGAAACGTCGCGTAATCTATTTCCCCGGCTCCACGATCAGCAACTTTACCCACGACGAGGCCCGCGACTTCATCAGCCGGATGGCGCGTATCGCGGGACCCGGCGGCGGCGCGTTGATCGGCGTCGATCTGATCAAGCCGATCGAGCGGCTGACCCGTGCCTACAACGACTCCGAGGGTGTAACAGCCGAGTTCAACAAGAACCTGCTCAGGCGCCTGCGAAACGAACTCGGCGCCTCGCTGGACGAGTCCGCATTCGAGCATGTTGCGCGCTACGACGACGGCGAAGACCGGATCGAGATGCACCTGGTCGCCAAGCGCGACACCGCGATCGAGCTCGACGATCGGCGCTTCGACTTTGAAGCCGGCGAGACCATCCATACCGAAAACAGCCACAAATATTCCATTGCGGGTTTCCGTTCGCTGATCCAGGGAACCGGCCTGCATCCGGTCGACTGCTGGACCGATCCGGACGGTCTTCTGAGCATGCACTACCTGGAAACGGATTGACGCGCTGGCGATCCCGCTTTTCGTTTTCCGCGATCCGGAGTTCGAGCCACCGGGGCTCGACGCAGGGAGCGGATGAGGCTCGATCCGCAAATCGGGAAGGGCGCTCAAGCGGAAGACGATCGATCGACCTGCCGATGCTCACCCCCGATCGCTAGAATTCGAACATGAATAAATCAGCTACTCCGATCGACCGCTTGTTCTCTCATCTCGACCAGGCGCTGCGCGTTTCGCTGGCACCGGCGCCACCGGCGTCGCGCCCCTCGCCGGGCGCCGAATTGCAAGAGGCGGAGCTGAACGCCGAAGAACGTCGGCATGCCGGCGGCCTGATGCGCGTCAACCACACCGGGGAAGTCTGCGCGCAGGCGCTGTACGCCGGCCAGGCGCTGACCGCCAGGCTGCCGAAGGTGCGCCGAGAAATGGAGCAGGCGGCCGACGAGGAAGTCGACCACCTGCGATGGTGCGCCGAGCGCCTCGAAGCACTCGACGAACAGCCCAGCCGCCTGAATCCGCTGTGGTATGCAGGATCGTTCGCGATCGGAGCGGCCGCGGGCCTGGCCGGCGACCGCTGGAGCCTGGGGTTCGTCGAGGCGACCGAACGTCAGGTCGAGGCGCACCTCGATTCACACCTGGAGCAGCTCCCCGACGAGGACGGCCGCTCGCGCGCGGTGGTTGAGCAGATGAAAATCGACGAGGCACAGCACGCCGAGCTCGCATCGCAATCCGGGGCGGCCACCCTCCCTCGACCCGTCCAGGCCGCCATGGGCCTGACCGCCGACGTGATGAAGCGGATCGCCTACCGCTTTTAGTGAGCTCACCGCATGCCCGGCTCGGGTTCGCCGCTCGAACTACAGGTTGCGGCCGTAGAACAGTTCCTGCATTTCCTTGCGCAGCCGCCGCTCGATCCGGCGGCGCTGCGGGGTCGGCAGCTCATCGGCGTTGGGTCCGAACAAGTAGTTGTCCAGTTCGAACTGCTTCAGGCACATCTTCGTGTGAAACAGGTTTTCCTGATACACGTTGACATCGATCATCTGGTATTCGTCCCGCGTGTCGCGACTGAAATAGTCCTGGATTGAGGTGATCTTGTGGTCGATGAAGTGCTTCCGGCCGCGAACGTCGCGGGTGAAGCCGCGCACCCGGTAGTCGACGGTGACGATATCGGACTCGAAGCTGTGGATCAGGTAATTCAGGGCTTTGAGCGGCGAGATGACGCCGCAGGTGGCCACGTCGATATCGGCCCGGAACGTGCAGATGCCGTCATGCGGGTGGCTTTCCGGGTAGGTGTGGACCGTGATATGGCTCTTGTCGAGGTGGGCCACCACCGTGTCCGGGAGGGGTCCCGGGGCGGCTGAGGAGTACGTCGTGTCCGGTGCAACCGGCTCCTCGGCGATCAGCATCGTGACGCTTGCGCCCTGCGGGTCGTAGTTCTGACGCGCGACATTCAGAATATTGGCGCCGATGATGTTCGAAACATCGGTCAGAATCTGGGTCAGACGCTCGGCGTTGTAGGCCTCGTCGATATAGGCGATGTACTGTTCGCGCTCCTCGGCCGTGGTGGCATAGCACAAGTCGTAGATATTGAAGCTCAGCGCCTTGGTCAGGTTGTTGAATCCGTGCAACTGGATGCGACGTCTGGCCATCTTGCAGTCCTGAATTGGTTCTTTGCCGAACCCGTTATTATCGCGCAGATACCGGTCGGCTATCGGAGCGCGTGCCCTACCGGCCCGGGTTTCGGTCCGGTCGAATCCGACCGGAGCCGATAGGAATCAAGCGCGCGAGGCGGGAAACGAGGAGTTTGACTCAAAGCGTGCGAGAGATCACAATCCCACGGAAGGGCGGTTCAGCAGTATCATTCCGAAACGAAACCGCAGGCACTGACAGGAATCTCGAATGCGCGATATCCAGTTCTATCCGGTAGATCGAGTCGCGATGGATCATTTTCTGGGTCTGTGCAAGCGCCAGCACTACCCGGCTCGCGCCACCGTGATGCGACCCGGCGATTCGGGTCAGTCGCTGATGTATGTGGTCGAAGGTTCGGTCACGGTATCGACCGAAGGCGACGACGGCCGCGAGCTGATCCTCAGCTACCTCAACCCGGGCGACTTCATCGGCGAGATGGGCCTGTTCATGAAGCCCACGCAGCGCGAAGTGCTGGTCCGCACCAAGACCAAGTGCGAGCTGGCCGAAATTTCTTATGCCCAACTGCGCGATGCGCTGGAAGATGATCTCAAGAAGTATTCGCTGGAGATCATGACGGCGATCGGCGCCAAACTGGCACAGCGGCTGCTGCAGGCACGTCGCAAGGTGGAGCACCTGGCGTTTCTCGACACCCAGGGCCGGGTTGCGCGCACGCTGATCGATCTATGCGGGGAGCCCGACGCAGTCTCGCATCCGGAAGGCACCCAGATCCGGATCACGCGCCAGGAAATATCGCGCATCGTCGGTTGCTCTCGAGAGATGGCCGGGCGAGTAATGAAGACGCTGGAAGAAGAAGGCATGATCCGCGCTTCCGGCAAGACCATCGTCGTTATCGGCACCTTCAAGGGCTCTGCGCCGACTTAGTTGGCCATGTCGCAGCTCTCCGGGAAAGCACCGCCCGGAGGTCCGCAGTCGGAATCAACCCGTGTTCTGAAGTCCTTGAGCGATCCCGTGGACGCTTGCGATCAGCACCTGCTCCAGCGCGTCGTCCTCGCGTCCGCCCTCTCGCCAGCGCGCGAGCATTTCGACCTGAACGAAACTCATCGGGTCGACGTAGGGGTTTCGCAAGAGGATCGATCGCCGCAGCGTCTCGTCTCGCGCCAGCAGATCGCTCTGGTTTTTCAACCGGCAGACCCATTCAACGGTGCGTTCGTACTCGGCGCGGATTTCGGGGAAGACTCGCGCACCGATCGAGCCGGCAAGCGCTGCGTAGCGCTCGGCGATCTCGATATCGGCCTTGGCCATCGCCATTTCAGCGTCGTCGAGTACGGTGCGAACGAACGGCCAGCCGGCGACCATATCGGAGAGCCCGTCCACGCCGATTTCCTCGGCCAGCGCCTGGAGGCCGGAACCTAGACCGAACCAACCCGGCAACGCGTGACGACTCTGCGCCCAGGCAAATACCCAAGGTATCGCCCGCAGACCCTCGATCCCCGCGTCCAGACGGCGAGAAGCTGGCCGCGATCCCAAACGCATGCGCTCGATCACGTCGATGGGCGTGGCGCTTCGGAAATACTGAGCAAATTCCGCGTCGTCATAGACCAACCCCCGATACCGCTCCCTGCTCAGCTCGGCCAGGCGCTGCATCGCCCGGTACCAATCCGGAGCGACCTCCGGCTCGGCGCCAGCGCGCTCACGCGCGGTGGCTTCCAGCACCGCCCCTGCCATCTGCTCCATGTTGCGCAGCGCAATCGGCCGCAGCGCGTATTTTCGGTGGATCACCTCGCCCTGCTCGGTCGCGCGCAGACGGGCTGCAACGCTGCCGTGCGGCGCGGCCAGAATGGCCTGGTGCGTCTTCCCGCCACCCCGCCCGATGCTGCCGCCGCGACCGTGGAAGAAGGTCAATTTGAGGTCCGCGGATTCAAACAGCGCCACCAGCCGCTGCTGAGCGTCGTGCAGCGACCAGCGCGATGCGACCAGGCCCCCGTCCTTGTTGCTGTCGGAATAGCCGAGCATGATCATCTGGCGCCGCTCTCGACACCTCAGCACCTCTCGCCAGGCCGGTTTCTCCAGCAGCCCGCGCATGACGCCCTCGGCGGCCTGCAGATCGTCAACGGTTTCGAACAGCGGCACGAAATCCAGCCCGCCGTCGTCGATCCGCGCCGCCCGGGCAACGAACCACGCCGCCAGCACGTCATCGGCGTTTCGGCTCATGCTGACGATCAGCGTCTGCACAGCCCGGTACCCGTAGCGCTGGCGCGCCTCGGCCGCCGCGCGCACCAGGCCCGAAACCGGATGCCGGCCGATGGCATCGGGCTGTTGGCCGGATTCCAGCCGCTCGAGCAATCGCCGGGCCCGCTCTTCTGCCGGCCGCCCGGTCCACTGCGGATCGTCCAGCAACTCGGCGACGGCCTCGTGGAGGTCGCCGGAATCGACGCGCAGATCCAGCGCTGCGAGGTGAAAGCCGAAGATCTGCAGCCGTCGGCGAAGACGGTTGAGCGGAAACAGACCGGCGCGCTCGCCCCGGTGGTAACGCAACCCGGCGGCGACCAGCGCAAGATCTTCACCGAACCCCTCGGCGTCCCGATAGCCGGATTCCGCGTCGTCGAGCGTCATGTTGAGCCGCGCCTCGATGAAACGCAGCATACGGCGATACGGCATGTCGCGGTAGCGCTCCGGAACGGCCTGCGCAACGGTCGGCATGCGCCGGGCGTAGTCTTCGAGCCGTTCGGCGAGCTTTTCGGGAATTTCGATTCTGCCGAGCGTATGACTGAACGAACGATGCAGCCGCGCCACCTCCCTGAGGTAGTTTCCGATGACCTGGCGTCGCTGCTCGGCCAGCGTCGCCATGAGCGTATCGCCGCCGACGTTGGGATTGCCGTCCATATCGCCGCCGACCCAGGATCCGAATCGGATGATCGGCGGCAGTGCATCGGGGCTGATATCGACACCCCACACCGACTCGATCGCCTCGGCCAGGTGTTCATGCAGCACCGGCGCGACGCGATACACCACGTTTCCGAGGTAGTAGTGAGCGTGCTCGGCTTCGTCGGCGACGGTCGGCCTGACCTGCGCCTGCTCGGCGGTCTGCCAGGCGATCGTCAACTCCATGCGGACGCGGTCCAGCCAGCGGTGCAAGGTCCCTGCGGACTGCGTGCGATCGAAACGACGCACCAGGTAGCCGGCCATGCGCTGCTCTTTCTCCAGAATCGAGCGACGGGTCGCCTCGGTCGGGTGCGCGGTCAGAACCGGCTCGATCAACAGATCGGCGAGCAGCGGCTTCAGATCAGCGTAGACCATTCCGCCGTCGCGCAGTCGGCCCAGCACCGACTCGAGACTTTCCGGCTGCGCTTGGTCGCTTGCGGCCCAGGCTCGCTGGCGACGAATGCGGTGCACCTGCTCGGCCAGATTGACCATCCGGAACCAGGCAGCGAAACCGCGCACGAAATCCAGCGCAGCGGCGCGGTCGTCGAATCGGCAGGCCTCCTCGAGTGACGCGGAATCGGCCGAACCCCTGCGACGATCGATCGCCGTAGCCCGCGCCGCCTCGATGCGCATGAACAATTGCTCGCCGCACTGTTCGCGCAGCAGGTTGCCGATGAGCGCACCCAGCTCTCCCACGTCGTCGCGCAGCGGTTCATGCTCGGGCGGAAAATCGATTTCCTCGCGTCTCATCGCGGGTGGCTCCGGGAACGTGCTTTCATGGTAGACGCAAACGTCGGGGGCGGTTTTC
>JGI12109J20283_10205820_pt1 | contig 27660 bp, 24 predicted proteins | sample ElkSlonscriptome_12_FD_20283 | JGI IMG/M metagenome (IMG submission 20283)
GATTCAAACGGAAGAACTTCGAAGAGCACTCAGCACTGCCGATGTCGCTATCGGTGCCATCCGTGGAAATGAAGGCCGAACCCCAACGGTCGTCACCGATGAAATGGTGTCGCAAATGAAATCGGGATCGGTAATCGTTGATATTTCGATCGACCGAGGCGGATGCTTTGAGACGTCGAAAGTGACCAATCACACCAATCCCACTTATAAGAAATACGATGTGGTACACTATTGCGTGCCAAATATAGCCTCCGATGTTTGCAAAACTGCATCGATGGCCCTGAGCAATATTTTCACTCCGCTTTTGCTGAATATGGGTGAACAAGGCGGATGCGCCAGTCTCATTAAAAAAGATCGAGGTTTCAGACATGGAGTTTACCTCTACAACGGAACACTCACGAACGAATCGCTCGGAGAAGCGTTCAATCTTCCGTACAAAGACATCGACTTACTATTTGCGGCTTTTTAAAATATGAAATTCACAAAACGCCTTCGCCTGTATCTAACGGGATTTTTGATGGGTAGCCTTCTGGTTGTTTTTTTCTTTAATGATCGGCTTTCGGTGCTCACCTCCTGGCTTCCCAATAACCGGGTATTGTTTCAAATCGAAAACACCCTGACGGGAACTACTGACCGCGCGAAGTGCCAAATGGATTGCTTCCAGGTAGATACGGTAATGATCAACTACGCCTTTGAAGAAGGAGATGTGCAGTTTGGCATGAGTGAGACTCATGCCGATCCCAAGGTATACGTTGTCGACTCGCGCTACAGAGATCGATTGATCAGGCTATCGTTTGAAACGGCCGATAGCTCTGCTACCCTGACGGAGGTGGTTCTGCCCTTTGAGACGGTGGAATGCGATTGTCCCTAAGCCTGTTTCCGCCTCTTAATCTCTCTGGTAATCAAATTCAATTCCCGCCCGGTTTGCCCTTGAACCGAAGTATTTTCTTCCGCCCGGCGAATGAGGTAAGGCATCACATCTTTTACAGGTCCGTAAGGCACATACTTGGCAACATTGAAACCGGCTTTGCTTAAATTGAAGCTTATATGGTCACTCATCCCGAATAGCTGAGCAAAAAAGATTCGATCATCAGTACGTCCAATTTCGAGTCGATCCATTTCAGCAGCTAGCAAGAGTGAGCTGTCCTCATTGTGCGTTCCCGCACAGAAATACACATTGTTTAAGTGGTTGAGGCAAAAATGGATAGCTGCATCGTAGTCTCTGTCAGTCGCCGCCTTGTCGGGCTGAATCGGCGACACATAACCTTTTTCTTCAGCACGTAGGCGCTCCTTTTCCATGTAGGCACCACGCACTAGTTTTACTCCGTAGAAAAAACCGTTTTCCTCCGCTTGGGCTTGTGCCAATACCAAATGCGCCATTCGGTCGTGTCGGTACATTTGAAGGGTATTGTAAATGATGGCTCTTTTGTTGTTGTACTTGCTCATCATTTCCATGGCCAAATCGTCGATGGCATCTTGTATCCAGGATTCCTCAGCGTCAATGAACACGGGAGTATTGGCTTCTGCCGCACGTTTGCAAATCTGTTCAACCCGATCCTTCAGTCTGAGATAAGCCGCAGATTCTGTTTCCGTAAGGTCTTTCCCTGCGGAGACTTTTTCGAGAAGCGCATTCCTGCAAAGTCCGCTTATCTTGAACACACAAAACGGAATATGCGGATTCTTGTCAGCGGTTTCAACCGTTCTGAAAATCTCTTGAAAGCCCGCTTCGAATTCAGCTTCCGTATCCTTGCCCTCCACAGAGTAATCAAGTATCGTCCCAATGTTGTACGCGTCGAGAATTTTGGTGGTAGCCGCACATTCTTCGATCGTTTCGCCTCCGCAAAACTGATTAAAGATCGTCTTCTTAACGATCCCCTTTATGGGAAGATTGATTTTCAAAGCGAGTGCTGTGGCGTGCTTCCCTAATACCATCAGCGCTTGACTTGATACCAGCCTGAATAAGTAATAGGCTTTTCTTAAATCGTCATCTGATTTACTCGCAAAGGCCACTCGGGTATCCTCAAATGATAATTTTTCAGCTCTAGGCGGAAAGTCAGATTTAAGGACAGTAGTTTTGTTTGTCGGTTCCATTTTCAAAAAGCAATCCTATATTCGCCAGAAGCTTTAAAATTCATGTCAAAAGTAGAAATCAAACGTATTAAGACGGACGGCCACGAAGTAGTTTTTGGCCGGCATTGTCTCGCAGAAATGGCGGAGCTTTTGTCAGACGAATCGTACCGCGGAGTGAAGATATTCATTTTAGCAGACGAAAATACGCTAAGCAATTGCTTGCCCGAAATGATTTCGAAAATTCCTATTCTCGACGGAGCTGAAGTGATTGAAATTGAATCAGGTGAGGAAAGCAAATCATTCGAAGTAGTTGCGGGAATTTGGGAGGTCCTGACTGAATTGGGAGCTGATCGAAGCAGCGTGATGATCAATCTAGGGGGAGGAGTGATTACAGACTTGGGGGGATTCATCGCTGGTACGTTCAAACGTGGTATTCGTTTTATCAATATCCCCACATCACTCTTGGCAATGGTCGACGCCTCAATTGGAGGAAAGACGGGTATTAACCATTCCGGTCTCAAGAATGAAGTAGGGCTCTTCAACAATCCACAAGGAGTTTATGTCGATCCCACTTTTCTGGAAACCTTACCCAAAGCTCATGTGCTTAGTGGCTTCGCCGAAATGGTAAAACATGCCTTAATTTTTTCGCCGGGCTATTGGAAGGAATTGCAAGACGTCAGCTTACTTGATTTGCCTTCTCTGGATCAGAGCATATATCGATCGATCGAAATAAAAAACCAAATTGCAGGCAGCGATCCATATGAATCGGGTAGGCGCAAAATCTTAAACTTTGGTCATACGATTGGTCACGCTTTGGAGGCTTATTCGCACGAAAGTGATGCTAAAATACTTTTGCATGGAGAGGCGATTGCCATCGGAATGGTCTGTGAAGCCTACATTTCTCACAAGCTTGAGCATCTTCCTGAAAAGCAGTTGAAAGAAATATCCTCTTTTATTTTTAGTTTCTTTTCAAAAGTGAATACGGAGTCATTTACGTTCCATCGATTGATCGAAATCATGCGCCACGATAAAAAGAACCGCGACGAGCGGATCAATTTTACTCTTTTGCCCGAAATCGGTGATGCTGTTTTTGATAGGCATGCGCAAGCCAACATAGTTGTAGATTCATTGAACTATTACCAAAGATGGGTGGGTTGATGATCAGATTAGAAAAAAATACTACTCCCGACTCGATTGTGGAAATAGAATTGCCTGCTTCAAAAAGCATTAGCAATCGGGCGCTCATTATTCAGCATTTGGCGAATGTTGATATCAAAATTGAAAACCTTTCTGCGGCGGACGATACGGTTCATCTGAACCGTGCCTTACAAAAAGGTGGCGATGAGTTTTGGATGGGAGACGCAGGAACAGCTGCACGGTTTTCCATCGCCTATGCCGCTGTAAAAGCGGGTAAGCGAATCATCAGAGGAAGCGAGCGTTTGAGTCAACGACCTATGAAACCGCTCATCGACGCATTGAGAAATTTGGGAGCAAATCTTGTCTGTCTGGAAAAAGAAGGATACCTGCCCGTGGAAAGCATCGGAGAAGAATTGAAAGGCGGGGTGGTCGAAATAGAAGCAAGCGTCAGCAGTCAGTTTATTTCTGCTCTGATGTTGATCGGGCCTCAGTTGACGAAGGGCCTGACCGTAAAGTTCCAAGGAGAACCAACATCCTTGCCTTATCTCACCATAACTCAAAAGGTGATGGAAATGTGCGGTGCCGAGGTTCGAATCAGTAAAGACTCGATTGTGGTTGAACCAAAAAAATATGTCAATGCCACAATTAAAGTCGAGCCCGATTGGTCGGCAGCATCGTATTTCTTTTCGGCGGTAGCTGTAAATCCTGATTTGAAGGTATTGCTGAAAGGATTGACTTCTCCATCCATTCAAGGCGATGCGAATCTGGTTGAGCTGTACAAGCCATTAGGGGTTAAGCCCACCTTTAATCAAGCTGGCCTGCTGCTTGAGCATTCGGGTGAAGTGAATCCCCATTTNAAAATCAATTTACAAGACAATCCGGATTTGGCGCAAACCATAGCCGCCACCTATGCGGGGCTTGGTTGCGAAGTTTTATTGACAGGTCTGCATACTTTAAAGGTAAAAGAGACCGATCGCTTAAGCGCAATGGTAAACGAATTGAGCACATTGGGTGTAAAGGCAGAAGCAACCCATGATTCTCTTTTTGTGAAAGCGGGAAACCAACTGACACTCGATCAAACCATACTCACCTATGGAGATCACAGAATGGCCATGGCTTTCGCTCCACTTGTTTTCAAGACCCACGTAAGCTTGGAGAATCCCGCCGTTGTCGCCAAGTCTTTTCCTGATTTTTTTGCGGAGTTTTCGAAGCTGGGGGTCGTTACCAAAACGAATGTATAAAAGCTTAATTGGTAGATTTCACAATTAGTGTTTTCTTTACACTAACCAACCAATTTAGCTTTATGAAGAAGTTTACTCTCTTTTTCGCAGTTTCTCTGTTTGTTTCTATTTCGGTTCATTCTCAGGTTCACACATCATACCTATGGCATATGCAGCAACCCATCTATTGGCCGGATGCTAGTGCAGCCAACCCTTTTCATTGGCAAGCAGCCAAGGAATCTCACGACATGAAATTCAACGGGCAAAACAATTATCCCGACGGTTTGGCTCACCCATTGAATGATTTGGAGGAGATTTTCAGCAAGCAGGATAGAGTAGCAGCTTACCAATTCAGACCAAAAGACGCGGTGCAAACCCTGCTGGGTTATCCTGAGGCAGGAGCTCAAGTAAATTATTCGGGATGCCTCATTGAAAATGTAAACAGTTTGGCGAATGCCGGTCAATGGGGATACTTCAATAATTGGGAAGATAATTTTGTAACCGCTCGAGGGTGGGCTACTTCAGGTGGTTTTCCACGAATGGATTTAACAGCTTTTTCCTACCACCACGCATTGAGCCCGTTGGTAAGTCGCGAAGTTTTGCGAAAGCAAATCCAGGCTCACCGAATAATGTACGAACAAACATTTGGCTCATCTCCTGATTACTCAAAAGGCTATTGGCCCGCGGAATGTTCGTTTAGTGAAAGAATAATCGATGTGCTGGTAGAGGAGGGAATCGAATGGACGGTGATTGCCAATTCGCACATTGCCAGAACGCTCGCTGACTACCCACTTAATTTTGGAACAAGCGGGACCAATTATGATCCGCCAAATGCTGCTGACGTTACAACTCTGTCAGGCAACAATTGGTGGAACGGGCAGATCGATGGCAGAGGAGGAGCGTTTGCAGCACCCATTTGCTATCAGCCGCATTGGACGCGTTATGTCAATCCCGAAACAGGGGAGGAGAGTAGAATTGTGGCAGTACCGATGGCAGATTTGCTAAGCTACAAAGATGGCTTTGCGCCAATGAGTACTGACGATATCGAAAACTTTATCGAGCCGTATGAAGATCCTGCGAGACCATCTTTGGTCTTATTGGCTCATGATGGGGACAATGCATTTGGTGGAGGCTTCAGCTATTACCTGGAGTCTGTACCTGGGTTCGCTTCACAAGCAGTCAGTCAAGGGTATGTACCAACAACGGTGCAACAGTATTTAAACGATCACCCCGTTCCACAGAGTGATGTTGTTCACATCGAAGACGGATCATGGGTCAATGCCGCCAATGATTGGGGACACCCCCAATTTATCAATTGGATGTGGCCACAATTTGACCCCGAAACGCATGAGTTTGACCCCGACGGTTGGACGGAGGACATTCGAAATTGGGCTGTGCTAACTGCGGCAGAGAATCATGTTCAAATGGCCGATGATTTATCGGGTGGGGTAGAAATGCAAAACATAGTTTTCCCGAGCCCTCAGTCTTCAAATGCTGAACTGGCCTGGCATTTTTTACTACCCGGCTACACGAGCGGATACATGTATTACGGCTCTTCGATTGATATGGAAGTGAAACAAACCATTGCCTGCAATCAAGCTATTTCTCTCGCAGCTCCTGTGATTCAAGGTCAGTCGGGCAATGACCAAACGCCTCCTTCGGTATTTGTGCCACAGCGGTATCCGTATAATCCGGGAGGTACAGGTTTCGGCCCAAATTACGGTTACCAAACTTTCGATAATCCGTCTGACTTTACGGTATGGACAATGGCTTATGATGTCACCGGCATCGATAGTGCATTTATTGCCTTTCGGCTAGATACCGACGGTGTAAACCCCATGAGCAATGACGAAAATGAGACCTACGCAGGTGGTTCAGGCGTCGGGGCTTGGGAAACGATCACGATGAGTGAAAGAGTGATGCCGGTTGGCAACATTACCAACAATCCCGAGATTGATTTCTTTGTTCTGCCGGATGCTATCGCCAGTCAGTACTACGCCAAAATAGAGGGACTTAGCGAAGTACTGGTAGATTATTACGTGGTTGTAATTGACCAAAATGGAAATACAACCAAAACCGATATTCAGCATGTGTATGTCGGCGAAAGTACGCCCGTAAATAATGGAGGCGGTGGCGATGATTACGATGTTTCTTGGGTGCCTCAGAATCCTGAGTATACAGATTTGATAACCATTACAGTAAAAGATGCCAACCAAGGCGCAAAATTGCATTGGGGGGTTTCTGAGAATGGTGAAACCTTTGTGACTCCATTCGGTGGATATCAACCTTCAGGTACTATGCCGTGGCCCGGCTCAGGCGCTGTAGAGACTCAGTTTCTAGGGCCCGATACGGCCGGAAACCTCACTTTGGAAATTGGCCCGTTTGATAATCCGGCCCAAATTGCTGATGCAGTAGATTTTGTCATTCACTTTGACGATGAGACCTGGGACAACAATAATGGCAGCGATTACAAAATAAACTTTCAAAATGAAGGCATCTCCGAAGGCGTTTCTTGGACACCAGCCGCTCCCGGTTCAAATGAGACAATTACAGTTTATATCGGAGGTGTGAATCAAGGAGCTAAATTTCATTGGGGCGTTCAAACCGGCGAAGGTTCTTGGAGTGCTCCTATTTCGGCTTATCAGCCTGTCGGAACCACCGACTGGTCATTTTCAGATGCGGTCGAAACACAAATGTCAGGGCCTGTTGATGGAGTTCTTTCTCTGGAAATCGGATCGTTTAATAATCCTGCTCAAGAGATACAGGGCATCAACTTTGTCATTCATTATGACAATGATACGTGGGACAATAACAACGGAAACGATTATTTCATTCCGATTAGTAAAGAGACACCATGCGATACTCCTGAGAACCTCGTTTCAACAATTAATAGTCCGTCTTCAGCTACGTTGAGCTGGGATCCGGTGATTGGTGCACTGGGTTATCAACTACAAGGCAGGCGAGTCGGGGGATCTCCGGTTTCGATCATTATTCAAAACGGGCAGAGTTCGAAAACCGTCAATGGTTTGATTCAAGGGTCTGGTTATCAATGGCGGGTTAGAGCCATTTGTTCAGAAACGCTCCGTGGTCCATACTCACCCATTGCGAATTTTAGCACTCCATCGAATATGTTCATGGATGCGAGTATTTCGATTTGGCCAAACCCGAGTAAAGATGTAGTGAATGTAGTTATTCGGAATTCGAAACCAGAGCAGATTCCGGTAAAATTATTCAGTTTGGATGGCCGTATGCTTAAGTCAGGATACACGGATGCTATCGGTCAGATTTCTTTTGATGTTTCCGGTTTGGCAAATGGTATTTACCTCATTCGATCAGAAGGAGAAAGACCGATAACTAAAAATCTGATTATTCAGTAACACTAAAATTTATACCTGATCTGAAACTTCATCTCCGTTCGCGTATTTCCGTCGATTTCTTCTAAGCCTGAGCCTACGATTTGCCTGTCGGTAAAATAGCTTTGGGCCAGTCGAAACCAAATATCCGTATTGCGACCTAAGTCATACTTGATCAAAATATAGGCACGTGTTCCTCTACCGGCATAAGCCGGAATAGAGAAGAAATACAATACATCATTCTCGTAAGCGTAGATTCGAGAATCGAAGGTTTCGGTATCGAATAGAGCATACCTCGCCGCAATGCGCAGTGGAAGCTTCCTTACATCCCAAATCACATCTTGATATGCCATAAATCCGCGACTGGTGGGCTCGTCTCCGCGTTGGTATTCAGTCAGTTCTACGCGCGAGCGCAGCCTGATTTGGTTTGTCGCTCGATGACTGAAATTCAACCGCAAGTTTTTTCGTGGATTATCCACCAAAAAGTCGGCTCCGTCCACTTCCTCGCGGGTGTTCATTTGACGTAGGCGATCTCTGTAGCGCAGGTAAATATTCGTTCTTCCCGACGCTTGGTATTCCAGCTGCCCGAAAAAGTCGTAGCCGCTTGAGGGAGCATCGGTTTGAAACCGAAGCCACGGAAACTTAAACTGATCGATGTAGGCATTGATCTTCCAGCGCTTGAAAGGGCGAAATTCCACCCCGAAATAAATGCCGCTCTCATTTTCAACGAGGGTACCCTCGCCAAATCCGACGGAGGCTACTCCTTGAAAATCCTTTTCGTAATAGCGTTGAGTGATGTTCACCAAAAGGCGCGGGTTCATCTCGATGTTCACCCCATTCATGGTAGCGATTCCACCGTTGGCGCTTTGAGCGGTTTCACCGAAGAAGAGGAAGTTTTCTACGCGCAGCAAGTAGTCGGCACCGAAGGTAGTATTGTCTGTCCCGGCAAATCGAAATTGACTGTAAAAGTTCGAGTTTCGATTGATCTGACCGTCCAACTGCATATGCGCTGCGGTGATCCCGAGTTGAAAGTTGGTGGTTTTGTAGCGCAGATGCCCCCCGTAGTGTTCTTGAAAAATAGCGTCTTTATCTGCAATTTCGTTTGCTGTTCGGTGAAAACCTGATTCTTGAAAACTGGTAATGAGAACCTGCGGGTCCAAAATATCCGTAGAATCGGCGGGTTCAATATCTGCCAAATTACCATCAATATTTTTGCCCGAGTAAAACGCCGTAAAGTCGAATTTTCCATGGTTCAGCGTCACGGCTCCCCCTCTTAAAAACAGGTTTTCATTGATGGAAGTGTACGGTGTAATATTTCTTCCCGCTTGGGCTGTACTTACGGTAAATGAGCTCTTTCTATTAAAGCCAAGACCTGACCAAAAAGTTAGTCCTTGGCCGAATTGAGCTTGGTAATCTCCGATGGCCAACTGCTGAACCACGCCGAAATCTTTCAAGTAAATGTGACCCGAGTAGAAGTCGAAACCGTTTTCCTGGCTGCCGCGAAAAAACTCTTCGCCATTGTCTTTTTCCGCCGTCATCCCAAAACTTATGCGGTCGTCGTATCGGTAGCGATACCTGGCAAATAATTTGTCAGGAGAACCCAAATACCGAGAATTGGGTCTATCCGCCAATTCTTCATCGCTGATTGGAGCATAACCGACTTGGTCTTCCAAGATGCGCTGCCATCTAACCACAATTTCATGCTTGCCGTAATCCCTCAGTTTTTGGAGTGTGATTTTATCCCTCTTTTCATTCAGGCTGACCTGTACGAAAGGCAAAATCAATTCGGCAGTGGCTTGATCCCACCCATCGATGAAGGCAAGTTCGTAGAGAGAGAAAAGTTGACCAAACTCTTTTCGGTAATCTAAAAAGCGTAAGATCTGATCATTGGTCAATAGTCCGAGTCCGTAGAGGTCATCCACCGTGGCGGTGTTGAGGTTCAAAGGGAAGTCGAGATAGATCGCCAGCTGCTCAAAAAGCGTGGTGTAATCCAGATTTTCGTCTTCGGCGGCTTCTGCAATTTGCTCAATCCGCTGCTCGATGATATTGCCTCGGTCTACATTTTGATCGTTTTGTGCCCAAGATTGCAAAAGGCAGAAGGAGAAAATGACTATGAGGACCGACTGCCTCATTTTTTGCCCGAGTTATACGTCAGTGAAATTTGAGGCGAATAGCCAAACACACTGCTATAGCTCGAAGCCAAATCGAACTGAAAACTTTCGAATTTCACACCCAAACCGAAACTAAATAAGCTCGGCTCAGAAGACGCGCCCAAGCGCAAATAGAGAATGTCGACGGGTTGGTATTCAATTCCGCCTCGAAAAAGCGCATTTTGGTCAATGTCCTTCTCTACTTCTCCGGCAAAAAGGACATCCTCACTAATTTGGTAGCCCGCACCCAGTCGAATAACAGTGGGAATGTTTTCATCTGGAATGGCGAGGTCACCGTTATCAATGAGCTTTGTTCGGGTGGGGTTAAAGAGATGAGCTGCGACGGTTACTCTTTCCGAAACTTTCATTCGTACGCCGACTTCTGCGGTCAAGGCTCCTGCATTTCCGTAGTCTTCGGCTGCTATTCTTGTATTGTGGTAGTTTAGCTGAACGCCAATCGAAAACCGCTCAGCAAGCTTCATTCCGTAAGCAATCCCAATTTTACCCTCATTGTAAGCGCCGTAGCCAAAATTGCTGTAATTCACACCGACTGCTCCATTGCCCAATGGGGCTGCACCTGCAAATCCTGCGAAAGCCATTCCGTCCACCAAAAATCGATTTTCGTAAAATGCACCTGCGGTGATGCCTTCGACGTATCCCAATCCGGCCTGATTGTGAAAGCTGCTCCAAATATCGGTAAAGGTTAATGCCGTATTGGCCATACCTGCGGGTCGGGCTCCCACAGGGTCTGTTCCGGTCTGGCCCCAAACGAGCAATGGCAGGAAGGTGGTTATGATTAATACTTTTTTCAAGTGATCGGATTCGACGACAAAATACGAATCTCATTTGATGGGTAATGTTATGCTCAGATTAATTTCCGGCAAGCTAAAAAGTCTGAGCGAAAAGGCCCTTTCTAAAAAGGTTTGTTGTCTAATGTAAAATCCTGAATAGCAACAACCTTAACCGTACTTATCTCATCAAGGAGAGGATTGATCACAATGTTGAAATCGCCGTGAGCAGACGCAGACGGCACCTTGAGAATCAGGTGTTCTCTACTTCGATTAAATTGAACTCATACAGTAGACGTTTAGCCACTTACACACGACATTAGTCCGGCGCTTTGGGTTTACTCTAACTTTTTTTGAACGGTTGCTAATTGAAAGATGCTGAATATCAGATAAGCCCAAGGACTCGTGTGCAATGCCAGATCAAACCAATCCATGGCTTGCATTCCCTCGGCACCGCCCAATAGCCATCTCCATTTGCCAAATAGGTGCGGCTCGGGAAAGAATGGAGCCAGACCCAGCGTGACTGAAGCGATAAAAGCCATTAGCACTCTACCCTTTGCCGTTTTTATTAATTTGTCCTTACTCTCATTCGCTTTCATTCGACAAAAGTAAAACCTTTATGTCTCTAGAATTGTGCACAAAGTCACTGAAATACCTGCTCATAGACACATCAACCTAACTGGCTTTGGTGAACTTTTTATAATTAGAGTTCAGTTGCCCTATATTTGAAGCACAGAAAGTCGAAGATGTCAAATTACAATGTTGCAGTTCTTGGTCCTATTCCAAGGGACCATATTACCACTCACCACGGAGAAGTAATCGAGAAATATGGGTGCGCCATGCATACCGCCATTGGCTTATCCAGACTTCTCGAAGGCAAAGGTCAGGTGCATTTGGTATCGCATGTCAGAAAGCAAGATATCGATGAGATCAAAGCCATATTGGCCGATTTCCCCAATATCAATACGGATTTTATTCGCAGCGAAGCTGACCAGGGCGATGTAATACGACTTCGATTTGTGGATCAAAACAACAGAATCGAGAAGCAGACGGGTTTTATGAATCCCATTGTGCCATCAGATCTCGATGGCCTTATGCATTGCAATGCCTTCGTTTGTGTTCCCATATCCGACTATGAAGTGCCCATACACACTTTGCAACACATAAAGGCAAATAGCAGTGGAGTCATCATTTTCGATGCGCACGGACCGACGAATACCGTGACGACTTTAGGAGATAGAATGCTCAAATTTTGGATCGATAGAGACGAATGGCTGCCCTACATCGACGTTTTGAAAATGAATCTAGAGGAGTCGAACTGTTGCTGGTTTGATAAGGAAATTGACGAAACAAAGCTGAAGCCTTTCGATGAGAACGACATCAGTCACTTGCCTGCTTTCGCAGAACACGCCATTAGGCATGGTTTAAAATCTCTTATCGTCACACTCGATTCGAGCGGAAGTGCCGTTTTTTACGAAGACCGAAACGAGGTGCACCAACAGGTGGTTAAAGCCATCAGAGTAGATCACGTGGTGGACACCACGGGTTGCGGCGATTCTTTTGCAGGTGGTTTGGGTTTTGGTCTGCTTGACCGCGCCGATGATTATGTGCGAGCCGTAAAGTTTGCCAATGCCCTCGGAGCGCAGCGCACTCAAGGCAGAACCTTTGATGTCTTCAAATCACTGGAGGAGACGGAGCAACAGATTATAAAAGAGTATGGTTCACTTTAGAACCATGGGTCACATCCGGTGAACTAAATATGAGCAATCAAGAAGACATGAAAGTGCCGAGCGGAATCATCCGTCATTGGCTGAAAACGAATTCGGGCCTTCAATGCGAAGTCACCAATTACGGTTGCCGAATTATTCGCCTTCTCGCTCCCGATCGAGACGGGAAATTCGAAGATGTTGTCCTGGGTTTTGATACCATTGAGGAATACATTAATCCACCCGAGACTTTTTTTGGCAGTATCGTTGGAAGAGTGGCAAACCGAATCGGGGGAGCTTCTTTTGAATTGGACGGTCAACAGTATCAGCTTACCGCCAATGAAGGCCGAAATCACATTCACGGTGGTCCTGCAGGTTTTCACTCAAAAGTTTGGCGAGTTCTTTCTGCCGATGAATCGCAAATCACATTTAATTATCAATCTCAAGATGGAGAGGAAGGGTATCCGGGAAATGTTGATTTGAAGGTGGTCTATTCGTTGCATGATCAAGAAGGTTTGAAAATATCATACGAAGCTACCACGGATAGAGCAACACCGATCAACCTGACCAATCATTCCTATTTTAATTTGCTCGGTGCGGGAAACGGAAAGGTCGACGGACACGTTTTTCAGATTTATGCTTCACAGTATCTGCCAAATGATTCGGAGCAACTGCCTGTCGGTAAAACGGAAAAGGTGGAGGGCACTATTTTCGATATGAGAGAGCCAAGGCTAATTTCAGACCTCCTTGATAAAGAAAATGACCAACTCAAGATAGGCGAGGGCTTCGACAATAATTTCATTCCCGAGGGGGAGGGGATTCGCTTAATCGCAAAAGTAGTTGAGCCCATCTCGGGTAGAACATTGGAAGTTTTAACCGACGAGCCCGGTGTCCAATTTTTTTGTGGAAAAGCGATGGATCGAGAAGTGAAAGGGAAAGAAGGGAAAATCTACGGAGAGCATGCGGCTTTCTGCCTCGAAACCCAGCATTTTCCGGATAGCGTTCACCACTCTGATTTTCCATCGGTCATACTGCGGCCCGAAGAGATCTATCGGTCAATCTGCATTTACCGTTTCGGTGTAAGATCTCAGCCTGGATTCTGAGCGTCTTTGAGTACTTTTTGCTTCAAGCTCTCCTTGTAATCTGCTATTCGCCTCCTCAAATCCTCATTTCCCGTTCCGAGAATTTGCGCGGCTAGAATTCCCGCGTTCTTGGCGCCGTCCAAGGCTACTGTCGCTACGGGCACACCACCCGGCATCTGTAAAATGCTGAGTACTGAATCCCACCCATCAATGCTGTTTCTGCTTTTTACCGGCACGCCAATTACCGGAAGCGGGGTGATCGAAGCCGTCATTCCCGGAAGGTGAGCTGCACCACCCGCACCCGCGATGATGACACGAATGCCCTTTTCTTCGGCAGTTTTGGCGTACTCGTACATCCGCTCGGGAGTGCGATGAGCGCTGACAATTTCCATTTTGTAGGCGACTTTCAACTCGTCTAAAACATCCGCTGCAGCTTGCATTACGGGGAGGTCGCTTTTACTACCCATTATGATTCCTACCATGATTATTCCGATTTTACTTTAATGGTGTCTTTGATTCTGTGAGCCAACTTACGCGCTTCTTCCGAAGTGCCTGCGGTGATCGTCACGTGGCCCATTTTTCGAAAAGGCTTCGTTTCCGCTTTCCCGTAAAGATGAATATAAACCCCACTTACGGCAAGGGCCTCTTCGAGTCCTTCGTATCGAACAAGGCCTGAAAAATCTGCTTCTCCTAAGAGGTTCACCATGGCAGCGGGTATTTGCAATTTCGGATCTCCCAGGGGCAGTCCTAAAATACAACGCAGATGCTGAGCGTATTGACTGGTAATATTTGCCTCGATGGTGTGGTGCCCTGAATTGTGCGGACGCGGAGCCACTTCATTGACCAAAATTTTGCCATCCCTATTCAGAAACAATTCAACCGCCAAGATTCCGACAAATCCGAAAGCTTCGATCGTTTGCATGGCAATCTTTCGGGCTTCGAGTTCGATGGCTTCGGATATTTCTGCAGGAGCAAAAAGAAGTTCTACTAAGTTAGCCTCGGGGTTAAACTCCAGCTCAACCGCGGGAAAACCATTCGTTTCCCCTTTTTCATTTCTCGCGGCAATTACCGCCAATTCTTTTTCAAAAGGAACGAACTTTTCCAATACACACGGTGCGTCAAAAGCTTTGTCAAAATCAGCTTCACTGCGAATAATCTGAACTCCTTTTCCGTCATAACCGCCCTTTCTCAACTTCTGCGCAAAAGGCAAAAAGTCTTTGTGATCATTTAGTTCAGCTTTAGACTTGATAAGTCGAAATTCCGCTGTGGGAATTCCCTTCGCTTGGTAAAATTCTTTTTGAAGGCCCTTGTCTTGGACGATTTCCAGAAGTTCGGGTTGAGGATATACTTTCACCCCATCTGCCTGAAGTCTTTTCAGTGCAGGAATACTAACGTGTTCTATTTCAACCGTGATGAGGTCTTTGTTCTTACCGAAGTTGTACACCGTTTCTTCGTCGTTGAAGCTTCCCGTGACGAATTCGGGAACCAGTTTGGCGCAGGGTGCGTTTTCGTTGGGGTCGAGACAAGCCAACTTGATATCGAGATTGACAGCTTCTTGCTGCATCATCCGCCCCAATTGGCCTCCTCCCAGAACGCCTAGTTTGAAATCCTTGTGGTATGGCGATTTTGACATGCTTACAAAGATAGGCTTAATGTCAATTGTTCCGCGTTTCAGGAATATTATCTAATCAATTGATGAGTCAATTGTTCACGCTCTAAAATGAGTAGGAGAAAACCTTCGCGATAGCTTTCGCTAAAGGCAGTAGGATTCACTACCTTCGCCTCTTAAAAAATTAACAGGCATGCATTCAGTAACCCTTCACGACAAAGAGTTTATCCTTTACCTTGAAGAAGAAAACATACAAAGTGCTATTGCCGAAATGGCAAAAAAATTGGCCAAGGAGTATGCGGATAAAGACACGGTTTTCGTTGGTGTTTTGAATGGCTGCTTTCGTTTCATCTCTGACTTGATGAAGTACATTGAGTTCAATACTGAGGTAAATTTCATCAAACTATCTTCATACCGAGGTACTGAATCGAGCGGAAAGATTACCGACTTGATGTCACTCAATTCAGATCTACGCAACAAGCACGTTGTTATTTTGGAAGACATCGTGGATACAGGACACACTCTCGATTATCTAATGGAAATTTTACAAGAGAAAAGTACAGCTTCTATTAAGGTCGCTTCCTTGCTCTTCAAGCCAGATGCTTTTATAGGCAGAAGGAAACCCGATTACACGGCATTCGAAATTCCGAATCTTTTCGTTGTAGGCTACGGTCTGGATTACGATGGCTTGGGAAGAAACTTAAACGATATTTATCAAATTAAATCTTGATTATGATCAACTTGGTTCTATTCGGCCCTCCGGGAGCCGGAAAAGGTACACAAGCCGAAAAAATCGTTGAAAAACACAATTTGATTCACCTTTCAACGGGTGATATATTTCGCAGAAACATCAAGCAGCACACGGAGCTTGGTGAATTGGCAAAAAGCTACATAGATCGCGGAGAGCTAGTGCCCGATGCGGTAACCATTAAAATGCTCGAAGCCGAAGTAGACAGCCATACCGATGCAAACGGATTCATTTTCGATGGCTTTCCGCGTACTACCGCTCAGGCAAAAGCGCTGGATGCTTTTCTGGAATCGAAAGATACCTCCATTACGGTAATGCTCGCCCTAAGCGTAGAGGATGATGAGCTCAAAGACCGGTTGAAAAAGCGAGCGGAAGTGAGCGGTAGAACCGACGATGCAGACCCTGAAATAATCGCCAATCGTATAGGCGTATACAAGAAAGAAACTGCTCCGGTTGCCGATTACTACAAGGCACGGAATAAATACGAGGAAATAAACGGTGTAGGCTCGATAGACGAGATCAGCGAGAATCTCTTCGACGCGATCCGCAGCCATGAGTAATCGTAACTTCGTCGATTACGTCAAAATCCACTGCCGCTCGGGAAAGGGCGGTGCCGGAAGCAAGCACCTCTTCCGAGATAAGCTCACTTCCAAAGGAGGGCCTGATGGTGGAGACGGCGGACGTGGCGGACACGTCATCATTCGCGGAAACGCACAACTTTGGACACTTCTCCACCTGAAATACCGCAAGCACATTAAGGCGCAACACGGTGAATCGGGAGGTAAACAAACCAGCTCCGGAAAGTCGGGTGAAGACGCCATCGTCGAGGTACCGCTGGGCACAGTGGCCAGAGATCCCGATACGGGTGAAGTACTCATCGAGATTACAGAAGAAGGGCAGGAGTACATTTTATTAAAAGGAGGTCGAGGAGGTCAAGGAAATGCACATTTTAAAACTGCGACTCGCCAAACTCCACGTTTTGCACAGCCTGGAGAAGATGAACAAGAGGCTTGGAGAATTTTGGAGCTGAAGGTGTTGGCCGATGTAGGCTTGGTTGGTTTCCCTAATGCCGGAAAGTCTACTTTGCTTTCTGTTATTACCGCTGCGAAGCCCGAAATTGCCAATTATCCATTCACTACTCTCGTCCCTAATTTAGGTATAGTGAGTTACCGAAATGACCGCTCGTTCATTATGGCCGACATTCCCGGAATTATTGAAGGAGCGAGCAAAGGAAAAGGATTGGGGACTCGATTTCTTCGGCATATTGAACGAAACAGTCTCTTATTGTTCATGGTGCCTGCCGATAGCGACGATATAGCCAAAGAATATGACATTTTGATTCAGGAATTATCAGCTTACAATCCTGAGTTACTAGACAAAGACCGACTTCTGGCTATTACCAAAAGTGACCTATTGGACGAAGAGTTGAAAGGAGAGATCGAGGCTGAGATGCCCCCTGTAGAGCACGTTTTTATATCCTCGGTTGCTCAAGTGGGTCTAGCTGAACTCAAGGATGAAATTTGGAAAAAACTCAATTCGTAACCATGATTGAGCAATTGGAACAGTGGGATCGGCAATTGTTTCTTTGGTTGAACGGGCTGCACGCAGATTGGCTGGATCAACCTATGTTTTGGATGAGCGACGAGCTTATTTGGATACCATTGTACTTGTTTTTTCTTTGGGCTATAGCCAAAGCTTACGACTGGAAAATGGCCCTTTGGACGCTACTTGGAGTAGCGGTAGTTGTAACGATCGGCGATCGAGTTTCAGTTGAACTTTTCAAGGAAGTGTTCCAGCGCTACCGTCCTTCCAGAAATCTGGAGATCTACGACGCCGTGCACATTGTAAACGATTACCGTGGGGGAAAATTTGGCTTCGTTAGTTCCCATGCCACCAACTTTTTTGGCATTACTACTTTTCTATTCATGATTTTCAGAAAGCCCTATCCCAAAGCTGCTCCTTTCATTTTCCTCTTTTCGGGATTGGTCGCTTACACCCGAATTTATCTCGGCGTTCACTATCCGTCAGATATTTTCTGCGGAGCTATTCTCGGTGCATTTGTTGGTTGGCTTGTTTTCAAAATATTGAATCGATTCGTATGGAAATTACCCTGAGAGACATCGTCGCTATTTTCTTGGGTGGTGGCTTGGGCTCAGTCGCTCGCTTTCTTACGGGGAGAGCAATGATGCGACTTATTCCCGGTTCATTTCCTTGGGGAACATTGGCGGCAAATATTTTAAGTTGCGTGGCGCTTGGCTTTTTTATTTGGCTCATTGCCAAAGATGGAATGAAATCATGGTGGATTTCATTCGCAGTAATTGGCTTCTGTGGCGGTTTCAGCACCTTCTCCACTTTTAGTTATGAAACCGTTAAACTTTTGCACGATGGACAACTCCTTTTGGCGGGAGCTAACGTTTTGGTTAGTTTAGTAGTGTGCATGGTCATTCTATACTACCTCTCAAAACTTATTTTATGAAACGGATTTTAGGAATAATCGCAGCATTTTTCTTTTCAGTGTTGACTTTTGCGCAAGACACCGACAATCGACCTAAATTGGTTGTGGGAATTGTGGTAGATCAAATGCGCAATGACTACCTCACGCGTTTCGCTGATTTGTATGGTGAAGGGGGTTTTAAGCGCTTGATGAGCAAAGGGTTTTACGCCGGCAACCACCGATTTTCTTATATGCCTACTTCAACGGGTCCGGGACATGCATCCGTTTACACCGGCACTACTCCTGCGGTACATGCTATCGTAGCAAATGATTGGTATGATCCCATCACCAAAGAAGGAATGTACTGCGTAGAGGATAGAAGTGTAAAGTCGGTAGGAGTTGACAGAGCTTCAGGACAAATGAGTCCAAAAAATCTCAAAACGACTACCGTCACTGATGAACTCAAGCTTTTTTGGAATCAGAAATCGAAAGTAATCGCCGTTTCTCTGAAAGATCGAGGTGCGGTATTGCCGGGTGGTCATTTGGCAGATGGCGCCTATTGGTATAAGGATAAAAAGTTCATCACCAGTTCTTATTACACGGATGAACTGCCCCAATGGGTAAGAGATTTCAATGACCTGAATCTGGTGGATACTTTTTTGGCTAAAGGTTGGCTTCCCTTACTGGCTAAAGGAGCTTACACAGCCAGCCTTCCCGACAAAAATGCCTATGAATCGCTGTATGAGGGAGAGAAGTACCCTACACTTCCCAAAGATTTGATCGATTTGTCTGAACAAAATGACCCTGATGAAGTCTTGAAAAGATCTCCTTGGGGAAATAGTTTGATCCTTGAGTTTGGTTTGCAAGCCGTTATGAAAGAAGAGTTGGGACAAGACGAGATAACCGATTTTCTGGCTTTGAGCTTTTCCTCTCCCGACTATATGGGTCATGCCTATGGGCCGAGAGCATTGGAGGTTCAGGATATGTACCTCAAGCTAGACAATGACCTCAGCATGTTTTTTGAGTTTCTCGATAAATATGTAGGCAAAGGAAAATACACCGTCATGCTTACCGCCGATCATGGAGCAGCCGATGTTGCTCAGTTTTCTATCGATAATAATCTACCCGGCGGATATTTCGACAGGAGTGGGAACAAAGAATTACTTGGGCAGATTTTAATCGACTACGATTCTCTCGGAAGCGATTTGATTGAAGAAATGGAGGGGAATCACCTGTATTTTAGTCGCGAAAAGTTGAATGAAGCCAAAATAGAAACTGCCCATTTGGCTGACCATTTGGCAAGTGAAATCAGTAGAATGCCTGGAATCTATGCGGCTTATTCATCTGAAAAAGTGAGGCTGGCAGGTTCGGCTGAATTTCCAATTGTGAATTTGCAGCGGGGATTGCACCCATACCTGGCCGGCGATGTGGTGTTTGTTTTGGAAAGCGGGTGGATGCAATACGGAACCACAGGTACGACCCATGGAAGTCCCTGGGTTTATGATCAACATGTGCCACTTTTACTTTACGGTTTTGGAGTTGAAAAAGGGAAGACTTACCGAGAAACGAATATTCGTGATATCGCTCCCACTCTGAGTATAATTATGGGCGTTCCTTTTCCTTCGGGGATGACGGGGAATCCGATAACTGAGGCGATAAAAGAGTAACCAATAATTACTTGCCAGGATTGGCATACCGCTTCACATCCTCACCGCTAATTACCTTGTCGCAAAGAATAATCAAGCGCTCGATCAGGTTTCTTAGTTCGCGAATATTCCCTGTCCAATTGAGAGACTGCAAGGCTTCGTAAGCGTCTTTCGTGAGCTCCTTTCTCGGACTGCCTTGCTCCTGAGCTATGGAATCTAAAAAATGGTCGGCCAGCAATGGTACGTCATCGATGCGCTCATTCAGTGAAGGTACATGAATGAGGATCACGCTCAATCTATGAAAGAGGTCTTCACGGAAATTTCCTTCATTGATTTCAGCGTTGAGGTCTTTGTTGGTAGCGGCAATCACACGCACATTTACTTTGATGTCCTTGTCGCCGCCTACACGGTTGATCTTGTTTTCTTGCAAGGCTCTGAGCACTTTGGCTTGAGCCGATGCGCTCATATCGCCGATTTCATCCAAGAAAAGAGTTCCGCCATCGGCTTGCTCAAATTTCCCCTTGCGCTGTTTCACCGCTGAGGTAAAAGCGCCTTTCTCGTGGCCGAACAATTCGCTCTCGATCAACTCTGAAGGGATGGCGGCGCAGTTCACTTCGATAAAAGGTGCTTTTGCGCGATTGCTGTTTTCGTGTAGCTGACGCGCTACCAATTCCTTACCAGAACCATTTGGCCCCGTCACTAAAACGCGGGCATCGCTCGGAGCCACTTTGGCAATCATCTCTTTGATGTCTTCAATAGCTCTGGATTCTCCGATGATGTTGGAGCCTTTGATTAGCTTTATTTTCTTGCGTAACGTTTTGGTCTCCTCTTCGAGATTCACGCGCTCCATCGCATTGCGAAGGGTCACCAAAGTGCGGTTAAGGTCGAGCGGCTTTTCAATAAAATCATAGGCCCCTTTTTTAATGGCTTCTACGGCCGTCTCAATATTTCCGTGACCTGAAATCATAATAATGGGAGACTCGACTCCTTTTTCAAGGGCCTTTTCGAGCACTTCCATACCGTCCATTTTCGGCATTTTGATGTCGCAAAGAACGGCGTCATAAGGACTCTCGAGAAGCTTTTTTAATCCGGTAGGGCCGTCTTCGGCATCTTCTACTGTAAATTTTTCAAATTCGAGAATTTCGCGAAGGGTGTTTCTAATGCTTCTTTCATCGTCGATAATCAGAATGGATGCCATCTTATAGATTTCCTTTTAATACTTCGAATAGTACTCCTTCTTTCAAGGAATACTTCGATAATTTGACTGTTTCAATACCGGTGTTTTTGAGCACTAGCCGGACGAAAATTGCCGACATGACGATCATATTTACGCGCATGGCTACCATCCCATCCATCGCTTCACGCTGAATTCTAGTAGATGCAATTAACTCGTTTAAATGATTGTCGAGCGCTTCGCGATTAAAGTTAAGGCAAGTGAGATTAACGGTGTCCTCGTAATTCCCAATGCGTTTTGAGATGACGTCAGAAAAAGTATCGAAAGATCCGGATGAACCGATCAGGGTTTTAATTTCCTCGGTACCGGATACATTAAAAACATCGATTATTTGACTTTTCAGACTTTCTTCAATTTCTAAAAGCGTCTCAGGGGTAATGGGATTTTCGGGCTGATGTTTTTCTAAAAGTCGGCTTACGCCTAATTCGTAGCTTCTTTTCCACAGGATCTCCTCATCATTGGCTGCTACAAATTCCGTGCTTCCTCCGCCAATATCCATAATAAGAGCATTATCGTTGCTTAGCGCTCCTGAGAGCTGAACACCATTGTAAATCATGGTAGCTTCCCGGTCGCCATCTATAACATGAATGGTGATCCCGTAGCGTTCTTTTACCTTTCTCACAAAGTCGTCAGCGTTTGAAGCACTTCTCACGGCTGAAGTGGCAAAGGCCAGAACTTTGTCACAATACTGATTTTTTATGGCTGTTATTTGTGCTTCCAGTGCCAGAAAAGCTCGCTGCATAGCTGCTTCCGTAATGTATTTCTTTTCAAAACTACCCTCACCAAGCTTTACACCGACTTTAGAACGATATATAGGTTTGTAGCCTCCTTTTTCATCTAGCTCAGCGATGAGCAAGTTGAAAGTATTCGTTCCCAAATCAATGATTCCTATTTTCACGGAGTGCTTTTTAAAGTAACCAAATATAGAGGTTTATCACCGTTTTTTGACCTCATTCCAAGGTGAGAGCCGGATAGAGTCGAGAGATTGAGAGTAGTAAAGAGGTAAGTATTCTTCCGTTCGGTACTCAAAAAAATTTATTTGTTGTGTCGCGCTATCGATTTCCATGATATCACGATAGTCGATATTTTGGTATTCCAGATCTCGGTTTGGCAGACTATCCGCATTAAAAGGAATTTCGCCGATGGCGTCATATATAATCTTTTCATGAAATTGTCTCATTTCCATTTTCGGTGCGCTTATCATGACATGATAAACTTCATCATTGCTGTAAAGCTCGAACTTTCCATCCTTATCGGTAAACGTATTTTGTCCAATGCTATAGTACTCGTTCCAGCCTCTCACAACTCCTCCTTCGATTGGCTTGTTTTCCTCGTCGACCAAAACTCCTTTAAGGACGTAATTCGAATAGCCCACCATGTTGAAGTAGTTGGAGGGGCGAACACAATCCATACTCGGAGGTGATGGGACTAATTTTTTTACTTCAGCTACCGCCGGTTTAAACTTTGCCTGAATGGGTAGGAGACTGTCCGATGTGTAAATGACTCCGTCGGAAGTCATAAGTCCTGTGCCTTCTTCTGCATAGTCGACCAAAGGAACCTCCTGAAAACCCCACCAGCCAAATCCGATGCCTCCGCAAGCAACCACCATGTCAAAGGTCGCTTTCATAAAATCCGTTTGCCATTGAAAAGGAAATTTATCTCCATCAGCGAGTAGAGCGGTTTCGCCAATCATCCATGGCTTATCGCTATAATTGGCATACCAATAGATTTCGTTCGGAACTCGCAAAGGGTTGTAGGTGTGAAAGGATAGAAAATCGACCGGTAAGATGGAAGGATCCCAAGAAAAAACTTCAATGGGCTCGGAATAACCTATAGTGAGCAACTGATAAGGGGCATATGTTTCCATCCATTCTTTCCACTCCGACACTATCTCGTATACTTCATGTTTAGGAATTGCCGAATGCTCCCTGTCGTAAAGGGGCTCATTGTTGAAGTCATATGCGAAAATCACATTATTGCCATTAAAAGCTTTGAGAAAATCAATGGTGAATTTCTCAATATTTTCATTTCTCACCGCAGGTGGAATGAGCATGAGGACTTTCAGGTCTTGCTCACCCGCAGATTCAAGAAAACTTGTTAGCGCATCGAAGATTAGTTTATTGTCATGATTGAGGTATAGCAGGTTTCCGTCGGCAGGATAAGCTATACTATCACCTACAGGCCATACCCGATCCATACAAAGCCTGATGGTGTTGAACCCCATCTCTTTTATCAGCTTTAAATGCTCATCTCTCTGCAGCTCTATGCTGTCGGCCGAGAAATATTCGTAAACCTTGGGCTTTTCATAAAGCGAGTGCACCCCCAGAATACATTGACCTTCTGCCATTCTGAAATCTGCAACATAATTAATCATGATGGGAAAAAATTTTTCCTCGTTAAGTAGGAATCCACCCTCATTCAATTTTACAAAGTTTTCAGGGTTTATGCTTTCGGGAACTTTGTAGTGTGAATCACACGAAGAGAAACTCAAAAGAAGAATGCCAGAGAAAAATGCTAAGAAATAGGACCTCTTTAGTATTTCAACCATTTTGCCAATTCTTTATAGCTTACTTTTTTTCCATACATCAAGATACCTACTCGGTAAATCTTGCCCGCTAACCACACACAAAAAACAAATCCGGCTATCAGAAGTGCCATGGAGAGAATCAGTTCCCAAATGGAACTGCCGTCAAAGCCCATAGCTACTCTCACCATCATCACAATAGGTGAGGTGAGTGGAATTTGCGAAAACCAAAATACCGCAGCTCCCTCGGGGTTGGTGAGCGCAAATTCGGAAACGATAAACCCAAAAACCAGCGGGATGGTAATCGGCATCATAAACTGTTGCGTATCGGTGTCATTGTCCACGGCGGCGCCAACTGCAGCAAAGAGCGATGCGTAGAGCAAGTAACCTCCTAAGAAATAAAAAATGAACATTCCGACCATTAGTGGCCAATTTACTCGAAAGAGGATCAATTCCGCCATTTCGCCAATTGCTGCCTGTTCCATGGCATCTTTTGAGACTTCATTTGCGACTTCTTCGGTTGCCTGAACTTGGTCGGCCATGGTAGCGGCATTGGAAAGTTCAGGAGCGAAAATGGAAGTAGCTGCCGAAAAAAGAATTCCCGTTAGAATCACCCATAGCAAGAATTGGGTGAGGCCAACCAAGGCTACTCCGACGATCTTGCCCATCATCAATTGAAACGGTTTGACCGAAGAGATAATTACTTCGACGATTCGGTTGCTTTTCTCTTCCATAACACCGCGCATCACTTGAACGCCATACAGGAAAATGAAGAAATAGATCAATACGGCGAAGCCAAATCCGATGAAGGCTTGCTCTTGTTTGAAGGATGTCGAGCCATCTTCAGCATCAACGGTAATGATATTGAGATCGGTATTGATTTCGTCGAACTTTTCTTTTGGAATAGATTCAAGAATCAGTTTGTTGTCCTCGATTACACGTTCTACCTGAGACTTGATGTAGCTCCTTGCCTTCATGCTGGGTAGTTTCCGAAATACCATTTCGGCTTCGGGGAAAGTTATGATGTCCTCCCTTAAAACGAGCATTAATGTATAATCGGTTGAATCGAATTGAGCGTTGGTCAACCCACTGGTGGTGTAGTCAAATCGAACTTGAGACGTCTCCTTCAGCTCATCGACGAACATTGCCTTAGGGCTGCTGGTGCTATCTATGGCAATCTCGGGGGTAAGGTCTACTACCAGCACGTTGTAAATACTCGAATCGCTCATTCCCAAAAATACACCTAAGCTGAGTAGCCCGCCGATTAGAAGTGGCCCCAGAAAAGTCATAATGATAAAGGACTTTTTACGGACGCGACTCATGTATTCACGTTCGATGATCAGGCTTATCTTACTCATCGCTTTCTTCTTTTTGTTGAACTATTTTGATGAATATGTCATTCATGCTTGGAATGACCTCATTGAGTGAATGAACCCCTGCCACCGGAATTACAGTTTTTAGAAGGTCATTCACCGAAGCGCCTTCGGTGAGCTTGATGCGCGCACTCTTCAATTTGTCTTCGGTTTCGTGGTGGTGAATGAGTTCAAAATTCGTCCCAAGTGCGTTCGTAAAACCTAGCATATTGCCCGAAAAAATGATGTCGTAAACTCCTTCTTTGAATTTATTTCGAACTTCTTTTACGCCACCTTCGAGCACTACTTTTGCATTATTGATCAAGGCGATGTGGCTGCAGATTTCTTCTACCGAACCCATGTTGTGTGTAGAAAGCATGATGGTGGCTCCTTCGTTGCGCAGTCTCAACAGTTCTTCTTTGATCAGATTTGCATTTATAGGATCGAAACCACTAAAGGGCTCATCTAGGATAAGGAACTTCGGTTCGTGCAGCACCGTTGTGATGAACTGTACTTTTTGAGCCATTCCTTTGGAGAGCTCTTCGACTTTTTTATTCCACCAATTATCGATTTCGAAGCGTTTAAACCACTGTTTGAGCTTTTTGGTCGCCTCGGTTTTGTTCATTCCTTTTAGTCTTGCCAAATATACTGCTTGATCACCGACTTTCATTTTCTTGTAGAGCCCTCGCTCTTCCGGCAAGTAACCAATGTCTTGAACGTGCTCGGGTTTCAGTTCCGTACCATTAAAAATTATTTTTCCCTCGTCGGGAGCGGTAATCTGATTGATGATTCGAATCAAGGAAGTTTTACCGGCACCGTTTGGTCCAAGCAATCCGAAGATGCTTCCCTGAGGAACTGAAATGCTCACATCGGAAAGCGCTACATGATTTGCATAAGTCTTTGTGATGTTTTGAGCTTCGAGTATCGCCATGTATCATTTTGATTAATGCGTCCAAAACTAAATGAAAAACCGCTTTACCTGAAAGGCAAAGCGGTTTAGTTTTCAAAGAGATTCTCTTTATTCAAACATGTCCTTGACTTTTTGAAAAAAGTTCTTTTCGTCGTGATTCGCGTTTGGTTGGAAATTTTCGCTGTCGCGAAGTTTCTCCATTAACTTCTTTTCGTCCTTACTAAGTTCTTGCGGAGTCCAGACGTTAATGTTCACCAGCATGTCTCCTTTCCCATAGCTCTGCACGCTCGGGAGTCCTTTACCTTTAAGGCGAACCAGCTTACCGCTTTGGGTACCTGCGGAAATATTGATCTTGGCTTTGCCTTCTACCAAAGGAACTTCTGCGGATCCACCCAGCACGGCGTCCACAAAGCTCACGTAGAGATCGTAGTGTAGATTCTTTCCGTTTCTCTTTATTGTATCGTGCTCGACCTCTTCGATAACTACGAGCAGATCGCCCGGTACACCACCCATGGGAGCGGCGTTTCCTTTTCCGCTTACATTCAGTTGCATTCCTTCCTCGACACCTGCCGGAATATCAATGCTGATCACTTCTTCTTTTCTGACCAGACCGTTTTCATCAGACCCGGGAGGACGCTTGTCCACCATTTCTCCGCTACCTTGACAGGTTGGGCATGCAGATGTGGTTTGCATCTGTCCCAAAATGGTGTTGGTTACCCGACTTACTTGCCCCGTACCTCTGCAGGTGGTACACGTTTTAAATGTTGTTCCTTCTGCCGCTACGAGCTTGTTGACTTTTATCTTTTTGGTGGAACCGTTCAAAATTTCAGAGAGGTCAAGCTTAACTTTGATTCGCAGGTTGGAGCCTTTTCTGCGTCGTCTGGAGCCTCCGCCGAATCCATTGCTGAAGCCTCCGCCGCCAAAAGCGCCTCCGAATATGTCGCCGAATTGAGAGAAGATATCATCCATACTCATTCCGCCACCGAATCCTCCGCCGCCGGCGGCTCCTCCTACTCCTTGATGTCCGAACCTGTCGTATCGCTGTCTTTTCTCGGGGTTGTTCAACACTTCATATGCTTCCGCCGCCTCCTTAAATTTCACCTCGGCCTCCGCGTCATCGGGATTTCGATCGGGGTGATGTTTCAAAGCCAACTTGCGATAGGCTTTTTTCAATTCAGCTTGGGTAGCATTTTTGGAAATGCCCAATACCTCGTAGTAATCTCTCTTCGCCATATTCTGCGTCGTTCAGTTTATTATTGTCCTACTACTACTTTGGCGTAGCGGAGCACCTTATCATTGAAGAAGTACCCTTTTTCAGCCACGTCAATCACCTTGCCCTTCATGTCTTCAGAAGGAGCGGGGATATTGGTAATTGCTTCGTGGTATTCAGTGTCAAAAGGCTGGTTGATAGAATCCATCGGTTTCAATCCCTTGTTTTGTAACAAGTGCAAAAGTTTGTGGTGAATCAGCTTGAAACCCTCTTTTAATGCTTCTGTATCGCTGCTATTCTCATTGGAATTAATGGCACGCTCAAAGTCGTCTACAACCGGCAAGATTTCTCCTACGATGTCCGATCCTGCATTTTTCAGCAGGTCGAGTTTTTCTTTGGCCGTTCGACGTCTGTAATTTTCAAATTCAGAATAAAGTCTAAGGTATTTGTCATTTACCGTGTCATGCTTTTTCTGCAATTCCGTCAG
>JGI12109J20283_10097886_pt1 | contig 27538 bp, 32 predicted proteins | sample ElkSlonscriptome_12_FD_20283 | JGI IMG/M metagenome (IMG submission 20283)
CTCCCCCCTTCTTATTCAGCGCCGTGAGCACCTCAAACGCTTCAGTGCGTTTCCACCACGGCACGAAAAGGTGGTCGTGGTGCAGGCCAGCAATCACATTGCAGGCAATTCCCGCCGCCGCGAGCGCGTTCGAAACTGCCGCCGTAAGCCCCACGCCTTCAAGTGAAGAATGCACCATCAAGGTGATGCGCCCAAAAGGCGGCCCGTCGTCTTCCGGCTGGGCTCGCACCACGATCGTTTGACCTTCATCTTCGTAGATTATGGCAAAGATACGATCATACATCGCTGCAAATTCCTGCGGCGCACCCGCGGCGAGGAAGCGATAGGGTCGATCATCCAGCACCGGCTCCATCCCCGCCAGCATCGCCTGCAGATCACTGACGGGCTGACTGGTCACAGGATATATTTCGAAAGGTCCGTATTGCCGGCAAGTCCTTCCAGCCGCTCGCGCACGTAGGGGGCATCGATCGTGATCGTTTCACCCTCGTGCTCTTCTGCCTCGAAACTGATTTCTTCCAGCAGCTTTTCCATCACCGTTTGCAGACGCCGCGCACCGATATTCTCGACACTTTCGTTCACTTGGGCGGCAATGCGCGCCACTTCGCTGACGGCATCTGGCTTGATGTTCAATTCGACCTTTTCAGTGCCGATCAAAGCGCGATATTGCTCGACCAGATTGGCCCGCGTCTCAGACAGGATGCGCACGAAGTCCTCTTCGGTGAGCGCGCGCAAGTTCACCCGGATCGGCAAACGACCCTGCAATTCAGGCAACATGTCTGATGGTTTGGCCACGTGAAACGCGCCGCTGGCGATGAAAAGCACGTGATCGGTTTTCATCGGACCATATTTGGTCGCCACCGTGGTGCCTTCGATCAGCGGCAGCAGATCGCGCTGCACGCCTTCGCGGCTGACACTGCCGCCGCGCACATCGGAAACGGCGATCTTGTCAATCTCGTCGAGGAAAACGATCCCGTTTGTCTCGGCATTGGCAAGCGCGGACTGGGCAACATCATCATCGTCGAGCCGCTTGTCCGCCTCTTCTTCGACCAGCTTGTCCCACGCATCGGGCACGCGCAGCTTCTGACGCTTGGTGGGTTTCTTGCCGAACGCCTTGCCCATCATGTCGGAAAGATCGATCATCTGCATGTTGCCGCCCATATTGCCCATGTCGAAGGGCATATTGCGATCCTCGGCGACTTCGATTTCGACTTCGGTATCATTCATCGAATTGTCGATGATGCGGGCTTTGAAGCTTTCCCGGGTCGCCTCGCTTGCGTTCTGGCCCACCAGCGCATCGAGCAAGCGCTCCATCGCAGCTTCGCTCGCCGCTTCACGCACGCTTTCGCGGCGGCGTTCCTTCTCAAGCCTGATAGCCTCTTCGACGAGATCACGAGCGATCTGCTCAACATCGCGGCCAACATAGCCCACTTCGGTGAACTTGGTCGCCTCGACTTTCACAAAAGGCGCTTCGGCCAGCTTTGCGAGGCGCCGGCTGATCTCGGTTTTACCGCAACCGGTGGGGCCGATCATCAGGATGTTTTTCGGCGTTACCTCATCGCGCAATTCAGGCCCGAGGCGCTGGCGGCGCCAGCGATTTCGCAGCGCCACAGCAACCGCGCGCTTGGCATCCTTTTGGCCGATAATGTGATCATCAAGCGCGGCAACGATAGCTTTGGGCGTGAGCGCCTGGGGGGTCGAGTTATCCATAAATGTCTTTCGGGAGAGTTCTTAAACGGTCTCGAGTGTGACTTCGCCATTGGTGAAGACGCAGATATCTGCCGCGACCGCCATCGCCTTGCGAGCGATCATTTCAGCATCGTCCTCGTAATCAGCCAGCGCACGGGCGGCGGCGAGTGCATAGTTTCCGCCCGAGCCAATCGCAGCAATGCCGCCCTCGGGCTCAAGCACATCCCCGTTGCCGGTGAGCACCAACATGGTCTCTTCATCGGCCACGATCATCAGAGCTTCGAGGTTGCGCAAATATTTGTCGGTCCGCCAATCCTTGGCAAGCTCGACGGCGGCGCGCAGCAATTGGCCTGAATATTGTTCCAGCTTGGCTTCCAGCCGCTCGAACAGAGTGAAGGCATCTGCGGTGGCTCCCGCAAAACCGGCAACAACCTTGCCACCCTCACCGATCCGGCGAACCTTGCGCGCATTCGGCTTCATCACTGTGTTGCCCATCGACACCTGGCCATCGCCAGCAATCACAGTCTTATCGCCGCGCTTGATCCCGACTATGGTGGTGCCGTGCCACTGGGTAAGGCCGTGGCTGGCCTGATCATTTGTCATACCGGGCGAGATATGGAGCGCTGGTGCGATCTTCAACCAGCCCGGCTTTCAAACGGGCTGCTGTTCAGGGACCGCCGGGGCCTGCACCGCCCGGCCCGGCCGCACCGACTTGGCCGATATTGCCGAACAGATCTTCCAGAAAGCCTCGCTCGCGCCCCAGAGTGGGGGTTTTGTCGCCTTCAGGCCGCAGGAAAACAACCTTGTCAATTCCGGTACGATCTACGCCCGCGACATTGCCGGAGCCATCGAAAGTCACGGCGAGAACCCCATGCTGACGGATACGCGGGCGCACGAACGGCTTACGTCCCGTTACGCTGGAAATGTAATACCAGGTGGGCTGGCCGTACTGGCTGGCGAAGGTAGGGCGGCCAAGCGTGCCTTCCACCGAGCGCTGATTGTCGATCCCGGGCTGGATTGAGCGCATCAGGACATTATCGGAGACATAGCCGCGGGATTCGCGGATAGACGAACACGCGCCAAGCCCGCCCAGCATTGTCAGCGCGCCTGCCATGATCGCCAGTTTGCGCACTTTTGAACCCATCATCTGAAAATCACCCGCCAAATTCTTCATTGCATCGCCCTCGCGATTGCTTTGGCAGCGCCTTAGGCCCTCGGTTGCGGGCATGCAACGCTTTGCAAGGCAATCACCAGGCCTTAAATCCAGGGCAGTATTGCAAGCGCGCTTGAATTGCGGGTGAACGCGCCGATCACGCGAGCGGGTTACGGAACATCAAATAGGCGTGCGGGTTCGTAGCTAATAACAGGTCAGTGCATCGCGCGGTGATCTCAGGCTGTATTTGCGTACATTGATCCAAGCGAAAGAACCACGAATGTCCTTCCTATCACGCCTTTTCGGCACCGCCCCCGACCCCCGCGAAACGCTGCGCCCCTTGTGGCACCGCGTAATCGAACTCGCGCGCGAGCCGTCCTTTTATGTCGATTGCAATGTCGCCGACAGCGTAGCCGGGCGTTTCGATCTGATCACAGCCGTATTGTGCGTGGTGATGGTGCGGATCGAGGCGAGCGAGATGCGCAGTGAAAGCGCGCTTCTGGCGGAATTGTTCGTTGAGGATATGGATGGCCAATTGCGCGAGTTTGGCGTCAACGATGTCGTCGTGGGCAAACGCGTGGGCAAGCTGATGAGCGTGCTTGGCGGGCGCCTTGGTGCCTATCGCAGCGCGCTGGTTGAGAAAGATACTGATCGCCTCGCCGCTGCCGTAAGCCGCAATGTGACCTTCAGCGAGGGCACAGACGAAGCGGCCAATGCCCGCGGCGTGGCCGAGAAATTGCTCGCTCTGAGCGAACGGCTTGCAGCAAACAGCGATGAAGAGCTATTGAAAGCCAACGGGATATGGTGACACGCAATGTTGGGATCACGAAATGAGGCCTCTGACGTTCCGGAATTGAGCCGGATGATAAAGGCGCGGCTGTTGCCCGCGGATGCCGTCCGGATCGAAGCCGATGAACGCGAGCGCATCGCCCTCGCGGATCGGTTCGGCATCATACGCATCGAACAGCTCAAAGCTTCAGTTGAGTTGGATATCTGCGCAAAGGGTGTGCGCGCTCAAGGTGCGCTGAGCGCGGATATCGTGCAGGCCTGCGCGATTTCGGGGGAGCCGTTTGCAGCCCATATCGAAGAACCGATCGTTCTGCGCTTCATCGAGGAAGGCACAGCTCGGCTGACCCCCAGCGACGAAGACGACGTTGACTTCGAGATCACCGCCGAAGATTGCGACGAGATCGAATATTCGGGCGATGCCTTTGATATTGGCGAAGCGGTCGCCCAGACCCTTGGCCTCGCGATTGATCCCTATGCCGAAGGACCCGGCGCAGATGCCGCACGCGAGCAGGCGGGGATTGTGAAAGAGGGGAAAGAAGCACCCAGCGGGCCGCTCGCCGCAGGGTTGGCTGCGCTCAAGAAAGATTGAGAGCGCTTTAGCCCCTTTTAAGTCGGTTATTGATCGGCGCCATCCGTCTCGGCGCCGATTTGCGGCAGCTTGAAAATCACCGTTTCAATGCAGCCCGTCAGCCCGCCCTCAATCGTTGCGTAGCGTGCGCTGGTAAGGACACCTTCTGCATAGCTACCAAACTCGCTCGCTGGCTGTGCCGCCAGAGTTTCAACATTGCCAATCTCGCCCCATGAAGCAACATCATAGCGCAGCACCGCCCACCCCTCGATGCCGCGCCGCTGATAGGCCTTGGGATAATTGAGCACGGGGGTTTTGGACCAGCGATCATCGGCCTCGCATTGCTCGGGCTGTTCGCCGAATTGCCATGCGGGCGGCGCCTTGGGCGCAGTGATCACGTCAGCCGCAGTCCAGTCATACCGCCAGCAGCCCGTGCGCGGATCTTCATCGATCCAGCGCGAGGCCGCGACAGCGCGGCGCGATGCGGTCTCGATTGCGGCGTTTCCTGTGGAGCCCGCTGTTTCAAGATTGATTGGCTTACCCTCGGCATCGATATCATAAGACACGAAAACCCAGTGATTGGCGCCGGGCCGCTTGGGCAATTTGCGGTAATCCGGCGTATGGATTTCCAGCGGGCGCTTGCGGTTTGCGAAGCAATCGCCCGGCACGATGTTTTGCCATGCATCGCGCGGCACCGCACGGCGGCGCGAATGGATGACCTGCATCATCAAATCATCGAGCGGAGCTTCGTCATAGGGTGTGGCGGTCTGGCTGAAAGTGACAGCGCACGCGGCTTCACCCGCCTGAGGATCGAAACGCGCAGCAGCAAGAGCGGGGGAGAGATCACTGCCATAGCGCCTCCCACCAGCAATATCGCTGGCGGTGATGCCAAGCGCGCGGCCCTCGCTGCCAAGTGTGAAGCTGAAGATTACGCGAGGCAATTGCTCAGGCACATTCGAAGTCGCATCGGGAATGCGGGTCGGGATCACGTCCGGGCTGAAAATCGCACCATTATCGCACGTGATCTGTCCAGCCTTCCACGAAATGAGATGGACCACTGGCCGCGCGCTAGCCCCAGGGAGTCGCGCGGTCAGGCGCTTTTGCGGCTGCGCGTGAGCGGTGGCAGGGGACTGCGAACACAGCGCGGCGGCTATCACAAGCGCTCCCGACACGACGCGGGCGCTGGACGATCTGGTGCTGCGAGCGTTGATCATATCAGCATGGGCTCCGTATGAATTGCGATCAGGTGCGCCGGGCGAGAGCGTGCTGCTCTCTCGCTCGCATTCAAAACGTTAGCAGCCAGCATGTGCATGGCAAGACCGGCCGCCCGATCGCGCGCCGTTTATCGCAGGCTGGGAGAGCCCGCTGCGAAATTCGCGCGTATTGCCGATGAGGGCACTCGGACTACACCTGCGCGCCGCTGCGACCCGCCATCAGATCGCAACAGACGCAGGCAATCCGTCGTTCGAGATTGCGCAGATGGATTTTGCCATGATGGTCTGGCTCTATGCTGCGGCCCTGGTCGCGCGATCAAAACGGGATATCGTCATCCAGATCATCATAGCCGCCGCTCTGGCCGCCCTGCCCTCCGCCCATGGAATCGCCGCCCATCGAGCCGCCGCCGCCTTGGTTCCAGCCGCCGCCTGAGCCACCGCCCGAAGCGGCACCTGAACGCTGGCCGCCGCCATAGCCACCACCGCCGCCGCCGCTCGCTCCGTCAAGCATCGTCAGCGTACCGCCGAAATTGCGGATCACGACTTCGGTCGAATAGCGATCATTGCCGGTCTGATCCTGCCATTTGCGCGTCTCAAGCTGGCCTTCGATGAAGACTTTACTGCCCTTTTTCACATAGCGCTCAACCACCCCGACCAGTCCTTCGGAGAAGATGGCGACAGTGTGCCACTCGGTCTTTTCACGGCGTTCACCCGTCTGGCGATCCTTCCAGCTTTCGCTGGTTGCAATGCGAAGATTGGCAACCTTGCCGCCATTCTGAAATGTCCGGATTTCCGGATCCGCCCCCAAATTGCCGATCAGCATCACCTTGTTCAGCGAGCCCGCCATATTCCTGTCCTTCCCGTCATGTCATCACACTGCCCGCGCAGCTACGGCGCGAACGAATCTTAAGGTACGGTGATAGGCGCTCAAATCGCGCGAGGCGAGCCAGCGGGGGTGATTTTCCTTACCGTTCTGGTGAAAATCACCGGGAAGGGTAGCGCAGGCGGCCAAGAAACCGTGTTAGGCTGGGCAATTCCACATCGCGATTGGTAAATTTGGACTTCACCTTTTCAAAGCGCATCACGCCATCAATCCGCCGCTCTAGGAATTCGTAGGATTTCTCTTTGCCTTCGCTGTCATCGTTGATGAAGAAGGCGAGTGTTGCCGAGTAGATGCCGGCGAGGATCGCACGCTTTGTGTAATGGTTGTAATCGGTCGCCGTATCACCGGCGAGCCGCCACATGATATCAGCAGAGCGCCAGCCGATCTGCAACGCGCGCGGCGCGTTTTGCGGCATCGCCATTATCGACATGGCTCGGCGCACTGCTTCGTCTATATCTTCAACCGCCTTGAGACGAAAGGCCACCAGCTCGTAGATACGCTCCCGGATTTTCAGTTCGGCCAGGCGTTCGGGCGGCCATTCAGCTTCCATTTCCTGATCAACCGACGTGATCCACGCCTCGATCATGTCCATCGCGCGGCCATTCAAAGGCTTGGCCGGGAAGGCAAGGCGAGCGACATCCACGTCGCACCCCGCCATTTCGGCAGCCGCTTCGAGTGCGGTTTCATTCCAGCCATCGAAAATCGCCGATGCGGCGATATCAGGAGCCAGCGCCACGCGCAGCTCGTCCAGTGTCATTTCGGCGAAATCGGTTTCAGTGTTGCTCATATCAGAAAGAAGGCCCGTATTGCTTTCCGGTTCCCTTTTCCTTGCGATCAGCATCCGCAGCGGCGATTTCGTCCATGATGCGATCATTGCCGACCAGCAATTCGGCATAGTCGCGCGCCGAGCGGCCCGAATTGTCGTTGCGATCAGGATCCGCACCCTCTTTCAGCAGACGTGCGATCAGATCAACATTGCGGCTGTGAACGGCAGTGATCAGCGGGGTTTCGCCCTGGCTGTCTGATACATCGATCTGCGCGCCTCCCTTGATCAGCGCCTCGACACTGTCGAGATCGCCAAGCGCGGTGGATATCTGGATGGGATAGACGCCCTTGCGATCCTTGATGTTGGGATCAGCGCCGCGTTGGATCAGGAACTTCACCCAAGTCGTATCGCGCCGCTCGGCCACGATGTGGAGGCCTGTGCGCCCGCTGGTAATATCGCGCGTGTTCACGACTTGCGTACCCGGCTGATCGAGCATTTCGGTCACCGCAGTGCCGTCGCGTTCATCAACCGCTTCGAGAAACTCATACCCTTGTGAAAACATTTGCGCGCTGGCCGCAGTGCCGGCCACAAAAGAAAATCCCGTAGCCGAGATGCACAACGCGCTGGCAATCGCGCCGGCAATCCCTAATTTGCGCATATTCAAGCCTGACACGGGTTTATCCTTTCCCATCTGGTCCACTTCTTCTGGCGTTGCCACGCACCTTGACGGAGCATAGATTTGTCCTGATTGGCCCCTTTCAAGGCCTTCGCGATGTGCGCGCAGGCCAAGTTGTTCCAACCCTTTGAAGCCTTCGCAGTTAGCAGAGCATGAATAGCCTCGCCAAGACCCTCTCCCCGTTAATCGCCCTTTCAGCCGCCATCGCGCTTTCAGCATGTGCGCCCGAAGCAGACTTTGCAAATGATCCGCCGCTTGCCGGCGCGGATATTGGCGGGCCGTTCTCGCTCACCTCTTCAGCCGGCGAGACGGTGAGATGGGAGGATTTTCGCGGACGCTATGCGATCATCTATTTCGGCTATGCTTTTTGTCCCGATGTCTGCCCAACGGACATGCAGCGCACCGCTCAGGGCCTGAAAACCTTTGCAACCCGTAAACCCAAACTTGCCGAAAAGGTGCAGGCCGCCTTCATCACCATTGATCCCGAGCGTGACACGCCCAAGGTGGTCGGCGAATTCACGTCCGCTTTCTCCGACGATCTTATCGGCCTCACCGGTAGCCCCGAAGCGATCAAGGCCGCAGCTGACAATTTCCGCGTATACTATAAAAGGGGCGAGGATGCCCCGGGGGGCGGCTATCTCGTTGATCACACCAATATCGTCTACCTGTTCGGCCCCGAAGGCGAACCACTTGCCATCTTGCCAACCGATCAGGGTGCCGAGGCGGTTGCAGATGAACTTGCCAAATGGGTGAATTAAGGAACGCCTTCTGGGAGCTACCGCTGGGTGAGCTCAATCGCGCCGAATGGGAAGCTTTGTGCGATGGCTGCGGCCATTGCTGCACGCACAAGATCGAAGACGCCGATACCGGAGAGATTGAGCACACCAATATCGCTTGCAAGCTGCTCGATACCGGCACCGCGCGGTGTTCCGATTATCGCAACCGCAAGGCCTTCGTGCCCGACTGTATGCGGCTTACCCTGCAGATTGTCGAGGATGTGCCCTGGCTGCCTGCAACATGCGCCTATCGCCTGCGCGCAGCCGGTCGCCCGCTTTACAGCTGGCATTATCTCATTTCGGGCGATCGCGGGGCGGTGAAGCGCGCTGGAATTTCGGTTGCAGGGCGAGTCATCAGCGAAGACAACGCCGGCCCTCTCGAGCATCATATCGTGGAATGGAACCTGCCAAGGCTGGACAATTCGACATCCGATGCCCTTGATGATGGGGAATAGCCACAAGATAGCCACCAGGAGGCTGCGTTAGGTGATTGACTGGCTGAAAAAAGAGCGGCCCGACATCGCGAAGCTGGATGACCAGATCGAGCTCAATGGCGAGCTTGTGCCGATTGTGCTGCGCCGTCATCCCACCGCTCGCCGCCTCACCTTGCGGATGGCTCCGGATGGAAGCGCTGTGAATATCACACTCCCGCGCTGGGCGCTTCGCGCGCAGGCCATCGCGTTCGCCCATGCGCGCGCCGATTGGCTCGCGCGGCAACATGCCCGCGTTCCACGCCGCTCGGCACCTGTAGCTGGAGGAGACCTTGTCTATCGGGGCGAAGTGCTCAGGATCGATTGGAACGAACGCGCCCCTCGCCGCCCCCTGCGCGAGGGCGATCTTCTGCGGGTAGGCGGCGCGATTGAGGGGCTGGAGGCGCGAATTCGCCGCTGGCTGGAGCGCGAGGCATTGGAGCTGTTTCAAAACGATCTTGCTGATTATGTGCGCGCGGCGCGGCTGGAGCCGGTGCCTTTGGGACTGAGCCGCGCGCAAAAACGCTGGGGCAGTTGCTCTAACGGCGGTGCATCGGGGCAAAAGCGCATCCGGATCAACTGGCGACTGGTGCAAGCACCCGATTTTGTGCGCCGTTCTGTCGTCGCCCACGAGGTTGCGCATCTTGTCCACTTCGATCACTCGCCCGCTTTCCACGCGCTGTTGGGGCGCATTTACGAAGGCGAGACCATCGAGGCGGATCGCTGGCTGAAAGAAAACGGGCGCTCGCTTTACACAGCGTTCGGCTAAGCGGCCGGATAGGGCGCTCGCGTTCTCCCACTGGCACTCACCGCGCCTGCGCTCTATATCAGTGCACATGTCTTCCTTTTCACGCTTCAATCCCGCATCAGGCTTTGCCGATTTCTGGAACGAATTTCGCAAGCCCAACCCCCTGCGCGTCCCCATGCTGCTGGCCTCTACCGTGCCGCTATTGGTGATTTTTTACTGGCTGGCGGGAGAGGTGCACTACAAGACGCCCGAGCGTCCGCGGATCACCTACATCACCACTTTCGAGCCCGAACGCAGCGATGATGAGATCATCGCCTCGAACATCGCCAATCAAGAAGTGCAGGATTTGCGCGAAGCGGCTGAGGAAGATCTGGCTGAGCGCAAGCGCGAGATTTACAAGGCTCTGGGCCGCGGGATCGGAATGGATGTTGACCAGATCGCAGCCGAAGCCGACGCGCGCCGCGCCCAAGAGGAAGCAGAAGCAGCGCAGCGCCGCGCCGGCTTTGATGCCCGGAGTGGGAATGAAAGCGCGGATACGGGCGACGCGGCATCTCAAACGCCCACCTCTGCCAGCCCGCGATAAAACGATCCTCGCACAATCATGGCTTTGAGATCGCCTAGCGATGCGGACTGGATGGCGGCAACGGCGCGTCTCGCGGCGCGCGCGCGCCCTTCAAGCAGTCCCAATCCAGGCGTTGGCGCGATTGTGTGCAAAAACGGCAAAGTGCTGGCGCGCGGCTGGACGCGTGCCGGTGGCCGACCCCATGCAGAGGCCGATGCGCTCTCTCAGCTCACCAAAGATCAAGCGCGCGGAGCGACCATTTATGTGACGCTGGAGCCATGCGCACACCAATCTGATCGCGGCCCTGCTTGCGCCGATTTGCTATGCGAGACCGAACCTGCGCGCATTGTGATCGGCCAGCACGATCCCGATCCGCGCACTGCGGGAAGCGGGATCGCCCGAATTGAGGCGGCTGGGATCGAAGTATCCGTGCTCGAAGACACGGCCTCCTACCGAAGTCTTGCAGGCTATCTGATGCGCCAGCGCGCTGGCCGACCCTTTGTGACCCTGAAGCTCGCTCAGTCGCTCGACGGCGCAATTGCTCTAGCGGACGGCACCAGCCAGTGGATCACTGCGGACATCGCCCGTGCGCATTGCCATGCAATGCGCGCAGGCGCAGACGCAATTCTCGTGGGCGGAGGCACCTGGCGTGCCGATCAGCCCCGGCTTGATGTGCGCCTGCCTGGCCTTGCACAGCGCAGCCCGAAACGTGTCGTGCTAACGCAAGGGGAGGCACCCGGTGGCGTCTTGGCCATTGCAAGCCCATTCGCCATTTCCAAGCTCACACAGGTCATGCACCTTTATGTCGAAGGGGGCGCGGCTACGGCAGCGAGCTTTCTTGCAGCAGACCTCGTTGACGAGTTGCATCTTTATCAGGCGCCCATCGTCATCGGCAGCGATGGCCTCTCCAGCATTGGCGCGCTGGGCCTTGGCGATCTCGCTTCGGCGCATGACAGGTGGCGCGCATCAGATGCGCGCATCCTTGGCAGGGACCGGTTTACAGCCTATCTGCGCGTGCGAGACACCTCGCCTGCATAAGGATACGGCAAAGCCCATGTTCACTGGTATCGTAACCGCCATCGGAACCATCGCAAAAGTCGAAGAGTGCGCGGATATGCGCTTGCGGATCGCTGCCCCGCTTGATCCGGCGCGCATCGATATCGGCGCATCGATTGCCTGTTCGGGCGTATGCCTCACGGTTGTCGACCGCGGCGGCGAGGCAGGCGATGCATGGTTCGAGGTTGATGTCAGCCGCGAGACCACCAGCCGCACCCGCAAAGGTTTGTGGGAAGAAGGCGCACGCATCAATATCGAACCGTCCTTGCGCGTGGGCGATGAATTGGGCGGGCACATTGTTACAGGGCATGTCGATTCAATTGGCACCGTAGTCCATTCCAAGACCGAGGGAGGAAGCTGGCGTATCGCGGTGCGCGCGAGATCGGAAATGGCGCCCTTCATCGCGGAAAAAGGCTCAATCACCGTCGATGGTGTCTCCCTTACCGTCAACGATGTGCGCGACCGGCCCGATGGCGCGTGCGACTTCGCACTCAACATCATCCCGCACACCGCCAAAGTCACCACTCTTGGCGATCTGGCCGAGGGTGACGAGGTAAACCTCGAGATTGACGTGCTGGCCCGCTATCTCAAGCGGATGCAGGCCCTTGTCTAGCCGCGCTTGCGTGCGCTGGTCTGCCAGCGCGTAATCGCACCGTCGCAATAGCAGAGTAGTTCTGGGCCATGAGTAACATTGCTTTCCAACATCACCGCCGCCGCGTGCTTCAGGCCACTGCCGGAGCCTTTGCCGGCCTGGTTGCGAGCGGGTGCAGCGTGGGCTCTTCGCCTGGCCCAAGATTCAGCCGCGCGCCTGTTAATCGCGCCGGTGGCCCTGTCTCTTCAGCAGCGCTTGTGCCCGATCAAGCAGGCATACTCGATCTGCAACCCGGCTTTTCCTACCGCGTGCTCAGCCGCGCGGGCGATCCAATGGACGATGGCCTTCGAGTGCCTGATCGCGGCGATGGCATGGGCTGCTTTGATCTTGGCGAGGATATCGCGCTGGTGCGCAATCACGAGCTTTCGCCCGGCCACGCTGCGGGCGGGACGCTTGCAAGCGGCTACCGGCGCGCCGCAAACGGGGAAGTCCATCCCGGCGGCACCACAACGCTGGTGCTTGACCGCGAGACGCTGGACGTCAAACGCCAATTCCGTTCGCTAGCGGGAACTGTGCGAAACTGCGCGGGCGGGATCACGCCTTGGGGCACCTGGCTCACTTGCGAGGAGCCCGGTTCGCGGCTTGGCCAGCTGCCCGATCATGGCTTTGTTTTTGAAGTGCCTGCGGGCGCGTCCGGAATGGTCGATGCACAGCCGATCCGCGCCATGGGCCGGTTCAACCACGAAGCGGCCTGCGTCGATCCAGCCACAGGCATTGTCTACATGACAGAAGATCGCGGAGACGGCCTGCTCTACCGGTTTCTACCCAACGTGCCCGGTAACCTTGCCAAGGGCGGCACGCTCCAGGCGCTCGCATTGTCCAACGATCTGCGGGACAGCCGCAATTGGGACTCGAAGCGCTGGGCGCCCGGCACCGAATTGGCCGCCGTATGGCTCACCATCCCCAACCCCGAGTCGCCTGACGATGATCTGCGCATTCGCGGCGCGGCGGCGGGCGCGCTTAAAATTGCGCGGGGCGAAGGTATCTGGATGGGCAATGGCGAGATGTACTTTGCCGCCACCAATGGAGGTGCGGCGAAACTAGGCCAGATTTTCCGGCTCACCCCCGGCGTGGCCGGCGCGCCTGACACCCTGCAATTGTTCTTCGAAAGCGAAAGCAAACAGCAGCTCAATTACGGTGATAACCTCACAATTGCCCCATTCGGCGATCTGATCGTGTGCGAGGATCAATATACTGATGTGGTCAACAATCGTCTGATCGGGCTCACACCAACGGGTCAGCCTTATGTCCTTGGAGCGCTGCGGCTGCAGACCGAACTTGCCGGTGGATGTTTCAGCCCGGACGGCACAACGTTCTTCGTGAACGCCTATTCACCAACCATGACATTGGCGATCACCGGCCCGTGGGAGGAACTCGCCGCGCGCGCATGATTGGGCGCACCATGCCTCACGGTCAGATCAGGCAATGGGGCGCTGTGCCGCCTCCTCAAAAGAGATCATCCGCCGCGTCTCTTCGCACCACAAGGTCAGCCCCAATTGCTGCCATGTCTCGCGCACGCTCATCCGGTTGAGATCGCGCAGCGCGGGGTTCGCCTCCATCACTTCGGGCAGGCGATAGAACGGCACACGGCTCGCTAGGTGGTGCACGTGATGCACGCCGATATTTCCGCTGAACCAACGCAGCGGCTGCGGCAGATCAAGGTGTGAGCTTCCAAGCAAAGCCGCATCGTGAAACTGCCAGTTTTCACCCGCGTCCCAGTGCGCATGCTCGAACTGGTGCTGAACGTAAAAGAGCAGGACGCCTGCAGCCGCTGCAACCAGCACGGTGGGCACCACCACCAAAGCGGTGGCTCCTGCGCCAAACGCGAAAGCCAGCCCTGCCAATATCGCCAGCAGCACCGCGTTGGTGGCCATCGCGCTCACCCAGTATTTTGCGCCCTTGCGCATCAGCCCGATCGGCAGACGGTGGCGTAGCAGGAAGAGATACGCCGGTCCCACACCCAGCAAGACAAGCGGCGAGCGGTAGAGCCGGTACCCCCACCGGGCGAGCGGTGAGCGCGCGTGAAATTCCCGCACAGTCAGCGTATCGACATCGCCATAGCCGCGCTGATCAAGGTTTCCCGTGCTGGCATGATGGAGTGCATGGCCGCGCTTCCAGCAATCATAAGGGGTAAAGGTGAACACTCCGAGCGCGCGCCCCACCCAATCATTGCCCCGCCTGCTAGGCAGAAATGCACCATGGCCGCAATCGTGCTGGATGATGAACAGACGTAGCAGGAAAAAGCCAGCCAACGGTACCAAAGCAAGCGCGATCCAATAGCCCGCATCCAGCGCGAACAGCATCGCCGCTATCAGGGCGAGGAACGGCACAAGTGTGATTGCCAATTCGAAAAAACTTCGAAGCGGGCGCGGCGTGATGAAAGGTTTCAACGATCCCGCCAACGCCCGCGGGTCAATTCCCGCACCTTGCGTTTCATTCAGGCAGGCAGCATCACTCATCTATTTTCCCCTTAAGCGCGGTGATACGCGCATATCATCCGAGCCCTTGATAAATCCTTCGCGCAAAAAGGAAAGTTTAGGTGCGGCAGGACGTAAGACGGTCATGATCAGCGGTATTTGGCGGCAATGGGTGCATAAGGGGGCGATCACGCGTGAGAGTGAGCGCTCTTCCCAACATCGAAGCTCGGATGCGAGCCCCTCTTTGCGCCCCCGCAATACTGTCACCTTTGGCAAACGTGCAAATGCGCGCTTCAGCCCGTCACATCGCCCAGCGCAGCGATGAACTTGTCGATATTGTCCATCGTCAACCCGGCGATATTGATGCGGCCCGATCCCGCCATGTAGATACCGTGGTCCTCGCGCAGCGCGATCACCTGTTCCTTGCTCACCGGCAGCACGGAAAACAGCCCGTTCTGTGAGCCCAGCGGGGCGAGATCGATAGAGCCCGCCTGCCCCGCTTCAGCCAGCCGGTCGCGCACCTGTCGCATCCGGCTGCGCATTTGCTTCAGCTCGCCCAGCCAAAGCTCGGTCAGGTCGGAATCGCGCAGGATCACGCGCACGGCAGCGGCCCCATGGTCTGGCGGCATAGACCAGCTCGCACGCGCAAGAGCGTTGGCGTTGGAAAAGGCTTTGTCGAGCACATCCGCCTCGCCGTCGCGTCCCATGATGTAGAACGCACCAACGCGGTCTCTGTACATCCCGAAATTCTTGTCACAGCTATAGGCGATGAAGGCTTCTGGCACTTTGGCGAGCACGCTGCGGAGGCCGGCGGCATCTTCCTCCAGCCCCTCGCCCAGCCCCTGATAGGCGGTGTCTATGATGGGGAAAGCGCCAGTCTCAGCAAAGCAATCACCGATCTGCTCCCAGTCTTCTATTGTATAATCAATGCCGGTGGGATTGTGGCAGCAGCCGTGGATCAGCACGCCATCGCCGGGTCGGGCGTTTTTTATGGCGGCTAGCACCGCTTCGAGATTGGCGGTGCCATCGGCGCGCGCATGATCGAACGCGATCAACTCCAGTCCCAGATCATCTATGATCTGTTTGTGATTGGGCCAGCTTGGAACGCCCATATGCACCCGCGTCATCCCCGCTTGCTGTCCCAGAGCGAGTGCAAGCCGAACCGCGCCCGTTCCGCCCGGCGTCTGCATACCGGCAATGCGCCCACCCATCGTCGCATCACTGCCGAAGATATAGGGCATCAGCGCGTTGACGAAACCGGTATCGCCTTCAGGCCCAAGATAGCTTTTGGATTCCTGGGTATCGACCAGCATCTGTTCGGCCTTTTTGATCGCAGCGAAAACGGGCGTGGCGCCCTCATCGGTACGGTACACGCCGACTCCAAGATCGATCTTGTCTTCGCGGCTATCGGCAGCGTGGAGCTTGATCAGCGCAAGCAGCGCATCGGGCGATTGGGCTTCGAGTCGATTCAGCATGGGGCCTGCGATGCCGCGAGCGCGCGGATGGCGCAAGACTCCAATCGGCGATGCGCCCGATTATCAAAAGGCGTGAGACGCAGCGCGCGGCACCCAGCAAGGCTTCAAAATGGCAGCCAACGCTGCTTTTTGGAGAACTTCATATAGCCCGCGTTCACGCCCAGCCTCACACCTGCTCCCATGCGAATGGGGATCAGCACGACATCGCCGCGGCGCATATAGCTCGCGTGCAAACCGCCGATCAGATAAGCCTGCCCCTCGCCCGCGGGATAGCGTTTGAACAGGTCTTCGCTGTCGAACAGATTGTAAACAAGCACAAAAGTGTTGGCCGCATTGGCCCCGGCATCAAACCCGACAGATGGTCCGGTCCAGTAAACCTTGCGCTTGCCTTCAATCTTATGGTGCAGCGTGCCGGAGCCATAGCGCGCGCCAAAAATGAAGGCGCCTCCCGCCTCACGCCCGACGATATAGCCGTTAGGCTGGCCTTCTTTCTCGAGCAGATCCTCAATTATCCTGGCAAGGCCTTCGGCGCCTTTGCCAAACACACCCTCGGCCGCGCCGATCAGATCATCTTGAGCATAGGTGGCGCTGTCGGCGGAAACCTGTTGGGTGGCAGTGGAATCCTGAGCGACGTCGCCCGCAGCCGGGCCCGCAGCCGCCCCCCCAGTCTCGCCATTGCCAATGCTTGCGCCGCTAGCTGGATCAACCCATTGCTTGCCCTGCGTCTCGGCAGGCGGCTCGGAATAAGCGGTGAATTCATCATCAAACCCGCGCTCCCCGGCAGGAGCGTTCTGGGGAAGAGCATCAGTCGTTTTGCCGGAACGCAGCCGCTCGCGGTCTTGCGCCGGATCAGCAGGCACGCGGACAAGGTCAGCATCAATTGCGGTGCTGTCTGCTTGAGTTGGCCCGGCTGCGTTCTCGCCGCTTTGCTCGAACGCCTGATCGGGATCGAATTTTTCAAGGTCCTGAGCGTGAGCTGGCACGTTATTCAAAGCCATGAATACAAGCGCGACCATCGTAAGAAGCAGCTGCGGCAGAGGACAGGAAAGAGCGAGATTTCTTTTTTGAGGAATGCTTTTGTGAGCGGGCATGGGGATCCTGATCATATCGCAACCTTTCATACGGGCGCATCGCGCGAAGCGTAAGCTGTGTGCGGTGAGGGCGTGAAGACAAGAGCAACACGCNCAACCGAATCGAAAACGGGTTCAGTGGAGACGTATTGCAAATACATTGCTGAACCTCGTGCGAACCCGCGGCTGGTTTAATGCAATTCGATGCCCCCCGGAAAGCGCGCCACTCAGGCGCAAAACAATATTTTGCGCCTGAGTGCTTGCCGCTGGCAGCTTGGGTGATTATAGCGCGCGGCTCGCAGCCTAACATGCGATGCGGAGACGTGGGTGAGTGGCTGAAACCAGTCCCCTGCTAAGGGACCATACCGTTTATAGCGGTATCGAGGGTTCGAATCCCTCCGTCTCCGCCACCCACCTTTGAATGGCTTTATCCTCAAATAGGTCGCCGGTCTCGGCTAACGCGCCTGTTTGATAGAGGCCAAATCGATCTGCCATTTGTCAGTTTCGGATGCGTCATGGGCTTGGGCCGTTAGCTCAATTCGAAGTTCGGGTTACAAATCATCGGATGCTTGCCGGCGAAATCGGGAATGATCCAGGCGGCCGCGTGTTTTCGACGTTTCTTCACTAAAAACAACTCTGGTCGCCCCCTATGTTTGGGGTCAAGACATTATCGCAGTCAGCCAGCGATTGAGCGCATCGCTTAACAAAGAGCACGGGAGAATTTCATGTCTGCACCAATCGTGATCATGGGAGCCACATCGGGCATCGGTGCGCTTGCTCTTGAGGAAGCGCGCGCGACTGGATTGCGAGTGCGTGCTTTTGCCCGCAGCGCCGATACGATCAAAGGCGATGATCTCATCGAACCGGTTGCAGGCGATGCCCGCTCGCCGCGCGATGTCGCAAATGTGCTCCAAGGGGCGCGAGCCGTCGTCTACGCGCTCGGCATCAAAGAGCGCCTTGCCATGCTGTGGGAAAAGGAGACGCTTTTTTCCGAAACAACCAAGGTTTTGTTGAATGCAATGGCGTCACACGATGTGCCACGCCTGGTCGCTGTCACCGGCTATGGCGCGGGGCGATCACGCGATTCCATGAGCACGGTGGAACGCGCAGGCCACCGCTTGATCCTGGGCGGTCCCTATCGCGACAAGGACCGGCAGGAAGACCTGATCATGCAAAGCGATACAAACTGGACCATCGTGCGCCCCGTAATTCTGACAAACGGGCCAAAGACGGGCCGCGCCAAGGCTTTTATCGATCCGGAGCGCTGGCACAACGGGATCGTGTCGCGCAAGGATGTGGCATCGTTCCTGATCAAAGCGCTTGATGATGAGCAGTACTACCGCAAGGACGTCGTGTTCAGATTATAGAGGCGCTGGAGACCTTCATCGTGCGGCTGCAAATCCGGAGCACTCGCAAGTACTATCTGCGAGTGATTTTCATTATAAGTTATTGAAATAGCAAGAATTTTTGGAACTCATTTCTTTGAGGCGCGTTACGTGATAGTAACCCCAACCAAGGATTTCTCCATGACCTGTTCAAACTGCAAGTTTTTTAACGTCGCGCAAACCGAATGCCGTCGCTATGCGCCCTCACCTGCCGAAACCGATATGAAAGCCCAATGGCCCACCGTCGCCAGCGAAGATTGGTGCGGTGAGTTCGTCGCTCTCGGCGAGGATAGGGCCGCCGCCTAATATCCAAGGTGCAACAAGGCACCTGAAAAAATTGATTGCGGGTCCTGTGACCCCAAACGAAAGGGCCGGTGCAGGCATTGCACCGGCCCTTTTTGATATTTGCTCGTGTCACCGTTGACAAAATCGTTTCTGCTTATCATTCTCAATAAGAGAGGTAAGAAAATGATCGAGCAATTCAGGCAAGTCTGGTCCCCATGCGATGGCAAAGCGCCGAATGCCGAGGCTTGGCCAGGGCGAGGCAGCGCTGCCAAGGTGGGCCGCTGGGCGCTCGAACGCGCTGCCGACATCCTCATGAGATGGGGACGCAGGCAATTGCGCATTGCTGCGCCGGCAAGCAAACAGATGACTCCGCACGAACGCAGCCTCCACCTTATTGTCAACGCGCTGGCGCACGATGATAGTGATGCTGCGCGAAACCACGCAAACTGGCTAGTACATCCTGCGGGAGTGGCTCCGCTGCTGCGGGCCCTGCAGCCGGTTGCCCGGGCAACAGGCGCGATTAATCACTCGGCGTCTTCGCGGCGGTAACCGAAAAAGGGAACATACAGCTGCGCGCTGCCTCAAAGCTTTCCGACACGCGTCATGCGTGCGCTCAGTCTCGGCTTTCATTTGCTGGCGTATTTCTGCGCAATAATTTTAGACAAGGATCCATACTCTGATGTGGCATGGCAAGCGCTGCCAGAAGTTGGAACGCGCTCGCCACGCTGAGAAAGCTCCCGTCAAAAGCGTATGGTAGTAACAATGCGCCAAGCAACAGAGCCAGCAGGGTCAGCGATGCCCCGATTGCCAGAATGAGACTGATCGGCCAGTCGGCAAGATCACGGCCGATGGCGACAAGGTGACGGGGCGTATGAAAGGCGCAGAAGAAAAGCGCAAAACCAATGAGGGGCGGAACCACGAAGAGGCTCGCCAGCATAATCGCAAAGGCCAGTGCACGGGGCGCCTTGCCATCTTTGCCCAGCGCAAAAAGCGCGGTCCCTGCGATTAGCAGCGTGATTGGAGCAATCAGCACGAAACCGTTTATAGTGGCGCGTGCCGTCGCATCGCTCGTCATGGCGGCGAAGATCATTTCGACTTCAGTCAGATGACCCATGCCTATCGCGCATAGTGGTGCAAATCCGAGAGCGAACCGGAACAATGGCTCAGACACATCGCACCAATCCTCACTAAAGTGCACGATCGCGGTGACGAGAAACACCGCAAGAGTGAGCGCAGGCACCAGATACCATCCAGCAATCATCACCGCGAACAGTCCTAGGTAGAGGGCGGTGAACAACCCCAAGCTGCTCAAACCGAGATCAGCTCTTCGGGCAGCCAGATGAATGTCGAAAGCACCGTGCGGAAGTCCGCCAAGCAGAAAAAAGACGCACGCGGCAATCTGGAGCATTCCATCATCCAGAAGCGGCGCGAAAGCCCCTGCAACCAACGCTACGCCAACGGCAAATACTTGGATAACACGAAAACCTGCCACCGATCCAAAGACTGGTGGCAGGCCTCGTGCGTAATTGTGTTGGTACGTGGTCAAGCGATCAGGCTGGGACTGCCTTAGCGCCCGCCGATCCATCAACTTCGGCCTCGATCTTGGTCTTGCGTACTGCAATCATGTAGATGAGGACACCCACAACGGCTTTGGCGATCAGATCTGCGAGCGTGTAGCCAACCTGGATCACCGTTTCAGCGTTCGGTCCGGTGAGGTCAGCAAACGGTGCCATATAAACAATGGGATAGAAACCCCAGCTGGCAAAAGTAAGCAGACGAGCCTTCTTGATCAGATCGCGCACACCCTCGTGCTGCTGATCGATCGCCTCACCCAGACCCTTGAACAATTCGTAGACAATGTAAACGAAGGGCACGGTCGAGGCGGCGCCCCACATTGCACGCGTTGCGTTGTCAGTGGCGATCTCACCGGGAAAACCCAGAACAATCATCAGCGCGGCGGCAAATCCGAGCTTGGCCGACTTGCTAATGGTTTCTTCGCGGCTCAGACCCATGACCAACACGAGCTCGATCAAAAGCAAGGGCACTGTCAGCAGCCAATCAACATAGCGATAGGCATCGTTAAAGGCGTAACCAGTGGCCGAAAGCACGCCGTTTTCCAGGGTGTAAGCGTCCGACCAGCTCTCTCCGATACGCAGATAGTGATAGGCGGCAATAGCGCAAACCAAGCCGGAGATCGTGATTGCGCTTTTGTATTTGTCAGAGACCTGGCTGCGGTTTAGCCAGAGAAACAGCGTCGTTGCCGCCATCGTCGCAAAAGTGAACGAAAAAGCGTTGAAAATTAGATTGTATTGAAAAGGCGAAATGGCCTGTTCCATAGCATGATCCTCTGTCTTGCCGGACGGTATGGTCCGGTGTTGGGCGAAAAGGTTTTTCCGCGGGGACCGTCAGGAGCGCCTTTACGCCAGACGGAATTCCCACGTGTTATGAGGATCCTAAAGTATCGGTTCGGCGAAGCGAATACGGACCTTGGGCCACCCATGGTGTCGAGCAGTAGTTAAAGCGATGGCTGGGCCAGTGGACCCTTGATGCTAGCGCTTACGACCTATGCCCTGACAGCGATCAGATACCTGCCTCTACAGCTAGCCTGATCAAATCGGCCTGCGTTGCCAATTTCAGCTTCTTCATCAGAAGCCCACGATGCATCTTTATCGTCTTTTCAGAGAGGCCAAGAGTATCCGCGATCTGTTTGTTCAGAAAACCCTTTGCGACAAGCTGCGCGACCTCAAACTGTCGAGGTGAAAGGCGCTCTAAACACGCTACAGCGCGCTCATGACGGCTTTCACTGATTGGCTGATCATTTTCAACGATTTCGGTCTGACTTCCAAGAAAGTAGCACAGTTCGTCTTCCTCATCATAAATGGGGGCGACAAGCACTGCATTGCGAAAAGCAGTGCCGCATTTCCTGTAATTGAGTATTTCGACAAGCACCGGCCGATGATCGCGAACCCCTTCGCGGATTTTTTCGCTCAACCATGGCTCTGTCCGGCTGCCCGAAAGAAACCGGCAGTTTTGATCGAGCGCTTCGTGTGGGTCATAACCGGTCAAATCGACGAACGCCTGATTGAGCGCAATAATGGGGTTGTCCGGCAAGCGAGGATCGGACACGACCGATGCAATCGGTGTTGCGCCGACGACTGTACGGAGCCAGTTCGAGACGTGCGCCCGCGTGGAAAAATAACCTTTGGTGTTATCGCGAAGAGCAATTTGATCTCTCGCTGGAGACCCCTTTGGCACACCAGCTTCCGTCTTCTCCCGAGACTCTACCGGTCTCGCTTTCGAAAAAGCGGTGCCGCGCGCAACTACTGTGAAGAGATCTTCATTAGCCACACGGTTTGAACTCGTGATGTCGGAAAAATGTTCCTCACGATCTGGCTTAGCCTTGCTTTGTCAGCGCACAAAACCGGGCCAAGATCGATGCGCTTTATTGAAAATATCTTCTTTAATCAGTATATTATACATCAAGGCGGAGCACGTGTCAGAATTTTCATGCAATTTGCGTGTCAATTATTGTGAACTTTACAACGTGGGACCGCGCCCTGCGATCGCGGCCTCACGCTGTGAATTTCGGGCCGGCAGACCTCTATGGAATGAGCCATTGCCAGAATCAAAACGGCACTCTTGCTGAGCGCGTTTCGTTCTTAGTGAGCCCTCTCTCCCCTCCTGCGTTTTGCAGCCTCGGCTTTCATTGCGCGATCCGGCCAATAAATTGTCACGATTTGGGCACGGTGCAGTATCCGTTTCTGACATTGGACCAGATGCGCGATCTCACCCACTGGCCTATGGTTCGCATCACCTGGCACCAGCATCATTGTCTACCATCCCCATCTGGTTCATTGGGCATGGCAGGTTTGTGAGATCCGTGGCATCGATGGTAAAACACGAGACGTCGCGGCCCCGGTCAGCCGCGGTAAAAGCAGAGGCTGGAAACCGAAGGAGTGCGTAATGCGCTATGCGATAATTCCGCTGATCATCAGCGCCGTTTTGCATCTGCTGGGTTTTGCCCTGGCGGACTTCGCATCGGACAGTTTGTTTCTTCTTTTCCCCGCAGGCCTTTATTGTGTCCTTTCTCTCCTCCTTTTGCGGGGTGTTATCGCGGCTGGATGGCTTACCCTTGTCTGCATGATAGGCGGCGTTGCCGGGACTTTGATCGAGTTCACTGGGCCGCTCATCGCGCCCGCGCCCATTTTGATCGCAATCATTCTGGCGGACGCCTCTACGGCTGCCCTCTTGATCCGCGGGCTATGGCTTGCTCGCAAATCGCAAAGCGCTGTGTAGCGGCGACGACGCCTCGGGCGCGAGGTTTGATCAAACGCCACTGAAAATTTCGGCAGAGCGGGATCGGTTTTCAGGTCAGCGGTATGCGAAACGCTCGTGGAGATTTGTGAGCCGGAAATGTCTCTTCTTCCGCTTTGAGCGGGCAGCCAGCTCGGCCCTTCGCGAAGGCAAAGGCGCAGGCTCCCGATCATAGCTCTACTTCTTCTACTCCGGGCAACGATCATCGCTGAACGCGGCGTACATTACCTGACTCTATTCGCGATTGGTACAGGTGAGGTGAAGACCAAAGCACAGCCACTACTCTTGGCGATCTGCGCAAACCGCAAGACTTGGTTCATTCAGCGCGGCAGAGGCGGCGTTATGACCATGAGTCCTTGCGGGTTGACAGAACTAACTGCCTTCTTAAAGTAACCAACGGTGCTTGAAGAGGGGCCATGGCCTCTCTTGTCTTTCTTGGGGGTTTTGTGTCAAATAATCATGTAAAAGGCGCCCTTTTGGGCGTGTCTCTACTTGCCATCTCGGCGCAGGCCATTGCGGCTGACAAAATCGATCAGCGCAATGTCACGTCGATCCCCGCTGTCGCAGGCGAAGCATATCTCGTTGAGTTCAATGAGAACCAGGGCACGATCATTACGGGAAAAAAGGGCGAGAGGCTTTATGCGCACAGCTTCAAGTTCGACCTTCTCAAAAAGGAGCGGATTGGCTGCTGGGCGCAAACCAACACCGATGTGCGCTTTGCGCATGCCCATGAGCGCCCTGACCGCGACAAAGGGCCGCGTCCTGGATGGAAGGTCAGCAGCGACTCCAAGATCAAGGGCAAGAATAAAATCAAAGAATGCGATTTTGGCGGTGTGATCAGTGACGCCGGGCGCTATGATATTACGTTCACTGCTGAGCGGCCCGGAACCATGCGGGTTTACTTCTACAATGAGGCCCTCAAGACGAACAAAGATCTCGCGTCGGTCGAAATGAGCTCTGCCAGGCTGGTGGATGCCAACGAGATGGCAGGGCTGCCTGCGATGGCCGCTGGAATGCCTGTGTACATGGGGATCATGCCCGAAGGCGGTACCTCCTGGCTATCGACCAAACCTGAAAAACTGCGGCCCTATTTTGCAGCCCTTTTGCGCGACGCAGAATACAACGCAGTGGGCAACTTTGCAAAGCTGGGCGTTGCGGCGATGGCTGAAGGCGAAATCGCAATCGCGGAATGGGCCCTTGATCATTCGCTTGACCGGATCGAGGCGATTTACGCTGACGATGAAGTTGCCAAAGCCGCGCGCAGCAAATTCACCGAGGAGAGCATCAAGGACTTCAAGGGCGATCCCTATGAGCGCGCAATGGCCTATTATTACCGCGGACTGTTGTACCTGCGCGAGGGCGATTTCGGTAATGCCCGTGCAAGTTTTGCCTCAGCAGAATATCAAGACACCGTTTCGGAAGCGGAAGAATTTCAGTCCGATTTCGGGCTGATGAATTACCTCGCAGGCTGGTCGGCACGCTGTCTGGGCAATGAAGCGCTCGCTGGCGATGCCTTTGCCGCTGCCCAGCGGATGGACAGCACACTTGTTGCCCCCGAAAGCTCGGACAAAACTCTGATTGTTGCGGAGGCAGGCCAAGGCCCAGTCAAGCAACGGCGTGGCAGGGGCATGCAGATGGTGGGCGTGTACCACTCTTACGGTTTCACCAAACCTGACGCAGCGCCGCCCGTGATTGAGGGCACTGATCTGGCATTATACCGCGCGGGCGATATTTCCTATCAGGCAACCACACGCGGTGGCCGTCAGTTTGATGCCATCATGAACGGTAAGGTAGCTTACAAAAATACGATGGGAACTCTCGCGGACCTGTCGACTGTCGCCAGCATTGGCTCTTCGCTGCTTTCTGATCAGCTCGGAAGCCTTGGCGGAATTGGCGGCATGCTGGGCATGTTTGGAGGGATCGCGGGCAACTCGCTCTCGGATGCGACCAAGGCATCCGCCGATGTGCGTTACTGGGACAGTCTGCCCGATGCTGTCTTCGTGGGGACAGCCAACGCAAAGTCCATCCCAAAGGTGCGCTTCAGCCCCGCAGCTACGGAGCGCCACAGAATGGTGAGCGAGGACGGACTGAAGTGCAACCTCGTCTGGGTCAGCGACCGCGATCTGAGCGCGGTTGCTGCTGGATTGGCAGGCACGCCTTTGGAGGCACCTAAATGGCGGGAAAAAGAAGACGGAGCGCAGGCACGCGATGACGCATTCCGCCAGAACTTGATGGCAGGGACTATCTGAAATGATGTTGAAGAATACGCGTCGAGGCGCGGCAAGGCATGGTATGACAGCGGCGATGCTTCTGGTTGTTGCGGGGCTTTCGTTGGGCTTTGTCGCGCCGCAGCCGGCAACGGCTCAGAAACGATCAAGCCAATCCAAAGATCTCGATCCGGGAATGAGAGGGCCGGTTCAGGGCGTGGGTATCGAAAGCCGTGATCTGTTGGCGATGTCAGACCAAATGGTTCGCGATATTCTTGCATCGCCCCAAATTTCAGCGCGCGAAGTTGCCCCCCGGATCATTGTCGACAGCCGCTATTTCACCAATGAAAGCACCCAGCGGATCAACCGGAACCTGATCACCGATAGGCTGCGCACGAATTTGAACCGATTCAGTAGCGGGCGGATGATCTTTCTCAGCCGGCAGAATGCAGCCATGATTGCCGAAGAACGAGCGCTCAAACGTGAAGGCGCGACTGATGTCGGAACAACGGGCCTGACCCGCGCTCAATTCGGCGCAGATTTCCGGATGGTCGGCAATATCGCCTCGCAAGATGCGCGCGACCAGAAAACAGGGACCATACAACGCTTCACGCAAATCACGTTCGAATTGGTCGACCTCGAAACCGGCGTGGTCGCATGGTCCAACATTTATGACGTGTCACGTGCTGCAACTGATAACGTGATCTACCGCTAAAGGGGGCAATGATGGATAGATTTTTTGTAGCGACCGGCCTTGCATTGTCGATGCTTGTTCTAGCCGCTTGCGCCACGCCTGAGCCTCTGCCGCTTGATCCCGAGGCCCAGGTGCCGCCGCCGCGAGGAGATGACTGATGGGCCGAATAGCAAAAATTAATGCCGCCATTGCCGTAACCCTCTGCTTTACAAGTGCCGCGGTCGCGCCCGTTATTTCAGGAGCCGAGCTTGCCGCGCGCGAGAATCGGGTGGTGAAGTGCAAGACCCGAAAAGCGCGTAAGGCGCCCGGCTATGCAGGCGCAGCTTTGGTGGCCAATGTTCCCAAGTCGATGACCCCCATCGATCTCAACGCCGTGCAGTTCACCGACAAACAATTGACCAAGGATATGGTGATCGAAGGGCTTTTCGCCCGCCGCACGCAAACCGACACCGTCGAGGTAAGTGCGCGTTTTGTGAACTGTACGAAACGGCCTCTAACCTTGCGCGCCCGGTCAAGCTTCATGGATGATGTCCAATACCCGGTAGAACCCGTTTCTGCATGGCAGCGCGTTATTATCCAGCCCTATGCCACAGGCGTCTATCGCGAAACGTCCATGAAACGCTCAGAGGTCAAATACTATCTTATCGAAATTGCGGGAGAGTAGGAATGAAGGCGCTTGTTTCAGCCCTTAGCGTCATTCTTGTATCGCTCTCGTCTATGGCTGCGGCGCAGTATCGCGAGGATGCACCCGAGGTTATCACACCTCCACCGCCTGCGCCTGATCGGCGCCTGGAGGAACTCAGAGCATCACGCGCGGCTTATCAGACTGCGGGCGCGCCGCGGATTGTCGTATTTCTCAACCGCCAATTGAGCGACCGTCTCGAAAACGATTATGACAGCGTCGTTATTCGGGGAAGCACAGCGTCGCTCGATGCCGAGAGCGTCGTATCCAACAATGGCCGTGTCCGCGAAGGCGCTGCATTGGCCGAAAATTCGACGCAGGTCCGCCGGGGGCGCCGTGAAGTCACCGATGACACGCGCGCCGCCACGTTGAGTGAGGCAGACGAATGGCGCTTTCTCGATGCGTTTGACGGGCAATTGCAACGGGCCGGGATCAACCTTGTTGATCGCAATACCGCAATGCGCCGTGTTGCTGCCGAAACGGGGGCTTCGCGGGACAAGCAGACGGTCGAAATGGAAGGAATTGCCAAGCATGCCGATCTGATGATGACTGTACTGCAAACCCCTGATCCCAGTGCCCCTCTTGGCGTGCTTTTCCGGATTTCGGTGGTCGATCTCGAAACCGGAATTGTGCGAACCAGCCTGACAAGCGATGGCAGTGGACCAAGACCTGGCCCTGGCCGATTTGTCGCAGGTGCCAACGGTTTTGAGCGCGAGGCGCCGCGTGGTTTCGGCATTACGGGCGCCGGCGCAAATGTTGCGATCGATACAATCCGGCAAATGGCGAACCGCTGGTAAGATCAATTACGCCCAGCGCCCCACAATCGGGCCCCAACCGGCCTCTTACCCCAAGGTATCGAGGAAAGTGCCCCCTTCAGCATCGGTACCAGCGAACTGCGCGGCGCACATATCATCGCTACGATCATATGGTCTTGGGGCGGCCCACCATGCGCGCTTCGACAGCCGGACCACCGAGCCTTTTCACCCCGCCAACCCCGCTCCGGAACATCT
>JGI12109J20283_10543165_pt1 | contig 27525 bp, 22 predicted proteins | sample ElkSlonscriptome_12_FD_20283 | JGI IMG/M metagenome (IMG submission 20283)
AGGGTATCCAAGGTAATTTCATCAAAACCACCATCAACCAGTCGCGCCTGTGCGTTCAGCTCGCCAACGGCCGGCAAAATTTCACCTTCGGCATTGAGATCACCAGACAGCCCGGGCCAAATCTGGTCCAGGGCATTGGCGCGGGCCTCAAAGGCCCAGCGCTCGCCGTCGGCGCTGTTGAGTTCGATTTGATTNTCCCCGAAAACCAGGTCGAAACTTCCTGCCTGCGGCGCTTCAGCCATCCACTGTATGCGGCCGCCGCCGCTGATGGCCTGTCCTCGCAATTCTCCATCGAGATCAGCGACCGTGACGGTGAAATCTTCGGGACTGTTGAGAATAACCTCCACGTCAGCGGATATGCTGCCAGGTAATTGCGCGACAAATTCAGCCGGATTGAGCTGGTCCAGGTTGGCCGCGAGTCGGCCTTGTAATTCAGGTTGCCACTGTACTTCGCCGCTTACGCTGGCCTTCCCGGCAGGGCCGGCATCAAAACTCAAACGTTCGATCAATGCCGCCTGCTGGCTGCCGCTGAGCGCGGCGTCAAGCTCGGCTTGCGGTTGATCGGGCACTTTGAGCAGCGCATTGAGTTCAGCCTGCCAGTCGCTCAGCCGGCCGGTGATCTTGACCTCGCCCCGCTGGCTGGATACCAATGGCACCGCGTCGTTCGTGACCGGCGGCCAGTTGAAGTCCTGCCAGACAAGATCCAGCGCCAAGTCATCGCTGGTCGGATCGTAGCGGCCGTTGCCGGTCAGGCTCAGCGTGGTCGGCGGCGCTCGCAGGGTCAGAGAATTCAAAATGACGGCATCGTCTGCCAGCGCCAGGTCGAGCGCGCCGTTCAGTCGAGCCTGTGCGGGCAGGTCTGGATACAGCTCGGTCAGATCGAGCCGCTCAAGCGCAAGCGCAACATCAGCGGATAGAGATTGATCCCAAGCGGCCCGCCCTTGCGCGGTAATTTCACCGTCCAGTGTTTCAATTCGAAGTGATTCGAGTCTCGCCTGCGTTGTGCTGCCATTGGCCGTCAATCGGATCTGATTATCGGGCAGCTCGGGCCCATCAATTTGGGCGCTGAACTGAGTGGTCCAGTCGTCGGGTTGGCCTTCCAGCTTCAGCGCCAGCTCAGGCGCGCTGTAGCTGATATCGGGCCAGTCGGTGAATTGCCCCTGCAGTTCGGCAGATATGAAGTCCAGGGTCGGCAAACCACGAACGTTGATCGGACCCTGCAGCGCGGCCGGACCGCTGGTCGACAATTCCAGTTCCAAATTATCCAGCGGGCCGCTAATGGTCAGTTGTGCTTGATGGTTCGGAACCGACTCCATCCTCAGGTCAGCATCGAGCTCAAGCGCCAGGCGATGCGGTGCGCTCAAACCTGCCTCGCCCTGGGCGCTGAGCTGGCCCTGCGGAGTTCTGAGTTCAAGCTCGTCAAGGCGAAGTGCATCGCCGTATTCACCTGCCAGATTGAATTGATCGATCACCAACAGAGGCGTTTCGGACTGATGTGCAAATAGTCTGGCGTTTTCGATCTGCGCGGATTCGACCAGTACCGAGACCGGGCTGCTCAGATCAGGGATGACGAACTCAGAATCAGCCGGTTCTTCCTCGCTGGGTGGCGGCAGCACGATGTCGGCGTTTTCAATTCGCAGTCGCTCGACGATCAACTGCGGGCCACCAAATAACTTGATCGCAGCTGCAAGTTCGATTCGCGCAACTTGCACATCACTGCCCGCCTGCTTCAGTTCGAGCTGTTCGATTACCAGGCCATCGCGGAGATTTCCTTGGGTCGAGCGCCAGTCCAGGGCGGGCAGCGCACCTCGTGCTTGATTGAGTGCAAATGACGCCCCGGAGTTCGTTTGGGTCAGCCAGAAGAATCCGCCGACGATTCCAGCCACTAATAGAATCGCAAGCACGGCGATTCCGATCAGCAGACGCTTGATCCAGCGTCGCGGCCGGCGCTTGGTCTCAGGCTGTTTTTCTGAACGGTCAGTCATAGCAGTCGCGTTCCGATGGTCAAATGGATGCGCCAGGGCTGGCCGGCATCATCCAGGGCGCGGGCCAGGTCGAATTGCACGGGTCCGATGATGGTGTAGAAACGAAAACCTGCACCCACGCCGCGCTTGAGTTTCAGCCGGTCGAAGTCGTTGAAGGCATTGCCGATATCATAAAACGCGGCTAGCGACCAGTTGTTGCCGACGCGATATTCGTACTCGGCAGAGGCGGCCAGAAGATGATTCCCGCCGTTTCGGTTTGTGCTCAACGCCTCAAAAGCGTAGCCGCGAATGCTGCGGTCGCCACCGGTTTTAAAGCGATAGCGCTCGGGTAGTTCAGTGATCGACAAGCGCAGATCGCGGTCATCCAGGGAGAGATCCAGCGAGTCCGTATCGGCCTCGGTGTAACCCGCCTCGGCGCGAAGCAGAAACTTGTGCCGGTCACCGAACAATTGATGCCAGCGCGCACTCAAATAACCTTGTGCGAAGCTGACATCTGAACCGACGGATTCGCTCGCGCCGGTTACCCGAGCTTCAAACACTTGCCCGCGGGTGTAGAAACCGGTGCCCGATACATTGAACATTCTCCAGCGCGCGCCGAGCGCGATGGTCTGGGTTTCGTCGTTGAGAAACGGTCGCAAGCCTGGATTTTCTGCGAGCAGCGCTTCGTTCTCAGGGCTCAAGGAGTTTGCACTGAAGGCGTCAAAAGATTCTTCCAGCACTGAGAGAAACAGTCGCTCTTCTATGGGGCTGACGCCGTCAAGAATCGCAGGGTATTCTTGCAGTCTTGAAAACGTCAGCTCGGCCTGTTCTCGACGGCCCTCGAATTCCTCGAACACCGGGTCGATTCTGTCTTCGTCGGCAAAGCGGAAGTCGTCCTGCTCGCGCCGCAGCACGGCAGAAGCGTTCCAGAAATCCATCGGTTCAATGCCGCGCGGCAGAAAATATTCGGCCCGAAGCACAAATTCTTCATTTTGCTGCTGCGCTCCAACGCCGAGTTCCAGGCGATCACCACGCGATGATCGGTAATGACGAGTCCACCCCAGTTGCGTGCGAGCACCAGTGTCAGTTCCAAAGCCAATGGTTGCCCGGTAGGAATCGCGCGGCCGCGCATTCAGGTCATAGCGAAGGCGGACTTGCTTGGAATCTTCCAGCCGAACTTCTTCAATCGCGGCTTGATCAAACAGCCCGGAGCGCACCAGCGTTTCGCGCTGCTCGTCTACCCTGGCCAGTGAATACGGCTCGCCCGGTTCAATAATTGTCAAGCGGCCGATCAAGCTGTCGGCGAAGGGCGTCTGATTGAATTCGTGTCCGACAAACTGATAGCGAGCGCCGGTGGCGTAGACCAAGGTGATATCGGCGACGGCGAGATCAGGATCAACAATAATTTTTCGTTCAAGAAATTCAGCGTCGAAATAACCGAGCTGCTCGGCGCGCTGCTGCAGCGCCTGCCAGGCCGTTTCAAACTTTTGATGGACCAGACGCGATTCGGGCGGCAGCGGCCAGTCCTCGAGCACCTCGTTCAGTTCCGAGTCATTACGACCCTCGCCTTGAATCTCCAGTTGGGTTGTTCGAACAAGCGTTGCTTGACCTCGATCGATACCAATAAACGCGCGCCACGGTCCATCACCGTCAGGCTCTTCAAGACGCACCTCGATTCGAGGTCGGTAGTAGCCATACGGCTGCAGCGCGTCACGAACTTCTTGTCGAGCTTCTGAAGCCAGCTGACGCAAACGCCAGACTGATACGTCGTCAAGTCGCTGCGCTGCGACCAGGCTTGAATGAGCGCGGACGTTGTCGAGTAGCTCACCGTTCAGGCCTTCAATGTCAGTCACAACGCCGTTTTGGGCGCACAACGCTGCCGACAGCCCGAGCAGCACTAGCGCGGCCGCAAACCGTAACCAGTTTTTAAGTTTCCGGTGTTTAAAGAGATCCCGTCGCACGCCAATCAAGCTTTAGCCAAGAGAACGCACATGCTAACGGCTGGAGGCACCTGGTGAGTGAAAGAATTGTTGGCTTAGCGCAATGTCGGGGTTTATTGCGCTATTTCCGCTCCAGCTGGCGGTAGCCGATGGCTTCGCTCAAGTGATGCATGGCCAGATTGTCGGCGTTTTCCAGATCACCAATGGTGCGCGCGACCCGCAATATGCGGTGATGCGCGCGTGCCGACAGGTGTAAACGCTCGCAGGCCTGTTCCAGTAACCGTGACTCACGATCGCCCAGCGTGCAGTGCGCGCGAATGTCTTTAACGCCCAAGTTCGCGTTGGTGCAACCGCGCTTGGACTGGCGATGCCGTGCCTCAATCACTCGGGCTCGAACAGCGGAAGACGGCTCACCCGGCTCGCGTCCTTTCAGCGACTGGCGCGGCACCTCCACCTGCAAATCAATCCGATCCAGCAGCGGGCCAGATACTTTATCGCGATAACGCCGGACCTGATCAGGCGTGCATGAGCAGCGCCCGGACGGATCGCCCTGATAACCGCAGGGGCAGGGGTTCATCGCCGCCACTAACTGGAATCGAGCGGGGAATTGCGCCTGCTGGGCCGCGCGTGAAATCATGATGCGGCCCGATTCCAGCGGCTCGCGCAGTACTTCGAGAACGTGGCGCGAGTATTCCGGCAGTTCATCCAGAAACAGCACGCCGGCATGGGCCAGCGAAATTTCGCCCGGGCGTGGCTTCGGGCCGCCACCAACCAGGGCTACGCCGGATGCGGTGTGGTGCGGGCAGCGAAAGCGACGTTGACGCCAGTTGCTCGGGTCCAGCCCGAGCCCCGCGATTGATGAAATGGCAGCCGCTTCCAACGCCTCGTCTTCGTTCATTTCGGGCAATATGCCGGGCAAGCGCGAGGCCAATAGCGTCTTGCCCGTGCCGGGCGGACCGACGAACAAGAGGTTATGACCGCCAGCAGCACAGATTTCCAGCGCTCGTCGCGCGCGTTCCTGTCCGAGCACCTCCGACAGGTCAGGGACGGGTTCTGAGTTTTGCTGCTTGATCGGCACGGCCCGATCCAGCGTCAGCTGCCCGTTGATGGCTGCGACCACATCGGTCAAGTGATCGGCCATATACACCTCGGCACCCTCGACAAGTCCGGCTTCAGGTCCGTTAGTTCGCGGGAGAATTAACTTTCGCCCGGCCTCGCGCACCGCAATCGCGGCCGGCAGAGCGCCCTTGATCGCGCGCAGCTCGCCGTTCAGCGACAGCTCGCCTAGACATTCCCACTGGCCCAGCGATTCGGCCTCAAGCTGACCCGACGCCGCCATTACCCCCAGCGCCATCGGCAAATCAAACCGCGCGCCCTCCTTCGGCAGATCGGCCGGCGCCAGCGAGACCGTAATCTTCCACTGCGGCCGCTTGTAGCCCGAATTATCCATCGCCGCGCGGACCCGATCCTTGCTCTCGCGCACTGCCGTTTCAGGCAAGCCCACAATACTGAACCCCGGCAAACCAGGGCCAAGGTGGACTTCAACCCAGATCGGTGGGGCGTCAATGCCCACTTGGGCGCGAGAATGAATGGTGGCCAGAGGCATGGATTTTCCTTTCAGAGACAGCGCCATAAAGTCTGGCCTGAAAGGCGATATCGTGCACTAGGAAAACGACCCATGTCGGGCTAGGAAAAGTGGCTGTAACAACGCAAGGCTGTACTGATTGCGCCCCTACCTAGACAGGTCCTGACAACCTTGGATCATCCAGCAATTCTTTCAGTGGGCGAGGGTTGCTGATTGCGAAGCCTTGCGCAAGGTCGATGCCGAGTTCGGCCATCAGCTTGCGTTGTTGTTCGTTTTCGACGCACTCGATAACGGTAGTTTTGCCGAGCATCTGGCCGAGATCGTTGACTTCTTCAAGCAGAGTGCGGTCGCGTTCGCCGGTTTCTTTATTGAGGGCGAAGCTGTCGTCGATTTTCAGCAGATCGATCGGCAGATTTTTCAGATAAGCCATTGAGGAGATGCCGACGCCGAAGTCATCAAGCGCGAACTGGCAGCCAAGCTTGCGTAGGTGATCGATTGTGTTCAGGCCCGTTTTAAGTTGGGTCATCACGGCCGCTTCGGTGATTTCGAAACCGATTTTTTCGTTTGGCACTCTGTGAGTCGCGAGCTGTTCGAGCGCAAACGGCAGGAATCGATCGTCGCCTAAGCTGCGCGCTGATAGATTGATGAATACTCGGTGTAAACGGGCCAGCTTGGCTCGGTGCGCTTCCAACCAGGCCAAGGTGTTGCGCATGACCCATCGATCCAGTCGATTGGCGAGAAAATACTTTTCCGCTGCGGGTATAAATTCGGTCGCGGTATGAATTTCGCCGTCCCGGTCTTCCATCCGCAGCAGGATTTCAACAATCAATTCGCTGTTGGCGCTCGGTTTTGGCGGTTCAATGGTCTGGTAGTAGAGCTGCAGACGGTTCTCTTTCAGCGCCAGGCTGACTTCACGAGCCCAGCGCATCTGGCCGTGGCGCTCGACCACGGCTTCGTCCTCAGCCTGGTAGGCGTGGACGCGATTGCGCCCGGCTTCTTTGGCCGCGTGACAGGCAGCTTCAGCCTGTTTCAGCAGTTCGCCAACGGAAATTGCGTGATCATCAAGTTGGGCCAGACCAATGCTTGCAGTGAGCTGAATCTTGCGCCCGTTGATGTTGAATTCCATCGCTTCAAGTTCCTTCCTCAGCTGCTCAGCGGTCGCCATGGGATCGCGACTGGGTCCAAGCAACAGCGCGAATTCATCGCTGCCGGGTCGTGCGGGTAGCTCGCCGAGTTGACTGCGTTTGCGCAGGAATTCGCCAACACGGCAGATCACTTGATCACCGGTCTGATAATCGTCAGCTTCGTTGGTTGTCTTGAACTGATCAAGATCGATATGCAGCAAGGCGCGGGGGAAATGGTCGGTCCGCGCGCGCTCAATTGCATTGGCGACGGCTTGTTCCAGTTCAACTCGATTCGGCAGACCCGTCAGTCCATCGCGTCGGAAGCGCGCGGCAAACAGTGCCTGACTTTCTTCCTGTGGGTGGCGCTTGGACATTCGCCAAAATGCAATTAGCAGCAAGCCGGCAAAGAACAACGGTGTGGCGACCAGCAACCAGTGCAGGCCGTCCCCAAATTCAGTGCCCTCAGATGGCACGCCAAACGATGGTTGATGCAGTTGATTGAACTGGCCGCCTGCGCTCAGACGTACAAGACTCGTTTCGAGGCGCGCCATAGCGGAGCCAGTCGGGAGAAGGGTTGCCCTGCGGGTGGTTAAACGATCGACAGGCGCACTGAGCTGTTCGTCGACAGAACTGGACGAGAAATCGATCTCATCGTCGACACCGGCTGCGCGGTTATGTGTCCAGGGTTCGAGCTTAAACTCAGATTCAAAGGCACTGATTACGCCGCCAGCGCGCACGAAATCCGGCACCGCCCATGTGGGCAGCAGGCAGGCGAGTCCGATCAAGAGTAGGCGCCACTCAGCCATTTATTCCCCGGGAAAGACTGACGACGGTAAAGAGTAGCCGATTTGGACGGCGCGTGCGGGGGAATACGGCCTGGAAACAGCGTTGGAAGCCCAAAATCGTCGAGCTGCTTTCGGTCTGCTGTCTCCCGCCTACCTGTCTCCCGTCTATCCGTCTCCCCGCTCTCCCCGCTCCAAGTCCGCCTCCAAAGTTTCAAGTTTCTCCCGCGTGCGGGCCAGCACTCGGGTTTGAATTTCAAATTCCTCCCGAGTGACCAAGTCCATTTTATTGAAGGTTGCTTCCAAAATGGTTCGGAACTGGGCTTCGATTTCAGCGCGCGCGGTCGTGAATTCGGTCGGTACGGCCGCCGCCAGTCGGCGGGTTATGTCGTCAAGCGTTTGAAAATCTGGTCGCATAAGTGTGCAGTCGGAGCTATTTGTCGGGATAATGGACTTTAACCTACTCCTATGGCTCAGGCCATGACGATCTGATCATGAAATTGATTACTGCCATCATCAAACCATTCAAACTCGACGATGTACGTGACGCACTTGGCGAGACCGGGGTTACCGGCATGACCGTGTCCGAGGTCAAAGGCTTCGGACGCCAGAAAGGCCACACCGAACTCTACCGAGGGGCGGAGTACGTGGTCGACTTCCTGCCGAAGCTCAAGCTTGAGATCGCTGTCAGTGATCATGACGCTGATCGCGTCGTGGAGACCATCATGGAAACCGCCGCGTCTGGTCGGATCGGTGACGGCAAGATTTTCGTCACATCACTGGAGCGCGCCGTGCGTATCCGCACCAGCGAAGAGGGCGACGATGCGCTTTGAGTGTTGCAAACTGCATTTTACCCTCGCAGAGGCGCAGAAGCGCACAGAAACCACGAGGTAAACAAGTTCCGCAAGCCAGACAAGCGCTACGGTTGAGCTGCTCTTGCTTTATTTATGTCTAGCTTTTGTTTTCTTCGCCCCTCTGCGCCTTCGCGAGAGTTTCCAGTTTTTTAGGACTACGAATGTATGAAAATTTTTAAGATTTCTGTTCTTGCAATAATCGCCATCTCGCTGCTTGCTGCCTGCGAGCAAAGTGCGCCGCCCGTGCCGCTGACCCCGACCGCCGAATTTCGGGTTGAGTTGGGCACGGATCCGCACAGCTTTGCTGAATATGAGCAGGTGCAGGTGAGTCATCTGAGCTTGGATCTGGATGCCGATATGGCGGCTCGAACCTTGAGCGGTCACGTGCTGCTGGACCTCGAACGGCCTGACCAGGACCACAAACGGTTGGTGCTGGACAGCCGCGATCTGGAAATTCGCGATGTGACCGTGGTTGGGCCCGACGGTGATTTCCGGCCCGTTTCATGGCGACTGGGGCCAGCACAAGAACCAGAGCAAGCCCATCTGGGCCGCCCGCTGGTAATTATTCTGCCGCAGGGCATTTCGCAGGTTCGAGTCGACTATCAGACCTCGCCTGACGCGTTTGGCTTGCAGTGGCTGGATGCCAATCAGACCAGCTCGGGCAAGCCGTTCATGTTTTCTCAGAGCCAGCCGCACTACGCCCGTACCTGGGTGCCGCTGCAGGATACGCCGGCGGTTCGCTACACCTTCGATGCGACCATCAGAGCGCCGCGCGATCTCAAAGTCGTGATGGGGGCCGGCGGAAATCCGGTTGAACGCAACAATTCAGGCGAATACCAGTTCAACATGCCGCAGCCGGTGCCGTCATATTTAATGGCAATAGCGATTGGTGACCTGGTTTTCGAAGAGCTCGGACCGCGCAGCGGTGTCTACGCTGAGCCGGACTGGATCGAGCGCGCCGCCGCCGAGTTTTATCAGCTGGAAGAAATGATCGATATCGGTGAAGCGCTCTACGGCCCCTACCGCTGGGGCCGCTATGACCTGCTCGTGCTGCCGCCGAGCTTTCCGTTCGGTGGCATGGAAAATCCGAGATTGTCTTACGTCACTCCAACGATTATCGCTGGCGACGGCAGTCTGCTGGCGCTGGTTGCCCACGAGCTGGCACACAGCTGGTCTGGCAACCTGGTCACCAATTCATCGTGGCAGGATCTGTGGCTGAACGAAGGCTTCACGGTGTATTTCGAATCCCGAATCATGGAGCAGATTTATTCGCCTGAAATTGTCGCGATGTTGGCCAAGCTGGATTGGGATAGTCTCAATGCCAGTCTGCCCGATCTGGACGAGGCGGATCGTCAGCTGGTGCGAGATCTCAGCGGCAAAGACCCGGAAGGAGCGTTTATCAGTGTGCCTTACGACATGGGCCGCTTTTTTATCGACTGGCTGGAAAGCCGGGTTGGGCGTGAAGATCTGGACGTCTTTCTGCGCCAGTATTTCGACGCCTTCGCGTTTGAATCCATCGATACCCAGACCTTTAGAGATTACCTTAATACAACGCTGATTCAGACCCACCCCGATGCGCTGACGCTGGAAGAAGTTGATGCGTGGCTTTATCAACCTGGCATGCCTGCGACGGCGGTTGCACCACAATCAGATGCACTGGCTCAGGTTGATGCGATGCGCGAGGCATGGCGGGGCGGTGAGCGTGCATTAGACGACTTGCCCACGACAACCTGGTCAGTTTACGAGTGGCTGCATTTTCTATCAGGTATTGAAGGTCCGATGACACTCGAGACCATGGCCGAACTGGATGCCGAATTCAATTTGACCGCCTCAAGCAATGTGGAAATCCTCTATCTCTGGCTGCGCCACAGCATCGACAGCGAGTACGAACCCGGCGTGGTTCGCCTGGAGCGCTTCCTGATCGAGGTCGGCCGCAACAAGTTCACCCGCCCGCTCTATATCGCACTTAATGACAGCAGCTGGGGTAGGGAGTGGGCCGTTGAAGTCTTCGAGCGCGCAAGTCCCGGCTATCACCCGCTCACTCGCCAGGCCGCCGAGCGTGCCCTGGGTCTTGGCAGCGAGTCGTAAAGACAGGGTTGGACCAAGAAGGGCATGAAAAGCAGGAAGAAAAGACAACGGCTAGTTTTAAGTTCGTGTTTTTCGTGCCCTTCTTGGTGAGAAGGTTTTCAGGTTTCAGGTTTCAGGTTTCAGGTTTCAGGTTCCCCGTTTCCCGTCTTCCCGTCTTCCCGTCTTCCCGTCTTCCCGTCCTCCACTCGGCAGCCGTATAATAACGGACCAATTCAATCCTGTTTCGTGGGAGCGTATGTTCAGTAATTCCTACACGCCGGTAAAGTTTGAGCGCAATGCGGTGGTTGTCATGGTGCCGGAGGGCACTGAAGTTGAGCTGCCGGCCGGCACGGTTGGTTACATTACGCAGTCGCTGGGCGGCAGTTTTACGGTTTATGTAGAAGGCCGCCTGTTTCGGCTCGCCGGCAATGATGCTGATGCCATCGGCCGGGAACCGCCACCGTTGCCCAAGCTGCCCGAGAACGCTACGGACGACGATGTTGAAGAACTGGTGTGGTCGCAGCTCAAGACAGTCTATGACCCAGAAATTCCGATCAACGTGGTTGAACTTGGTCTGGTCTACGAGTGCAATTTGATCCACGACGAGGGCGATGAGCGCCACGTGGACATCGCGATGACGCTGACCGCGCCAGGCTGCGGGATGGGTGATGTACTGGTTGCTGACGTGCGTGATCGAATCAAATTGATTCCGACGATCAGCGAGGTCAACGTGGCCCTGACGTTTGATCCACCTTGGAACCAGACCATGATGAGTGAAGAAGCACGGCTTGAGACGGGAATGTTTTGAGCGGACTTAGGTTGGGGAGAATGGGGAGACGGAAGATGGAAATCGTTTTCTCGACAAAAGACGCGCAGAGAGATGGAATCGATGAAGCGAATGATTTTGACCACGTTATCGGTGCTGGCAGTGCTGATCAGCACGCCGCTAGTGGCGCAGCAGTATGAAGGTTTTGGCAGCTACGAAGCGCATTACAGCGCGATCAATACCAGTTTGCTAAGCCCCCAGGTTGCGCGTGCCTACGACATTCAACGATCAGGGAATCGAGCGATGCTGAATATTGCAGTTCTCAGAACTGAAGAGGGCGAACAGGATGAACCGGTGAGTGCGCGGGTAAGCGCTGAACTGGTTAATCTGACTGGCCAACGCCGAACTATTGAATTGCAAGAGATCCGTGATCAAGGCGCGATTTACTACATTGGGACCTTCCGCATTACCAACGAAGAAAACGTCAATTTCCGAATCAGCGTGCAGCCCGACGGTTATCCGCGCGCCCATGAATTTACGTTCCGGCAGCAGTTTTACGTGTTGTGAGGGTGGTTGAACGGGAAGACGGTGAAACGGGGAGACGGGGAGACGGTGAAACGTAAGACGGAAGACGGAAGACGGAAGACGGAAGCTTGGCGAGTCGATGTTTTTGACTTTCCGTTTCCCGTCTCCCCGACTCCCCGTCTTCCCAGCCCTACACCCCCAGCAGAATAATCAAAAACTGAATCGCGATAATCGCAATCAACGGCGACAGATCGAATCCGCCCAGATTTGGCATCACTCGGCGGATTGGTTCAAGCACCGGGTCGGTGAGCTGGAACAGCAAGGGGATAATGGGGTGGCGCACGTTCTGTCCGATCCAGGACACAATGACGGTGCCAATAATGAGCACCATATAGACCACCAGCAGCAAGCGAATCAGTCGCAACAGGCCGAGCAACAGCAGTACCAAAGGATCAGGAAATTGGCCTGCAATCAAAAACAGCGCCGCCAGGCCCAAGACCTGCAGGATGTACAAAACGACAATGGCTGCGATGTTGATCGCGCCCACTCTCGGGATTAATTTGGCAAGTGGTTTGACCAGCGGATCGGTGATTTTGAGCAGCGCCTGACAGACCGGGTTGTACCAGTCTGCGCGAACCGCTTCGAGCAGGATGCGCAACAGGACGACGGTCAATACCAGACCAATCAGAGTCTCGATCAGAAACGAAAATGCAGCGGTCGGTGATCCCATCAGTTCGCTCCTAGCTCACGACCGCGTTTGACCGCAGCCTCTACGGCTCGTTCGATCATATTGGCCATTTTTGATGCAGCAAAGTTCTTGAGGGCGGCTTCAGTCGTGCCACCCGGAGAAGTGACCCGTCGCCGCAGCTCTGCGGCATCGAATTCGGATTCTTCCAGCATACGCCCGGCACCAATGGCCGTTTGACGAGCCAGTTTGATCGCGACTTCAGGCGGCAGACCAGCGCGCGCGCCAGCTTCTGCCAAGTGTTCGGTGAAGGCAAAATAATAGGCCGGTCCAGAGCCGGATACGGCGGTGACCGCATCCATTTGAGCCTCGTGGTTGACCCAGACGACCTCGCCTGCGGCCCGCAGAATGGTTTCTGCCAATTGTCTCGCGTGAGCGTCGCAACTGGCATTGGCTACCATGCCGCTTATGCCGGCCTGATACAGAGCAGGCGTGTTGGGCATGGCCCGCACGGCCATGACATCGGACCCCAGACCAGACGTCAGCGCATCAAGGGTCGTGCCTGCAGCCACGCTGATGACGACAGTTTGATCGTCCAGCGCGCCGCGCAGACCGTCAAGCACCTCGTTGATCAACTGAGGTTTGACCGCCAGAACCACGGCCTGGCTGCCGTTGACCGAGCGCTGGTTGTCTTCGAATGTGGCAAGGTCAAACTGCGCTTCGATGTATCGGCGCTGCTCGTTGCTGGGATCAGCGACGCGCAATTGACTTGCCGGATGGCCTGCGCTCAGCAGTCCGCCGATTAAGGCCTGGGCCATATTGCCGCCGCCAATGAAAGTGATCTGCCTGGTTTCCATCAATATTCTTTCCGTTGAGCCCGCTATTGGGCTTTTATCGGGTTCATGAAATTCCCAGTCTAACCGCGCGGGCCAAACAGGTCAGTACCGACGCGAATTTGAGTGCTGCCTTCGGCGATGGCGGCTTCCAGATCGCCCGACATGCCGGCTGAGATCGTGTCTATACCCGGGTAGTCTTGCGCGAGAGTGTCGAATAATGTTTTCAATTGGGCAAATATTTTCCGCTGCTCATCCGAGTGCTCACGGGGTGCCGGAATGGCCATCAATCCACGCAGTTGGAGTTCGGGTCGCTGCATGATGAATTGCGCCAGGTCGGTGATTTGGTCAGGCCGGCAACCTGCTTTTTGGCCCTCGTCATCCAGATTGACTTGTATCAGGACGTTCAGCGGACTTGAACCCGACGGGCGCTGATCGGCCAGGCGGCGCGCGATTTTTTCGCGATCAACGCTTTCGACCCAGTCGAAGTTCTCAGCGATCTGGCGCGTTTTATTCGACTGGATTGGACCAATGAAATGCCAGCTCAGCGCTTGCGCCGACAGCGCTGCAATTTTTTCCACCGCTTCGTCGACGTAATTCTCGCCAAACGAGCGCTGGCCCTGTTCGGCTAGCGCCGAGACCTGCGCGGCCGGCCTGGTTTTGCTGACCGCTAGCAGCCGGACGCGATCTGGGTCACGTCCTGACTGACTGCACGCTAACTGGATTCGTTGCTGCAATGCCTCGAGGCGATGATTGAAAGTTTGATTCCGCTGGCACATGGGCTACTATTCATTGATCAACTAGACGGACGCACGTTTTCATGGATATTACCGAACTGCTCGCATTCACAGTCAAGAACAAAGCTTCTGACCTGCACATCTCCGCCGCTCTCCCGCCAATGATACGAGTTGATGGTGATATCCATCGCATCAATACGCCGGCCATTGAGAACAAGGAAATGGCCGAGTTGGTGTATTCAACCATGAACGATCACCAGCGGCGCGATTTCGAGGCCAATCTGGAGGTCGATTTCTCGTACAACATTCCAGGCCTTGCGCGCTTTCGGGTAAACGCGTTTCATCATCATCGCGGCATTGGTGCGGCATTTCGAGTCATTCCGAACGAAATCTGGACGCTTGAAGACATTCAAGCACCGGCGGTGTTCAAAGATATTATTGAAGTACCGCGTGGCTTGATCCTTGTCACCGGGCCGACCGGTTCTGGCAAGTCGACAACGCTGGCGGCAATGGTTGATCATCTGAATAAAACCGTACCCGGTCATATCTTGACGATTGAAGATCCGATTGAATTTGTTCATAACTCGCAGCGCTGCCTGATCAACCAGCGTGAAGTCAAACGCGATACGCATGGATTCAATCAGGCGCTGCGCTCAGCGCTACGCGAAGATCCTGATATCATTCTTGTCGGTGAGCTGCGCGATATTGAAACCGTTCGTCTTGCTTTGACTGCGGCCGAGACAGGCCACGTGGTCTTCGCTACCCTGCACACGTCGTCTGCACCCAAAACCATTGACCGAATCATTGACGTGTTCCCGGGTGAGGAAAAGCCTATCGTCCGCTCGATGTTGTCGGAGTCACTGCGCGCGGTGGTTTCACAGACGCTGCTCAAAAAAGTCACTGGGGGTCGCGTTGGCGCGCACGAAATCATGGTGGCCACCCCGGCAATTCGGAATTTGATTCGCGAGGATAAGGTGGCGCAAATGTACTCCGCCATTCAAACCGGGCAGAACGTTGGCATGTCGACACTCGACCAGTGTTTGGTTGATTTGGTCAGACGCGGTATCGTTGCCAAGCCAGAAGCGATGCGTAAAGCCCAGAATAAAGCCGCATTGGCCTGATCACGGTTTCACCCACTAATCTTGACTTGAGGAGAGATTCACAATGACAACGACAATTCAGGATTGGCTGGGAAAGCTGCACGAAGCCAGCGGCTCTGACCTTTTTGTTACCGTAGGTGCGCCACCCTGCATTAAAGTGCACGGCAAGATCAAGCCGCTGTCACGAGACGCGCTCGGGCATGAAGCGGTCGTTGATATCGTCAACGGCATCATGACAAACAACCAGCGTGAAGAATTCAAGACAACCCGCGAGTGCCAATTCGCAATTTCTCTCGAAGGCGTCGCGCGTTTTCGAGTGAGTGCGTTTTATCAACGCAACAGCGTCGGCATGGTCTGTCGACGCATTGAAACCCAGATTCCTACGTTCGAAGAGCTGGATTTGCCTGATTCGTTGTCGGATATGGCAATGAGCAAACGCGGCATCATTATCCTGGTCGGCGCAACCGGCACCGGTAAATCGACTACGCTGGCGGCCATGGTTGGCCACCGCAACTGCAATGCCTCGGGTCATATCATCAGCATTGAAGACCCGATTGAGTTTGTTCACAAACACCGCAAGAGTTTGGTCACTCAGCGCGAGGTCGGAATCGATACTGATTCGTTCGACGTTGCTTTGAAGAACACCCTGCGCCAGGCCCCTGACGTGATTTTGATCGGCGAGATTCGAACCCGTGAATCGATGGAGCATGCCATCACTTTCGCCGAAACCGGCCACCTGTGCTTAACCACCTTGCACGCCAATAACGCCAACCAGGCGATGGATCGCATTCTGCATTTCTTCCCCGAGGATCGCCATTCTCAGGTGTTGCTGGATCTATCGTTCAACTTGCGTTCCGTGATCGCTCAGCAGCTGGTGCCCTCAGTTGAGGGCGATCGCCGCCATGTGGCGCTTGAAGTGTTGATCAATACGCCGCTGGTGCAAGAAAAAATCCGCAAGGGCAAGATCGAAGAGATCAAATCGATCATGAAAGATTCCACCCACCACGGCATGGTGACGTTTGATCAAAGCTTGCTCCGCTTGTATCAAGACGGCGACATCAGCTATGAGGAGGCGTTGCGTCACGCTGATTCGGCCAACGACGTGCGGCTGGCCGTCAAACTCAGCGAGGGTGCCGATTCCAATGCCCTGAGCGGTCGCCTGCAGGATCTTGATTTGGTAGATAACCGCTAGCGCCATGCAGTTCGTGCAGTGCAACCAGCCTGTCAGATCTACGAAACCTCCCGTAGCTATTGACTATTCGCCGAAATCCAGTTAACGATTCATTAACCCAGTTTCATTTAACATTTAAGCGTCGGTACTCTATTCAGCGGCTTGCAAGCAAGTCACCGACGGTTACGGGCACTGTGGACCCGGGCGGAATTCTCTTCCGCCTGGGTCGTTTTTTTACTGGGCTACCAATTCTCTAAACTCAGAGATGTTGCTGCCAGTGCTTTGCAGGCTCCCTCCTTAATATTATGTGAAAATTGAGTAGAACTCGGCATGCGCATATTGATTATTGAAGATAACCGCGATATTGCGGCTAATTTGGGAGACTTTCTCTCCGACCGCGGCCATGAAGTCGACTATGCCTATGACGGTGTGACCGGTCTCCACCTGGCGATTGTTAACGAATTCGACAGCATTGTGCTCGACCTGTCTCTGCCCGGCATGGACGGTCTGGAAGTGGCGCGCAAGCTGCGCGAGGACGTGCGCAAGGAAACTCCAATCTTGATGCTGACCGCGCGCGATCAGCTAGAGGACAAGCTCGCTGGCTTTGACTCAGGGGCAGACGACTATCTGGTCAAGCCGTTTGAACTAAAAGAGGTTGACGCAAGATTGGAGGTACTGGAGCGTCGGGGGAAGCGGATCAAGCCACGCGAGTTGACTGTCGAAGACCTTGAATACAATCTTGAAACGCTGACCGTGCGTCGCGCTGGCAAGCGCGTCGATTTGAATCCAATTGGTCTAAGATTATTAGAGAAATTGATGTCAGCCTCGCCCGCAGTTGTGACCCGGCGCGAGCTGGAGCATCACGTGTGGGGCGAAGAACTACCGGACAGCGACAGCCTGCGCGTCCATATCCATTCTTTGCGCACGGCCATCGACAAGCCGTTCGGCTCTCCGCTAATCCACACCCGCCACGGCATCGGCTACTGTTTATCTGGCCCGGATGAAGTTTCGCCGGCGTCTTAGAAGCCGCCTGATCGTTTCTTTCGGGCTGTTTGGCGCGCTGTTGAGCGCGCTGTTTGCCGTATCCACATTGCTGCTGCAAAGCTGGCTAGAAGATGCGCTGATTGCGCGCACATTGGCCGATGAGGTTGATCAGTACGTGCAGGATTTGCGCATTGATCCAACGATTGTTGAGCCGTTTTATACCCGCATCCAGGGTTACGTTACGCGCCCCGGTCGCGCCGATATCGTGCCTGATGAATTCCGAGAACTGCCAGGTGGTGTCCATGATGTCATCACCGATCTCGGTGTTTTCAAGGCTGCGGTGGCCAAGGAAGACGATTTTTGGGTCTTCCTGACCTACGATATTTCCGATAATCGTGAGCTCTCACGTCGATTATTGCTTGCGCTGATCGCAGCGGTGCTGTTTTTTTCGCTACTGTCGCTGGCTTTGGGCGTCTGGTCAGCAGGCCGGGTGATGGCACCAGTTACGGCGCTGGCTCGCCGCGTTGAAGCGCTGGATGAGACTAGCGAGTCGGCCAGCTTGAAAAAACATTTCCCAGATGATGAAGTTGGTCAGCTGGCCGCAGCGCTTGATGATTATTCGCATCGCCTGCACGAATTAGTCGAGCGTGACAAAGCCTTTAATGCGGATGTTTCGCACGAACTGCGCACGCCGTTGGCTGTGATCTCCGGAGCCACTGAACTCATGCTTGCGCAGGACGACCTTTCAGAGCGCCATCGTGATCGGCTACAGCGCGTTGCACGAGCCGCCCGCCAATCCGCCGATATTACTACAGCGCTGCTGCATTTGGTGCGCTCAGAGCGGGGCGGTACTGGTAGTTGGCCGGCCCAAGACGTAGCCAGCATTGCAGCGCAAATGCTGGATAACTATCGCCCTTTGGTCAGCGACCGTGATCTCAGGCTTGAGCTGGAAGTTGAAGATGGTCTCAGTGTGATTGCACCTGATTCCGTGCTAGCGGTCATTCTGGCCAATCTGGTCGGTAACGCGGTCCGCTACACAGCAAGAGGATCAGTGCGGATTCTGGTTCAGCGCGGTCAGGTCGTCATACTCGACACCGGTCCCGGCATTCCTGAAGAAGAGTTGCCGCATGTCTTCGAACGACATTTTCGTGGCCGTCAAAGCGGCGGCAGTAAAGGCTCCGGCCTGGGCCTGTCGATTGTAAGGCGCCTGGTCGATCTCTACGGATGGAGCATCGATTTTGCCAATCGCGAATCCGGGGGGCTGGCGGTCACGGTGCGGTTTTTTCCAGACTTGGATGAAAATTGAGCGAGTGCACTCGTTACAATATGGTTTCTGTCACGTCGCTCGCCTTTCCCTTATGGCACTGATAAGTTGTCCTTATTGTAAAAAACGCATTTCTGATCGGATGCCGATCTGTCCTCACTGTGATCAAGCCTTGGCTACGCTTTCGGCTGATGAGGCGGACCGACTGGCGGATCGTCGCTATAAAAGTCAGCGTTATCGTGCGCTGAACGTTTCATACCTTGGGTTGACCTTTCTGGTCATTGGAGCCATCTGGTGGTGGATGTCTGAGCCGCAGGGCTGGGCTATGCCGCCGCCGGTCGTCGCCGTCTCATTAGTGATGTTAGGTGCCGTTGTTTACGTCCTGGCTCGCTGCTGGATGCTGTGGTTGAGGGTCCAGCGGGGACAGAAACAGTCCTAGCTAGCCATTCGCTAGCCAGACATTCAATAAAATCAGCGGATTCGCCGGACCTGAGCGCGGGCGTTATAGCCGTCGACTCGCAACCGCCATGACCCCCAAAAGCCCGGCTCAATAGTGACCTGTGGGTTTTCCATCTCAGCCATTCCGAACGCCTTGCCGTCGATCTGCTCCCAGACCATGCCGTTGTCGAGCTCGAAAACTGTTGCGCCGTTCCAGCCGTTGAAACTACCGACGATCCGGGCTTCAATCGGACTATCGTCGTTGTTTGCATCTGGAAGACCGCGACGGTCAGTGGCTGTATCTGGCACCGTGCCTGCTACGGTTGCTCGGCTCGGTGATGTGAGGCTTTCGCCTTCGGCTAGCGAGCGCTCTTGAATCCATCGATTCAGTGCCGACAATTCCGCATCACTGAGTTTGTGCAGTCCCGTGTCACGAAACTCGCGACCGGTCATGCGTTCTTCAAGGCTTGAGAAGTCATCGGCGAAACTGATCGGGCAAAGCACAAGACCGATCAAGGCAGCAAATGTAAGCGCGTTTTTCATTGCTAGTTATGTCTGTATTGAATGCCGCTGCTCAGTCTAACCGCATTGCGGTGGCGACGGCCAGATACTAATTGCCCACGAACTGAATGCAACTTTCAATCGACGGCTATAAATCGTGCTTGTAGCGGACGTATGGGATGCGGCCAAATACGCCGTCGAGGGATTCGTCGCGACCCGCATTGTCCAACGCATCAGAGCGGGGCTGGGCGTCGAGCACATTGGATACGCCGATGCTCAGTGATCCGTTGCGAGGCTGCCACGAAAATTCCAAGTCGAAGGAACTGAATTCAGCTGGACTGTAACCGCTGGAAAACAACATTGGCGCCTGACGGTGCTGGCCCATCAGGTCAGTGCGGAAATTACCAAGCTGCCAGCCCAGCGCAAGCTGCGCACTATGGGCGTAGTCGTCAAAATTTTGGTTCGCTTGATCAAGACCCGCCAAGCCATAGTCAACGTCTCCCAAGCTTAAACGCTGTCGATAGCGAGCCAGCTGAAGCCCAATGAGAAAATCACCGACATAGGCGGTTTGTATTCCGAAACTTAAATTAATGTCGACGCCATCAACCATATTGGCGGCATTGAGGTCGTTGCCGTTTGCGTTGAGATAAGCCGCCGGATCAATCGGGCCGAAACCGGACCCATTGAGGCTTGCCAACGCCCCCTGAGCAAGCCCATACGAAGCCTCTGGCGCGATCGTTTCTGAATCGTTTGGATTGACAAACGCGCCCATGCCAATTCGGACGTTGGGTGATGCCATCCATTCGCCGCGTACTTGAACCAGGTTCAAGGCATTGTCTGGTGCCGGCTGATCAACAAAGCGACAGTCGCTGGCGAGAAAAGAAGTCGCCGTTAACGCTTGCTCTGAACACTGGATGTGCGCAAGGCTTGCGGTATTGAGCTGCCAGGCTTCCAGCGACCAGGAAAACGCGCTCGTGTCCGAGGTTTGATCGTGAATGCCAAAACCGGATTTTTGAACATCGCCCAAGGCGACCGCCGGTAGCCGCAAACTCAGGCGCGGACGCACGCCCGGTAACCCCTGGCTGTCACGCAGCGAAAAACCGCCAGGGAACAGAGTTTGGGGTGAAGTTGAGCTTGAAGTCGTTCCCGCCGCATCGCGATCCGAGCCATAGGGCATAAACCGCTCATCCTGAGTGGCTTGGCCAAACGCTACACTGGAGCCGAGGATCAGCGCCAATGTCAAAAGAGCGGGTTGAACGGCTTTCATGATCCCTTAACTGTGTCCTTAATTCTTGATGACCTAAAACGGGCAACTGGGCTTTAGAGCATCATCGTATCCGAAAGTTTAACAATCATTGTGTTCGAGTGTAGCTAACCTGTTTTGATAATAGTACTAGAAAAGTCGTATAACAAGCTGATATTTGTTGAATTTTACATGAATCCCTTGATTCTTTACCAAGGATCCGCAGAAATTAATTTTTAGCAGACCAGAAATTTTCGACCGAGGACTCGATCCACCAACCAGATTCTGGGCCTAAATTCAGCGCAACGGTGGGACCGAGGTGATGATTCCTTGCCTGAGCGCTCCTCAGGCGGCACAATTGCGGGCCTGATTTCAACCTGCACGGAATGCCTCGATGACCGATCGCAAAACGCTCGCGAATGCTATTCGCGCCTTGTCCATGGACGCCGTTCAACAGGCCAATTCTGGCCACCCGGGTATGCCGATGGGCATGGCGGATCTGGCCGAAGTGCTCTACAACGACCATCTGCGTCATAACCCGACCAACCCGCAGTGGTGGGATCGCGACCGGTTTGTGGTTTCAAATGGTCACGGATCCATGTTGCTCTATTCGGTTTTGCATTTGTCCGGCTACGACTTGTCGCTGGATGACATCCGGAATTTCCGTCAGCTGCATTCGCCGACCGCCGGCCATCCGGAATATGGCGAAGCGCCTGGTATCGAAACCACCACAGGGCCGCTGGGGCAAGGCCTGGCCAACGCCGTGGGTATGGCCTTGGCTGAACAGCTTCTGGCCGCACGCTACAATCGCGATGGTCACACCGTGGTTGATCACCGCACCTTCGTTTTTGTCGGCGACGGCTGTCTGATGGAAGGTATCTCGCACGAAGTTTGCTCGCTGGCCGGTACCTGGGGCCTGGGCAAGCTGGTCGTGTTTTACGACGACAACAACATTTCGATTGATGGGCAGGTCGATGGCTGGTTCACCGACAACACGCCGGAACGCTTTCGCGCCTACGGTTGGCAAGTAATTGAAGCGGTCGACGGTCACGATGCCGACGCGATCAACAAAGCGATCACAGAAGCTTTGACGAATGCCGACAAGCCGACGTTGATCTGCTGCAAAACCACGATTGGCTACGGTTCGCCGAACAAAGCGGGTACCGCAGCAACTCACGGCGCACCGTTGGGTGACGATGAAATTGCTGCTACCCGCAAAGCTTTAGGGTGGAATTACCCGCCTTTCGAAATTCCCGATCAAGTTCGACGGGCCTGGGATGCGCGCAAGCGTGGTCAGGCTATCGAGCAGGAGTGGCAAGAGCGCTGGACGTCCTATCAATCCGCTTTTCCGAATGAGGCAGGGGAACTGGCTCGCCGCATGGACGGGGATTTGCCGGAGAACTTCGACGACCTGCTGGCCAAGGCAATTATTGACTCCCAGGACGATGACAGCAACGTCGCAACTCGGAAGGCTTCCGGAATGGCGATTGAATCGCTCGCCCCGCACCTGCCCGAAATGATTGGCGGTTCGGCTGACCTCACCGGCTCGAATAACACTGACTGGTCAGGCAGCGTTGATATCATGCATGATCGCGCCAGCGGCAACTACATCAGCTATGGCGTGCGCGAATTCGGTATGACCGCAATTGCCAACGGTATTGACTTGCATGGCGGCTTTATCGCCTACACCGGCACCTTTTTAGTGTTCTCCGATTACGCCCGCAACGCCGTGCGAATGTCAGCATTGATTCCAACCGGTGCAATTCACGTCTACACTCACGACTCGATCGGCCTGGGCGAAGACGGTCCGACCCACCAGCCGATCGAACACACCGCCAGCCTGCGCCTGATTCCGAATCTGGACGTTTGGCGCCCTGCCGACAAGACGGAGACGCTAGTCGCCTGGGGCCACGCCATTAAACGCCGAAAGTCACCCAGCGCCTTTATTCTTACCCGCCAGGGTCTCGCTCACCAGCCGCGCGACGCCAAGCAAGTGGCTGACATTGAACGCGGTGGCTATATTCTTAAAGAGGCTGGCGGCGGCAATCCACAAGCGCTGATTATGGCCAGCGGATCTGAAGTTGGTCTGGCCGTCCAGGCCGCTGCCGAACTGGAAACCAACGGCACGCCCACTCGCGTGGTCTCTATGCCCAACCCCGGATTGTTCCGCCAGCAGGACGCGAGCTATCGTCAAGCCGTCTTGCCTGCCGACCTGAGCGCTCGGGTTGCGGTGGAGGCCGGCGTGTCGGATTACTGGTATGGGTTTGTCGGGGATTCAGGTCGAGTTATTGGAATTGATCGGTATGGGGCGTCTGCGCCTGCTTCGGATTTGTTTCGAGAGTATGGGTTTATCGTTGACGCGGTGGTGACTGCTGTTAACGAGGTGGTTGGGATTTAGCGCTGTTGCGCGGATTCGGATGTTTTTTGGTTTTTTTCCTTAGTCGGCAGTTCACTAAGTCAGAGGCTCCTTAAGTGCCATTTGAAGCAAAAACCGGACACAGCAAAAATCCAACCCTCCAACAACCCTACAAACAAACCTCCCCACAAAGTACAATCGAAACTCACTACTCAAAAACCACGTGGAGAACCCTCAAATGACGATCAAGGTTGCCATCAACGGCTACGGCCGAATCGGACGAAATGTCATGCGCGCGCTTTATGAATCAGGCCGTACTGAAGAGCTGCAAATCGTTGCGATTAATGATTTGGGTGATTCTGAAACCAATGCTCATTTGACGCGCTACGACACGGCCCATGGCCGCTTCAATGCCGACGTCTCAGTCGATGGCGATCACATGGTGATCAACGGCGATCGCATTCGCGTGCTGGCTCAGCGTGACCCGGCACAGCTACCCTGGGGGGAGATGGGTGTGGATGTGGTTCTGGAGTGCACCGGTTTTTTTAACAGTAAAGAGAAAGCATCAGCGCATATCCAGGCTGGTGCCCGCAAGGTGCTGATTTCGGCCCCTGCCGGAAAGGATTTGCCGACGGTGGTCTTTGGCGTCAATCATGATGTTATCGGTGCAGACGATCACGTGGTCTCGAATGCATCCTGTACGACCAACTGTCTGGCTCCTGTGGTCAAGCCAATCAATGACACGCTGGGGCTGGAGACCGGCTTGATGACCACGATTCATGCCTACACCAATGACCAGGTGCTGACCGATGTCTTTCACTCTGACCTGCGCCGCGCGCGCTCAGCGACCATGAGTCAGATTCCGACCAAAACCGGGGCGGCTGCGGCGGTTGGCTTGGTTCTGCCCGAGCTGGACGGCAAGCTGGACGGTTTCGCCATGCGAGTGCCAACGATTAATGTCTCAGTGGTGGATCTGACTTTTATTGCGGGTCGAGATACCAGTATTGAGGAAGTGAATTCTATCGTTAAAGAAGCGTCTGACGGCCCGCTGAAGGGGGTTTTGGGCTACAACGATGAACCGTTGGTATCGATTGATTTCAACCACAACCCGCACTCGTCTGTATTCGATGCCGGCCTGACCAAAGTCAACGGTCGATTAGTGAAAGTCTTGAGCTGGTATGACAACGAATGGGGCTTCTCAAATCGCATGCTGGACACTGCCACGGTCTTGGCCAAGGCCTGAGCGGATCATCATCACCGAAGTTTGGCGGTTGCAAAAAACGGGTCGCTTGTTAGACGGCCCGCTACCGCACAAAAGACGTGCTCTCGCATAGGCACTCGTGGCCCTCTTCCAGGCAGTGGCTTGTTGCCCCTGGTAAATCGCCGCCGACTGGAAAACTACGCTGAGACGCTGAGAAACACTTATAAATTGCTTCTTTAATTCGCCAGCCTTTGCGCTTTTTTGCCTTTGCGTCTCCGCGTCTTTGCGAGAGAAAACGTCCTCAAGGAGCCTGGTTATTCAGAGGCTCCTCAACTGCTGATTCGTAACGCCAAAACGTTCGATGAGAGCGCAAAGTCAGCTCGGCATGGGCTGGCCGAATTCAGCTTTGAAGCGCTTGGCTATTGAGTCGGGGCTGAAGTCATGGTGCTGTGGCCCCGCGTGAGCGATCTTTAACGACCCCAGCAGCGATCCAAGACGACAGGCATCGACTGCATTCCAGTTACGCTCCAGACCAAACAGCAGGCCGGCGCGAAAGGCATCGCCACAGCCCGTCGGGTCAACGATTTTTTCTGGCTTGATTGCGGTTATCCGGGTGACTTCACCCTGGCAATGCAGTTCGGATCCTTCGCCGCCATGGGTGATAATCATGCCGCCGTCCAGGCGCTCGGCTAAGGCCTTTTCATCCAGCCCGGTTTTGTTCTTGAGCATTTCCCACTCATAGGAATTGACCGCCAGCCAGTTCGCGTGATCAATCATCTGTTCCAATTCGTCGCCTGAAAACATCGGCAAGCCCTGGCCTGGATCGAAAATGAAGGGAATACCAGCCTCGGCGAATTGTTTGCAGTGATGCAGCATTGCCAATTTTCCGTCAGGTGCAACGATGCCAAATGACGCACCGCTGTCGGCGTTAATGGTTTGGCGGTGATTTTCGTTCATCGCGCCCGGGTGAAACGCGGTAATCTGGTTGTCGTCCAGATCAGTCGTAATGTAGGCCTGAGCGGTCCACAGTTCGTCACAGAGCTGAATATAGTCTTGCCGAATGCCCTGTTGATCGAGATGTTGAGCGTAGTCATCAAAATCTGAACCCACTGAAGCCACTGGGACGGGTTCGCCGCCGAGCTTTTGCAGGCTGTAGGCAATGTTTCCAGCGCAGCCGCCGAAATTGCGGTGGAGTTCCGGCACCAGAAAGGCCACGTTCAGCATGTGGGTTTTGTCAGGCAAGATATGGTCTTTGAATCTTTCTGGAAAAACCATGATGTTGTCGTAGGCGAGCGAGCCGCAGATCAAGACGGACATTAGAAAACCCTCAAGAAGATTGAAATGAGTGGGAAAAGCGTTATAGAAGAGTACACATTGTAACCAATTGCACCGGCCATTCCCGTCGGGCGAGTTGGATGACAGGTCCATTTAACGGAATCTTGCCAATTTTTGTGTTGCTGCATTGGCCCTGCATTGCTACATTAGTGGGTCTTTTGCACGGCGGTCATCGCCTTTTTCAATAAACTCTTATGTTCAAGCGTTTACGCGGCATTTTTTCTAACGACCTGTCCATCGATCTGGGCACGGCCAATACACTGATTTTTGTTCGTGGTCAGGGCATCGTTCTCAACGAGCCTTCGGTGGTCGCAGTGCGCATGCAGCGTGGGCCCGGCGGGCCGCAGGATGTTGCTGCTGTCGGCGGCGAAGCGAAACAGATGCTCGGCCGCACGCCAGGCAATATACGCACGACGCGGCCACTGAAAGATGGCGTCATTGCCGACTTCAACATGACCGAGCAGATGCTCCAGCATTTCATCAAGAAAATCCACTCCGCGCGATTCTTGCGTCCGAGTCCGCGCGTCCTGGTTTGTGTGCCTTGCTCGTCGACCCAGGTCGAGCGACGCGCGATTAAAGAATCGGCGGAAGGTGCTGGCGCGCGTGAGGTGTTTCTGATCGAAGAGCCGATGGCGGCAGCGATTGGTGCTGGCATCCCCATTCATGAAGCGCGCGGTTCAATGGTGCTTGATATTGGCGGGGGCACCACTGAGGTGGCTGTCTTGTCGCTCAACGGCATTGTTTATTCCAATTCGGTGCGGATCGGTGGAGACCATTTCGACGAGGCGATTATCAACTACGTGCGCCGCTCTTACGGCACTTTGATCGGTGAGTCCACGGCCGAACGCATCAAGGTGGAAATCGGTTGTGCCTATGAGCAAGTGTCGGTGTCAGAAATTCAAATTTCGGGGCGTAATCTGGCTGAGGGCGTGCCCAAAATGATTACGCTCAACAATAATGAAGTGTTGGAGGCCTTGTCGGAAGCGCTCAGTTCGATCGTTGGCGCCGTTAAGACCGCACTGGAGCAGACACCGCCTGAGCTGTGCGCTGATGTGGCCGAAACCGGCATTGTGCTGACCGGCGGTGGTGCGTTACTTCGCGGCTTGGACAAATTATTGATGGAAGAGACCGGACTACCGGTGATTATTTCTGATGACCCATTAACCTGCGTCGCGCGAGGTGGTGGGCGCGCACTGGAAATGATGGATGAAAACCGGGGCGATTTCTTTTTTGCCGGTTAATCGAGATACCTTATCGATCACTCTTTCCTGTGTAGGCGCGTAGTGACCTTGCACGCTTTTGGCCGCCACATTCACTCAAAATCATGAGTTTAGGAGCCTCGTCTTCAGCGGGCGGCCTGGCGGCAGATTTCAGTAGCCGAATTGCGCGTCTGATGGCCTACATCGTGCTGTGCATGGTGCTGATGACGCTGGATTATCGTGGCTTTTGGGTTGAGCGAATTCGCACAGGCGCGACCTTCCTGGTCGAGCCGATCTGGCTGGCGGTTGAGGCTCCGGCAGCGGCAACGCGCAGTATCGCGCAGCGCTGGCAGAATCGCTCAGAGCTGCTCACTGAGCGCGATTTGCTCGCACTTGAACTGAATCAGTCTCAGGCTCAGCTGCTGGTGCTCGACGAGTTGGCGCGTGAGAATCATCGATTGCGGGCGTTACTCGGCGCGACTGAAACCATTGACCGAAATTTTCAAGCCGTCGAGCTTCGCGACCTTGATCTCAACCCATACTCACACCGACTGCTGATCAATCGTGGCGCGAGCGACGGACTACAGGTCGGTCAGGTAGTCATGGACGCAAGCGGTCTGGTTGGGCAGGTTGATTCTGTTCTCGTCCACACCGCTTCGGTCATTTTGCTATCTGACCCGGATCATGCTTTGCCGGTTGAAATCGAACGCTCCCGCTTGAGAACAATTGCTTACGGCAGCGGTCGTAACGATGAAATACGCTTGAACGATTTGCCGATGAATGCAGATATTCAGGTCGGTGATGTGCTGCTGAGCTCGGGTCTGGGCGGTCGTTTTCAGGCTGGGCTACCGGTCGCAGATGTGGTTGAAGT
>JGI12109J20283_10059756_pt1 | contig 27430 bp, 22 predicted proteins | sample ElkSlonscriptome_12_FD_20283 | JGI IMG/M metagenome (IMG submission 20283)
TGTTGTTCAATCTGCTGTCGCTGTACATGCAGGACCTGAGCGAGACGTACCCGATCAGGCAATACTACATTGGCTTGTTCTCCGCGGCTGTTCTCTTCTATCTGATCTTGCAGCTCGTGCGGACTCGTCGAGATTTCGAGCAAATCTTCCGGCTACAATCGGTTCTCGCGATCATTCTCAGCGTGATCGCAGTGTTGCAGTCGTATTTTCCCACGAAGACGATACTTCCAGCGTTCTTCAGCTTCTCACGTCGCGTGGCGTCGATGGAAGACGTCCGGGCCGGGAACGTACGTTCGTTCGCGACCTTCCCTGGCTACGAACTCTTCGCGGAGTACTGCGCGATCATGGTCGTCTTCCAGTACTTCGCATTCCGCCGCTCGAGTTCGTTGGCTATGAAGTCCCTGTGGCTGTTCGGTATCGTCGTAACCCTCTTGGCATTGTTCAAGACGGGTACTCGCGCTGGGATACTGATTCTCGGCGTGGGATTCGTCTATGCAGTAGTCGCGGGGGCTCGCGCGGTTCCGCGAGCCCAACTCGTGGGCGTCGGAGCCATCGCCCTGGCCCTGTTCTATCTGACGCTTCCTTTCACCCACTCTCAGTTGGACATGCTCTTCGAGCGAATGAGCACACTGGGAGTGGACGACAGCAGCGTGAGGTCACGCAGCGCGGTCCTGGCTGAGGCTTTGGATAAAGTGCCCGAGAGTCCGTTGATTGGTCACGGTGTGTACAAGCTGCCTGGGACCTTCTCGACCGACGTCGACCGGAACATCCACAACCTCTACGTCACGCTTGCGTATACGATCGGCCTGCCCGGCTTGTTCGCCTGGCTCTTCTTCGTGTGGCGGATCTTCGCGCGGAGCTTTCGTGCGATGCGGGATCGGGCCGTCGACCCCCATCTTCGCGAATACCTCCTCGCCATGAACGTCGGCGTCGTCATGTTCTCCGTCGACCAGATCAAGATCGAGTTCGTGCGCAGTGCGCTGACCATGCATACGGCGTTCATCTTGCTCGGTCTCACGCTCGCACTGGTACGCATCGCGGAGCAGTCGAAGACGTCTGCTGCAGCGTCGTCCTGAATCTCGTTTTCCGAACCGCTCGTCGAGGCTCCCGACCCATGACCGAACGTGTTCCCATCGCCGTCGTCGGCATTCGTGGCCTGCCTCCCCGCTACGGGGGCGGCGAGACCGCGACCGACGAACTCGGCAAACGTCTGACCGAACGCGGGCACGACGTCGTCGTGTACTGCCGCCTGCACAATCACGAGCGCCCGCGCCCGAAGACCTGGAACGGCATGCGGCTGGTCCATCTGCCGTCGCTGCACACCAAGAGTCTCGATACGCCGACGCACATCATTCTGTGCGTGCTGCACCTGGTCTTTCGCGAGCGCGCGAAGATCGTGCTGCTGAGTGGGGTCGGAACGTCCTTCGTGATCCCTTTCCTGCACCTGTTCGGACGACGGACGGTGATGTGGGCGGACGGGCAGGACTGGAAGCGCGGCAAGTGGGGGCGTTTCGCGAAGGCCTACCTGAAGTGGGGCGCGAAGTTCACCTGCAAGGTCAGCGACGGGATCGTCACCGACACGACCGTGGCGCATCGCTTCTACCGCGAAGGTCTGCGACGCGAGACGACCTACATTCCCTACGGGGCCAACATCGAGGACGTCGAGGGGACCGAGGCCCTTCGCGAGTGGGGGGTCGAGCAAGATCGCTATCTGCTCTTCGTCGGGAGGCTGATCCCCGAGAAGGGCGTGCATTATCTGATCGAGGCCTTCGAGAAACTCGACACCGATCTGAGGCTCGTGATCGTCGGTGATTCACCCTACACACCCGACTACGTGCGCAGACTGCGCGCGACGGACGATCCGAGGATCGTCTTCACCGGCTATCTCTTCGGAGACGGCTTCAAGCAGTTGATGAAGAACTGCCGCGTCTACGTTCAGCCGAGCGACGTCGAAGGAACCAGTCCCGTCCTGCTGACCGCGATGGGCTACGGCCGGCCCGTGATCGTGAACGGCATTCCCGAGAACCGGGCCACCATCGGCGAGGCAGGCCTGCACTTCGAGTCGGGGAACGTCGAGCAGCTACGGCAGCTACTACGTGAACTGATCGACGATGCCGAGCGACGGGTCGAGGTCGGGGCGGCGTGCGAACGACGCGTCCGCGAACACTACAGCTGGGAGCGGATCACCGACGAGTTCCAGCGGCTCTTCGACGACCTCGTTGCCGGGCGCCCGCCGCGCACCGAGATCTCCGAAGACCCGGCCACGGGCACCACGCGGGCGGCCTCGACGCGCTGATCCGGACGACGACGCGACATCGAGTCGGCCCTCGGGGACATCACCCCGAGGGCCGTTTTCGTGCGGCCGACATCCGGCCAGTTCGTTCCCGACACGAAATTGTGAGTCCCGCCCGAACAAGGGGTTGACACCCACTGTGGGCTGAATGAAACTGCGGGTGGGCCAAATAGGGTCAAAAAGGGGCATCGCGGGAGATTACGGTCAAACGGTTGTCATAAAGTAGTTTAGTGTGGATCGAGGCGGCCGATGGAGACGACGGCGGAGAGCAGAGGAGGCGAGGGGCGCTTCTACGGGCGCTTTCGTCTGAAGCTCGACGCCAAGGGCCGCGTGACCCTTCCGTCCGTCTATCGCCGTGCCCTGGGATTGAAGCCCGCCGAAGGCGACGCGCCGCGCGAGGAGACGCTCCTCGTTCTGCGCAAAGGCGCCGAGGGCTTCGTCCAGATCATCCCGTACGACACCTGGGACCGGATCGTGGATCAGCAGCAGTCGCAGAGCGCGGCCACGGGCAGGGAACGCCAGTGGCAAGCGCGTCGGCAGTACAGCGGCGTCGAGATCGCCGGGCTGGATCCGAAGGGCCGGTTGACCGTTCCGCAGTCCCTGATCGAGTCCGGCGGACTCGTCGGAGACGTGCTGGTGATCGGCGCGAAGAAGCTCATGGAGATCTGGAATCCCGAGACCTACTTCAGCCTCGAGGCACAGGCGCCCGAGGAAGACGAATCGCTCGACGACGAGCTCTACGCCTAGAGGGGCGGAGCGCGGTCGTCGGAATGGGAAGACGAGGACAGGGGAGCCGGGGGTCGCGGAGTTCGTCCGCGCGGGGTGCGGGCTCGATGCGGCCCCCGGCACATTTCGAAGGTGATCCCGTGCGGTGGCGACGGAGCGCAGCTGCGCGGGGTCATCCAAGGCGACCGGATCGGCAGTCCGGCTCGCGAAACAGGCACGATGGGAACGCCCGAGAGATCGGGGGCAAGAGGGAACGATGGCGATGCAGACGGTGACAGGACGTGGACGGAGCCACGAGACGACCGACGCGCACGCGACGGCGACGACTTCGTCGTGGTCGCACGAACGTTGGGGCGGCTTCCTGCTCACGCGCCAACCACCGCACTGGATCCATGCTCGTCTGACCGGTCGACTCAGCAGCCGGACGCTGCGCGAGCTCGATCGTCGGTTGCTGCGCGGGTTGTCGCCCCGCTGCACGCACTTCCTCCTGCTCGATGCAACGCAGCTCCAGCACATTCCGGTGTCCGTGGCCAACGAGCTCGCCGAGTTCGAGGCGCGTTGGCGTCAGCGGGGGGTCGTGGCCGTATGGGTCGCGTTGAACCCCTACCTGGCCAACCTGCTCGTTCTCGCGTGCGGTCACGAACACCATCTGCCGGCCATGGCCGACGTCGACACCGCGTGCGAAGCGATCGCACAGGTTTCCGACCGGCCGCCGTCGGTGGCGCGGGGATGGCTCGAGGCCCACAGCGATCTCGTGCACTGATCGTGGAGCCGACACGCCACGTGCCGGTGATGCTCGACGAGACGATCGAGCTCATCGCGCCCGCGGCGGGACGCGTCCTGGTCGATCTGACGCTCGGCGGAGCGGGACACACGCGCGCCATGCTCGATGCCGGCGCGACCGTGATCTCCTTCGACCGAGACACCGTTGCCGTCGAGAGAGCCCAGCGTCTTCTCGAAGAACACGGTGAACGCTTCGTCCCGGTTCATCGGGACTTCGGGCACTTCCCGGAAGCGTTGGACGAACTCGGTCATGCACGCGTGGACGGCATTCTCATGGATCTGGGCCTTTCCAGCGATCAGCTCGACGACCCGGCGCGGGGCTTCGCCTTCCGCTTCGCCGGACCGCTCGATCTGCGTTTCGATGCGGAGACGGGTGTCGCTGCGTGGGAACTCGTCGAGCAGAGCGACGAGGGCGCCGTCGGCGAGTGGCTCCGTGTCTACGGTGAGGTGCGGTCGGCGCGTCGCCTGGCCCGTCTGATGGTGCAGGCCGCGCGCGAAGGTGAGTTGCGGACCACCGATCAACTCATGGCGCTCGTCCGCTCGGTCGTGCCGAAGCACAAGCGCCCCGAACCCGAGGCCGCGCGGGTCTTCCAGGCACTTCGCATTGCCGTGAACGACGAACTCGTCCAGCTCGAGCACGCGCTCGACGCCGTGCCGGATCGCCTGCGGACGGGCGGACGCTTCGTCGCGATCAGCTATCACAGTCTCGAGGATCGGCGCGTGAAGCAGATGCTCCGTCGTGCGACGGGCCGAGACGTGCAGGGAAGCCGCCACCTTCCACCGGTCGACGTGCCGGAGCCCACCATGGTCGACCTCACGCGCAAGGCGCGCACGGCGACCGACGAAGAGATCGAACGTAATCCGCGGGCGCGTTCGGCGCGGCTGCGGGCGGGGGAACGACGATGACAAGACGTCGGAAGACCGGGTCTCGCCGGAAATACGCGGGCATGTGGCACCGAGCGCGCCAGTGGATGGGATCGGTGACCGCCTTGATGCTCGTCGTGGGCCTGCTCACGCTGATCGGCTCGAGCCTGCAGACGCAGCGACTGATCGGACTGCGTCACCAAGCTGCGGACCTCGAAGTGGAGCTGGCCGAGACTCGCGCCGAACGTGAAGGCGTGCGCGCACGGTTGATCGATGCCCGTCGCTACGAGCGCATCGCGGAACGTGCGCGTGTCGAGCTCGGTATGATCGAATCCAGCGCCGAGGGACGCCGCTTCGTGTCCATGCCGACGTCGGCGCCGGAGGCGGCACCCGGGCTCGTGGACCGTCTCGCCCGGCGTCTCGATCGCTTCGCCGAAGTCCGAGCCTCCAATGCCGCGGAGAGAGAGCAGTGAGTCGGCGTTACGCCTCGAGTCGCTTCTTCGGCGTCGTCGTCGTCTTCGTGCTGGGCTTCGGTGCGCTCACCGCCCGCCTGGCGTGGGTCCAGGTCGTTCGGGCCGACCATTGGAAGGTCGAAGCCGAAGGAGCTTCGAACTCGGTGGTCGAGGAGCCTGCGGACCGCGGGAGGATCCTCGACAGCCGAGGCGGCGTCCTGGCCGCGAGCGAGACCTGGTATCGCGTCGGCGTATCCCACCCGCAGGACTGGCGCATCGAAGGGGACGTCGAACGGCTCGGCGAACTCCTGGGTCTGCCGCGGCGTGACGTCGCATCGGCGGTCGCGCAGGACAAGCGTCACGTCGTGCTCGGTGAGTTCCGTCTGGACGAGTCCGATCGTCAGGCGCTCGTCGCCCTGGGCTCGATCACCTTCGATCGACGGATTCGTCGCGTTCATCCGCACGGTGAAAAGGCGAAGGCACTTCTCGGCCAGGTCAGCATGGCCGGGCAGGGGCTCACGGGTCTCGAGGAAGTCCACGATGTGACGCTCGCCGGTCGTCCCGGGCGTGTGGTCGAGGTTCGCGACGCCCATCGCAATCTGCGCGAGCGTCGTGTGGTCGATCCTCCCCAGCACGGACCCGATCTGGTGCTCACGCTCGAGCCGCAGGTCCAGGCGATCGTCGAACGTGAGCTCGCCGCCGCGTGCATCGAGGCCGAGTCCGATCTCGGCCAGGCCATCGTGATGGATCCGCGCACCGGAGACGTGATCGCGAGCGCGCAGGTGCCCGCGCTGCCCGGCGAGAGTGTCGACGGTGAAGAGGTCAGCAACTGGCGTGTGGTCGCGACGACGGATGTCTTCGAACCCGGAAGCGTGTCGAAGATCTTCACCGCCGCGTCGCTGCTGTCGCACGGAGTCTCCGATACGGCGAAGACCTTCGACGGCATGCGGGAGAGCAAGGACCAGCGGCGTTCCAGGAAGACGTTCGAAGGCGGCTTCACGATCCGTGACGTCCACCCGGTGGGCAAGGTCTCGCTGCGGCACGCCTTCGTGCGCAGCAGCAATATCGTCTTCGCGACGGCGGCTTTCGATCTGCTCAAGCGCGAAGAGTTCTATGAGGACCTCTCGTCCTACGGTTTCGGGCGTCGCCTGGGTCTGGGCCTTCCCGGTGAGACGCGCGGCATCCTGCGCTCGCCCGATGATCCGCTGTGGTCGCTGCGCACGCAAGCGACCCTGGCCATCGGTCAGGAAATCGGCGTCAACCTCATGCAGCTCGCTGCCGCAGCTTCCGCCGTGCTCACCGACGGGACCCTGCACCGACCGCGCTTCGTGAGCGCTTTGCGCCATCGTGACGGAAGTCAGGAGGAGATGCCTCCTGTCGTCGTGCGGCGCAATCTCGTGGATCCCGTCGTCGCCGAGATGCTGCGTGCGATGTGCGTCGACGTCGTCGAACAGCCCTACGGGACCGGTCGCCATGCGCGGGTCGACGGCTTGCGTGTGGGTGGCAAGACGGGAACTGCGCAGGTGGCCACGCGTACGGGGGGATACCTGCCAGGCGTCTACAACGCGACCTTCGTCGGCTTCGCGCCGGCCCACGATCCACAGCTCGTGATCGTCATCGCCCTTCATCGCGCGGCCAAGCGCGACGTGTCGGGAGGGGGCGCGGCCGCGCCGGTCTTCGGCGCCATCGTCCGCGAGATCGCTTCCACGACGGATCTCCTCGACGCGGGCGTCGGAGAGATGGTCGAGGCCGTCGACACGGTACGCACGCCGGACCTGCGGGGTCGAAGCGTCGAGGAACTCCGTGAACTCGCTCTGCGCGCGCCGTGGGGTGCCGCACTCCCGTCGCTGCCGGACACGGGTCGGGTCGTCGGTCAATTGCCTCCGCCCGGGACGCCGATGCGCCCCGACGCCGCTCTGCAACTCGCCTTTGCCAGGGGAAGTCGTTGAAGCACTCGTTGGGATCCCTGCTGGTCGGTCTCGGTTCGCTCGAGTCCGAGTCCGCGTCGCTCGAGGTCACGGGTGTGACCGCCGACAGTCGACGCGTGCGTGCCGGAGATCTCTTCGTCGCGGTGCGTGGGCACGCGGTGGACGGGCATTCCTATCTGACGACGGCGATCGAATCGGGCGCGCGGGCCGTGGTCGTCGAAGACGCATCGTTGGTTCCCGACGGGATTCCGACGCTGGTCGTCGCATCGACGCGTGACGCCTTCGGCTCGATCCTACGCCGATTCCACGATCATCCCGATCGCTCGCTCGACGTCGTGGCCGTCACCGGAACGAACGGCAAGACGACGGTCGGCCACCTCGTGCGTGACCTGCTGAACGCCGTCGATCGCCGCTGCGGACTGGTTGGCACGATCCGCTACGACGATCTGCGCGAAGACGTTCCTGCGCCGCTGACGACGCCAGGTGCGGAGGACCTGATCGCCCTGCTCGCGACGATGCGCGCGAATGGTGGAGTCGCCGTTTCCATGGAGGCCAGCAGCCACGCGCTCGACCAGCGCCGCCTGGGCGGGATCGAAGTCGACGTCGCGGCCTTCACGAACATCACGCGCGACCACCTCGACTATCACGGAGACCACGAGGCCTACGTCGCGGCGAAGCGTCGCCTTCTGGATCATCTGACCGGGGACGATCGCGTGAAGGATACGGGCCGCGTGGTCGTCTTCGTCGACGATCCCGTCCTCGCCGGCCTCGACTGGCCGAAGGGCGCGATCACGGTCGGCCGCGATCCGTCGTGCACGGTGCATGTGCATGGCGTGGAATTCGAGTCCGGTACGACGACCTTGGAAGTCACGGTCGGCGGTGCTCGTGCACGCTTCGAGAGCGCGCTCGTCGGCGGATACAACGCGGCGAATCTTTCGGTCGTGATCGGGGTCGGTCACGCGCTCGGGCTCGACGTGGACACGATGGTCGACGTCTTTCCGCGTCTGCGTCCGGTGCCGGGGCGCCTCGAACCCGTCGAACTCGAGGGCGGACCCCTGGTTCTCATCGACTACGCGCACACGGCCGACGGCATGCGCAGTGCGCTCGAGGCCGTCGCTCCGCTCACGCGGGGTACGGTGCATCTCGTCTTCGGCTGCGGCGGCGATCGTGATCGCGGCAAGCGCCCCGAGATGGCGAGGGCTGCACTCGAGGGTGCGGGCCGGATCGTCTTCACGGTCGACAACCCGAGGACGGAGGACCCCGAACAGATCTTCGCGGACACGGCCGTCGGTTTCGCGGCTGCTCCCGATCGGGTCCACCGTGTCGACGATCGTGGTGCGGCGCTCGCCGACGTTCTCGAGGCCGCGAGCCCGGGTGACGTGGTGCTCGTCGCGGGCAAGGGCCACGAGACCTATCAGATCTTCGGGACCGAGAAGACCCCGTGGGACGATCGGATCGCCATCCGTGAGGCCTGGGCGCGGATCGGAGGTGCGGCATGACCATTCGCATCCGCGATCTCGTGGGCTGGCTGCGTGCAGATGGTCTCGACGTCCGGGCCCTGGATCCGGCCGGCGTACCGGTGGACGTGCCGGATCTCGAATGCGCGCGCGTCGTCTACGACAGTCGGGACGTCGACGCCGAGACACTCTTCTGTGCCGTGCCGGGTGAGGTCACGCACGGGCGCCGATTCATCGAATCCGCCTTCGCGAAGGGCGCGCGTGTCTGTCTGGTCGACGGTGAAGCGCCGCGCCTCGAGGGCGTCGACGGGTTCGTGATCGAGGTCGACGACGCACGTCGGGCCATGGCCGCCGCTGCGCGCGCCTGGCTCGGCGCGCACGATCCCGTCGTCGTGGGGATCACCGGCAGCAACGGTAAGACCACGACCAAGGACTTCCTCGCCGCGGCCCTTCACGGAGATCGCCGCGCGGTCGCCAGTCCAGGCAACAAGAACAGCCGGTGGGGGATGCCCGCCGCGATCCTCTCCTTCTCCGGAGACGAGGACGTCCTCGTGCTCGAGATGGGCGCGTCCGGTCCCGGCGAGATCGGCCGACTCGCCGCGATCGCATCACCTTGGATGGGCTGCGTGACGAACGTGGGCCCGGCGCACATCGAGTTCTTCGGAAGCGTGGACGGAGTCGCACAGACCAAGGGACAGCTGCTCGAGGCACTGCCCGCGGATGGTGTCGCGATCGTCAACGTGGACGATCCCTATCACGAGGACTTCGTGCGGCGGACGAGCGCTCGGAACGTGATCCGCTTCGGTGAGGCCGCCGAGGCCGATCTCCGGATCGAACGCGCCGAGGACGTCGACGTCGGTGTCGCGGTCCGGATCGGGGGAGTCGACGCGGTGCTTCCGGTCTTCGGAGCGGTCAATGCCTACAACGCAGCGGCAGCCGTCGCCATGGCGGAGGCGCTGGGCGTGCGGCGCGAAGACGCTCTCGCACGCATCGCCGCGGCTTCGCTGTCGCCCCATCGCAGTCGGCGTCTTTCGGTCCGGGGTCGGCGCGTGATCGACGATGCCTACAACGCCAATCCCGCGAGCATGCGCGCGGCCCTTGGCAGTCTCGTGCGTGCGACCGGTGGCCGCCGGGTCGCGGTTCTCGGAGAGATGGCCGAACTCGGCGACGACACGATCGCCTTGCACCGGGCCGTCCTGGGCGATGCCCTGGTCTCCGGAGTCGACAACGTGATCGTCGTCGGTTCGAGCTTCGCGGCCGCGGCCGAAGGTGCGGAGGATCCGCGGATCGATCGCTTCGACGCAAAGGCATTCGATGCCGTCGCGGCGCGGCTCGCCGAAGTGACCGAGGTCGACGACGTCGTGCTCTTCAAGGGAAGCCGGAGTGCCGCGCTCGAGAAGATCCTCGAAGCCTTCGAGGCCCTGACCGAACCTTCGAACGAAGGAAGTGACTGATGTTCCACCTTTTCGCCGACCAACTGGTGGAGCTTTGGAGCCCGTTCAACGTGTTCCGCTACATCACCTTCCGCAGTGCCTACGCGACGGTCACGGCGCTGTTGATCTGCTTCTTCTTCGGTAGCTGGACGATCCGGACGCTGCGCAACCGGCAGATCGGCGAGAGCATTCGTGAGGACGGGCCCGAACACCACAAGACGAAGGCCGGAACGCCGACCATGGGTGGTCTTTTGATCATCGCCGCGATCGTGATTCCGGTGCTCTTGTGGGGCAACCTGTCGAATCCCGCCGTGGTGATGGCGCTCGCAGCAACGGTCTACATGGGATTGCTGGGCTTTCTCGACGACTACTTCAAGCTGCGCAAGAGTAAGTCCGGTCTGAGCGGACGCTGGAAGCTGCTCTTTCAGGGGCTCTTCGGTCTCGTACTCGGCTACTGGGTGATGAAGCAGCCCGAGTTCGGTCTGATGGCGACGCGGACGACCGTTCCCTTCCTGGCGGAGGTCACGCTCGACTGGGGATGGCTCTACCTGCCACTCGCCGTTCTGGTCTTCTCGGGGACGACGAATGCCGTGAATCTGGCGGATGGTCTCGATGGCCTGGCGATCGGGCTGTCGCTCTTCTGTTTCATCGCCTTCGCGGGTCTGGCCTACGTGACGGGCAACGCGGTCTTCGCGGACTACCTGAGGATTCCCTTCATCGCGGGCGTCGGCGAGTTGGCGATCTTCGCCGCGGCCACGGTCGGAGCGTGTCTCGGTTTCCTCTGGTACAACAGTCATCCTGCCCAGGTCTTCATGGGCGACACGGGGTCGATGGCGCTCGGCGGAGCGCTCGCCTCGCTGGCGCTGCTGACCAAGCACGAACTCCTGCTCGTGATCATCGGTGGCGTGTTCGTGGCCGAGGCCGCGAGCACGTTCATCCAGGTCGTGAGCTTCAAGACGCGTGGCAAGCGCGTGTTCAAGATGGCCCCGCTCCATCACCACTTCGAGTTGTTGGGATGGAGTGAGACGAAGGTCGTCATCCGATTCTGGATCGTGGGCGCGATGTTGGCGCTGCTCTCGATCAGTACCCTCAAGATCCGCTAGGAACGACGTGTCGACGGTATTGCGCGCACACGAGAGCTGGGAAGGGGACGCGGTCGGCGTCCTCGGCCTGGGGCGCTCCGGTCGAGGAGCGGTTGCACTGCTGCGCCGGCACGGCGCGCGCGTCGTCGCCTTCGACGATCGTACGGATCTTCCGAGTGACGTGGTGGCCGATCTGGCCGAGTGGGACGTGGAGATCCGCACCGGACGCGACGACGTGTCCGGTGCGGTCTCCGCGTTCGATGCTCTCGTGGTCAGTCCCGGTGTACCTGGAGATCATCCCCTGGTGCGTGCCGCGGAGAGCGTAGGCCGGCCCGTGATCGGTGAGCTGGAACTCGCGGCACGGCGCGCGCGCGGCCGCATCCTGGCCGTGACCGGAACGAACGGCAAGAGCACGACGGTGAGTCTGGTGCAGGCGATGCTCGAGCGCGCCGGGCGCGAGAGCGTTCTCGTCGGCAACATCGGCACCGCCGTCAGCGATCACGTCGAACGGGTCGGCGAAGGCGGCTGGCTGGTGATCGAGTGCAGCAGCTTCCAGCTCGAACGCATCGACGTCTTCGCGCCAGCGGCCGCGGCGATCCTGAACCTGGCTCCCGACCATCTCGATCGCTACGACTCCTTCGAGGCCTACGGCGAGGCCAAACGCAACATCTTGAGCCGAGCGGGGCGCTACGTGTTCCCGCAGGACGACGCACGTCTTGCCGGGTGGGCCGCGACGGCAGATGCCACGGCGTTCCCCTTCGCGGCCGCGTACTCGACGGACGCCACGGCGTGGGTCGAAGACGCGACGATCCGGCGCCGGTACGCAGGCAGGGTCGAAGAGATCCTGCCAGTCGATGCGATTCCGCTCGTGGGACGCCACAACGTGTCCAACGTGCTCGCCGCGGTCGCCCTTGTCGACGTGTGTGGGATCGACGCGAAGGACATCGCCGTTGCCGTTCGCGACTTCGAGGGCCTGCCGCACCGCGCGGTCACCGTCGCCAGCAAGGACGGCCTGACCTGGATCGACGACAGCAAGGCGACCAACGTGCACGCCGCCGCGGCCACGCTCGCGGGCCTGAACGGTCCGGTCGTGGCGCTCTTCGGTGGGCGCGGGAAGGGCGAGGACTACTCCGCGCTCGCGGGGTTCGGCGATCGGATGCGCGCAGCCGTCTGCTTCGGTGAGGAAGGTCCGGCGATCGCACGTGCACTGGACGGTGCGGTCCCCTGCGAGACGGTGACGGGCATGCTCGACGCCGCGGCCCGAGCGGCTGCCATCGCGAGGGACGGGGACGTGGTCCTGTTGAGCCCCGCCTGCGCCAGCTTCGACGAGTTCCGTGGTTTCGCCGCGCGCGGTGAAGTCTTTCAACGCTGGGTGACCGATCACCGTGGGAGCGTTCGATGAGAGAGTGGCTGGCCGAGTTCGACCGCCGGGTGATCTTCCTGACGAGCATCCTGCTGGTCCTGGGGGCCGTGCTGATCCACGGCGCGAGTGCCTACCAGTCCGGTGCCGCGGATCCGGGTGCGGTCGGGCAGCTGCCTGGCCATCTCATCCGCATCGGTCTGGGTCTGGTCGCTTGTCTTTTCGTTTCGCAGATCGACTATCGGCTGGTCGCGCGCTACGCGGAGATCGGTCTCGGCCTGTCAGTGATCGGATTGCTCATGGTCCAGCTCGATCAGCTGGCCTTCGGCAACGGAGGGATCGACCGCTGGCTGAACATCGGCGGCATCCCGGTACAGCCCGCGGAGATCGCCAAGATCTGCCTCGTCTTCGCACTACCCGCGTGGATCGATCGCGATCCGACCCGTCTTCGCGGCGGATGGCGTGCTTGGTGGCCGCTGGTTCTTCCGCCGGCTCTGGTCGGAGCGCTGATCGTCCTGCAGCCGAATTACGGGACGGCACTCGCACTCTGTCTGATCGTCGCCACCGTCCTGTGGGTCGGCGGGTTGTCGCTGCATTGGATCCTGACCGGCGGGGGGCTGCTGGCCGGAGGTGCCTACCTCGCCTTCATGCACTACCCGAAACTGCAGATCCGTTTCGACACCTGGAACCAGGTCTTCCTACGCGAGCAGTCGGATCTGGGATGGGGCTACCAGTCGTACAACGCGGTCATGGGGCTGGGGAACGGCCATTGGCTCGGCGTGAGGCCGGGCGAGGGCATCATGCGCTTCGCCTTCGTTCCCGAGTCGGACTCGGACTTCATCTTCGCGGTCGCCGGCGAGCAGCTGGGTTTCCTGGGAACCGTCGCAATGGTCCTGGTCTTCGCGCTCCTCACGGCTCGCGCACTGAAGATCGCGCGCGCGGCTCGCGACGGGCAGGCCTATCTCACCGCCGTCGCGATCGGCACCATGATCGGTGTCTACGCCTTTCTGAACATGGCCATGGTCACGAGCCTGATCCCGGTCATGGGTCTTCCGCTTCCCTTCGTGAGCTGGGGCGGCACGGCAATGCTGACGAACCTGGTCGCGATCGGCGTGTTGCTGAACATCGCGCGCAACGTGCGGCGTCCGCGGCGTTCGGATGCCCGATGGGAGGCCGTGCGGCGATGACCACGCGCGTCTTGCTCACCGGCGGGGGGACCGGCGGCCACGTCTATCCAGCGTTGGCGGTGGCCGAGGCGTTGCGTCGTCTCGATCCGCGGGTGGACATCCGCTTCGTCGGTGGCCGTCGGGGCATCGAGGGGCGTCTCGTGCCCGAGCATGGCTTCCGGCTGCACCGCTTTCCGGCGGCGGGCATGCGCGGCCTCGGTCTGATGGGCGCGTTGCGATTCGCGATCAGTTTCGGCGTGGCGGCTGCACTCACGCTCGGGCTGTTCCTACGCTGGCGTCCGCATCTCGTCATCGCGACGGGTGGTTACGCGAGTGCCGCGCCGGCCGCGACCTGTGCGACGCTGGGTACGCCGCTGTGGTTGCAGGAACAGAACTCCGCGCCCGGGTCGACCAACCGTGTGCTCGCGCGCTTCGCCGAGCGCGCCTACGTCGCCTTCGATCCCGCACGCAAGGCACTCGCGGCGGCCAAGTCGATCCATGACGCGCCGAATCCGGTGCGCCACGTGATCCGTGAGGCCGCCGGTGCACCCGCGACCGACGCCGACTACGAACGCTTCGATCTGCGGCCCGGCGTGCCCACTCTGTTCGTCTTCGGCGGCAGTGGGGGCGCGTCGAGTCTCAACCGCGCGATGGCGGCGGCCTGGCCGCGCCTGCGCGACGAAACCGAATGGCAGGTCCTGCTCCAGACTGGTGAGCGGGATCTCGAGAGCACGCTCGCTGTCGTCAACCGCGCTCAGGACGACACCCTACGGGCGCGCGTGCTCTCGTACATCGACGACATGGGGGCGGCCTATCGTGTCGCCGACCTCGTCGTCAGTCGGGCGGGCGCGCTGACGCTCGCCGAGTTGACCACCGTGGGAAAGCCGGCGCTGCTGGTTCCCTTTCCGCACGCGACGGACGACCACCAACGCCACAACGCGCAGGCACTCGCCGACGCCGGGGCTGCGCGCTGGATCGACGACGCAGAACTGGACGGTGATCGTCTGATGGGTGAGATTCGCGCTCTGATCGACGACCCCGACGCGCGGCAGGCCATGGGCCGAGCGGCGTGCGCGTGGGCCGGTGCGACCGACGGCGCGGAGATCATCGCGCGCGACGCCCTCGACCGGATCCACGGAACCTCTGCCGGAGACCATCTCGCATGAACGACGCACCTCGGTCCGGACGCCCCTTCCGCTTGACGCGACGCATCCATTTCGTCGCGATCGGTGGCGTGGGCATGAGTGGCATTGCCGAGATCCTCCTGCAGCTCGGATTCGAGGTCTCGGGAAGCGATCTCACGGCGAGCACGAACTCCGAGCGTCTTGCCGGCCTTGGTGCGACCGTGAACGTCGGACACGACGCGAAGCACGTCGGCGACGCCGACGTCGTCGTGTACAGCTCTGCCGTCCCTCACACGAACCCCGAACTCGTCGAAGCGCGCGATCGCGGGATTCCCGTGATCCGTCGGGCCGAGATGCTCGCCGAACTCATGCGACTGCAGCACGGCATCGCGATCGGCGGATCCCACGGCAAGACGACGACATCCAGTCTGGTGGCGACGGTGCTTCGCGGTGGCGGCCTGGATCCGACGGTGATCGTTGGTGGCCGCCTGCAGGCGCTCGCCAGCACCGCGGCCCTCGGTGAAGGGGAATACCTCGTGGCCGAAGCCGACGAGAGCGATGGCACCTTCCTTCGCCTGTCGCCCACGATCGCCGTCGTCACGAACGTCGATCGGGAGCATCTCGATCACTACAAGGACATGGATGCGATCCGGCAGGCCTTCGTGGACTTCATGGACCGTGTTCCCTTCTACGGCAAGGTCATCGCATGTGCCGATGACCCGGAGCTCGCGCGCCTCTTGCCGCGCGTTCGGTGGCCGGCGATCACGTACGGCACGGCCGAGGGCGTGGACGTGCGCGTACAGGTCGTCGGCACCGACGCGAAGGGTACGTCCGTCAAACTGTGGCACCGCGAGGAGCCGCTGGGATCCTGTCACCTTCCGCTCTTCGGAGCTCACAACGCCCTGAATGCCGCGGCGTCGGTCGCCTGTGGTCTGGAGCTCGGACTGGACTTCGCCGCGATCGTTTCGGCGCTCGAAGGCTTCCAGGGCGTTGGCCGGCGTCTGGAGATGAAGGGCGAGGTCGACGACGTTCTCGTGGTCGACGACTACGGACATCATCCGACCGAACTCGCAGTGACCTTGCGTGCGTTGCGTTCGAATTTCCCGGAACGGCGTCTGGTCGTGCTCTTCCAGCCGCATCGGTTCACGCGCACGCGCGACCATCACGCGGAGTTCGCGGACGTTCTCGCCCAAGCCGACGTCGCGGGATTGCTACCCGTCTACGCGGCGAGTGAAACGCCGATCGTCGGGGTCGACAGCGACCTCGTCACCTCGCGTCTACGCGACGACCACGGCGTGCGCACGCGCTCGCTGATGGGAATCGAAGACGCCTGTGCCTGGGCGCGTGAAGAAGCAAGGCCTGGCGACCTCTGGTTGACGCAGGGTGCGGGAGACATCGCACGCCTGGCGGCACCGCTGCTGGAAGCCCTTCGCGGGCGCTCGAAGTGAGGATTTTGCGATGAGCTCGATTCGTGACATCGACGGATTGCTCGACTCCAATCGCGAGCGTGCGCTGCGGACCAAGCCGCGACGTCGGATGCGTGGTCCCGACGGTCCACCTCTTCGTGCACGCCGGCCGAGGAAGCAACGCCGCGACGGATTCGGCGTTCGGGCCACGCGACTGGGTCTGGTCCTCGCGCTCGGAGCCTTTGGCTTCGGACTCTGGCATCAGCCGGTGCGGGAGATCTCGGTGCAAGGGACGGTCCTCCACGACGCGGAGACCGTGCGCGCGCTGTCGATGCCGTTGCGCGGCGAGCGCTGGATCACGCTCGACGCAGCCGAGGTGATCGATGCCGTCGAGAGCCTGCCCTGGGTGCGCCATGCGCGCGTGACGCGCGAGCTTCCCGATGCGGTGCGCATCGAAGTCGAGGAGCGCTTTCCGGTCGCGCGCGCGGTCCATGGCGAGACGGTCTGGGGCGTCGCCGATGACGGGACGGCCGCTCGCTTGCCCGAGAGCGTGGAGACCGCCGCGCTCCCGACCGTCGTCGGGCTCTTCGACGAAGACGGTTCGGTCGAGGTCGACGCATCGTCACGAATCGCCGGATTCGTCCGTGCCCTGCGCGACGGTGGTTGGCCCTTCGCCGCGGGACTGCGCGTGATCGACCTGACGGCGCCCGGAGGACTTTCGCTTCTCACCGGCGACGACGTCGAGATCCGACTCGGAAGCCGCGACACGACCGAACGTATCCGCACGGCCGCCGTCGCGTGGGGACATCTCGCCCCTGCGCCCGGTGACCGACTCGATCTGCGCTTCGCGCGTCAGGCCATTCTGACCCGTGCCGCCTCGATCGGAGGTTGATCCGTGTACGACGACGTGGAAACCGTCACCACCGTGGACCTGGGCGCGGCACGCTTCCGTGCCGCCGTTGCCGAAGTCGCCGACGAGCCCCAGATCCTGGCCTGGAACGCACGACCCTCGATGGGAATGCGACGCGGGAGTCTGGTCGATCTGCCGGCGGCCGCGACGGCGATCCGCGAACTCGTGCACGAAGTCTGGGAACGTGCCGACGTGGACCCACAACCGATCGTCCTGACCGTCGGGGGCGAGCACGTACGCAGTCTCGAGAGTCGGTGCTCCCTTCCGCTCGGTGCGGGGGGCGCGAAAGTTCGGCGTGAGCATCTCGATCAACTCCTGGATCGCACGCAGGCCATCGACGTTCCCTTCGATCGGATCATCCTGCACACCTTGCCGATCAGCTACGCGGTCGACGATGCGATGGGCGTGGACACTCCCGTCGGCATGGTGGGCACGCGCGTCGCGCTCGAGGCGCACGTGATCACGGCCGAGCAATCCGAAGTCGGTCGTCTGAAACAGGCGATCGCGATGGCTGATCTGGAGATCGAGGACCACGTTTTCGCAGCCTGTGCGACTGGAGAGTACGTCGTCGACGAGAGCGAGCGCCTCGGCGGATGCTTGGCCATCGACATCGGTGCAGAGACGACACATTTTGCTCTATATTCCCGCGGACGGATGCGCCGCAGCGGCGCGGTGCCCGTCGGTGGAAATCACGTCACCCGGGACCTCGCATGGGGCCTGGAGGTCGACGAGAACATGGCCGAGCGGCTCAAGCAGCGTTGGGGCACGTCGCTGCGCACGGTGCAGCCTCCGATTTCCTCGGAGGACGAGGCATCGGCGCCGCCGGACGACGTCCGAACGCGTATCGCCGCGATCTGCGAAGCCCGCCAGCAGGAACTCATGGAACTTGTTGCGCACGGGCTTCAGTGGGGTATAACGAGACCAGTGCTCGCCTCGGGAATCGTCTTGACGGGGGGAGGATCCCGACTCCGGGGATCCGATGACCTCGCCGAGCAGGTTTTCGGCACCCGCGCCGTGTGTCGCCGTACGACACCGGACGATGCGGTGATCGAGCCCGAGAGCTGGGCCCAGGCCTTCGGTGCCGCGCGCTTTGCGGCACGACGACGTCCGCAGCGCGCCGCCGTGGCGGCGGGCGGGCGGAGTGGACTCTGGGACACGGTCCAGGGGTGGATCAGCCACCTCGTGTGACGGTCCTCGACGCTCCGATCCCGCGGACCAGACGACATCAGGGGCCCCCACCCCCGACGCAAGCGATCGAACGACCACGAGGCGGTGATTCGCCGTCGCGCGCGGAGATCCATACGCGGGTTCGCTTGCGGACCCCAGACGAGGGCCCCCGTGGGAGTCCTCGAGAGGATCGAGGGGAAAGCCAATGAAGCTGCAGTTCGAGGAAGAGTTCTCGGGAGAGGCTCGTATCCGGGTCGTCGGCGTCGGTGGCGCCGGCGGCAATGCCGTCAACGGCATGGTCGATTCGGGTCTGACCGGAGTCGACTTCCTGGTGGTCAACACCGACGCGCAGGCACTCCAGGAGAGCGCCGCGCCCACGCGCATCCAGATCGGCACGCAGGTCACCCGGGGCCTCGGCTCCGGCGGTGATCCGCGGGTCGGGGCACGCGCGATGGAGGAGGACGAGACGCTGGTCGGCGAAGCCCTCGCCGGGTCGGACATGGTCTTCGTGACCGCTGGCATGGGCGGCGGAACGGGGACCGGCGCCGCACCCTCGGTGGCGCGGGTGGCGCGTCAGCTCGGCTCGTTGGTCGTCGGGATCGTCACGCTTCCCTTCATGTTCGAAGGGCGCAAGCGAGGTTCCGCAGCCCACGAAGGTCTGGCCGAACTTCGGGACGAGGTGGACACCATCATCGTGATCCCGAACGATCGACTGTTGAAGGTCGTTCCCGCGGGTACGCCCTTGCTCGACGCCTTCCGTGTCGCGGACGACGTCCTCTACCAGGCCACCAAGGGCATCAGTGACCTGATCACCGTTCCCGGTCTGGTCAATCTCGACTTCGCCGACGTGCGGAGCATCATGGCGGGCATGGGCGACGCGATCATGGGCACCGGATTCGCCAAGGGCGAGTCGCGAGCCTTCGAGGCGGCCCAGTCGGCCATCAGCAGTCCGTTGCTGGAGGACGTCGACGTGCGCGGTGCGCAAGGCGTCCTGGTGAACATCACCGGCGGGCAGGACATGAGCCTGCACGAGGTGAGCGAAGTCACGAGCATCGTTCAGGAAGCCGTCGGTGCCGATGCGAACATGATCTTCGGCGCGGTGATCGACGGGCAGAACGCCGACGAGTTGCGGGTCACCGTGATCGCGACCGGCTTCGGTGTCGCGCACGAGCCACGGGCCGAAATGCCGAGACCCCGGCGCGAACCGGCGCGCCCGGCCGCGCAGGAGCCGACGCGCAAGACCCTGCGCGGGTCGGAGTCGGAGTCGGACACGACGCCGCGCGATCCCTTCGCACGGCCGGCGCTCGCGCCGCGCTCGCCCGAGACACCGATCCAACAGCCCGAACCCGCGGCCGACGAGGCCCCGCTGCGCGAGCGCGAAGCGGCGTCGGGGGCCGACCCCGCCGACGAGGAACGGGAGCGTCGCGAGCAGGGTATCCGCAGGCTCCTGGATCAGCCGTCGAGTTCGGGGCCGCGCTTCGATACGCCCCCGAGCCCACCGGCTGCACCCGAAGCGGAGGATGTGGAGCCTGGAGAGGACAGGCGCGGCACGCGTGACCGCTCGAGCGGCCCTGTCCCCGGGCGCGACGAACTCGATCTGCCGACGTTCCTGCGCCGGCTTCGCGACTGATCGATGCTGCGGCGGCTCTTCGGGAGTCGGACCCGGCATCGGTACGACGTCGGGATCGATCACTTCAACGCAGGACGCATGGCCGACGCCATCGCGTGTTTCGACACGACCCTCGACGGTCGCGACGACGCGGCGGACCCCGACGTCACGTTGGCCCGGTTCTACCGTGCCGAAGCCCACGGCCGACTCGGGCGTGAGGCCCTGGCCGCGGACGATGCCCGTCTTGCGCTCGAGCACTTCGATGCGGCCATCGCCGACCATCCGGCCTACGCTGATCTCCATCTCCAACGTGCTCTGTGTCTCCTGGAGATCGAAGATGCTCTGGCCGCCGAACGCGCGGCTCGGCGTGCTCTCGAGTTGAACGAAGAGTTCGTCGAGGCCGGTGTCGTGCTCGCCGTATCCCTGCACGAGCAGGGACAATCGACCCGCGCACGTGAGGTGGCGGACGAGTGGAAGACCACGGCGAGCAAGAAAGGCAGCGCGCACGAGCCGCTCCTCACCGATCTCTCGACGGCGCTACGGGGACTCCGTGCGATCCGTAGTTCACGGCAGAGCCAGCGCAAGGAAGCCGAGCGCGTCGAGTCCTTGCTTCACGACGGTGTGTGGAGCAAAGCCGAAGAGATCCTCGAGCGCCTGCTCTCCGAAACCCCCGACTACCCGGATCTTCGACTGCGAATGGCGGCTTGCCGCGCGGCCCAGCACGATCTGGACGGTGCGCTATCGCACCTCGAAGTGGCGCTCGAGCGCAATCCGGAGTTCCGCGACGGCCTCATTCTGGCCGGGATCGTGGAGCTGCGACGTTCGCGGCTCGTCAAGGCCCGTCGACACTTCGATCGGGCGCGCGCGCTGGGGAGTCTGTCCTCTCCGGTGCTCTACGGTTCGGCGATCTGCTCGCTGCGGACCGGACAGTTGGAGAACGCACGCGAACAACTCGAAGAAGTATGGAGCAGCGAGCGGCCTGGTGTCGAAGCGCGCTCGCTCCGCGCGGCCCTGGCCGCTCTGACCGGAGATCTTCGGCATGCGCGCGAGTCCTATGACGAGATCGTCCGTTCGAGCGACGCACTCCACGCTCGGGTCGATGCCGCTTCCTTCGGCCTGCAGGTCGACGATCTCGATCTCGCACGTCGTGCTCTCGAGGACCTGCCGCCGGGTCCGCCCGATGCGGCCGTGGTGCTCGCGCGGGCCGAGATCCTACGGCGCGAAGGCGACCCGGAGCGCGCGATCGACGTGCTCGAGGCGGCCACCGCCGACGATCCGGACCATCCGGGAATCCTCTGGTTGCTCGCGCGTGTCCACGCGGACTGTCGGCACCGCGAGGTCGCCTTGAGACGGCTGGCGAATCTGGAGGCGCTCGGCTACGCCGTTTCCGGGGCCACCGCGCTGTCCGGGAGACTGATGCGCGAGGAGGGGGATCCGGACGGGTCTCTGCAGAGACTCAGCGAGCCCGACGGCGAAGAACCCACGGCGGACATCGCCCTGGAAACCCTCTACACGGTGCGGACCCTGGGCGATGCCGAGCAGGGAAAGCGGCTGTGGCTGCGTTGGGTTCCGCTCACGGGGCTGGATCTGCGCTGGCGGATCCAGGATCCTGACCGATGGTTGGGTCCGATCCCGGTGTGGCCCACGCGTGTGCACGAGGCCGTGTCGGACTGAATCTCCCGGGAACGTCCGTCGCTCCGATGCGTTGGATGCGAGGACCGCGCGGTTCAGCCGGTGGTCGGCGCCAGGAAACGGCCGATCTCCTCGCGGAGCTGGTCGACCGTGTAGGGCTTCGTCATGAAGCCGTTCGCCATGTGGGACACGCTCTTGCGCCGGTGATGGTCGTCATGGCTCGCCGTCAGGATCAGGACCGGAATGTCGACGAGGTCGTCGAGGCTCTTGATCCGTTTGAGGACCTGGAATCCGTCGAGTTCGGGCATCATCAGATCCAGGAGGATCAGCTCGGGAGGCTCTGCCTGGGCCAATTCGAAGCCGACGCGGCCGTTTTCGGCCTCCTGCGTGCGGTAGCCGAGCTTGGCGAGCTGCAGGCACAGGATCCGCCGGAGATCGGGGTCGTCCTCGATCACGAGGATCAGCGGGGCTTCGTTCGGGTTCGGCATGGCGCGGCTCCGTGTCGATTCGTAGTGCACGTGGACGAGCGGATCGGGATGTCGTGGAACCCTTCCGCGTGATGGAGTGGGATGGCAAGATGCGTACCGTAGTCCTCGTCGCCTGGCTTGCCGGGCTCTTGTTGCTGTCCCCGGCGCCACTTCTGGCCCAGTCCGAGGATCTGATCGACGATCCCGACCGCCCGTGGGTGGCCGATGCGGATGCTCTTCTCCGTGAGGGACGTGTCGAGGCGGCCGAGCGTGCCTATCGCGAGTTGTTGGGGGCCCACGAGCAGGACTGGGGCCTCTGGCTGCGGATCTCGCTCGCCGAGCTGCGCCTGGGCAACGGAGCCTCCGCGCTGGAAGCGGCCGAGGCGAGTGTCGAGCGCGGACCCGACGAAATGGACACCTACTTCATGCTGGCCCAGGTACGCGCCTCGATGGGAGACATCGATGGTGCGATGGAGACCATGGACACCGCCCTCGCGCGCTTTCCGGAAGACATCGAGGTTCTCCAGACCGGAGCCAGCATGGCTCTGGAGCTGCAGCGCTGGCCCATGGCGGTCGGACTGCTCCGACAGCTGATCCGTCTCGAGCCCGACCGCATGGACTACCGACTCGACCTGGGCAGGATCCTGCTGACCCAGGGCGATTTCGATGCAGCCATCTCGACCTTCGATGGCGCCCAGGAGCGCGGGGCCGACGAGGCGACGACCGACGCCCTGATCGGGAAGGCTCACCTGGCCGCCGGGCGGATCGACGACGCGGTGACCTCCTTCCAGGCCTCCAACGCCGACCGTCCGAACGGAGACGCCTGGGGCGGCCTCGCGACGGTGCATTCCATCCGGGGCGAGCGCGCGAAGTCGATCCAGGCCTACCGTCAGGCGATCGAATTCACGCCGTCCGATCCCGACCTCCACTACAACCTGGGCAACGTGCTGGCGCAGAGCGATCGTCTGGAAGAAGCCGAAGAGGCGTTCCGTCGCGTCATCGCGATCGATCCACAGGCCGCCGAGGCGCGTACGAATCTCGCCGTGCTTCTGCTGAACCGCTTCGCGGTGGCCGAGGCCGAACAGCACTTGAGGCTCGCGGTCCAACTCGATCCGAAGCGACCTTCGCCCTACCTGCACCTGGGACGGATCGCCGGAGCACAGTTCGATTACCAGAAGGCGATCCAGCACTACCGGAACTACCGCAACCGTGTCGTCGATCCGAACGAGCGGGCGCGCATCGACGGTGTCCTCCAGGATCTACGGGCGCGCGCCTCCGAGTCGCAGGCGGCGCTCGATGCAGGCAAGGTCCACTTGCTGCAGATGGTCCTCGAATCCGAAGAAGAAGCACGCGCCGTGGTCGCGCGACTCCGGCGCGGCGAGGATTTCTACGTCGTCGCGCACGGGGAGAGCACGATCGCCAAGACGGTGGGCGTGGACGTCGGATTCATCGAACTCGACTCGATCTCCGAAGCGTTTCGCGTTCCCGTCGAAAAGCTCAGCGTCGGCGAGTTCACCGGGCCGATCCCGACCGAGGGCGGCTACTACCTCTTCAAGCGCGTCGAATGAGCGCGCAGATGGCGTGAACCGTCCGGCGCGTGCGCTGACCACCGAGACCCCGGTCCAGTACCTCAAAGGGGTCGGGCCGGTGCGCGCGCAGCAGCTGCGGCGGCTCGGCATCCAGACCGCACTCGATCTACTCCATCACTACCCGAGCGACTATCGCCACCGTGGCGCGGAGAAGCCACTCGCCTCGGTGCGTGTGGGTGACAAGGTCGTCACGCACGGTCAGGTCCTCGACGTACAGAACCGGCGCACCGGACGCGGGCGATCGATGGTCGTCGCCGTGATCGGCGAGGGTCCCGCGCGGCTCCGTCTGACCTGGTTCAACGCGCCCTACATGGCAGATCGTCTGCGCGTGGGGCGCGAGCTGATCGTCGCCGGGGAGGTCACGGCGTGGGGCGGTCGTCCGCAGATCGTGAATCCCGAGACGGAGTCGCCGCACGACGATCGCGTCGAAGGAGATCTCACCGATGCGCGCCCACAGGCGCGCTACCCGCTCACGGCCGGGCTTCGACAGGGCACGGTGCGATCGCTCGTTCGCACGGCGGTCGATGCTCTGGCCGGAACGGTCGACGATCCACTCGACGCGACCATCCTCCACGATCTGGGTCTGCTCGGGCGCACCGATGCACTGCGCGGCCTGCATCGGCCGTCGACTCTCGACGACGTCGAGGCCGCGCGCGAGCGCCTGGCCTTCGACGAGGCTTTCGCGCTGCAGCTCGCGGTGGGGATCCGGCGCGAGCGCCTGCTGCGGCGCGCGGCGAAGGTTCGACTCCAGGAGCACACCGGGATCTCCACACGCTACGTCGACGCGCTGGGCTTCGCGCTCACGGGTGCGCAGAGGCGCGTTCTGGCCGCCGTCGCGCGTGACCTCCGCGGCGAGACCGCGATGCATCGACTCGTCCAGGGTGACGTCGGCAGTGGCAAGACGGTCGTGGCGGTGATCGCGATGCTCTTCGCTGTCGAGGCCGGAGGGCAGGCGGCCTTCATGGCACCGACCGAAGTCCTCGCTCGCCAGCACGGAAAGCGTCAGATTCCGTTGCTCGACGCGATCGGCGTGCGGGCAGAGGTCCTCACCGGAAGCACGGAAGCCTCCGAGCGTCGCCGGATCCTGGCCGGTCTGGCCGACGGCAGCGTGCAGTGCGTCTTCGGGACCCACGCGCTCATCCAGGACACCGTCGCCTTCTCGAACCTGGGTCTGGCGATCGTCGACGAGCAGCACCGCTTCGGGGTGCTGCAGCGCGCGGCCCTGGCCGAGGGCGGCGCGCATGTCCTGGTCATGTCGGCGACGCCGATTCCGAGGAGTCTGGCCCTGACCGTGTACGGAGATCTCGACCTGTCCGTGATCGACGAGGTGCCGCCGGGCCGGACTCCGGTCGAGTCGAAGGTCGTGAGCGCGAAGGGACTCCCCGCCGTCTACGAGGACGTCCGGGAACGCGCCTCGAGAGGCGAACAGTCCTTTCTGGTGTACCCGTTGGTCGAGGAGAGCGAGGCGCTCGGCATGACCAGCGCCGAGCAGGCCTTCGACGAGCTCGGACGCGGTGCCTTGCGGGGCGTGCGGCTCGGGCTGCTGCACGGCCGCATGAAGGCGGACGAGAAGGAGCGAGTGGCCGACCTCTTCGCGCGCATGGAACTCGATGCGCTCGTCGCCACGACCGTGATCGAGGTCGGAATCGACGTTCCCGCGGCCAGTCTCATGGTGATCCACCACGCCGAGCGCTTCGGGCTGGCACAATTACACCAGCTCCGTGGACGAGTTGGCCGTGGAAGCGCGGTGAGTCGTTGCGTGTTCGTACCGAGTTCCGACGTCCAGCGCGCGGGCCAGGAACGGTTGAAGCGTCTGGCGACGACACGGAACGGTTTCGAAGTCAGTGAACTCGACCTGGGTGAGCGGGGAATGGGGGACCTTCACGGCGTGCGTCAGCACGGCGATGTTCCTTTCCGCCTTCTTCACCCGCTGCGCGATGCGGTACTGGTCGAAAGGGCCCGTGAACTGGCCGCGGGCATTCTTCGGAACGATCCCGAACTGACCTCGCGGCAGCACGCGAAGCTGGCGGCTTGGTTGCTCGAGATGGGTCGTCGTGACCCGATCTGGAGCGCCGCGGGCTGATCGGGAGCCTCGGACGGTCGACATGCTCCAAGAAGTGCTCAAGATCCTCGTCGCGGTGGTCGAACTCTGCCAACGAGATCTCGTGTGCGGTCTGTCCGCCTCGTGTCTTGCGCGATCGGCGTCGATCGTGCCCCGGCGGCAGGAGTTGTCGATATGCCGAAGAAGATTCCCACGGGACGTGTGAAGGTCGGTGACGTACTGGCGGAACCCGTCGTGCACGGCGAAGGCCAGATGCTGTTGGTCGCCGGAACGCCGATCGAGAGCTCCCACCTGGAGATGCTTCGACAGCGCGGCGTTCTGCTGGTGACGATCCAGGACGGCACATCGGACGATTTCGACCAGGCGGCGGAACCACTCGATCCCGCCGCGCTCAAGAAGGTCGTCCTCGAGGAAGGGCGCTGGTTCGGCGAATCACGGAAGCATCCGATCATGGCGGAGGTTTTCCGCTGGGTCGTGAAACAGAAGAGTACGAGGCCTGCCGATGCGTGATCAGGTCGACAAGATCATCAAGCGGATCCACGATCTGCCCACCCTGCCGCTCGTCTACAAGCGGGTCAGCGACCTGCTCAAGAATCCCTACACCTCCGCTTCCGACGTTGCTGCGGTCATCAGCGAGGACCAGGTCATCACGACCAAGCTCCTGCGACTTGTCAATTCGGCCCACTACGGTTTCCCCGAGAAGGTCGAGACGATCAACCGTGCCGTCAGCCTCGTCGGCATGCAGGCCGTGAAGGACCTCGTCCTGGCCACGACGGTGATGGATCTCTTCCACGACCACCAGCTCGAGAACTGGACGACGGCCGAGTTCTGGCGTCACAGTCTGGGTGTGGCGGTGACTTCGTCGGCGTTGGCGAAGGTGTTGGGATACGGGGCAGAGGCCGAAGAGTACTTCGTTGCCGGTCTGATCCATGACATCGGCAAGGTCGTGTGGATGGAACACTTCCACGTCGAGCTCTTCGAAGTGCTCACGATGGCCCACGAGAAGCGCATGCCGATGATCGAGGCCGAGCAGAAGGTCCTCTCCTTCACCCACGCCCGGGCCGGTCGCATGCTCGCCAAGCGGTGGGGACTTCCCGACCGCCTGATCGAGACGATCGCGTGGCACCACGAGCCGCGCCTGGCCGACAAATTCCCGCGCTACGCGGCGACGGTCCACATCGCCGACGCGATCGCGAACGGCATGCGGCTCGGAAGTGGAGGCAACGGTCGGGTTCCCGAGATCCAGGACGAGGCGGTGGAGCTCACCGGACTGCGCCCGGATCACGTTGCGGACGTCATCGACGTCATCGACGTCGAGTATCGTGACGCCCTGACGATGCTGGCCTTCTGGGACGAGGACGAGAAGTCCTCGGTGTCCGAGGACCTTTCGACCCCGGCCTGAGCCGCATTGCGAACCATGGACCGCGTGGCGTGAAGCTTGCACGCCCTGGCCCGGAACCGGAGACCTCCGGGTGCGCGGGACGTCCGCCACCGGAGCCCGATCGAAACTCGACCCGGCCCCCCGCTGGGCCGGCTGATCCGTCGAGATCCTTGGAGGCAGCGCGCGTCATGATCGTACAGTGCCCGGATTGCACCACCCGCTACCAGCTCGATCCCGAACGCGTCCCCGCGGAGCGGATCCGGGTCCGTTGCCCGAAATGCCGGTACGTTTTTCCCATCGACGGGACGATGGCGCACGACCCCGTGGTCGCGCCGCCCGAGCCAGCACCGGTTCACGCCGAGGAGCCGTCCGCTCCTTCCGAGCCCACGCCGAGCCTGAGTGCACCGGAGCCTTCGCCGGTCCCGGAGCCGACGCCCGTCCCCGAGCCGGAGCCCGAGCAGGCCGAGGAGCCTGCCCCCGCGGTCCATTCCGCGGATCCGAGTGCCCTCGATCTCGAGATCGAGCGCCCTGCAGCCCGT
>JGI12109J20283_10070949_pt1 | contig 27393 bp, 21 predicted proteins | sample ElkSlonscriptome_12_FD_20283 | JGI IMG/M metagenome (IMG submission 20283)
CGGGGGAGAACGCGGAATGGGTGGCCGATCGGACCTTCGATTTTCTCACCGCCAATCCTGCCGATGTGGTGCTGCTGCATATCGGCACCAACGGTCTGGGGCCGGTCTCCGAGGTGGCGCGGGTGCTGGACGAGATCGATCGCTTCGATACCGCGGTGCATGTGATCCTCGCCCAGATCATTGATGCCCGTCCGGGGGATAACCCGGATCACACCGCGTTCAACCAGGCGCTGGCCACCATGGCCAACAACCGTATCGCCAACGGCGATATCATCACTCTGGTGAACATGCAACCGGTGGTGGCCTATCCCAGCGAGTTCGCCGACATTCGCCATCCCAACGACACGGGTTACCAGAAAATGGCCACCGCCTGGTTCGGCGTACTGGAACCGGTGCTGGCGGCGTTCTGCGAGGATCAGCTACGCAGAATCTTCTCGAACGGCTTCGAATCCGGCGGCTAGGAGAAACCATGTCCACACGGGTCCTGGTAACCGGCGCCAACGGTTTCACCGGCAGTAACCTCTGCCGTCAACTCCTGGAACGCGGCCACGAGGTCCGTGCCATGGTGCGTCCGGGCAGTGATATCCAGGCCCTGGACGGCCTGCAGGTGGAGGTGGTGCGAGGCACTCTGGACAGCGACGACGGCGTGCCGGCCCAGGCCCTGCGCGGCGTGGAGGTGGTCTACCACATCGCCGCGCTGTATCGCCAGGAGGGCGCCACCCGGGAGGTGTTCATGAATGTCAACGCCACCGGCACCGAGCGGCTGCTGCGGACCGCCCTGCAGGCCGATGTGGCGCGGCTGGTACATTGCAGCACCGGGGGCGTGCATGGGCACATCGAGAATCCCCCCGCCGACGAGTCCGCCCCCCTGAGCCCCGGCGACTGGTACCAGGAGAGCAAGCTGGCGGGGGAGCAGCGGGCGCTGGCCTTCGGTCGGGAACATGCCATCGGCGTCTCCGTGGTGCGGCCCTCGCCCATCTACGGGGCCGGGGATCTACGCTTTCTGAAGCTGTTCCGGGCCATCAACCGCGGCACCTTCCGGATGATCGGCGACGGCAAGCCCTTCTACCACTTCGTCTACGTGGAAGATCTGGCGCGGGGTTTCATCCTGGCCGGCGAGCACGAGGCGGCGCTCGGCGAGGTGTTCATCATCTGTGGACCCGAATACGTGCCCATCAGCCGGATCGTCGAACTGATCGCCCGGGAACTGGATAAACCCGTGCCCCGCTGGCATATTCCCGTAACCCCGGTGATGCTGGCGGCGCGGGTCTGCAAGGCGGTCTGCCATCCGCTGGGTATCGAGCCGCCGCTGTATCCCCGGCGGCTGGATTTCTTCATCAAGGATCGCGCCTTCGACTGCCGCAAGGCCCGCCGGATGTTGGGCTACGAGCCGCAGGTGGATCTGTCCGACGGTATCCGGCGCACCGCCGACTGGTACCGACAACACGATTTTTTGTGAGGTCGAAGCGCCATGTCCCGGGACAAGACCGCCACCCCCATCGATCGCCAGGCGCTGGCCGCCGAACTGCACGACGGCCAGCGCTCGGCGCTGCAACGCTATCGCCAGAAGGCGGCCGGGGATCTGTCGATCCCGGGGCTGTTGCGCTATGAACTGGCCAGCCTGGGCTGTGCCGATCTGGGTGGCGGTCTCGGTTATCTGCTGCGCAAGTGGGCCTACCGGGGCCTGTTCCGGGCGATGGGCGGCGGGGTGATCATCGGCCGGGGCTTCACCGTGCGCCATCCCGGGCGCATCAGCCTGGGACGGCAGGTGGCCATCGACGATCACGTGCTGCTGGATGCCAGCGGCGCGGGCGAGGCGGGGGTGCAGGTGGGGGACCGGGTGATCATCTCCCGCCACTGCATCATCCAGGGCAAGAGCGGCCCCATCGTCATCGGCGAGGGTTGCGATATCGGCGCCAACACCCTGATCACCGCCGCCAGCGGGGTGTATCTGGAACCCGCGGTGCTGATCGCCGGGAACTGCTACATCGGCGGCAGTCGCTACGTCACCGAGCGTCTGGATGTACCCATCATGCACCAGGGCTGGTATTCCCGGGGACCGGTACATATCGGCACGGGGACCTGGCTGGGGGCCGGGGTGACGGTGCTGGACGGGGTGCGGATCGGCCGGGGCTGCATCGTCGGCGCCGGTTCGGTGGTGACCCGGGATCTGCCCGATCACAGCGTGGCGCTGGGGGTACCGGCCCGGAGGATGCAGCAGCGTGCTGATCCAGAAGGCGCTTAAGGCCGCCCGGGAGGTGCCCATCGAGATCGGGCGCTTCCTGCACGGTGCCTATCCCGATTTCGTGTTGTCGCGGCGGGTGGAAGCGCTGGGCCAGCAGGTGCCGGTGTTCATGTTCCACTCGGTGCAGCGGGCGGGCTTCCAGGCGCAACTGCGCTACCTGCGGGAGAACGGCTACCGGACCCTGGATCTGGAGACCTTTCTGGCCTTTCTCCAGGGTAAACACCGGCTCACCGCACCGTCGGTGCTGCTCACCTTCGACGACGGCCACAAGAGCTGGTACGAGGTGGCCTATCCCCTGCTGAAAGCCCATGGTTTCCAGGCGGTGGGCTTCGTGGTGCCCACCTATATCCGTGAGCAGTCCAGCGCCACCCACTGGCTGTCCTGGCCGGAGTTACTGGAGATGGAGGACAGCGGGGTGATGCGCTTCGAATCCCACAGCGCCCACCACGATCAGATCTTCACCGGACCCCGGCTGCTGGATTTCCACCGCCCGGATTATCCCCACGACGCCATGGGGCTGGATATTCCCTGGATTCACCACAGGGGCGACTATACCAACGCCCTGCCCTGGGGCACGCCCATCTACACCCACGCCTCGCGCTATGCCGGCATGCCCCGCTATCTGGACGACCCCGGGGTCCGCGCGGCCTGTGTGGACTGGGTGGTGGCGCGGGGGGGCGAGCAGGTGTTCCGTGAGCGGCACTGGCGCCGGGAACTGACGGCGCTGCACCGGCGTCTTGCCGGTGCGGCGGTAAAACCCGCTTACGAGTCCGCCGATGCACAGCGGGCGGCTTTATTGCACGAGTTGCGGCAGGGGCGGGAACGGCTGGCCGAGAGGCTGCGCCGTCCGGTGCGGCATCTGTGTTTTCCCTGGGGTATCGGTAGCGATCTGGCCGTGGCACTGAGTCGGGAGGCGGGCTACCTCAGCAGTTTCTGGATCACCCATCCCCGACGCAATACCAACCGTCCCGGCGACTGCCCGTTTCATGTCGCCCGCCTGAAGGACGATTACCTGTTGCGGCTACCGGGCAGGGGGCGTCAGCCGCTGGCCGGGATCTTTCGTATGAAATTGCAGCGCCGCGCCCAGCGTCTGGATATCTATTAGCCACGACCCGCCGCCGGGGTGGACGCGCCGAGGATCGTAATGGAAAAAATCACCGTGGGGATCGTCAATTTCAATGGCATGGAAGCGCTCCCCGCCACTCTGGAGGCCCTGCGGGGACTGAGCCACCCCGTCCACGGCATCATGGTGGTGGACAACCACTCCACCGATGGCAGCCGGGAATGGTTGCAACAGCAGCACCCTGAGGTGAATTGCATCGCCCTCACCGAGAACCTGGGCTCGGCCGGGGCCCGTAATATCCTCCTGGAGCGGGCCGACACCGACTGGGTATTTCTCATGGACAACGATATCAGCGTGGCGCCCGATGTGCTGGAGAGACTTCTGGAGGCCATGGCGGCGGTGCCGGCGGCCGGTCTCGCGCACCCGGAGATTCTCGACGAGAACGACCCCCACGCCTATCACTACAACGGCGGTCGGATCCACTATCTCGGCGCGCTGGTGGACACCGGGCCGCCGCCCCCCGATGGCCAGCGTGCCCGGCTCGAGATCCACGATGTGGTATCCGGGGCCGCCATGCTGGTGCGAAAGTCCCGGGTGTTGGCCATCGGCGGCTTCGACGAGGCGTATTTTTTCAACTGGGAGGACGGGGATTTCACCGCCCGACTGAGCCTGGCCGGACATCCCTGTCTGAACGTCCCCGGCGCCCGGGTCCACCATCGCAGCAAACCCCGGGGCACCTCCAAGGTGTTCTACCAGGTGCGTAACCGCTGGTATTTCCTGCTCAAGCTCTACGACTGGAAAACCCTGCTGTGCATCGCCCCCATGCTGTGCGTGTTTGAGGCGCTACAGGCGGCCTTTCTGCTCAAGAAGGGCGCATTCCGGGACTACTGGCGGGCCAACCGGGCGGTACTCCGGGATCTGCCCGCCATTCTGGTCAGGCGCCGGGACTTCCAGAAAATCAAACGTCGCCGGGATCGGGACTGGCTGCACGGCGGCAGGATGTTCGTGCCGGCCCAGCTCAAGGAAAAACAAGGCGTCATGGACATGGTGCAGCGGATTGTCTACGGATGCTTCGATGCCTACTGGTTCGTGGCGAGAAAGCTCTGCTAGCAAGGAATAACCGCCCATGAAACACCGGATACTGGCACTGTCACGACCCCTGCTAGCCATCGGGCTGCTGGTGTTTCTGTTCCAGCGTATCGGCCTCGAACAACTGGCGCTGGTGCTGGATTCTTTGAATCCCGGGTATTTCGTGCTGCTGTTCGGCCTGCTGTTGCTGGACAACGTGTGCCGGGCCTTCAGCTGGCGGGCGCTGCTGGGGATTCGCAATCAGCCGATTCCCTTCCGCGACGCCGTCTACAACTACATCGTCGGGGGCTTCTTCGGCACTTTCCTCCCCTCCAGCCTCGGCTCGGATGCCAGCCGCGCCCTGCTGGTCTCGCGCCGTAACCAGGTGGGGGTACAGGATTCGCTGCTGGCCATGCTGGTGTTGAATCTCATGGGGTTGCTGGCGCTTTGCATCGTCGGTCTGGGCGGCGTGGCGCTGGCCGTGCTGCTCGCCGTGGATTCGCCCATCACGGGGCTCATGGCACTGCTTTGCGTGTGTTATATTCTGCTGTTCGCAGTGATGTTGAAGGGCTGGATTCCCCAGGGGTGGTTGTCCGTGGAGGACAGTATCGGGTCGTCGAGACGCCACCGTGTTTTCCACCGGATCCGGGAATTCTCCCGCGCCCTGCTGGCGTTCCGGCACCACCGCGCCACCATGGCGACGGTGCTGGGGGTGTTTCTGGGCAATCAACTGATGGCGATATTGACCGTCTACACGGTGTCGCTGGCCCTGGATATCCGGCTGTCCCCGTGGCTGTTCGTGATCTACGTGCCCATGATCACCCTGAGCCGGCTGATCCCGTTTTCCATCGCCGGTCTGGGGGGCGAGCAGGGGGTGTTCGTCTACCTGTTCGGTCAGGCCGGGGTGCCCGCCGCCGAGGCCTTCCTGATCTCGCTGATCCTGTCCGTCAGCAATCTGGGTTTCTGTCTGCTGGGTGGGGGGCTGTTCGCGCTGGACAGCGGGTCGCAACTGTGGCGGCAGACCCGTCGCCCGGGATATTGAACGACAGGCCTAGAGGATTCGACCATGGGCGCGCTCCTGGTGATTGTGATACTGGCCGCAGTGGCCCGTGTGGAGGGGGTGCTGCTGCGCCGGAGTCGCTCTCCGGCGTGGCAACTGCTGGGCTGGTGCTTGAGCCTGACGGCCCTATGTCTGGGGATCGTCGCCATGGGCGGCTGGCCCGTCTGGTGGCCGGTGTTGCCGGTGGCGCTGGCGGGCACCTACTGGCTGTACCGGCACCCGTGGAAAACCCCGTGGTGGCTACCGGCGGCGGCGCTGGTGGATCTGACCATGGTGCTGGTGGCGGGGCGCAGCGCGCTGCCGTCGCTGGCGTGGTCGGTGCTGCTGCCGGCGGGCCTGCTGCTGCCCCTGCTGGCGTCGCTGCTGGATGGCATCGTGCTGTGGATGGCAAGGCGGATACCCGGAGCGGTGCTGGCCGTGGCGGGATTGTTGCCGGTGCTGGGGCTCTACGCCCTGCCGGCATTGCACTATGACCTGATGCTGGTGACGGAGTATCGCCTCGGCGCCCTGCTGCCGGAGGTCGCCCGGGCCGTGCTGGCGCCCCGCCCCGCGCCGGGCGCCGCCCCACCGGGTCCCCGGTTCGCCGAACCGCCGGTGGTGATCAATGCCGCGGAAGATAGCCTGGATGCGGTGGGCAAGCAGTGGGCGCCCTACTTCGAGTGGCGATTTGTCAACCCGGATCACGAGGGCAATCCCTTCGATCTGGCGGGGTCGGCCATCTTCGTTCACCGGGACAGCGGCGAAACCCATACCACGGGGTTGTTCTATGGCGGGGATGGCACCTGGCGACTGCGCTTCACCGCCACCCTGCCGGGGTTGTGGACCTTCGGCACCCACAGTCCGGACCCCCATCTGGACGGTCACCGGGGCTCGGTGCAGGTGGCCCCCAATCCGGGGGTGCCGGGCTTTATCCGGCAGTTCGGCAACAAATGGGGGCGAACGGGCGTGGAGCGGGCTTTCGTGCCGCAACTGATCATGGCCGCCACCCCCGATGTCTATCACGACCAGCCGGCCCGGATCCAGGCCGATATTCACACCTTCATGGTGGAGCACGGCTTCAACGGCCTGCATGTGCCGGTGCTGTGTCGCTGGTTCCATCTGCGCCGGGGCGAATGCAGTCATGTGCATAGCGCCGATCCACAACCCGATCCCCGTACCTTCGAGGCGCTGGAGCGGCTGATCACCGAGGTACATGCTGCGGGCGGGGTGGTCCACCTGTGGATGTGGGGGGACGACTCCCGCCACCAGACCCCGCAGCGCTGGGGCCTGAACGGACCAGCGGATCGGCGTCTACAGCGCTATCTGGCGGCCCGCCTGGGTCCGCTACCGGGCTGGACCCTGGGTTACGGTTACGATCTCTTCGAATGGGTGAGCGGCGAGGAACTGGTCGCCTGGCACGAGTACCTGCATCGGCATCTGGGCTGGCGGAAGTTTCTGGGGGCGCGGGCCAGCAAGAACCAGCTGGATCAACTCACCGAGGTGATGGATTACGCCGCCTACGAGCAGCATCGCCCGGATTATGCCCTGTACGTGCGCACCATTGAGCAGCGGCCCCACAAGCCGGCCTTCTCGGAGGATCGGTTCCGGCGACGCCACCAGCCCGGCACCAAGGACTACACCATGCAGATGACCCGGCGCGGCCTCTGGCACTCCACCATGGCGGGCGGGGTGGCCAATATCTGGGGCAATCTGGAGGGGGCGGCGGCATTTCCCGGGGAGGAGATGACCTCCCGGCCCTATCCGGATCCGGCGGTCACGCTGACCTATCGGCGGTTTTTCCAGGACCGCTTCTGGCACGACATGGTCCGTTGCAACGAACTCACCGAGGGTGTCTGCCTGATGCGCCCGGACCGGCGCCATCATCTGTTCTATCGGGAGGACACCGACAGCCTCGTCCTGGATCTGTCCGCCATGGACGGTGCGCAGCCGGCCGTCGCGGTGGACACCCGGCTGCCGTACCGGGAAATTGCCCTGGGCGAACTGAGCGCCGAACGCCATACCTGGACGGCGCCCTACGCCTCCGACTGGGCCATCGCCGTCGGCCCCTTCGCAGTGGCTCCGGGGGAGTGATCGGGTGCCGGGGACAGTCCCTCAGGGTGTGACTGGCGACAGCGCCCCGTCCTCCCCGGCCGACACCGGCCCGGGCGCCGGGCGCCACAGCCGCTCCCGCTGCACCGCCGCCAGTTCCGAGGCCACCCGGGCGGCCGACCAGCCCAGTTCCGCTCCCATGGTCTCGGCGCAGTCACGGAGCGTCGCCGCATCCAGATGGCCCCGGTGGCTGAGATCCAGACGGCGAAATACCAGATCCCCCAGGCGCCGGGCCTGTTCCATACGGATGGCATAACGGCAACGCGCCCGTAGCAGCGCCGCGGCGCCATCCGCCTCTCCGGCTTGCCAGCCGCCGTCGGCCAGCACCCGGGAATACTCGCTGCCGAAGGTGCCGCGCAGCCGGGAAAATGTCACCTCATTCCCCAGTTCCCGCCGGGCCTGTTCCGCCAGCACCGTGGTGTCGGGAGTGTCCCGGCCCCCGGGTAGCGGTCGTTGCCGCAGGCGGCAGGCTACCCGGGTCTGATCCAGATGTTCGAAGGCCCGATCCACCGCCTGCTCGGCCACCCAGCGGGCGGTGGTCCATTTGACCCCCACCGCGCTGATCAGGCCCTGGATGCCGTGGCTATGGCGATGGTCCACGATCTCGCTACTGCGGGAACGGCGCACCTCCTTGCCCTGGGCGTCCTCCTCCGCCGGGGTCATGCCGCCATAGCAGTAGTACACGTCTTCCAGGCGTAGTCCAGCGGACGGATAGGCGGCATCGAGTTCAGCCAGAAACTCGGCCACGTCCTGCTCGGTGAAGCGGCAGTCGTCCGGCGCTCCCGTGTAGGGCAGGTGGCTGGTGCCCACCACGGTGCGATCGTGCCAGGGGGTGAAGAAGAACAGCCGTCGGCTCTTACCCACCACCGCGTCCGAGGCCCGGTGGCTGCGCACCGCGAAGCCGAACCCGGGGTTCAGTTGCGGGATCACCAGATTCATGCACTTGGACAGTCCGGTGAAACCCTGGCGGCGGCGTTGCAGGCCCCGCGCCAGTAATCCATCCACCCAGGGGCCACAGGCGTTGACGGTGAGTCGGGCGCGGATCTCCAGTGGATCGTCGGTCAGCCGATCGCGGGCCTTCACGCCCGCCACCCGGGTCTCATCCCCCAGGAATCCGGTGGCCTCGCAGTGGTTGGCCACCACCGCGCCCGCGGCGCAGGCGTCGTGCAGGCACGCCAGCAGCAGCCGGTCGGCATCCAGCATCTGACCGTCGTACCAGTAGGCCCCGCCGCTCAGGCCGGCGCTGTCCACCCCCGGGATCAGCCGCTGGCATTCGGCGCGGGAGACCACGCCCCCGGCAGGAATCCGTTGCCCGGGGGGTAGATCCCGGTTGCGGTCCATACCCAGCAGTTGATAGAGCTGGGTGGCTGCCCACAGCGCCGCCGGCCCGCGGGTGGTGTGGCCGTACAGGGGCATCAGGAATTTCAGGGGTCTCACCAGATGGGGCGCGGCCCACAGCCAGTAGTGGCGCTCCTGCAGGGACTGGCGGACCCGGGGAAAATCCAGGTGCTGGAGATAGCGAAAGCCGCCGTGGATCAGCTTCAGGGAGTTGTGGGAGGTGGCGGCGCCGAAATCCTCGCGTTCCACCAGGGCCACCTTCAGGCCGCGCACGGCGGCGTCGCGGGCGATACAGGCACCGTGGATGCCGCCGCCCACCACCAGTACATCGAAAACTTCCTGGCTCAGGCGCTCCAGATCGCGTTCCATATCCGGTCTCCGGGTAATTATTTTCGGGCGAAGGCGAGGAGGTGATAGCCCAGTCCCCGGGTCCAGGCCCGGGGCAGGGCGTTGAACAGATCCACGAACAGGGTGTTGAACAGCCGCGCCTTCAGGCCGCCATGGACCCGGGTGCGCACCGGGAACCGTTCGCTCACCAGCCGCAGTTGCGAGAAGGGCGCGAGCAGGGCGCGGAATTCCCCGGCGCTGTAGGCCCGGAACACCGGTGCGTCCAGATAGTCGATCTTCACCTTCAGCAACCGATGCAGGGCGAACAGCCAGGAGCGGCGGTTGATGGTCATCAGGATTGCCGTGCCGTCGTCGCGCAGCACCCGGTGGATCTCCCGGATCATCCTCGCCGGCTCGGGGGTGAAGTGCAGCACCGTGTGGCAGTACACCAGATCGAAGCTGCCGTCCGGAAAATCCAGGGCCTCGCCGTTCATCACCCGGAACTCGCCCGCCAACCCCCGCTGGGCGAAGTTCTCCCGGCTCAGGGCCACCGCCCGCTCGCTGAGATCCACCCCCACCACCCGGCTGCCACCCCGGGCGAAGCGCGACAGGTCATTGCCGAGGCCACAGCCCACATCCAGCACCCGTTTGCCCGGATAGCCGGCGAAATCCACCTGCTGGGGCAGATAATGCAGTTTCTCGAAGCGGTAGGCCTCGGTCTCCTCGAAGAACGCCCGACTGCCCACCGGGTGGCGGGCGATCTTCCAGTCGTGGACATGCTCGTCCCAGTAGCGCCGCACCGCCGCCAGCGGCGAATCGGGCGTATCCGCCACGGTGTCCTGGACGCTGCTCATGGTGGTGTGCTCCGTTCGCCGCCAGGGCTCATGACAGCACCGTGCGGGTGGTGGCGCCGGCGCCATCGGCGCTCAGCACCGCCCGGTAGAGATCCTGCACTTTGCGCACATAGGCCGCATCGGAGAACGACGCCTCGGCCCGGGCGTGGGCGACCTCGGCCAGTTGCCGGGCATAGTCGGAATCGTCCAGCACCCGGGCCAGACCCGCGGCGAGTCCCTCCGGGGTCGGGGGCACCAGACAGGCCATGCTGCTGTCCAGGGTCTGGGTGTGGGTGTGCAGATCGGTGGCCACCAGTGGACGGCGGGTGCGCATGTAGCCGTAGATTTTCAGGGGCGTGTTGGTGCCCCGGGAGCGGGGCGAGGCGATCACATCGGCAGCTTCCAGAAAGGCCGGAATCCGCAGGGGGTTCACCATTCCGGTGAAGCTGACCCGCTCGGCGATGCCCAGTTGCCGGGCCTGCTCGCGGTAGTGCTCGATCTGCGGCGGGCGTCCCCCCACCATCAGCAGATGGACGCGTGGATGACTGGCGCCGAGGCGGGCGATGGCGGCGAGCAGCAGGTCGAGTCCCTGGTAGGTCTCGAAGGTGCCGGTGTAGAGCACGATCTGGCGATCCTCCAGCCCCAGATCCCGGCGGGGTTGTTCGTCGCTCTTGCCGAACACCTTGGTATCGTCGCCGGTATTCTCGATCATGGCCTGGGGAGTATCGCCGCACCGGGCCAGGGCGATCTCCTCCAGGTCGGCGCAGATGGTGATGACCCCGTCACAGGTGCCCAGCACCCGGTTCTCCAGGGCCTCGAACAGCGCCCGGATCGGCCATAGATCGAAGCTCTTGAAGGTGCGAAGCTGCTGCGGCAGGCTGCTGTGCATGTCGTAGATGTGTTTGATGCCGTGGCGCCGGGCCAGATGCACCGCGAAGAACGCCGCTTCCTCGTGGGAATGGAGGATATCGTATTGCTGTTCCCGCAGTAGCCGCCGGGTCATGAAATACAGCGGCAGATCCAGCAACAGCTTGGCCAGCGACGGGCCGATCTTGACGTCGCGGATCCCGGGCAGGCGGGGACTGCGAAAAATCCGCAGCCCCGGAATCTCCACCGCCTCGCCGAAGGGATAGGTCACCAGATCCACCCGATGACCCGCCTCGGTGAGGGCGCGGATCCGGTGGAGCACGCTGAACGGCGTGCCCCGGGGACGAAAAAACGGTTGTGGCGCAACCATGAGAATCCGCAATCCGGCGCCCTGCGCCGACGGGGTCCGTGGGGCCGGTGTCTCGGGTGTAGCCTGCATGCCATTGGTCCTTGAGGTGGATATCCCGGAGGGATCTCAGGGGTGGGCCAGCCGCCGGGTGGAATGCTGTCCGCCCAGTCTCAGCGCCATCTGATTGAGGAAAAATCGGGTACTGGCCAGACCCCCGCCGAAGGGCGCCAGCGGTGCTGCCGGGTCGCGCAGTCTGCGGGAGAGTTCATCGGCGGGGCGGACGCTGCGGGCCGGGGGCGCCGTGAAGCTGAAGCCGGTGGTTCCCACCCGTCGAGCTTCCCAGGGCAGGGGCAGGGGATCCGAGCCCGGCAGGATGCGAATGCCGTGGCGCCGGGCTTCGCGGAAATGCCTGGGGTGGCGCCACAGGTCGGGGCGGCCACCGTTATCCCCCAGGAACAGGGGGCCGGTGCGGTGGTCGGCGAGCAACCGGCTCAACAGGCGTCCGCGTACCCCCCACCATTTCCCGGCGCCCCAGGGCAGCACCGGAATGGCATCGGCGGCGGCGATGGCTTCCAGGGTCTGCGGGAGGGATAGCCCGTCGGCAAAGCGGGTATCGGTGATCAGCGCCAGAACCTCCAGCTTCTCGGCGGTGACGATCTGTCTGCCCGCCACGAGCCAGAGGCGATCCGCGCCCCGTTCGGCCAGTAACAGCCGGGCATCGGAGGTGGCGCTGAATTGCCAGCCGCGCCACCGGGGATGTTCCGGATCGGCGTTCTGTCCCACCCGCTCCCGCAGACGCTCGAAACCCTCGTCCACCTGGGTCTCGGTGAGCAATAGCAATCCCTCGAAGCGGCCTTCCCGATCCAGGCGACGGGCCTGCCCACACAGATTGGTGTGGGCTGCCGTCAGTAGTTCGCCCGGGTTGAAGCACCCGTAAAGGTGTACGTGACTGTCCACCAGCCACAGGTGATGGTCGGGCAATGGCTGTTGCATCATCACGTCACCTGCGGACGTTCGCCTAATCCGATGCGCCGGCAGGGCCGACCGGCATGGCCGTGTTGAACTGTTCCCTGGCCAGGAGCTGTGGTATGTCCCTGATCTGGAGAATCTTGATGGTCGGTCCGGGACGTCCCCGATCCTGGGGAAATTCCTTCACCAACGAGCCCCGTTGTAGCAATTCCCGGTAAAACTTCACATAGCTTGGCCAGTTCTGGTGGCGTTGGGTCTGGGGATTGAGCAGCGGCTCGTAACGGATGCTGTTGATGACGAAATACTCGATGTCCTCGGAGAGATAATCCTCCAGGGAGCGGATACCGATGGGTTGCAGGGTATTGCCCATATTGCGATCCCATTCGGTCAATTCGTAGATGCCGTTCTCCGGTTCCTTTTCCCGCCACCATGGAAATACCGGTTGCTCGATGAGAAAGCTTACCTGGCCCGCAGCGGCCGCCTTCTGATAACGCAGATAGGTGGCGTAATTGGCCGTGAAAGCACCATCCGGATCGGCCTCCCGGGCTTTCTGGTAAAGCGCATCCAGTTGCGCCTCGGTCATGCTGAGATTCGGTCCCTTCTCGGCGACGAACAGCCGGGTGCCCGGCGCAATGTTCTGCTCGATCCATTGTTCGGCCACCACCCGGGTATCCTGGCGGGCGATGAACAGACCGTTCTGCACGATGGCATGAATGGGTAAGGCCAGCATCAGCAGCAACGCAGCCACCGATAAGCCACGGTACGTGGCGGGAATCCTGTCGGCCAGACACACCAGCAGATAGCCGCCCCCCAGAGCCAGAAAGGGATAGATGGGAAGCTGATGCCGGGTCTCCGAATAACCGGGGTAAACCACCGACGAGACCAGGAAAAAGAAAATCGGGAAAAACAACAGCAGATACCAGTGAACCCGGCGAGCCAGCAACAGGCCCATGGTACCCAGTAGGCACAGTCCGCCGACCAGAACGCCCATCCCGGTGGGATGCAGCAGTACCCTGCCGTAGTCGATCACGCTCTCCGGGCGACTCATGGTTTCGGTGATGAAACGGTTGGGCGGAGGGGCGCCCGCGGTGGCATCGGCCGCGGCCGGGAACAGCACATGCCACAGTTCGAAAAACCGCCCGAAGGTGTTCTGCCGTCCCAGGGGGTCGAGAAAATTGAAAGGTGCGCACACGAAAAAGCCGACCAGGAACAGCAGCGGAATGAGCAACCACCAGCCGAGGATACTGCGCCAGTGTTGCAGGGGGTACCGCCATGTCTGCCCGGGTGCGAACAGCACCGCCAGTCCGATGGGACCCAGCATCACCACCGAGTAATACTTCACCGCGCTGCCCATGGCGGCCGCGATAACGGCCAGCAGTAACTGTCGGGGTTTGCCGTACAGGAGGTATTCCATCATGAACAGCGCCGACAGGATCGTGAAAAACATCGCCGGCACGTCGCCCTTGATATCGTGGCTGGTGACCACGTGGCCGAAGCTGACGGTCAGCAGAAGTGCCGCCAGCAGCCCCACGCCGGGGCGAATATGGCGCTCGCCCAGTCGGTAGGTGATAAAAATGGAGCCCACGCTGAAGGCGGTCACGGTCAATCTACCGATGAGATAGAAAGGCCCCGGGTTGGCGATAAAGGCAATCGCAAAGTCCTCGGCGGATTGCCAGAATTGCAGTATCTTACCGACGATGAAATACACCCCGTACTCGAAAAACAGGATGTACATGAAAAAAGCGGGCTTATTGAACCAGTGAGGATTGAAATCCCCGGACCCGAAAGACAATGCCCGTTTGACGTAGTGAGCCTCGTCGGGATAGAAGGAGTATGGATAGCCGTGCCAGAGGCCCAGCAACCTGACACCGAGAGCCGCGGTCAAAATTAACAAAATCCAGGAGGTTTTCTTTGTCATATCCATCACCGGTCATGTGACACTGGTTTGCGGTAAAACTACCGTCCGATTTCCTAATTGATGATTTCTCTGATCTTGTATTCTTTTATTTCTCTGGCATGGGTGAAGATGATCGTCTCACCCACCAGACCGATGGCGATCAACTGCACGCCCAGTACCAGTAGCAGGGCACACAACAGCAGGGCGGGACGATCCGCCAGCGGTTGACTGAGCACCAGTCGTTGAAATACCAGCACCAGCAGGCCCAGTAGTCCCACGGTCGTGGCACCTGCGCCCAGGAGCCCGAAAAAGCGCAGGGGGCGCTTGTTGAATTTACTGAGGAACACTGCGATCAACAGATCCAGGGCCCGACGTAGATAGAGTCCCGGGCGGAACAGCCGGAAAAACATATCGCTAGGTGCCTGCGCCACCTGGACTTCCCGGATCGAGAAGCCCTGCTGCCTGGCCAGCAATGGCAGGAAGCGATGCAGATCCCCGTAGATCTCCACCTCGTGTAGAACCTGCCGGCGGAAGACCCGGACGCCGCAGCCCATGTCCGTGAACGGAAAATCCGCGAAATATTTTAGTATCTGGTTGAACGCCCTGGCCTGAAAACGGTTGAACCAGTGATCCTGCCGGTGCCGACTGGCGATGACCATATCGGTTTGCGGATCCTGGCAGGCAGCTATCAACTCGGGGATACGGTCGCTGACGATCTGCTCGTAGGCCGGTAGCGTCATGATCAGATCGCCCTGGGCATGTTGAAAGCCGGCGGAAATCGCCGTGGCCTCACCGAAAGACCGGGAAAAATTGATGATGGTAATTGGCTCACCCCCTGCCTTGACATCCTTGAATCCCTGGGTGATTTCCCGGTAAAGGCCATCAATCACGAAGATCAATTCATACCTAAAACCCGTTTTGGCCACCGCGTCCCGGTAGGTACTGTAGAGTTCCAGTATCCTGCCACCCCGCTCGCCAACCGGCACAATCACGCTCAGTTCCACCTGCGACATGCTCATCTCCTGATCACAAAGCCGCTTTATCCTTACAAAACCCCATGCTTGTCGGCCCCGAAGCACAGTCATCGGACTGATCCCCGGGTCGGTCGATGGCCAACTCAGGTACAACACCGTCCACTGTCGCTGTGAGCAGTGACAGATCATCGAGTTTGAAATTACCCGTGCGATAGATCAGTTCGCACAGGGCACCCAGAAAAATCAGGAAAATCCCCAGCGTGGCAAACAGCAGGGCCATGGACATCTGCATCAGGGAGAAGGCGCCGGTGCTGAGCGCGGTGTGAGTTTCCAGAAACAGTATTAGCAGGGCGAGCGCCATGGCGATGCCCGCAGAGCCCCCGAACAGGCGCATTGGATGTCGGATCAGGTTCAACAGGGTCTTGATGGTGATCAGATCCAGGATCACCTTGTAGATCCGCGACAGGCCGTACTTGGAATGACCATGCAGGCGCTTACGGTCATTGACACCCACCTCGACGATCTGCGGGCCGGCCACCGACGATACCGCCGGGATGAATCGGTGCATTTCGCTGTACAGGGGAACCTGCTTGATGATGGAGGCCCGGTAGGCTTTCAAAGAGCAGCCGTTATCGCGGATGGGTACGCCGGTAACCCAGCCGATGATCCGGTTGGCGACCATGGAGGGTAGCCGGCGGGTGAGAAACTTTTCCTTGCGTTTCATCCGCCAGCCCACGGCGATATCGTAACCATCTTCGATTTTTTGCAGCAGTTTGGGGATATCCGCCGGATCGTTCTGCAGATCCCCGTCCATGGTGATGAGAATCCGGCCCCGTACATGGTCGATACCGGCGGCCATGGCCGGGGTCTGGCCGTAATTACGGCGAAACTGGATCACCCGGAGCCGGCGATCCTGCAGCGCGATGTCCCGGGCATTGGCAAAGGTCCGGTCCCGGCTACCGTCGTCCACAAACACCAGTTCGTAGTGCAAGCCCTGATCCTGCATCACCCGACTGAGGGCTTCGTAAAGCGGTCGAACATTGTCCTCCTCGTTGAAGAGTGGAACGATGACCGATAGGTCTGGCGGGTTTTCCTGTCCGGTATGGGGCATGGGCTGAACCTGCGGGGTAGTCATCTGCAAAATTTACAAAAATGCAGTTTTTATATTTAACTGGGGCAGTTTAGTGTAGCGCCCAGGGGACCCGATGTATACCGACGGGTTAACCCCTGTGAAACCCCGGGAACATTTGATAACTATTTGCTGCACATAAATAAACTTGACATACCCCGGGGCGATTCTTATCGTAATTTAACAATCGGACCAGTGTTCCAGGAAGGAACCGGGCGGGCCGGTTGCCATTTCTCAACGGCACTGTTGGCAGTGTCGGCCAATCAGGGAGGATTGCCATGAAAACCGGCGTCGTCGTCGATGCTGCCTGTGATTTGCCCCACTGGTACATTCAGCGCCATGGCCTGCATGTATTGCCAGTGGCCCTGCGCCTCGGCGACGAGGTATTTCTGGAAACCCGGGATCCGGAGCGGACCATGGGTTTTTATCTTCGCTATGCATCTACCCGGCACCTGGACGCCGAGACCTTCCCCCATTCCGTGGAGGAGATAGCCGGTCTGTTCGCCAATGAGCTACTGCCCCGCTATGATCGGGTGCTGGTGATCACGGTCTCCCGGACCCGCAGTCTGTTGTTCGCCAACGCCAGCGAGGCCGCTCGACTGGTGTTGCGCCGCCACCGGAGCGGGCAGGGGGAGCGCCGTCCGGGCTTCCACCTCCAGGTGCTGGATAGCGCCTCGGTGTTCAGTGGTCAGGCCCTGCTGGTCCACGAGACGGTGCGACTGCTGGCCGGCGGTACCGCCTTCGGTGCCCTGAGCGGCATCGTCCATCGCCTCAGCGAGCGGGTACATTGCCTGGTGGTGCCGGCGGACCTGTCCTACCTTTATCAGCGGGGTCGGCAACGGGGCGAGCAGAGCATCGGCTGGCTGAGTTATCGACTGGGGCAGGCGCTGGATATCAAGCCGCTGCTGCTGTTCCACCGGGGCGATTCCTCTGCCATCGGTCGGGAACGGCGCTTTGATCGGGCCCTGGCCAGCCTGTTCCGACGGGTATCGGAGGCCATGGAGGCGGGCCTGTTGATCCAGGCGGTGACCCTGAGCTTCGCCGGGCATCCCCAGCAGTTGCAGCAGAGCCCCGCCTACCGGGCGTTCCAGCGCCTGGCCGAGGCCCGGGGCGTGGAGGTGCTGGTGTCGATGATGGGCTCGCCCGCCGGGCTGTATCTGGGGCCGGGTGCGGTATCCCTGGCCTACGCGGCCTGAACCGCTCCATGGGCTACACTTCGGCGGGAAGATCCCCTGCCGAGGCCATGCTGGAATACCACATGAGTCATTTCAAGGAATACGAGCAGTACGATGCCCTGGGGCTGGCGGCGCTGATCCGCCGCCGGGAACTCTCCGCCCGGGAGGTGCTGGAGGCCGCGATCCAACGGATCGAGGCCGAGAATCCACGCATCAACGCCGTGGTGTATCGCTGTTTCGAGCAGGCCCTGGAGGCCCTGGCGGATGGGGTGCCGCCGGGACCGTTTGGCGGTGTGCCGTTTCTTCTCAAGGATCTGTATTACCATCAGGCCGGTCTGCCCTCCAGCCAGGGCAGTCGGCTGTTCGCCGACTTCGTGGCCGACCACGACAGCACATTGGTGGCCCGCTACCGGACCGCCGGGCTGGTGATCCTCGGCAAGACCAGCACCCCGGAGTTCGGTCTCAGCGCCACCACCGAGCCCGCCCTGTTCGGCCCCACCCGCAATCCCTGGTCGCTGCAACACAGCGCTGGTGGCTCCAGCGGCGGCGCGGCCGCCGCGGTGGCTGCTGGCTGCTTGCCCATGGCCCATGCCACCGACGGTGGTGGCTCCATCCGTATCCCGGCCGCCGCCTGTGGGCTGTTCGGTCTGAAACCCAACCGCGCCCGCAACCCTGTGGGTCCGGATCTGGGAGAGGCCAGTGGTGGCCTATCGGCGGCCCACTGCGTCTCCCGCAGTGTACGCGACAGTGCCGCCCTGCTGGATATCAGCCACGGTCCCGAGCCCGGTGACCCCTACAGCGCACCGCCGGTGGCGGGTAGCTTTCTGGACGCCGTGACACGACCGCCCGGAAATCTGCGGATCGCGCTGCTCACCACGGCACTGGACGGGGCAGCGCTGGACCCCGAGTGCGTGGCCGCAGTGGAGGATGCCGCCCGGCTCTGCGAAGCACTGGGGCACCGGGTGAGCGTGGCGGCACCCGCCATCGATGTGGCCGAGGTGGCCTGGATCTGGCGGGTGATCTGCGGGGTGGGCCTGTGGCAATCTTTGAGCCTGCGGACCGCCGCTTTGGGCCGGGCACCCCGGGAGGACGATGTGGAGCCGGTCACCTGGCGCTGGAGTCTGGAGGGGCGGGACCGCAGCGGGGTGGAATATCTGGGGGCGTTGCAGCGCATGCACTGGATCGGCCGGCAACTGGCGGATTTTTTCCGGCAATACGACCTGTTGCTGTCTCCAGTATTGGCCCGGCCGCCGTTCCCCCTGGGAACGCTGGACATGCAGAATCCGGATCTGGACGATTACTACCGGCGACTGCTGGCCGAACTGCCCATCACGCCGCTGTTCAATCTCACAGGTGGCCCCGCCATGTCGGTGCCGCTGGCCTGGAGTCGGGCGGGCTTACCCATCGGCATACACTTCGGCGCCGATGTGGGTCGGGAGGCACTGCTGTTCAGCCTGGCCGCGCAACTGGCGTCGGCCAGGCCCTGGTTCGGGCGTCGTCCGGGGACTCCAGTTTCCGGCGATTCCACGTAAAATAACTCTGTATATTGCTTTGCGGTCCCCGGAAGACAGGCCTGGAGGTTCAGTGTGTGGACAGGGGCAAGGCAGATTCCGGCGTGGGAGACCGTCCATACCCGGTAGCGCCCGTTCGCCGTGATCCTCGCCACGTTGTGGTGCCATCCACTGGAGCCGCGGTTTGTACGGTAGATGTCGTTTGACTTTTGAACTCGACGGCCAACAGCGTAGCGTCGAGGTCAGTCGGGAGCAGTATCTGATCGGCCGCGCCGAGGGCTGCGATCTGTGTATTCCGCTGCCGTCGGTGTCCCGCCTGCACGCCAAGCTGCTGCGGGACAGCCAGGGCTGGACCATCGTCGACGAGAACAGCCGTAACGGCGTACACGTCAACGATCACCGGATCAGCAGTACCCGGCTGCACGACCGGGATCGGATCCACCTGGGACCGGTGGTGGAACTGAGCTTTCACGTACTGGAGGCGCCGGTCCCCCGGGTGCGCGACGAGACCCTGAGTCAGACCACCGATCTCGCCCAGGTCATTGATGTGGCGGCCTTCCACCGCCAGTTACGGGATCAGGCCGACAATACCGTCACCGGATTGCATCGCGGTGAACTGCCGGTACTGGAGCGCACCGCCGATGACTCGGTGACCTGGGCTATCCCCCTGTTCAGCAAGGCCGCCGAGACGCTGTTCTCGCCCACCGATCTGCAGAGTATGTTGCACACCGTGCTGGATCTGGTGTTCGAGAACCTACCCGCCGAGCGCGGTTGCATCCTGGAATATCAGGAGGAGACCGGGGAGCGGGAACTGCGGGTGATGCGGCGCAAGGATCAGCAGGTGGATCAGCAGTTTCGCTTCTCCGACACGGTGGTGCAGCGGGCCATCGAACAGCGCAGCGCGGTGCTGGTGATCGACTCCCTGTCGGACCGGCAACTGTCCACCCGCCACAGCATCCTCGCCGATGGGATCCGCTCGGTGATGGCCGCGCCGCTGCTGTACGATCAGCGGGTGCTGGGGGTGGTGTATGTGGATACCCAGAACCTGGAGCGGTTTTTCAATCGCCATCACCTCCAGGCCCTCACCGCCCTGGCCTGTCTGTCGGCGGCGGCGCTACACCACACCGAACTGCGCGAGCGTTTCCTGGAGGAGCAGCGGATCCGCCAGCGCCTGGCCCGCTACAGCGCCCCCAGCGTGGTGGAGCGTATCGTCAACACCAGCTCCCAGGATCTCGGCGCCTCCATGATGGCCGAGGAGCGCGAGATCAGCGTGCTGTTCCTGGATATCGTCCACTTCACCGGTCTGGCCGAGGAGTTACCTCCGCGGGCGGTGATGCAGATGCTGAACGAGTTGTTCACCCGCTTCACGGACTGCGTGTTCGAGCAGGAGGGTACCCTGGACAAGTTCACCGGCGACGGTCTGATGGCGGTTTTCGGGGCGCCCCTGAGCCAGCCGGATCACGCCCTGCGGGCGGCGCGCACGGCGTTGCAGATGCACGAGGCGCTGGCCTGTTTCAACCGTGATTACCAGCGATCCCTGGAGATCCGTATCGGCATCAACTCCGGCCCGGCCCTGGCTGGCGATGTGGGCAGCCTGCGCCGACGGGACTACACCGTGATCGGCGACACCGTCAACACCGCCAGCCGGCTGGAGTCCCAGGTGGCCTGCCCTGGTGACATCATCATCGGTCCCGCCACCCGGCGGCTGGTGGAGGCGTGGGCGGTATGCGACGATCTGGGACCGGTGACGTTGCGTGGGCGCATCCGCCGGGTTCACGCCTACCGGCTACGGGCGCTGACTGACTGAGACTGTCCCGGCAGGTCAGGTTCTGTCCAGACGCCGCGGGAAGATCCCTGATTTTTTTATAACTTTTTGAAAATAAAAACTAAAATAAATAAACCGAAAGGGTCCGGTTTCTGCATCCCTTTGCATGCCCAGCCATAGCCGTCGGGGTAGGGAACATGAGCCGAGCAGAAATCAGAGCCCGCTGCACCCGCAGCCGCCATCCCCAGGTGTTGCTGGTGGCGCGCAACGGCGCGGGTGAGGAGAAGGAGCGTTATTTTTCCCTGGCCCCCGAGGAGGCCGTGGCGTTGGCCGGGGAATTGATGGAATCCGCCCGTCAGGCCTATGCGGCCACCACCACCCGCTCCGGCAGCGCGGACGCCCGATCACGCCCCGACAATGCCCCGCCCATCAGGCTGCGGACAGATTTTTGCCGTTACTCACCGGCCAAGTGCCCCCTGCCGGTATGTTTGTGCCAGCCCTATCCCATCTCCGCCGGTCGGGTGCAGTTGCTCTACGATCTGCGCAAACTGGTGGCGTCGTTCAGCTTCCGCGGTTTCTGGATCGCCACCGTCTCCGAGAGCGAAGACGAGGCGCCTACAGCGGCCGGGTCACCGTCTCCAGCCAGGCCCGGACCGGCGCTTCCAGTTGAGGGCCGATGACCTCCCGGACCTGCCGGTGGTAGTCGTCCAACCAGTCGCGCTCGGTCTCCGATAGCAGTGCCGGTTCCACCAACTCCCGGTCGATGGGTGCCAGGGTCAGGGTCTCGAAGCCGTGCATGGGTCGCTCGCCTTCCGGGATGTCTTGGGCCTCAGTGACCGCCAGCAGATTTTCGATGCGAATACCGTAGGCGCCCTCCTTGTAGTAACCCGGCTCGTTGGAGAGGATCATCCCCGCTTGCAGGGCCACCTTGCTGGCCACCTTGGAGATGCGCTGCGGCCCCTCGTGTACCGACAGAAAACTTCCCACCCCGTGGCCGGTGCCGTGGTCATAGTCCAATCCCGCCTGCCACAGGGCAAGCCGCGCCAGGCAGTCCAGTTGCGAGCCGGTGGTGCCTTTCGGAAAACGCGCCATGGCCAGCTGGATATGCCCCTTCAGCACCCGGGTGAAGCGATCCCGGTATTCCTCGGTGGGCGTGCCGATGGCCACGGTGCGGGTGATATCGGTGGTGCCGTCCAGGTACTGGCCCCCGGAGTCCACCAGATACAGCGAACCCGGCTCCAGCCGACGGTTGGTCTCGGGAGTCACCCGGTAGTGGATGATGGCGCCGTTGGGGCCGGCCCCGGAGATGGTCTCGAAGCTCAGATCCTGGAGCATGCCGGTGGTGGCGCGAAACGCCTTCAGGCGCGCCGCCACCTGGATCTCGGAGAGATCCCCGGCGGGGGCGTGCTCGGCCAGCCAGTGCAGGAACTGGCACACCGCCACCGCGTCGCGGCGGTGGGCAGCGCGGGCGCCAGCCAGTTCCACGGTGTTCTTACAGGCCCGGGGCAGCAGACAGGGATCGCTGCCCGCCCGCGGCTCGGCGCCGGCGGCTTTCAGGCGTTCCACCACCCAGAGGGGTGCCCAGTCGTGGTCCACCAGCACCGGGGTGGTGTCCTCGCCGAGGCTGTCCAGTTCCACACCGAAACGCTCCGGGGGCTGGATCGTCACGCCGTTGCCCAGATGCTCGCGCAGATCCGGGCTCTCCTTGCGGTGGTCCAGGAACAGCGCCACATGGCCGTCGGCGTGGAGGATCGCGAAACTCAGCGGCAAGGGCGTGCAGGGTACATCGCCGCCGCGAATATCCAGCAGCCAGGCGATGGAATCCGGCTGGGTCAGCACCGCCGCCCGCACGCCCTGCTCGCCCAGCGACTCGCCCAGGCGGTGGCGCTTGGACTCCGGGATCTCCCCGGAGAATTCCAGTTGATGGGGAACGACCGGCGCCAGCGGCGGGGGCGGCTGGTCCAGCCACACCGCGTCCAGCGGATTGCTCTCGCAGGGGATCAACTCACCACCGGCCTTCTCGCAGGCCTCGCGCAGGGCGGTAAGCCCATTGGGAGTGTGCAGCCAGGGGTCGAAGCCGTAGCGCCCAGGGTGTTCGGTCAGCCAGTCTTTGGGTGGTTGATCCATGAGGTGGCGGGGCTCGAAGATGGCGGTCTCCACCTGCTGCTTCACCGCCAGGGTATAGCGCCCATCCACGAAGATGGCGCCGTGTTCCCGGTGCAGGATGGCCAGCCCCGCCGAGCCGGTGAAGCCGGTGAGCCAGGCCAGCCGCTGGTCGTGATCGGGTACGTACTCGCCCTGGTGGGCATCGGTGCGGGGGACGAGAAAGCCGTCCAGGTCGCGGCGGATCAACTCGGCGCGTAGCGCCGCCGCCCGTTCGCGACGTTGTTCGGGGGTGCGGGGAGCAAGGTTTTCCTCGGTCATGGATTGTTCTCTGGGGCAATGGGAACCACGGTCAGGAGTCAGCGGCAATCCGCTCCAGCAACTGCTCGGCCAGCGGCGTGATGTTCTCCACCATCACCGCCACCCCGGCCTCGTTGGGATGGATGCCATCGGGCTGATTGAGCTCTGGATTGGCGGCCACGCCCTCCAGCATGAAGGGGTAGAGGAGCGCGTCGTATTCCCCGGCCAGTTCCGGATAGATGGCGTTGAATTCCTCGCCATACTCCTTGCCCAGGTTGGGTGGGGCCAGCATGCCGAGCACCAGCACCGGCAGGTCGCGCTCGCGCAGGGTCGCCAGGATGGCCGAGAGATTCTTGCGGGTCTCGGCCGGGTCGATGCCTCTGAGCCCGTCGTTGGCGCCCAGCGCCAGGATCACCGCGTCGGGATCGTCGCCCAGCACCCAGTCCAGCCGGGCCCGGCCGCCGGCGCTGGTATCGCCCGACACGCCGGCGTTGATGATGGTCACCGCGTGGCCCTTTTCCTCCAGCGCCGCGCCCAAACGACTCGGGAAGCTCTCGTCCTCGGGCAGACCGAGACCGGCGCTGAGGCTGTCGCCGAGGATCAGCACCCGGGCAGCCTCGTCGGCGCTCCAGGCCGCGCCGAGCCACAGGATCAGGGTCAGGGCAACCAGTCGGCGGATTACTGGTCCCATCGGGTTGTGTCCCTCACGGTGTAGAAAAGACAGGGGAGTCCTCATTTACATGTCCGGTCATTCAGTAGCGGAAAAAGACAGCAGTATCGTCGCGTTGCGCGATGTGCATCTCACATTGGACAGCGCCGCCGGCCCCGTTAACATCCTGCGGGGCATCGATCTCGACATTCGGGCGGGCGAGACCGTCAGTATGGTGGGACCGTCCGGCGCCGGCAAGTCCACCCTGATGATGGTGATGGCAGGTCTCGAGCGCCCCTCATCGGGCAGTATCCGGGTGGCGGGGGAGGAACTCACCCGTCTCGACGAGGACCGGCTGGCGCTGTTTCGCCGGGACAAGGTGGGGATCGTGTTCCAGGCGTTTCATCTGGTGCCCACCATGACGGCGCTGGAGAACGTGGCCATCCCGCTGGAGTTCGCCGGGCGCCGGGATGCCTTCCAGCGGGCCGAGGCGGAACTGCAGGCGGTGGGTCTCGGCCATCGACTACACCATTACCCTGGTCAACTCTCCGGCGGTGAGCAGCAGCGGGTGGCGCTGGCCCGGGCGCTGGTGCCGGAGCCGGCGCTGCTGCTGGCCGACGAGCCCACCGGCAACCTGGATGGCGCCACGGGCAAGCAGATCATCGAACTGATGTTCGCCCTGAGCGCCGACCGGGGTGCCACGTTGGTGTTGATCACCCACGACATGAGCCTCGCCCAGCGCTGCGCCCGGCAGATCCATGTGGACGATGGGCGGGTGGACGAGGTGGCGCCGGTACGCCAACCCGAGGCACTGACGCCATGAGCCGCTATCCGAGCCTTGCCACCTCGCTGCGCCTGGCGCGCCGGGAACTGCGCGGGGGGCTGAAGGGGTTCCGGATCTTTCTGGCCTGCCTGGCGCTGGGCGTGGCGGCCATCGCCGGGGTGCAGTCTCTGGCGGGGGCCATCCTGGACAGTCTGGAGGGTCAGGGCCAGGCCATCCTCGGCGGCGATCTGTCCCTGCGACTGCTCTATGAACAGGTGAGCCCCGAGCAGCGGGCGTACCTGACGCGGACCGCCACCGGACTCACTTATTTCACCGAGATGCGGGCCATGGCCCGGAACCTGGATGGCGAGCAGAGCCTGCTGGTGGAGTACAAGGCGGTGGACGACGCCTATCCCCTGTACGGCGCCATGGAACTGGAACCGGCCATGGCGCTGGAGACCGCGCTGGCCCGGGAGGGCGAACGATGGGGCGCGGTGGTGGAGAACACGGTGCTGGAGCGCCTGGGCCTTGGCATCGGCGATGAGTTGCTGATCGGCGATCTGGGTTACGAGATCCGCGCGGTGATCGAACGCGAGCCCGATCGGGTGGGCGGCGGCGGCAACTTCGGCCTCGGCCCCCGGGTGATGGCCGATCTCGACTCCCTGCCGGACACCGGGCTCATGCAGGCGGGCAGCATGATCTACCACCACTACCGGCTGGCGCTGCCCCCCGGCACCGATCTGGACGTTTACCGGGCGGATCTCTCGGCGGCCTTTCCCCGGGCTGGCTGGCGGGTGCGGGATTACCGCGACGCCGCGCCCCGGGTGGAGCGGATGATCACCCGGTTGACCCTGTTCCTGACCCTGGTGGGATTGACCGCGTTGCTGGTGGGGGGCGTGGGGGTGAGTAACGCGGTGAAGGCGTTCCTGGACGGCAAGCTTCGTACCATCGCCATGCTGAAGTGCGTGGGCGCGCCCAACCGTACGGTGTTCCAGATCTATCTGGCCCAGTTGCTGGTGCTGGCGGCGGGGGGTATTGCCATCGGGCTGGTGATCGGCGCGGCCACGCCGTGGCTGGTGGGGGGATTGCTGGCGCGACTGCTGCCGTTTGAGATCGATGCCAGCCTGCAACCCGGCCCGCTGTTGATGGCCGCCGTGTTCGGCCTGCTCACCACCCTGAGCTTCACCATCTGGCCGCTGGCCCGGGTGCATGACGTGCCGGCGGCGGGGCTGTTCCGGGATCTGCTGGCCAGTCACCACCGCTGGCCGCGCTGGCCCTATGTGCTGGCCACCGCCGGCAGCGCCGGGTTGCTGGCGCTGATCGCCGTGGGCACCGCCGAGCGGCCGCTGTTCGCCATCTGGTTCGTGGTGGGCTCGCTGCTGGCCATGGCGCTGTTCCGGCTGGCCGCCTCCGTGGTGATGCGCCTCAGCGCCCGCCTGCGCCGGCCCCGCCATCCGGGCCTGCGACTGGCGGTGGCGAATCTGCACCGGCCCGGCACCCTGACGCCCAACGTGGTGCTGTCCCTCGGTCTCGGGCTCACCGTGCTGGTGGCGATCGCCCTTATCGAGGGGAACATGTCCCGCCAGGTGCAGGAGGGGGTGCCGGAGGAGGCGCCGGCGTTTTTCTTCCTGGATATCCAGCGGGATCAGGCCGAACCCCTGCAACGACTGGTGGCGGAACTGGAAGGTGCAGGGGAACTCAAGCAGGTGCCTTATATGCGCGGGCGCATCCAGGCGGTGCAGGGGATACCCGCCGAACAGGCGCTGCTGCTGCCCGACGACGAGTGGATGATCCGCGGCGATCGGGGGTTTTCCTACAGTGTGGAGCCGCCGGAGGAGGTGGAGATCGTCAGCGGTGCGTGGTGGCCGGAGGACTACGCCGGACCGCCGTTGATCTCGGTGCACCGGGATTTTGCCGAGGCCTTCGGGGCCGATGTCGGCGATACCGTCACCTTCAGCGTGCTGGGCCGGGAGATGGACGCCGAGATCGCCAACGTGCGCTATCTGGACTGGGGCTCCATGCAGATGAATTTCCTGGTGATGTTCTCGCCCGAACCCCTGCGCAACGCTCCCCACACGTTTCTGGCCACCCTCACCGCCGATTCCGCCCACGAGACCGCTATCCAGCAGGCCATCACCCGGGAATTTCCGGGCATCACCGTGGTGCGGATTCGCGATGCACTGGATGCGGTGAACGATATCCTGCGCAAGATCGGCGTGGCGGTGCGGGCCATCGCCGCCATCACCCTCATCGCCGGCACGCTGGTGCTGGCCGGGGCCATCGCTGCCGGCCACCGGCGGCGGGTCTACGACAGCGTGATCCTCAAGGTGCTGGGGGCCACCCGCCGCGACGTGCTGAAGGCGTTCATGTTCGAGTACGGTCTGCTGGGGCTGATCACCGCGCTGATCGCCGCCGCCGTCGGCACCGCCACCGCATGGAGCGTGCTCACCTGGGTGATGGAGGCGGACTGGGTGTTCCTGCCCATGTCGGTGCTGGCCACGGTGCTGCTTTGCACCGCCATCACCATGGGGCTCGGTTTTGTGGGGACGTGGCGGGCGCTGGGGCAGAAGGCGGCACCGCTGTTACGCAACGAATGACGACGACGAGGTACGGGTGAGCTATATCCTGGTGTTGTACTACAGCCGCCAGGGCGGCACCGCGGCACTGGCGCGGTTGATCGCCCGGGGCGTGGAGGAGGGGGGACTGGAGGCGCGGCTTCGCACTGTGCCGGCGGTGTCCACGGTGTGCGAGGCGGTGGCCGACGAGATCCCCGACGAGGGGCCGCCCTATGCCAGCCTGGAGGATCTGCGGGACTGCGCGGGGCTGGCGCTCGGCAGTCCCACCCGCTTCGGCAATATGGCCGCGCCCTTGAAGTATTTTCTGGATTCCAGCAGCGGGCTATGGCTGGGGGGGGATCTGG